>Ga0302324_100027589_pt1 | contig 10812 bp, 11 predicted proteins | sample Palsa_T0_1_FD_201949 | JGI IMG/M metagenome (GOLD analysis project Ga0302324, IMG submission 201949) | Peat permafrost microbial communities from Stordalen Mire near Abisko, Sweden - Palsa_T0_1 | ecosystem: Environmental > Terrestrial > Soil > Palsa > Peat permafrost | place: Sweden: Abisko...
CAAAGGGCATGGCTGGCAATAGACATCCCACCCACATCTCGCAAAAAACGCGAGATATGGGCCACCCCCCATCTTTACCCCACGACAGTTTCGCTCAAGGGTAAATGGTGATGGGTGGCCCATATCTCGCGTTTTTTGCGAGATGTGGGTGGGATGTTTGTACAACGGGTGCGGCTTTAGGGCTGGACAACTGCCCCAAACCCCTCCCGCAACCTTTCCCAGGTGACATCCAGTGTCTCCGGCAACACCCTGGTCTCCCCAATCACGGTCATGAAGTTGGAATCCCCCACCCACCGGGGAAGCGCGTGCACATGCAGGTGGGCGGCGATTCCGGCCCCCGCCGCCTGGCCCAAGTTGATCCCCATATTGATGCCTTGGGGTGAGTACACCTGGCGCAGCACGGCATCGGTGCGCTGCGCCAGCTCCATGATCTCTAAAGCCGCCGCCCGCTCCAGCCCCATCAGCGTTTCCTGGTGGGCATAAGGCACGATCATGATGTGCCCCGAGGAGTAAGGGAAAGCATTCAGGCAGATGAAGCTGTGCTCAGCCTGCAGCACGATATGGGCTGCGCGTTCGGCATCGGCCGCGGCCCAGCCCTGTTCGATGGCGAATCGGGTCGCGGCGATCAGGTTACAAAAGACGCAGTCACGGTCGCCCGGCCAGCCGGCCAGTACCTGGGGCACTCCTTTGCGTGCTCCTTTGGGCGCAGCGGGATCGGCATCGACCAGGTAAGCGTAGCGCCAGGGGGTCCATAAGTAATCCATGCGGTTAAAGTATACGAATCGGTTACAAAGCAATGAAAATAGGCATTCCAAGCATTTTTGCAGGGCTTTTTCGTACACTTGGTTCGTTGACTGTCCCGGTTGCGATTGGTATAGTTGCTATGAAGGGTCTACGTAGAGGATTCGGCGTAGACGTCCATCGCCGCTCTTGCTTTACCCCCTCCCGGATGCTCCGACCGGAGATTGATTTAAGTGCCAAGCCATTTAGTCCGGCTACACTGACAGTCTCCCTCCGAACATTTGCTGGTGGAGAGTAAACTTACGGTGCCCTACTTCGCCGACCAAGCCTGCAGTCCGGCGATGCACGTGGACGGATCGGGAATCACCGATCGAGAATCCGGAGCTGGCATTCATGGCAGACGTCCTAAATCCTGAACGAACCGAGAGCACACACCTGAACACCGAATTGGAAACCCCAACGCTAGAAGCACCAGCGGATCATTTCGACCCGTCTGAAGAATTAACCCCGCAAGCTGGAAGTCCCAGCGTGCCTCACCGCGCCACCGACACCCGGCCCGTCGCCAAGCATTCCGCCGCCGATGATACTGAACTGACCGGCATGGAAGATTTTGCTGCCGCGCTCGAATCCTTCGATCGCGAGCAGGCCGCTGAAGCAGCTGCCCAGGCGTATGACGATAACGTCGTCACCGGGACCGTCATCAAGCTCACGGACAAGCATGTAGTGGTCGACGTGGGGCTCAAGTCCGAAGGTCTCATTCCCTTGGAGCAGGTGCTGGATCACAACGGCCAGTCCAAGCTGAAGGCCGGCGACACGGTGGAAGTGGTGGTGGAGCGCGAAGAAGCCGAAGGCGGCTTTCTGCTCAGCTATGACAAGGCGCAGCGCCACCGGGTTTGGGATGCCATCGAACGTGCGGCCAACGATAAGACCCCGGTCATCGGCACGGTGTTGGGACGGGTCAAGGGCGGTCTAACCGTCGACATCGGCATCAAGGCATTTTTGCCCGGGTCGCAGCTCGAAATTCGCCCGGTGCGCAATCTTGACGGTTACATCGGTCAGCAGATTGAAGTCCGCGTCATCAAGTTGAACAAGAAACGCGGCAACGTCGTGGTCTCCCGCAAGGAGCTGCTGGAAGAGGAGCAGACCAACAAGCGCAGCATGACGCTGGAGCACCTCGAAGAAGGCGCGATCCTTACGGGAACGGTGAAAAACCTGACCGACTACGGCGCGTTTGTCGACTTGGGCGGCATCGACGGACTGTTACATATCACAGACATGTCCTGGGGCCGGCTCACCCATCCCCGCGATCTGGTGAACGTCGGGGACGAGATTCAGGTCAAGGTCCTCAAGTTCGATCGCGAGAAGCAGCGTGTTTCGCTCGGCTTCAAGCAGCTCACGCCTGACCCGTGGCTGGATGCCGCGGAGCGCTATCCCATCGGCGCCCGGGTACGTGGCCGGGTTCTCAGCGTGACCGACTATGGCTCGTTTGTAGAGCTGGAACAGGGCATCGAAGGATTGGTGCACGTCTCCGAGATGACCTGGTCGAAGCGGATGAAGCATCCGTCCAAACTGGTCAAGCCGGGTGACGAAGTAGAAACGGTGGTCCTCAGCGTCAACCCCAATGACCGCCGCATTTCGCTGGGCATGAAGCAGTTGCTGGAAAACCCCTGGGAGCATCTCTCCGAGCGATATCCTGCGGGCACCATCGTGGAGGGCCGGGTGCGCAACCTTACTGACTTTGGCGCCTTCATCGAAATCGAAGACGGTATTGACGGTTTAGTACACGTGAGTAACCTGAGCTGGACCAAGCGAGTGAAACACCCTTCAGAAATTCTCAAGAAGGGCGAGAAAGTCCGGGCCGTGGTTCTCGGTGTGGAAGCGGAGAATCGCCGCTTGTCGCTGGGCATCAAGCAACTTCAGCCGGATGTCTGGGAGACGTTTTTCGCCCAGCATCGGGTGGGTGATGTGGTCAAGGGTAAGGTGCTGCGTACCGCGCAGTTCGGCGCCTTCATCGAGATCGCCGAGGGTGTGGAAGGCCTATGCCATGTATCGGAAGCGGCCGATGCCAACGGCACGCCGATCAAGCTCGAGGCGGGCCAGGAGCACGACTTCAAGATCATCAAGATGAACCAGGATGAGAAGAAGGTCGGGCTTAGCTTGCGCGCAGTGGGCGAAGAAGCCAGCCGGGCCGATGTGGAAGCTTACAAACAGCCAGTTTCAAGCTCCACCACCACGCTGGGTGATCTGGTCAACTGGAAGCGCATGGAACACGAGTAAGCTGTTCCGGTTAGTTTAAGTAGGGCGGCTTTTCCTCACGAAAAGCTGCCCTATTTTGCTGTATCGATTTTCAGATCGAAGTTGAATTGCTTCTTGCTGTCGAAGGAGCTGATCGATCTGGTCTTGGACTTGTGACCTTTGTACTCTGCCCACAGCTGGTAATCCACGTCCGGGCTTAGTTGCCCAAATCGGTAGTGACCGTCTGCCTCAGTGATAAAGGTTCTGACTTCCAGGGTCTTCTGGTCCTGCAGGTAGACCACGGCATTCGGTTGCGGCTGTCCCTCCGCATTCTGCGCCGCGCCCTGCACCACTCTTACCGACTGGGCGAGGCTTTGGGCGCTCACCTGCTGCTGGGTCGCCACGCAGGCCAGCAGCAGAAAGATCCACAGCAGTCTCATTCCTCTTCCTCGTCGGCTACTTCCTCGTCCCCATCTTCGTAGCCCTCCTCGTCCACTTTCGAGAGTTCGAGTGGTTCGGTAGCGACAACCTCAAACTCCGTGCCGCACTCATCGCAGACCACGATGTCCCCTTCCTCAACTTCGTCGGGATCGAAATCGAGAACGCTCTCGCATTCCTGGCAGATTGGCATACAGCACTCCTTACACAAAAGCAGATTCGGCTTGGCTAGTTTCCGGGAGAACACCGCAGACGTCAAGACCCCAATCGTACGGCGAAACGGCACTCAAGGTTAGCGCGTTTTCATAAGGAGGCATCACGGCAACCGCGAAAAGGCGTTAGTCTTACAGAAGAAGTCATGGCACGCTTTTCCCGCACCGGTTTTTCGTCTCTGTCATTTCCGAGCTTTCGCGGCGTCACCAGCCAGCTGGTCCTGGCCAATGTCGCCGTGTTTTTTGTGCTGCTGCTGCTAGAATTCGCGGCGCCGCGCATGGCTCTGATTGTTTTCAGTTACTTTTCGCTCACGCCGGCCTTTCTGCTCCGCGGCTGGTTGTGGCAGCCGGTGACGTACAGCTTCCTCAATACGGGCGTGCTGCATGTTGCGTTCAACATGCTGACGCTGTGGTTCATCGGTTCCTATCTGGAGACGTCGAAGGGTAGCCGTTGGCTTCTAGAAATTTATTTCTTGTGCGCCATAGGCGGCGGCTTGGCCGGCAGCCTACTCAGCTTTACCCACGTGTTTCATTCCACTCCATTTTCCAGCACCAGCAGCGCCGACGGCGCACTGTTCGGTTTGCTGGCAGCGTTCGCCGCTCTCTTTGGCGACCTGGAAATGTATATGTTTCCTCTGCCGGTGGCGATTAAGGCCAAGTACCTGGTCATCGTTTACATGCTGATTGAGGTTGCGCTGTTGCTCTCGGGAGGGCCTCCGCTAGCCTATTTCGTGATCCTGAGCGGCGCGTTGATTGGCTTCCTGTTTGCTCGCCGCGCCCCGCGGCGGGGCATGAGCATGGCTTTCAGCGAAGGCCTGTTCAGTATGCGTAACAACTACTATCGCTGGAAGCGCCGCCAGGCTGCCCGCAAGTTCGAAGTTTACATGCGCAAGCAGAACCGCGATGTGCGCTTCGACAGCGAAGGCCGGTACATCGATCCCGACGAGAAGCGCGACCCGAACGACCGCGGGTGGATGAACTAAAACATTCCCATGAGAGATCTAACGGACCTCTCATGGGAATGTTTTTAGCCAGTGGTGCGAATGTGGAGCTCCCTCAGCTGCTGCGCGCTGACCGGCGTAGGCGCATCCACCATTAAATCGATCGCCTTCGCCGTCTTGGGAAAAGCAATCACTTCGCGCAGGCTTTGGGCTCCCGCCAGAATCATCGCAATGCGATCCAGCCCTAAAGCAATCCCTCCATGGGGTGGAGTTCCGTAGGTAAGGGCCTCCAAGAAAAATCCGAAGCGCGACCGTGCCTCCTCCTCGCTCATACCCAGGGCGCGAAATATCTCTCGCTGCACATCCTGGCGATGGATCCGGATAGAACCGGAACCCAGCTCCAACCCATTCATCGCCAGATCATAGTACCGGGCACGTACGGATGCAGGATCGGAAACCAGCCGCTCCATGTCTTCTTCATGCGGCGAAGTGAAAGGGTGGTGGGCCGGGAGCCACCGCTGCGATTCCTGGTCAAATTCGAACATGGGGAAATCCGTCACCCAGATCGGCCGGAAGGCGAGGTCTCCGGCCACCTGCTCGCCAAGGTGACGCTGCGGCGCTTCGACCACTTCATCCGTGATGGCGGAGACTCCATGCCGGTCAGCGTAACGCCGGGCCAACTCGACGCGAAAATTCCCAGCCGCTGAATAGACGCGGATCTCCCGCTCAGAAAGATGCCCCTCGGTCTTGGTATCGCTGGCCCGCACATGAGCAGCTGCGTCGCCGGCGACCAGCACCAGCAGATCCTCGGTTTGGCCCTCTACCCGCGGGGGCGCCAGTTCGCGTATCTTCCTCACCGCTTCGGGAAAACTCTTTTCCAGCCGCTTCCAGTCGTCAATGTATTTCGCGCCCTTGCCGGCGTCGAAGAGCGGCCGATTATCATCGCGTGCCTTGCGCGAAAGCTCCCCCACCTTGGGAATGCACACCACCACCACCGGCAGGGCTGGATCGATGGCCAAGGCCTGCAAATCCTCCTCGCGGAAAGCGGAACGCACATCGATCAGCCCCGGCATCCGCAAATCCGGCTTGTCGATGCCATACCGCCGCATCGCCTCGTCGTAGGTGATCCGCGGAAAAGGAGTGGACAGCTCCACGCCTACTGCAGCGAAAGCCTGGCGCAGAAAAGTCTCCACCACCGCAAAGACGTCTTGCTCGCGCACGAACGACATTTCCAGATCGACCTGGGTGAACTCGGGCTGCCGGTCCGCCCGTAGATCTTCATCGCGAAAGCAACGGACAATCTGAAAATACCGATCGAATCCCGAAATCATGAGAATCTGCTTAAAAAGCTGCGGCGACTGCGGCAGCGCATAGAAGTGGCCGCCGTGCACCCGGCTGGGAACCAGGTAATCGCGCGCCCCTTCCGGCGTCGAACGCGTCATGAACGGAGTCTCGATCTCCAGAAACCCCTGGTCCGACAAGCTCTCCCGCACCGCACGGGTGATTTTGTGGCGCAGCTCGAAATTCCTCTGCATCTGTTGCCGGCGCAGATCGAGGTAGCGATACTTCAGCCGCAGCTCCTCATTCGCGATCGCATCTTCGGCGGGCGAAAACGGGGGAACCTTGGAATCATTCAACACCAGCAGCCGTTGGGCGGCGACTTCGATTTCGCCCGTAGCCATCTTGGGATTGATCACCTCCGGAGCCCGCCGCCGAACGGTACCCACGACGGCCACCACATATTCCGGCCGCACCTGTTCCGCTTTGGCGTGGCCTTCCGGGGTTAGGTCTTTGTCGAGCACGATCTGCGTGATCCCCATGCGGTCGCGCAGATCCAGGAAGATCAGGTTGCCATGATCGCGGCGCCGGTTTACCCATCCCATCAAGATGACCTGGTCGCCGCCGTTTTGCACGCGGAGCTGTCCACAGGTATGCGTGCGCTGAAGAGTGCCTAGAAAGTCGAGCAATGCGGCTGTCCTAATTTAGAAGGTTGGTGAGCTTCTGCCCGAGTTCCCCTCGCGGGATCTTGAACTGCTCACCTGTGGTGAACTGCTTTAACGTCACAATGCCGGAGGCGATCTCATCCTCGCCGAGAATCACGATGGTGCGGGCCAGCTTATTGGCCGTCTCGAATGATTTTTTCAGTCGAAATGACCCGTCACCCAGCTCAATCCGGAGGCCGGTGGCCCGAAGCTCCTTGGCCAAGACCAGAGCCTGCGGGCCCGACCGATCCCCCAGGGGAGCGATATAGGCCGCCGCCAGCTGAGGCGTCCGCCGGTTCTGCGCCTCGAGCATCAGCACCAGCCGATCTTCTCCCATGGCAAACCCGATCCCGGGAGCCCTGGGTCCGCCGATCGCCTCGGAGAGCCCGTCGTATCGGCCGCCGCCTAAAAGGGCATTCTGGGCTCCCAGTTCGCTGGAGACGAACTCAAACGTCGTCCTCGTGTAGTAATCGAGACCGCGAACCAGGCGATGGTCGTGCTCGTAGGGTACGCCGCATGCATCAAGCGCGGTGCAAACTGCGGCAAAATGTTCCTTGGAGCCTTCATCGAGCGAGTCCCAAATTCTTGGCAGGCCCGCGATGATGGGCTGGTCTTCCGGATGCTTGCAGTCGAGCACGCGCAGCGGGTTGGTGACCGCACGCCGTTGGCAATCCTCGCACATGCGTCCCACCACGGGCTCGAGAGCCGCGCGCAGAGCCTGCACATAACGCGGCCGGTCGGTGGCCGACCCGACCGAATTGACCAGCAGACTCCAACCGGTAATGCCCAGTTCTTGGAGCAACGTAGCCAGCATTTCCAGCACTTCCGCATCGCGCAGCGGAGATTCGCTGCCCGCGCTGGGCGGCCCAATCACTTCGGCGCCAATCTGGAAGAACTGGCGATAACGGCCCTTTTGGGGCCGTTCCCGCCGGAATTGCGGCCCGATGTAGTAAAGCTTCTGCAGCTGGCCGGTTTCGCCCAGCTGGCGCTCAACGTAGGCCCGGACCACGCCGGCCGTATTCTCCGGGCGCAGCGTCAGCGATTGACCCTGCTCGGGGGTGAAGGTGTACATTTCCTTGGAAACGATATCTGTCTCTTCCCCCACTCCGCGAGCGAAGAGCTGGGTCTCTTCAAAAATGGGGGTGCGGATTTCGCCGAAGGAATAGCGTTCGAAAACCCGCCGCGCCGTAGCCTCGATTTGATTCCAGAGTTCGGTTTCCGGCGGCAGCAGGTCCCGTGTGCCCCGGACAGCTTGCAAAATACTCATAAGTCCCTGTTTACAGGATACAGTCCCACTACCACTTTGCGCGTTCTCTCAGGTAGGTCGCGGTGTAGTCCACATAGTTGCGCGCATACACCAGGATCGACTCGCGGTCGTTGGGGTCTAAGCGGCGCCGTTCTTTGGCCGGCACCCCCGCCCACAGCGTGTTGGGCGGCACGACAGTATTCTCGGTAACCACGGCGCCCGCGGCAATAATGGACCCCTCGCCGATGCGGGCGTTGTTGAGGATCGTCACCCCCATGCCAATGAGGCACGCATCTTCAATTACGCAGCCATGAACCGTCGCATTGTGGCCGATCGTAACCCAATCGCCCACCACGACCGGATACTTGTAGCGCATTCCGTGCAAAACGGCGCAATCCTGCACGTTGCTCTGCGCGCCCAATCGTATGGAGTGTACGTCGCCGCGCAGCACGGCGTTCATCCACACGCTGGAGTGTTCACCCAATTCGACTTGCCCCAGTATTTGAGCAGAAATGTCAACGTAGCAAGAACTGGGGATCACCGGGGTGTGACCGAGACATGACCGTACCATGCGCAAATTCCTTGTGGTGGATGCTGATTAAGCTTGACTCCATACCTCAAAGGTAACGTAATCTGGTAAAACCCAATCGGGATGTTTGGAGGTGTGGTTCATTTGGCAGAGGTTCGCGTGCAGGAAGGCGAGCCGCTTGAAAATGCATTGCGCCGTTTTAAGCGCAAGGTCCAGCAGGAAGACATTATTAAGGAAGTGAAGCGTCACTCCTTTTACCTGAAGCCTGGCGAGCGCCGTCGAGTTAAGGAAGCGCTGGCGCGCAAGCGGAATCGTAAGAAAGCAAGAAAAGAGCAAGACTAACCGTGCAGTGCGGGCCTATCGTTTTCCCAAGAGTACGACAGGCCCGCGATCCCAAAATCTTCATGAATTTGCGAAAAAGAGGTTGGTAAACGTTTGATTGCCCCTCTCATTCCCGGATCTGGCGAGTGCGAGGAAGCTTTTGGTTGACTGACGAATAAGCTGGCTGGTGAGACGTTGCCAAAGCAGCAATTCGTCGACGGAATATTAAAAAATTCCAAGGCATGCTCGGGGGGACGCGTATGGACTTCATCGACAAGATACTGAAATGTTCAGATTGCGGTAACGACTTTGTCTTTACCGCCGGCGAACAACTGTTCTTTCACGATAAGCAGTTCAAGAACGATCCAAAGCGGTGCAAACAGTGCAAAATCAAGCGCGTGGCGGGAACCGGCAGCGGCGTACGCACAGAAACCCGGACTGTTTGTTCGGAGTGCGCCACCGAAACAACCGTTCCGTTTAAACCCACGCAAGGCCGTCCCGTGCTCTGCAGGTCTTGCTTCCAGCAGCGGCGGCCCCCGGTTCCATCCACAGCAGTAGCCAGCGCAGCTTCCTAAAAAGAAGACGCACTCGAGGCGAGGCATCTCTCCAGCGGGCGTTTCGTCCGCTGGAGAGATGCGTCAGTGTGTCTGCTTTAGGGTATGGCTAGTTAGCCGTCGCAGGCTTGCGCGAGGGGGATCGTCCGGCAGTCTTGGCCGGCGGGCTCATCTTGGCCGCCAAGGCCTGCTGCTTCTTGTCTTCGTGGGTGACCAACAAGGCCTCGAGCTGGCGCAAAAGATTCATGATATTCATGGGCTTGACCAGCATCTCGTCCATGCCCTCGTCTCGCCATTCGGAGCCGGGAACAGGGAACGCCGTCAACATGGCCACCGCCGGCTGATACGGCGCTTGTTTGGCTGCGCGCACGACTTCCAGGCCGGCTGTCTCATTTTCCATGCGCATGTCCGTGATCACCATGTGGAAGGTGTTGGCCTTTAATTTGGACCGGGCCTCGCGCGCGGAAGCAGCGGTTTCCACCTCGAAGTCGTTCATTTCCAGTACCGCTTTGAGCGTCAGCAAAATTGCGAGCTCGTCATCTACCAAAAGAATGCGACGTTTCATGGGAAAAACTCCAAGTTGCGGTAGCTGTAGGCTGGAGGGGGAAAGTCGCCTGTTGAAATCCTACCTGAATTGACCTTCGTTGAGCGACATCCATCCGTTGATTAGACTAGCAACGTGGCAGAATACCACGTCGAGAACTTTGGATGCCGTGCCAGCCGGGCTGACGGCGAGATCATCAGCGCCGAATTGCGTCATGCCGGCCTGAGCCCGGCTCCCAATGCCGCAAGCGCCGATGTGGTGGTCGCCAACACCTGCAGTGTGACCGCCCAGGCGGACCGCACCGCCCGCGCCTTCCTGCGCCGCGTGCACCGGGAAAACCCGACCGCCCGCATCCTGGTCACCGGATGTTACGCGCAGCGCGCCCCGCAGGAGGTGGCTGCCCTGCCCGGCGTCTCCGCGGTGATCGGCAACAGCCATAAAGCCTTGGTCTCGGAGGTCGCCCGGCAGGACTTTGTTCCCCTAGCCGCTCTCTACGTGGACGACACGTTTGCCCATGCCGAGCTTTCCATGCCGCTAGGTGGCTGGGATGCCGGAGCGCAGACCCGTCCCAATCTCAAAGTGCAGGATGGTTGCGGCAATCGCTGCTCCTTCTGCATCATCCCCACGACCCGCGGTCACAGCCGTTCTTTGTCGATGGAAGAGGCGCTGCGCCAGGCGCAGGCTTTCGCCGACCGGGGTGGCACGGAGTTGGTGCTTTCCGGCATCAACCTAGGGCGCTGGGGAAGGGACCTCACGCCGCGGCGCACGCTGGAAGAATTGGTGCGTGAAATTCTGCTCCGCACCACATCGCCGCGCCTGCGGCTCAGCTCGATCGAGCCCATGGATTGGACCCCGGAGCTGCTGGCGCTATTTCGTGATACCAACATCGGTGGGCGCCTCGCGCGCCACGCCCATCTCCCCCTGCAATCAGGTTCCGATGCCATTCTGCGCGCCATGCATCGTCGTTATCGCCCCTGGCACTACGCGGAGAAAGTGCACCTGATCCGCGCGCTCATGCCCGATGCGGCCATCGGCGCAGATGTCATGGTGGGGTTTCCGGGGGAGAGCG
>Ga0302324_100027594_pt1 | contig 10811 bp, 13 predicted proteins | sample Palsa_T0_1_FD_201949 | JGI IMG/M metagenome (GOLD analysis project Ga0302324, IMG submission 201949) | Peat permafrost microbial communities from Stordalen Mire near Abisko, Sweden - Palsa_T0_1 | ecosystem: Environmental > Terrestrial > Soil > Palsa > Peat permafrost | place: Sweden: Abisko...
GGACCATGTTGGTGGGCACCGTCGCGGCGGCGCTATATCCGACCGTGGAAATTTCCACGGCCCTGCGCAGCGCCGCCGATGCAGCGCTGCCGGGCTTCGGCAAGCCGCTGCTGCTGTGCTCGCTCCTGGGGCTGGTGACCATCACCTCGCTGAATTTCTACGGCGGATCCCTGACGCTGCTAAGCGTGGTCGACTCGCTGAAGCCGAGCCGACCGAGCTTGGCGAAGCGCCTCATTACCCTGGTCATTTTGACCGTGGCCGCGACCAGCCTCGCGCTGGTGTCATCGGAAAATTTCGCCGCGAAATTCGCCGAGTTTCTCGCGGTGCTGCTGTACCTGCTGACGCCGTGGACGGCCATCAACCTGGTGGATTTCTATCTGGTGCGCAAGGGTCACTACTCGGTGCGGGAGATATTCAATCCGCACGGCATGTACGGGCGCTGGAACTGGCGCGGCTTGCTGGCCTACGGCGTGGGCTTCGCCGTCATGATTCCCTTCTTCAGCACCGATACCTGGAAGGGGCCGGTGGCCAAGGCGCTTGGCGGGGCCGACATCGCCATGCTGGTGGGGCTGCCGGTGTCCGCGTTGATCTACATCTGGGCCTGCAGTTCGCTGGATCTCGAGGGCGATCGCCGCCGTGCCGATGCCGCGGACGTGGGGCTCGATCCCGATGCGCCTGCGCAAATGCGCGGCTAGTTAGGCGTCTCCAGGAACTTGTTGATCACATTGGCGACGCCGCTCGGGTCTTCCCAGAAGGAGTTGTGGCCGAGCCCGTCGAACACCTTGACCTTGGCCGCCGGCAACGCCTCGCGCAAGGATTGGCGCGCGGGTTCCTCGATGATCGGATCCTTGCTGCCCCAGATCAGCAGCACCGGAGCTTTGAGCCGCGGTAGCGTGCTTTGCAGATCGCCGTAGAGATTCGTCTCCGACAGCGCTTGATCGAGCACCGCTAGCCAGACGCGCAGCGGTATCCCGGCCGCATCCTTGCGTTGCCGGCGAATGAAGTCCGGATCCACCGGCGTCGGCGAGTCCCACCAGGCAATCATGAAGGGGGAGTCCGGATCGATCGGTTCCTTGAGCTTGAGAATTGCCGCGCGAAAATCGAATTGCGGCGGCTTCTGTACCGCCGGTGGCATGCCCCCGGTCGATGAGATGAGCACCACACGCGCGGTGCGCTCAGGCCAGAATTCGGCGAAGGTCTGGGCGATGATGCTGCCGAGGGAATGGGCGATCAGATCTGCCTTGGTTAGCCTAAGCGCGTCCATCAGCAGCTTGATGTCGTAGGCGAAATCGATCCGCGTGTAGCAGCACTCGGGCTTGCTCGATTGCCCGTGCCCGCGAAGATCGACGAGGATCAACCGATAGCGTTTCGACAGGTACGGCAGCAGCGGCACCCAATCGCGGGCATTGTCCGTGTAGCCATGAATCAGCACCACCGGCGCACCGCTTGGATTGCCGGTATCGATGTAAGCCAGTACCTCGCCGTTCGGCAGGGCAATGGTTTTTTTCATGGCATCGAATGCATCGAGATCGATTTTTAAGGCAGGCGGTGTCGCGGCCGAGGCGGCCGAGGCAGAGGCGGTCATGGCGAAACCCAGTGCCAAACTTCCCGCGGCGAGCCATGGCAGACAAGCAGCGCGCGCACGTCGCGGTGCGGCGATGTGTCGGCTCGGGGCGCGTGGCGCAGGTTGCTGCATGGTGTTATGTGTGGTCGAGAGATGTTTCATAACTATTTGTAATATATCAATATAATTAGTTCTTAAGGCGATAGCCGGTCTTGAAGATAAAGGACACGATCAGCAGGCAGACCGCGAGAAAGCCCAGCGACATTCCCAGGCTCACTCCGACGCTCACATCCGCAGTGCCGTAGAAGCTCCAGCGAAAGCCGCTGATCAGGTACACGATGGGATTGAAAAGGCTGAAGGTGCGCCACGCGGGCGGCAGCATGTCGATGGAATAAAAGGCTCCCCCCAGAAAGGTCAGCGGCGTGACGATGAGCATTGGGATCACTTGCAGCTGCTCCCAGCCCTTCGCCCACAGGCCCAGGATGAAGCCGAACAGGCTGAAGTTGACCGCGGTCATGATCAAGAACGCGATCATCCAGAACGGATGCAGAATCTTGATGGAAACGAACAGCGAGGCTGTGATCAGGATCACCAACCCAAGCGTGATGGATTTCGAGGCCGCCGCGCCGACGTAGGCAACCACGATTTCAGCATAGGAAATCGGCGCGGAGAGCAGCTCGTAGATGGTGCCGGTGAATTTCGGAAAGAAGATGCCGAACGAGGCGTTCGCGAGGCTTTCGGTGAACAGCGCCATCATGATCAGGCCGGGCACGATGAAGGCGCCGTAGTTCATGCCGCTCAGGCCCTGCATGCGCGATCCGATCGCCGCGCCGAATACGACGAAATACAGCGAGGTCGTGATCACCGGTGTCACCAGGCTCTGCACCAGCGTGCGCAGCGCGCGGGCGATCTCGAATTTATAGATGGCCCAAATGCCGTGCCGATTGATGAGACCGCTCATGCCCGGCCGCTGACCAAGCTGACGAAAATATCCTCGAGCGAGCTTTGCTGTGTCTGCAGATCCTTGATGTCGATGGACAGATTTCTCATGCGCTCGAGCAGGGCGGAAACCTCGATGCTGTCGTCCGCGCTCACGGTATACACCAGATCCAGCCCGTCGCTCTTCAGTTCCAGCCCCCAGGGGGCCAGTTCCTCCGGGATGCGCTGCATCGGCGTTTGCAGGTGCAGCGTCAGCTGCTTCTTGCCGAGCTTCTTCATCAGCAGGGTTTTCTCCTCGACCAGAACCAGGCTGCCTTTGTTGATCACGCCGATTCTGTCGGCCATCTCCTCGGCTTCCTCGATGTAATGGGTGGTGAGGATGATGGTCACTCCGTGGTCGCGGAGTCCGCGCACCAGATTCCACATGTCGCGACGCAGTTCGACGTCGACCCCGGCGGTGGGCTCATCCAGGAACAGTATCTCGGGCTCGTGCGACAGGGCCTTCGCGATCATGACCCGCCGTTTCATGCCGCCGGACAGCGTCATGATCTTTGCATTGCGCTTGTCCGACAAGGATAGGTCGCGCAACAGCTTTTCGATGAACGCCGGATTCGGCGCGCGCCCGAACAGCCCGCGGCTGAAATTCACCGTGGCCCAGACGGTCTCGAAGGCATCGGTGGTCAGTTCCTGCGGCACCAGCCCGATTTTCGAGCGGGTGGCGCGATAGTCGCGTTCGATGTCGAACCCGTCCGCCACAACGGTGCCGCTGCTGGCCGTGACGATGCCGCAGATGATATTGATGAGCGTTGTCTTGCCGGCGCCGTTGGGGCCGAGCAACGCGAAAATCTCGCCCTTGTCGATCTGCAGGTTGATGCCGGAGAGGGCTTGGAAGCCCGTGGCGTAGGACTTGGTCAAATCGGTGACGGAGATGATGGGCGGCATCGGCGCGCGACTCAAGCGTTTGCGATCCGCGCCACCAGCGCGCGGGTGAATTCGGCCGTGCCGGCGCGTCCGCCCAGGTCTCCGGTTCGGACCCGGTCCGCATTCAGCGTCTCGCCAATGGCCTTGCGCAAGCGCGCCGCCATCTGAGTCAGGTCGCAATGATCCAGCATCATCGCGGCTGCGAGAATGAGCGCCGTGGGATTGGCGATGCCCTTGCCGGCGATGTCCGGCGCCGACCCATGCACGGCCTCGAAAATGGCGGCATCGGCGCCAATGTTGGCGCCCGGCGTCATGCCCAATCCGCCGACCAGTCCGGCGACCAGGTCGGAAAGGATGTCGCCGAACAGATTGGTGGTGACCAGCACATCGAACTGCCAGGGATCGAGCACCAGCTTCATGGCGCAGGCATCGATGATTATCGTGTCGAGCGCGAAGCGGCCCCGGTACTTGCGTTCATACAGCTCCAGGCCGGTCTCCAGGAATATGCCAGTCAAGGCCTTCATGATGTTGGCTTTGTGCACGATCGTCACCTTCTTGCGGCCGGTGGCGATGGCATGCTCGAAGGCGAATTCCAGCAAGCGCCGGCTGCCCTGGCGCGTATTGACGCCGGTCGCCATGGCGACCGCATGCGGGTCGTCGTCGATCTGGATATAGGCTTCGTGACCGATATACAGGCCCTCGAGATTCTCCCGCACCACCACCAAATCGATGTTCTCGAAGCGGCCGCCGGGAATCAGGGTACGCGCGGGCCGCAGATTCGCATACAGCTTGAAGGCCTCGCGCAGCCGCACGTTCGAGGATCGATAGCCGCCGCCGGAGGGAGTTTCGAGCGGCCCCTTCAGCGCCAAGCGCGTGCGCCGGATGCTGTCGATGGTCTTGGGCGGCAGCGGATCGCCCGCGATCTTGACGCCCTCGAGGCCGGCGATCTGCGCATCCCACTGGAACGGCGCCCCAAGGGCATCGAGAGCGGCGAGTGTTGCGTCCATTATTTCGGGACCGATCCCGTCTCCGTGGATCAGGGTCGCGGGAATCGATGGCGGCATCGGTTGAAGACTCTTTCGTGACGGGCTTAAGCGGATAGCATACTCGAAGTCCGCGGCAACACTGCGGCAGGAAGGAGAGAGCCCTTGGATGGCGAAGAGGAAGTCATTGCGGCCACGCGTCTCTGGCTGGAGAGGGCGGTCGTCGGCCTGAATCTATGTCCGTTCGCCGAGGCAGTTTATCGCGGCGGCCGGGTGCGCTTTCGCGTCAGCGATCAGAAGTCCGCCTCCGCGCTGCTTGAGGAGCTGTGCAGCGAATTGCTGCACTTGAATGGCGCGCATCCGCGCGAGTGCGAGACGACTCTGCTGATACATCCATTCGCGTTGAGGAATTTCGCGGATTACAACCAATTTCTGGGGCACTGCGACGCCGCGATCGCCGAGGCCGGTCTCGAAGGCGAGCTGCAGGTGGCCGGCTTTCACCCGGAATTTCAATTCGGCGGCACCGAGCCTGACGACATCGAGAATTACACCAACCGCTCACCCTATCCGATGCTGCACCTGCTACGCGAGGCAAGCATCGAGCGCGCCATTGCGGCGGCGCCCAACACGCAGCAGATCTACGAGAGGAACATTCGCACCCTGCGGATCTTGGGTCACGAGGGCTGGCGCAAACTGTGGCGCGATTAAGCACCACCCCGCTTCACAAGAGCGGCAAATTCGACTGCCTGCAAATCGTGCGCATCCGGCAAATATCCATCCTGGCAGTTGATGTGCGCCGCGCCGCCAAAATGCATGCCAAGATAATTAAAAGTATCGAGAAATGCTCCCATGAAACTCGCGTCAGCTTGATCGCAGATGGAGGTGCAGACGACGAACGCTGTCTTTCCCCGCAACCTGCGGCCTTCGGCCAGAAGATCCGGGAGTTCGAGCAGATCGGAAATGCGATCGAGAAAAATCTTCATCGCCGGGCTTGCCGAATACCAGTAGATGGGCGTGGCAAAGATAATCTGATCGTGCGCTAACACGCGTTGCATGAGAGGCTCGAAGTCATCGTCCCTGTTCAGGTGGCTGTAGTCGAAGGGGGACATGCGCAGGCCGGCGAGATCCACGACCTGAACACCAAGCTCCAACGCAATGCGATCAATCAACTGACCGGTATTTCCGTGGCGCCGGGAACTGGAAAACAACGCTATGGTGCTGCGCATGATTGATGGCGGGGCTAGGCCCCTTGATCGCCCAACACCTTGCGCATGGGCACGAACTCGATGGTCTCACCTTCTCCGACATCGTAGTTGACCCGCCCGAAGGCTGCGTAGCCGCGGGCGCCGTATAATTTGACTCCCGGCAGAGTCGCCATGAGCTCCACCTGAGTAAACCCGTAACGGCGCGCCTCCTTCTCGCAGCGCTGCAGCAACAACGAGCCGATGCCGCGCCGCGTCCTCGAGGGGTCGACAAAGAAGGCCCGAATCTTCGCGGCCTGGGTGCACGGATCGAGCGCCGAGGCGTTGCGCTGATTGTGGGAATCGCCCCCGAACAGCGTGGAGCGGAAACTCCAACCTCCGCACGCGACGAGCCCGCCATCTTCCTCGGCGACAAAATAGGTCTGGTCCGAGATCAACTGGGTATCGACGCCGAATGCGCCGCGTAGGGCGCCTTCCACCTGTGCGGGCCGGTACTCCTCGCGGCTGAGTTCCCGGGCGGAACGGGCGATCAGCGCATCGAGCCTTGGGATGTCGGCCAAGGTGGCCTTGCGCAACTGGATGGTCACGGTGATCGGGAGCTTGCTTGGGCGGCGGAGCGCAGCATGCTGAAGGACGCGTAAGCGATTACCACGATCACCAGCCAGCGCAGTTTGGTCAGGTCAAGCGTCTTGGTGACGATATAGGCGGCGATCAGCACGCCGACGACGCCGCCGAAGGCAAGTCCCAGCGAGGGACCCCAAGCAAAGCGCCCAGTTTGGAAGAATCTCAGGCTCGCGACCGGTTGCAGCAGCGCACAGGCCCCCATCATGATCGGAAATGCGGCGAGGGGATGCATCCCAAGCAGCGCCAGGGTGATCATGCAGGGCGCGTACAGGCCGATGCCGACGCTCATCAGCGCGCCGAGAATGAAATTGATCCCCACCGCCAGCCCGAATTTCCATCCCGCAAGAGACATCGCCGTGCCTCCGCCGGGCAGTGCATGCAGGTTGATGAGGGTGAACACGGTTCCGGCGATCAGCAAGGCAACGCCCATGGCGATCTGGATGGCGCGCCGCGGCAGCCGCGCAACCACGCCGGCTCCGAGCCAGGCGCCCGCCGCCGCGCTCATGATCATGGTCACGAGCAGGATAGGATCGACCACGATGGCAGTGACGAAAATCAATGATTCGGCGATGGCCGACGGTGTATGGCCAACGTTCAAGGTGCCGGGGATGAGTTCATCGGGCACCATGCGCCGCAACTTGTAAATGGCGGTGGTGGGAGCGAAAGAGCCTATCCCCAGCGTGTCGAAGAAATCGGTGACCAATCCGATCAACAGCTCGATGGGTTTCGGCCAGCGCACCTGCGTGCTGCGCCGGGCGGCGCGAATGGCGCCGACTATGAAGGCCAGAGCGGCTGCGCCCAAGGCCAGGTAGAAAGCGAGCAGTGCGAAATTCATTGCGGGAATATACCTCGTGGCGGCCTGGAGTATTCAGCTCGAGGGGCTTCACGTACACTCGAAGCAGAATAAAGATAACGAGCAGGGGCCACTTTAGGATGAACATGAACGCTCGTAGCGAGGCGCCCGGTGTTGTGTCTGCATTGCTTGCCGGCGCGCTGTGCGCCGTTGCGCTGGGCAGCGCCGCCCTGGCCACGGATTTCCCGAACCCGTTGCCGCCGGAGCCGGTGCAGCAGGTCGCGAGCTTGCCGGCACACTATCCGACAGGCTGGGTATTTCTCAATTACTCCAGCGATCGTATCGAGCTGCGCAACGTCGGCAGCGATTCCCGGGAAGTGAAAGGCCAACTGCAGGCGCACGACTCCGCCACGCTTCTGGTCGCGGATAAGCGCCCGGAGATCTACATTGCGGACACGGTCTGGTCGCGCGGCCAGCGCGGCACGCGCACCGATTTCATCACCGTGTACGACAAGCAAAGCTTCAAGGCCATCGATGAAATCGTGTTGCCCGGCGGCAAGCGCGGCCTGATCACGGCCATGGAGGGAATGTTCGCCTTCACCGACGCTGAGCGCATGGCACTGGTGTTCGATTTCACGCCGGCCTCATCGGTCACGGTGGTGGACCTGGTGAAGCGCACGGTGCTCGGCGAGGTGGAGATTCCGGGCTGCTCGCTGATCTATCCTACGGGGAGCCGCGGCTTCTCCACCCTGTGTTCCAGCGGTACCTTGTTGAGCATTCGGCTCGACGCCAACGGTGCCGTGGCCGGTCGCAGCGAATCCAAGGCGTTCAATGCCCTCGACTCCGATCCCTTGTTCACGGCCTCGGCGAGCATCGGCGGCGTGCGCTATTTTCCGAGCCTGCATGGCCGCATTCAACCGGTCGACATGAGAACGGACGAGGTGAAGATCCTGCCCGATTGGCCGTTGGTGCCGGCTGCGGATGCGGGCGGCAATTGGCGGCCAAGCGGCTGGCAGTTGATCGGCAGCGACGGTGAGAAGCTGCTCTATGTGCTGATGCAGCCCGGCGCGCACGAGGGCACGCACAAGGATCCGGGCACCGAGGTCTGGGTGTTCAATGCGGCGACCAAGAGCCGGATCAAGAGACTGCGCCTGGTTCGGCCCGGTTCCTCGATCGCCCTGACGCACGCCGTCGAGCCGTTGCTCGTGGTGCAGGCGGGCTTGCGCATCGATGTGTACGACGCCGCCGGTGGCGCCCTGTTGCGCAGCTTGGACGCACCGGGCTTCCGTACTCGAATGCAAATCGAACCGGTTCGCTAAGGTGTTGCCCGCCGCCATGAGTCCCGCGACGACACTCGGTGTGATCACGCTGCTGGCGTCCCAAGCGGCGGCTTTCCTCGCGCTGCTGCTGATCGCCTCCGCGACTCACAAGCTGCTGCGGCCGGCGCGTGCGCGCGCGGCCATGGAGGAATTCGCGCGCGTGCCGCGCCGCTTCGCGAACCCGGCGCTGGTCGGCGTATTGCTGGCGGAGCTAATTGCTGGGGCTTGCATGGGGTTTGCGGCGGCCCGCACGGCGGCGGCGTGGCTCGCCGCGCTGATCTGGAGCAGTTACCTGCTGCTGATTCTGCGCGCCATCATCCAAGGACGCCGCTATGTGGATTGCGGCTGCAGCTTCGGTGCGAGCGTGCGGCCATTGGGAAGCTACCAGGTGCTGCGCGGCGTCGTGCTCGTAGGACTCGCGCTGCTGGTCGCCGCGCTATCGCCGCATGCTGCCGGCGCGGCGGCCACGGCCTCCGAACTATTGGCGGCAGCGGCCTTCCTGGCGCTATACGCGGCGCTCGATCAGGCACTGGTCGCATGAACTTCGTGGTTGCATCGCAGATTCTCTTGTGGCTGGGGTTGTTGGGCCTGAGCCTTGTGTGCCTGGTGCTGGCGCGCCAGATCGGTGTGCTGCACCAGCGCCTCGCGCCGGTGGGCGCGTTGGCGCTGCCGCAGAGGCTCAAGCTGGGAGACCCGGCGCCGCAGTTATCGCTGCGCGCCCTGGACGGATCGATGATCGATATCGGCGGCGCGCGCGGGCGCGGTCAATTGCTGCTGTTTTTGGCGCCCGATTGCCAGGTGTGCGAGGCGTTGCTGCCGGCTGTGCGTTCGGCCCGGGGCGCGGAGCGCGACTGGCTGGATATCGTGCTGGCCAGCGACGGCCAACCTGAGCAGCATCGCGCATTCGTGCGCGACAAGGACCTGGGCAAGTTCCCTTACGTCTTGTCGGAGCAGTTGGGCCGCAGCTACGGGGTGGCGAAGCTTCCCTATGCGGTGCTGATCGACGAGGCGGGAAAATTGTCCTCCACAGGCCTGATCAACACGCGCGAACATTTGGAGAGCCTGTTCGTCGCCAAGGAATCGGGCATCGGCAGCATTCAGCAATTCCTTAGGTTGGGACCTAAGCGTGCATCGGGAGAATGAGCGTGGCGCAATTCGATCGTTTGGCGGAAAAGATGTTGCGCGGCTTTGCGAGCCGCACTTCCAGGCGGAGCGTGTTCAGCGTGCTGGGCGGCCTGCTGGCGGGCGCGGCGGCACTGCCCTTGCTACCGGTGGCGCGCGCGCAGGAGGCCGCCACGGATTCCGGCGCCGACCCTAATTCCGGCGAGCCGGCACCGCTCACTACCGGCAATCCCCAGGATCCGGGCGACCCGTCGAAGTGCGATTACTGGCGCTATTGCGCGATCGACGGTTCGCTATGCACTTGTTACGGGGGCACGGTCAACTCGTGTCCGCCGGGCACGGAAATGTCGCCAATCACCTGGATCGGCACCTGCCGCAATCCGGCCGATCAGCGCAGCTACATCATTTCGTACAACGATTGCTGCGGCGGTGTGGCGTGGGGCCGATGCCAGTGCCAGAACAACCAGGGCGACCGCCCGCTGGTGCGGCCGCAGAACAACAACGAAGTCACCTGGTGTTTCGGCATCCAGAGCCAGACCTACACCTGCACGGTGTCGATCATCCTGGGCGCGGCACTGGAGCAGCAATGACATGGCGCGCCGGCGCGTCTTGATCAAGGCCGCCGTGGCCAGCGGCGCGCTTCTGTGCGCCGCTGCCCTTGGACAATCCGCCGCGCCGGCCGGTGTCGGTAATCCACAGCTCGCCTGGCAGCAGTGGACGCTCAACTGCCAGGGCTGTCACCGCCCCGATGCCACCGGTTCTACCGCCACCACTCCCAGCCTCGCCGGCACCGCCGCCAAATTTCTCTGGGTGCCCGGCGGCCGCGAATACCTCACGCGCGTTCCGGGTGTGGCGACCTCCGCGCTGTCGAATGCGGATCTTGCCCAGGTGCTCAACTGGTTGCTGTGGCGCTTCGACGCGGATGATCTGCCTACGAACTTTCAGCCCTTCACAGCCGCCGAGGTCGGCGCGCTGCGCACCCGGCCGCTGCGGCTCGAGGCCTCGCAGATGCGCGCGGAGTTACTGAAAAAAGCCGCGGACTCCTCCCGCCCCTGAGCGTGCAGCGCGAGCGGCGGCGCTAGGCGCGCTTCGGTTCCGCGACGGGCGCGCGATTGCGTGAGTCGCGCCCGTAGTAATCGGGGTAGTCGGCGCTCAGGCCTTTGAAACGGCGGTGAATCCACAGGTATTGCTCCGGCACGCGCCGAATCTGCGCCTCCAGCAGGCCGTTGAATCGCGCCGCGTCTTGGCCCGGATCGGCTCCGGGAAAATTATCGAGGGCCGCGCCGATGTGCACCCGATACCCGGCCGTGCCGGGTAAGCGCTCCGGGAAATAGGTCAGCACGG
>Ga0302324_100027599_pt1 | contig 10811 bp, 8 predicted proteins | sample Palsa_T0_1_FD_201949 | JGI IMG/M metagenome (GOLD analysis project Ga0302324, IMG submission 201949) | Peat permafrost microbial communities from Stordalen Mire near Abisko, Sweden - Palsa_T0_1 | ecosystem: Environmental > Terrestrial > Soil > Palsa > Peat permafrost | place: Sweden: Abisko...
CTTGGGGCGCGGACGCGACCGCGGGACGTCCGGCGACGGTTCTGCCGAACCGTCCCGCTGGCGCTTCCCCTGGCTGTCGCTGCGCGCGCGATGAGCGGGCGCGACGCCGACGTCGACGCGCTCTTCTAGCGCGACGCCGACGCACGGCTGCTCGACCGCCGCCGGCGCGAAGAGCTCGGCCTCGCGGCCACCTCCCCGCCACCCTCCGCCGCGGCGCCGCGCTTCGGCGCCGAGTCGCTTGCCGCCGAACCGCCGGTGCGGCGCGCGGCCCGGCCGGCCACCCTGCGCCTGGCCCTCGAGGCGCGCCCGGACCGCGAGCTGATCCCCGGCGCGCTGGTCACCGTCGTGGCGACGCTCCACGACGACGGCGACCAAGACGTCCCCGACGCCACCTTGCGGATCGGGGTCCCGCCCGACGCCGAGCCCGTTCCGGGTTCGTTCGCCCGCGACGAAAGCACAATCGACGGCGAGGCGCTGCTCGGCGCCGGGCTACGCCTCGGTGCGATACCCGCCGGCGGTGCGGTCCGGCTGCGCTTCGCGCTGCGCATCCTGCCCGGGACCGAGCCGCTGGACCTGATCGGCGCAGCGAACGCCGACGGCGTCCCGGCGATTGCAACGCCGGCACTGCGCCTGCGCCGGCGCGCCGGCCACGCGGCGTACGACACCCCAAAGCCCTTCTTCGAGCTCGAGGCCGACGAACGGGCCGACCTCGACGAGCTCGCCGCCACGCCGCGGCCGGCACACGTCGACGCCCGCAGTGCCGTCGAGGCCGCGCCCGAGGCGCCGGCGGCCCTGCCACGACCCGAACCGGAGCAGATCCTGGAGCTGCCCGAAGCGGCGGCCGTGCTGGAGCTGCCCGCCCCGCCGCCGATCCCGGTGCTCCCCGAGCCGGCCGCGGTCCTCGAGCTGCCCAAACCGGAGCCGGTCCTGGAGCTGCCGGAACCGCCGCCGGTTCCGGAGTTGCCGGGGGCCGCCAGCGAAGCCGCCCCCGTCGCTACGGCGGACCCCGTGCTGTTCCGCGCCGTCGACCCCGAAGAGGTCCGGGCACTCGAGCGCATCTACACCGGCGCCCTCCCCCACGGGCTGGCCGCCCTCGCCCTGCTCTCCTCCATCGCCGCGGTCGATGGGCCGGCGGGCGAGGCGCTCGGCTTGAGCGCCTTCGCGCGCAGCATCGCCACCGCGCTGCCGCGGGCGGTGGTCGCGGCGCGGATGGGCCGGCCGACTCCACCGGTCGTAACGGCCGTCGCGCTCGCGGCGCTGCGCCCCGCCGCCGACCTCGCACCGGATCCCGGCGGCCGTCTCGGACCCTACCTGGTGGTCGAGCTAGGCACGCAGGCCCGTGAGGCGTTGCTCGCGGTGCTCGGGCGCAACCTCGCCGACCCGTTCCTGCGCGGCGTCCAGGTGCTGCTCGCGGTCGCGCCCCGCCGGCTGACCGGCATCGCGGCGCCGGCGCCGCGTTTCGAAGACGCTTTGGCGGCCTATCGGAGTGCGGCCGGCAGCTGGCTCATGCGGGTCACGGTTCGCCGGACCGTCGACGGGCGCTTCGACCCGCTCACCGCCGACGATGCGCCGCTCCACGCGGCCGGTCGCGCGGTCGTCGACGCGCTCCGCGCGGCGATCACGCCGTGAAGCTCCTCATCGGCGTCCCGACCTCCGGTCAGCCGACGCAGCCGTTCCTCGACGCGCTGCCCCTGCTCGCGCTCCCGCCCGACGTCGACGCCGATCGGCTCATCTGGAGCGGGAACGCCGTCGCCGCCCAGCGCGAGATGATCGCGCGCCAGGCGGTCGCGACCGGCTGCGACGTGCTGGCCATGATCGACGACGACATCGTCCCGCCACCCGACGCGCTGGTGAAACTGCTCGCTGCGCTCGAGCAGGACGCGCGCGCCGCCGTCGTCGGCGCGCTCTACTACAGCCGCGACAGCGCGCGGCCGATGGCCGTGGCGCAATGGAACTCGACCGACACGACGGAGGGCGCGATCCCGGCCTTCCGCAGCGACCAGACCGCCGTCGTCGACGGCGTCGGCTTCGGCTGCGTCGCCCTGCGCGTCGCGGCGCTGCGCGCGCTGAGCACGCCGTACTTCTCCGCGCACCTGTTCGTCGACGAGCGCTCGCGCACGGTGCGGCAGTGCGACGAGGACTACCTCTACTGCGAGCGCGTGCGCAACGAAGGTTGGCGGGTGCTCCTCCATCCGGGCGTGCGCGTCGGCCACTACGACCGCAAGGCGCAGGCGGCCGCTCCAGAGCGCTGGGAAGACGACGCCGCGACCGATCACCTGCGGATGATCGTGCGCGACGCCGACGGCATGACCCGAATGCTGCCGTTCGACGCCAGCCACCCGCGCGCCGACGAACGACAGGAACCGTTCTCCGTCGCCCTGCTCTTCGGTGGTTAGCAGGGTTCGGCTACGCCGAACCCGTTCAGTACTTCGCGTTGAGGACGTGGGAGATCGGGAGGCGCTTACCGATCGCGCGGGCGAACTGACGGACCTTCCCGATCGAGCGCAGGCGTTCGCCGACGCTCTGGTGGTAGGCGCGCAGGCGGCGCATCTGGTCCTCGCGGTAGGCCAAGACGCCACGCAGCCGCTGGGCGACCTTGGCGTCGGCGAGCGGCGCGCTTTCGGGCGTCGCGACGAACAGTGCGGCGAGCTCTTCGGTCAGCCGGCGCTGCGCCGCGAAGGCGACGTCGACGTCACGCCAACGGCGTTCGACCAACGCCGATTCGGCGTCCAGGCAGGAGCGCTCGAGGGCGAGGATCGTCCGGACGACGGCCGGGCGGGCGAGCTCAGCCGACGAGTGCATCGAGCTGCGGAGCGGGGACGCTCTCGGTCCGATAGCGCTTGATCGCCTCGACCCATGTGTCGCGTAGCTCGCTGATCATCGGCAAGAGATCGCGCACCTTCTGTGCGTCGCCGGACATGTTCGCGGCGACCAGCTGGTGGTGCCAAAACTCGTAGAGGCGGAACAGGTTGCGGGGTACATCGCTCTCGAGTTCGAGCCGGAGCGACCCCATCAGCAACGCGCAGGCGCGTTGCGCCTTGCGCAGCAGACCGTGCCGACCCTCGATGTCCCCCGGGCGCGTCTCCATCACTTCGACCGCTTGCCGCGCGAAGAGCAGCAGCGCGTCGTAGATCTTGACGATCAGCTCTTCGGGGCTGGCCGAGTTGATCGACGCCTCGAGATACCGCAGGTTCGGGTTGGCGATGGGCATGCTACGACGTCGACGACGTGCCGGCGAGCAAGCTGGAGAGCGACGACTGCATCGACTGCAGCTGCGCGATTTGAACTTCGCTGTCGACGAACTCGCGGCGCAACAGGTTAGCCTGCATGTTCGCCTGGTTGGTGACGCTGGTGATCTGCTCTTGCAGAGACTGGATCACGTCCTGGTTTTCAGCCTGCACCGTCTGGAACAGCGACTGCGGCGGAACGGTCCCGATCACCGAGCTGTTGAGCTGCGTCGGCAGGCCGGTCACCGAGGTGAGGTACGAGCCGAGCTGGTCGAGCACGCCGTTCGCACCCGTGAACAGCGAGGAGACGGCGTTCGGGTCGGCGGCGAGCGCGGTCTCGAGCGTCGTCGCATCGAGCGCCACGAGCTTGCCGGAGGTGCCGTCGTACTGCTGCGTCCCGACGCTGGTCGCATCGGAGTTGTTCGTCGCGGCGTCGCTGTCGGAGCTGCCGCTGGTCGCGACGCCGACGCTGAACGAGCTGTCGAGCTCGAGCCCGATCGAGGCGAGCGAGTTGTAGCCGTCGCTGCCGGTGTCGAACAGCCCCGAGACGAAATTGACGAGCTGATCTTTGAGGCCGTCGATGTCCTGGCTGTTGAACAGGACGCCGCCCTTGGTAAGCTGCGTGCCTTCCGTGGAGCCGGTGGCGTCGTCGGACTGAGAACCGACGACCGGCGGGGCTGTCGCCGTGTTGATCTCGCTGATCACCTTGTTGTAGGCGTCCACGAAGGTGCCGATCGCGCTCTGCAAGGCGGTGCTGCTCTGCGCGACGTCGATCGTCACCGGCGCGATCCCGCTCGAGCCGCCGACGTCCTGCTGCAACGAGAGCTGCACGCCCGGGACGACGTTGGTCACCGTGTTCGAGTTCGAGTACACGGTGTCGATGTTGCCGCTGGCGTCGGTGTAGACGACCTGGGCCGACTTACCGACCGTCTCCTGCGTCCCGGCGCTGAATTGGTTGGGCGTCGTGTAATTTGCCAGCAGACCAACAGCCTGGAGGAAGTTCGAGCTGTCGCCGGTCGCGCCGAGCGAGATCCCCTGGGGGCCGTCGGCCTTTGCGGTCAGAACGAGTTGGCTGCTCGTCTGGTCGTAGGTCGCGATCACGCCGGCCGACGACTGGTTGATCTCGTTGATGATGTCGTTGAGGTTCTGGCCGCTCGCGTCGACGCTGAACTTGACACCGTTGATGCTGAACGTTCCGCCGGTGACGGCCGTCGCGAAACCGGCGTTCTGGTCGGTGTCGAACGTGGCGCCCAGATTGATGCCGCCGATCGCCGCCGAGCTCGAGGTCGAGTACGTTCCGGCGACGTCGGTGATCTGCGCGGTGTCGAGCTTGAGGACCGAAAGCAGGTTGCCGCTGTCGGAGGAAGATCCCAGCGTGAGCGGCTGGCTCGAGGTGATCGTGACCTTCTGCGTCGCCGCGTTGTAGGTGACCGAGCCGGTCGGGTCGACCGTCTGGAGCGCAGTGTTCAACGCGGCCACGACGCCTTGGAGCGTCGAAGAATTGACGTCGTAGTCGACCTCGACGCCGTCGATCGTGATCTGCCCTTCGTTACCGCCGGAACCCGCAGTCCCGTTCTGCGGCGAGATCGACGTCCCGGCGCTGGCCAAGGGCGTCGTCGCGTCGACCGTTCCGCCGGCCGCCGGATCGCCGGCGATCTGCGTCGCGGTCGCGAGCGTCGCGCTGTCGATCGTGTACGCGCCGGGCGTCGCGACCTGCCCGCTGATCGAGGTCGCGCCGACCGCGCTGGTGTTGGTCGAGCTCGGCGTCGTAGCGGTGAACAGCGCGGGGTTGCTGAGCGCCTGAAAGGTGTCCTGGAAGTCGGTGACCAGGTTCTGGATCTTGATCAGCTCGGCTTGCTGCGCATTCAGGCTCGTGACTTGCGTCTGGAGCGGTTTCTCCTGCTCGAGCGTCAGGTTGGTGTACTTATCGATGATCGCGTTGTAATTGATCCCCGACGCGATACCAGGAAAGGTAACCGGGGCGACGTCGGTCCCGTAGACGGTCGAATCGGCCGAAGACGTCGACGAACCGGTCGAGGAGATTCCGCTCATGCCCTATGCGCTTTGATCCAGCACGGCGCCGGCGAGCTTGTTGAAGAACTGGGCGATCAGCACCATCGACTCAGGCGGGAACTGGGTGATCACTTGCCCGGTCTGAGCGTTGGTGAAGACGGTGACGATCTCGTTGGGATCGTGCACGACCCGGAACTGGACCGACACCTGCGCGCCGTTGCCGACGAGCTGCGAGAGCGCCGAGTGGAGTGTCCGATCGTGGAACACGTCGTCGGTGGGCGCGCTGCCGGTGGGCGCGCTGCCGGTCGGGGCGATGCCGACGGGCGCACTGCCGGTAGGCGTCGGGACAGCGGGCGCGCCGTTGACCGGGCCGGGATCGGCGGGCGGCGCGAGCTGAGACGGCGGGGGCGTCGCCTGGGCAGCGCTCGCGGCAGCGCTGCTCGCGTCGAGCGAAAGAACGTCCATGTTCGTGCAGAATCCTCCACTAGCGGTATCGGTCGCCGCGCCGACCCGGTTTAGGCGAGGCTGCTCGCTGCTTCGGCGTAGCCGCGGACGATGCCCCGGACGACCCCCGCCGGCTCGAGGGCCGCGAGCGCCTCGCCGGCCGGGCTCGGCGCTTGCCGGCGCCCCTCGTCCCAGGCCTCCCCCAGCGCCCGGGTCAACGAGCTCAGGTCGGCGGGGTCGAACCGGCGCGGCGTGACCCCGGGGACGAGAAAGGGGCGGCGTTCGGCCAGCGCCAGCTGGGCCCCCGCCAGGGCGGCCGCGGCCAGGCGGGCGGCGCCGTCTCCAAGCCAGGCCGCATCGACGACGACGGCGGCCGCCGCCCGCAAACCGACCGCCAGGGCAGGTGAGGGCTCGGGCAGCACGATCAACTCGCGGCCACCGAACTCGCGGACCCGTTCGAGGTAGCTGGCGTCGAGGATCGGGCCGGCCAGGACCAGTGGGATCGCCGCCGCGGCCGCGCTGCGCGCCACGAGCAACTGGTTCCCGATCGGGCCGATCGGTGCATGGACGAGGGCGAACGTCTCCGGCCCGACCAGTGAGCCAATCGCGGCGGCTTCGGGCAGGTCCACCAGCGGTGGGATGACGGCGACCGTCGTCCGGCGACCGCTCCTGCGCCGGACCGTCGCCGCCTCTTCGTCGGCGTTGACGAACACGATCGATGCGTCACGCAAGGCGGCGGCGGCGTCGTCGAGCGCGGCCTCGGGTGGAGCGTAGGGGAGATCGGCCCGCGCGCCCTCGAGGGTGACGGCGCGCTGCGCCAGCATCTGGAGATAGCTCTCGACCGACGCCTCGTCGGCACCGTACTCGAAGCACAACCGGGTGACGACCGCGCCCCACCAGGCGCCGCTCGCCGAGTCCTCTTCGTAGGCGTGAATCGCGCTGGGGATGCGGGCGCGGCGCGCGGCGTCGACCAGCGCGCGCACGCGCCGTCCATCGCGCGTCCCGAAGATGTGGAGCAGATCGGCGCCGACCAGATCGGCCGGATCGCTCCCGGCGACGACGTCGAACCCTTCCGCCGTCAACGCCGCGACGAGCGCGGCCGCCTCGTCGGTGTCGGCCGACGGGCGCGTCCAGGCGTCGGTGCGCCCGAGCGCGACGACGATCCGGCCCGCCGAGCCACCCAACGGCGAGGCGACGAAGCGCCGCGCCGCGGGGCGCCGGTGGGGCTCCGGCGCGCGCTCGACGCGGAAGGAACGGCGGACCGCTCCCTCGGCGCGGTCGAAGACGAAGCCGACGTCGAGCGGGAGCGGGTCGACGACCTCGATGGCAACGGCACCGTCGGCGTCCAGCCGCACGACGGTCTGGGCGCTGGCCGGTACCTCGGACTGCGCGCCGACGATCGCGACCTCGGCGTCCGCGCTCGCGAGCGGCGCCGGGCCGTACCAGGCCGCGGCGTCGGGATCGAGGCGCCCCGGCGCGATCCCACCGCTCGCCACGTCGCGCAACAGCGCCCAACCGCCGACGGCGTCGGGTGCGTCGATCACCAGCGTCCGGCCGCGGACGTGGCGGCGGGCCCAGCGATACGGCGCGAGGCGAACCAGCGCGTCGCGCAACGGCGCGGCGCCGAAGGCGCCGGCGGCGCGGGCGGCGTCGAAGCGCGGTGCCGGCGCGAACGAGACGGCGTGTTCGTGGATCGGGTCGCCGGCGAGCAGCAGCCGCTCCAGGTGCGGCAGGATGCGCTCGGCGAGCGCCGTCGCGAGGGCGTCGCCGCCGCGGAAGCCGGCCGGAAAGATCAGCGGATCGCGCTCGCGCTCGACGATCAGCGCCGGTTCGACGATCACCCCGGGCACGATCGTGTCGCCGTCGCTGCCGGCCAAGTAGAAATCGAGCAGCAGTGCACCGCGGCGCTGGCGCAGGACGGGTTCGATCCGCACCACCGCCAACCGGTCCGCGTCGGCTACGGGCGTCCCGGTGTTCCAGGGCGCCAGCACGTCGAAGACCCGGTGGGTTCTCATCGCTCGTTCCGTAACAGCGTGCCGAGCGCGCTCGCCGGCAGCGGGTCGAGACCGGCCAGCGCGGTCCGCTGGTGCCCGGCGGCGACCACGAATCGCAGCTCGGGATCGAGCCGCTCGCGCCAGTCCGCCAGATCGGCGCTGCGCTCGAGCCGGACGGTGACGCTCTCCGCCAGCGGCCGGCCGCCGGCCGCGAGCACGGTGCGGATGCGCGCCGCCGCCGCCGCGTTCGGCAGGTCGCCGTCGAGCACGACGTAGACGCGGACCGGGTCGGCGACGCTGAACGCGGCCGCCGCCGCTGCGAGAAAGGGCAGCGCGCGCTCGAGCTCGCCCGCATCGCCGACCGGCACCACGATCCCCTGCGAGATCGTCGCCGCCGGCACCGGCGCCGGCCGCACGAACGGTACGCGCCGCGCCGGATCGAAGCCGCGGGCGAGCGTCGCACGATCGGGCGCGGCAAGCAACGGCTGTTGCGCGTTGGCCGCGGCGGCCGGGTTGTGCGAAGCCGCCTCGTCGAAGCGGTGAACCAAGGTGTCGTCGCAGCGGACCACGGTGTAGCCGGCTGCCCGGATGCGCGCGACGAGATCGGCGATCCCGCGTTGCGTCGGGCCGAACGCCGGATCGATGCCGCCGACGGCGTCGAGCGCTTCCCGCGCGATCGCGATCGCCGGCGTCACCGCGAGATCGATCGGCGTGCAGTCGCGCGCAAACTCGCGCTCGCGCCGCTCGGCCAAGAGGCGCATCTCGGGGAGATCGGCGTAGCTGACCGCGTGCACGCCCTCCCCGCCGGCGGCGGCCGGAACGGCCGGCAGCGCTGCGCCGAGCGCAGGGACTCGGGTGAACGCCGCGCGCAGACGGTCGAACGTCCCCGTCGTCACCAACACGTCGTCGGCGATCAGGAACACCAACCCCGGACCGTCGGCGAGCACGCGGTTCACGCCGTCGGCCAGCAGCGGGTCCGCGGCGTCGAGCTCGATGCGCACCAAGGCGTTGGTCTCGAGGATGCGGCGCGCCGTTTCGTGGGCGGCGGCGCAGACGGCGACGATCTCGTCGCCGGTGCGCAAGGTCGCCACGGCGGCATCGAGCGAGGTGCGCAGGATCTCCGGACTCGAGGCGGCCAGGAAGACGACGCGCGCGGTCCGGCGCGGCGGCGGCGTGCGATCGGGGGCGCGGTAGCCGGGCGCGCGGACGGCCCGACCGACCTCTTCCGCGCCGCGCAGCAGGCAGCCCAGCGCCGCTTCCAGCGACGCCCCGGTGGCCTCGAGATGGGCCGGGAAGCGTCCCGCCGAGAGCAGGACGCACTCGCCACGCAGACCGGCCGTGTTGGCAGCCACGGCGGCGACGAACGGCGCGTCCTCGAGCCGTTCGGCCAGATCGGCCAGCGCGTCCGGCTCCGGCAGGTGGGCCGCCTCGGTCACCAGCACGTTGCGGTCACCGCGCACGCGCAGTTCGGCGCGCAGCGCCTCGTCCGGATCGTCGACCGCGCGCGCGGCAACCGCGGCCGGCAGCTCGCGCGCGCGGCGTGCGGCACGCTCGGCACCGGCGCCGTGCACCAGCACCGTCAGCGGCGGGAGCGGGATCCGTAAGCGCCGGCGCAAGCCGCCGTCGAAACGCACCTCGCGTTCGACGATCCGCCGGCGCACGCCGATCGGCAGCCGGGCATGCCCGATCAGCTCGGGACGGACGTCGGCCAGCGCGCGGAGTGCGCTCAGCCGGCCGCGGTCGTCGCCGTCCTCCGGGAGCGCCGTGCAGGCAAACGCCGGCAGGCAGACGACGTGGCCGCCGGCCGCGCGAGCGCGCGCGCCGAGCTCGACCAGCGCCGCCAAGGGCTCCACCGGCAGCGGTTCGAGCAGCAGCGTCCGCTCGGCGAGCAGCATACCCCGCGACGGGACGTCGATCGGTCCGCGCAGGTGGGTCTCCGCGCCGGCCTCACCGTGGGGGACGAGGATCGGGATCGCCTCGAACGGCAGCGGGCCGTTGGGCGAGGGCGCGAGCATCCAGCCGTAATGGCGCCACGCTTCGGTGTGCGTCGCGCCGCCGACCACGGTCGCGCCGCTCTCGAGCGCCGTACGCAGCGCGCCGAACGCCCCGGGAAGCGGCCGCGCCCCGGCCGCCAGCACCAGCAGATACGGATCGCTCGCCGCACGCGCCGCAGCGGCGAGCTCGGCCGGATTCGCGACGTCGACGACCACCGAAGCACGAGCGCGGGCCTCGCCGGGATCGCTCCCCGGCGCGGCAAGGATGGTGAAACGCACGCCGGCTAGTCGAGCGCGAGCGCAGCGATCCCCTGCGCGTCGGCGATCCGTCCGGCCGCAAGGAACGCGGTCGCCAGACCGAGCGCGGCGGACTTCAGCGTCGGCGCGTCGGGGGCGGGGAGCTCGCGCATGCGCCGTACGGTCGCCGCGGCGGCGTCGAGGTCGCGCGCGCGGCGCTCGATCTCGGCGCGCAGCGCGAGCGCCGCGCTGGCGTGGTCGTCGTTGAGCGGGACGGCGTCGATGTGCGCGAGGGCGTCGTCGTTGCGGCCCAAGCGCGCGGCCGCGAGGCCGGCGTTGTAGCGCAAGACGGGATCCCGCGGCGCGAAGGTCAGCGCGGCTTCGGCGGTGGCGAGCGCTTCGTCGGGACGTTGTTCCTCGAGCAGCCGATGCGAGCGGCGAGCAAAATCGCCGACCATGACCAACGGCGCGGTCAGCTCCTCGGTCCGCAGGCGCGTCCGCCGTTCCTCGTCGCCGCGCTGCGCGTAGAGGCTGTCGAGCAGCCCGAGGATTCGGCCGTCGCCCGGCGAGAGCGGGTAAGCGCGCTCGGCATACGGCAGCGGATCGCCCAGCCCTTCGTCGCGCACGACCTGCGCCGCCGTCAGCAGCAGCCCGGCCCGCGCGCGGGCGTCGACGATGTCGGGCCGGCGCTCGATCATGTCGAACGCTTCTTCGAAGCGCCGGCGCCGGATCAAGAAGTTCGCATAGTGCACGAAGCCGGCGGCGCGATCGGTCGCCAAACCCTCGCGGTACAGGCGCTCGGCGTCGTAGACGCGGTTGGCCTGTTCGTAGGCGCGCGCGGCGAGGGTGCGCAGCATCGGCGAGTCCGGCTTGGCGGCGAGCGCGCGCTCGTACCAGGTGAC
>Ga0302324_100027600_pt1 | contig 10810 bp, 10 predicted proteins | sample Palsa_T0_1_FD_201949 | JGI IMG/M metagenome (GOLD analysis project Ga0302324, IMG submission 201949) | Peat permafrost microbial communities from Stordalen Mire near Abisko, Sweden - Palsa_T0_1 | ecosystem: Environmental > Terrestrial > Soil > Palsa > Peat permafrost | place: Sweden: Abisko...
GGGTGAGATCCCCACCCCTCCCCGCGCGACGACCAGATCTGTTTGAAGCCACCCGTGTACCAATCTCGCCGGGTCCTGGAGAAAACCCCGCGAGAGATCGAATGCGCGGACCATAGCAGCCCCGCGGGAAGCGGAAACCGCATAGTTAATTTAACGTTAACGACGCAAAGATGCCGCCAATGGGCCGGAAACGCGGCCGCGGCATAGACGCTGCAAAGCCAGTCTTGCAAAACATTCCAGGGAATGCGCGTGCGCGAAAGCGGGACAGATGTGTCCTGCCCAGCCCGGCGCTGGGGCAAGGCTCACAGATGAAACACCCGTCAAACCGCGAATTTTTCGCTTATTGGGACCAGAAGCGCGGCGATGCGCACGCGCCCGACCGCAGCGAGATCGAGCCCGGCGCGGTGCGCGAACTGCTCGGCGATATCTTCGTGCTGTCCTATGACAGCGCCGTCGGCTATCCGTTTCGGGTCGCCGGCACCAGGGTCTGCGCCCTGCTCGGCTGCGACCAGAAGGACCGGAGCTTTTCAGCGCTGTTTGTGCCGGACTGCCGCCGCGAGATCGAGGAGATCGTCGGCGTGGTCGCCGAAGAAATGCTGGCCGCGGTCGCCGGCCTCACCGCCACCGCGCAGGATGGCTCGCTGGCGCATCTGGAATTGCTGCTGCTGCCGTTCAACAGCCGCGCGCATACGCCGCTGAGCCTGACCGGGCTGCTCGCCCCGTTCGAAAGCGAAGCCAGCCTGCTGCGCGACTTCAGGCTGACATCGTGGCGCTATCTCGGCCACCCGCCGCAGCGTCTGGTTCCGCGCGCGTTGCGGAAACTGGCGATCGCGCGCGGCTTCATGGTCTATGAGGGCTTGCGCTAAGGCGCGGCGCGCGCCTCCGGTCAAACGCCGGCGGCGCCGTCAGTCGTCTTCCCGAAGCTTGGCAATCAGCGGCCCCAAGAGGTTGGAGAAATCGTCACTCCAGGGAGATTCGCCCGGCTCCGGCTTCTGCAATTCCCAGTCCTTCAACAGACCAAAATCGTCGTCATTGCGCGCCAGCACCATGACGGTCGAAAACTTGATCATGGGATCGCCGCCCTCGGTTTCGTCTTCGTCATAGAGTCTCGCGATCAGCTTTTCACTTGCGGCCGTCTCGGTCACCACACCGGTCAAATCGAGATGATTGTTGGAAATGTGAGTGACGATGATACCGCCGGGATTGAGCCGCGACAGATAAATTCGCAGCGCCTCCCGCGTCAGCAAGTGCACCGGTATCGAATCCGATGAAAAGGCATCCACCACGATCACATCGTAGCGGGCGTCCTTGGCGTCGGCGATCGTCAGACGGGCGTCTCCCAGCACGATTTTCGCATCCGGTTTGCAGTCCCGCAGAAAGCTGAAGCGGCTGGCGTCGCGGGCGATGCGGATCACGTCGGCGTCGATTTCATAATAATCGAGATGGTCTTCAGGCTTCATCAGGCAGGCAATCGAGCCGGCGCCAAGGCCAATCACGGCGGCGCGGATGGGCCCACCCTTCTTGTCCTGCACGGCGTCGATTGCTTCCGCGATCGGTGAATCCGGGTGGTAATAGGTGGACAATTCCGGCCGGCCGGTAACCGGCTTGCCGTCGTCCGTGGTCAGTCGCTGCGCGCCATGCAATTCCATGCCATGGCGCAACACGCGGAAGCGGCCATCCGCCGTCACCTCGATCTTGTGGACCCCGAAGAAACTGCGCACGGTTTCGAGGTGCCTCACATTCGGCGGATAAACCCGGGTGATGACGAAGACGGCGGCAAACAACACGGCCAGCCGCAACGGCCACTCGCGGAAGGCGACGGCGCACGCCACCAACATCACCACCGCGCCCCAAACGATCCAGCTATAGGGTGGAATCACCGAGACACTTTCGTGCAACCCGGGCAGCGTGACGACCACAACGACGGCAACAAACGCCAGAATGAGCCTGGCTTCCCTTGCCGTCGGCCAGACCAGCCCCGGCCGCGCCAATGCGGCCGCAACCACCAGAAGCGGGTATTCGGCGATCCACGAAAAGATCCGGGGAGCGATCAAGCCTGAAAAAATGCCACCGAGCACGCCGCCGAGCGACATGCAGAAATAGAATCGGGTGAGATAGGCTGCCTGCGGACGCGTGGCGGCCATCAGGCCGTGGCATATCATCGCCGTCACGAAGAATGTCAGCAGATGGAGCGCAACATCGACGGTCAGCCAGGTCCGGATATCGAGCGCCAATGTCAGCACGATCAACGCCAGCAAAAACGGCTGCAGCCTGATCCAGGTCGCCGGTTGGATAAATGTGCGCTGGCTGAACACCAGAATGAAGCTGATCAAATAAAGCGCGAGCGGAAGCACCCAAAGAAATGGCGCGGCCGCTATATCGGTCGTGATGTGGGTTGTCGCCGCGATCATCAGCGCTGACGGCACAAAGGCGAGCGCCACCCAGTAGACCATGCGGCCCAGCGCCGGGGCCGCTTCCGTCGACTGCGCGCGCGGCAAAACGGCCTCGCCGTCGCGGCGAAAGAACACCAAGGCTCCACATGCGGCGATCAGCGCGATCAGCAGATAATAGCCGCTGCGCCAGAGGCTGCCCTGGAAGCTCAGCGTCGAAAACGGCTCGGCCACGAACGGATAGGCAAAGAGCGCCAAAAGGCTTCCGGTATTGCTCGCCGCATAGAGGAAATAGGGATCTTCGGCCTGTCCGAGACCGGAGCGGGCGAACCACGCCTGCAGTAGCGGCCCGTTGGCGGCCAGCGCGAAGAAGGGAAAGCCGATGGAAGCCCCGAACAGGCCGAGCAGGAATAACTGCTCGCGGTCGGCCGGCGGCGATCCCCAGCCTTGCGCAATCGCAAGCGGCAGAAAAACCGCTCCCCCCAGCATGACCGCGAGATGGATGAGCAAAACGAGCTGACCACGGACAAAGCGGGTCAGCATGTCGGCATAGGCGTAACCCAGCAGCAGAATGCCCTGAAAGAATACCATGGCCACGGACCATACCGATGCCGATCCGCCAAATCGCGGCAGCACCATTTTCGTGAACATGGGCTGCACCGCAAACAGCAATGCGGCACTGAGAAAAACGGTCGCGGTATAGATTGAAATGAGGAAAGCCGAAGAGCTGTTTGCCTTGACGGATGCGGCATCAATCCGATTGCTTGCAGACATTCATGTCACTCTACTGGATCGTTCTCATCTCGTTGCTTTGGGCTTGCGCCCCGCAAGCTGGTCATTGGTGGAAGCATGGAGAGTGAACCATAGAGAGCTGTTGCGGCACAATCCTTCAGTTCAATCGTTGCCCGGATTCAGCAGAAGATCGATTTTTGATCCCGCCAGTTCGATGGCGTGGGGTGATCTGTTGCTGGCAGCCCCCCAGGTGATTTCAGCGATCGCGAGCCCGTTTCGGACGAGCTCGCGAACGGCCTGCGGATGGGTTTGATGCTTTCCAACCCGCCGTATCCAGCGGTCAAGCGCTTTGAGGTCCGCCGGCTGAAGCCGGACGGCAACGAGGGTGCCCTTGCCGGTCGGCGACGGGTCACGTTTCCTGGTTTTCATAGCGGCGTCTCCATGGAAACCGCGTGCTGACGGCATTTAAAGCCGAAACCAAGGAAGGCGCAACCGGCGGGCAGCGCTGCCCCGCGGTCATTCGCCGGCCCTTCGCCGCCTCCCGCGGCGTCAGATCTCGAAATTGAACAGCTTCGACGCGGTGCGGCCGATGATGTCGGCCTTTTGATCGTCGCTGAGCGATGTCGACGCGAAAATATGGTCCACCGGGTGCATCTGCCAGGGATAGGGATAATCGCTGCCCAGCACGACCTGACCGGCGCCGACCTGGGCCACCAGATGGCGGATCGCCTCGGGCGTGAAGATCAGGGAATCGAAATAGATCTGCTTGAGATATTCCGTCGGCGCTTTCTTCAGCTTGATATCGGGGTTGCAGCCCTTGGGGCCGACCAGGCAGGGATGATCCGACCGATCGGCGTAGGACCCAAGGTAGCCGCCGCCATGCGCCGCGATCACTTTCAGCTTGGGAAAGCGATCAAACGTCCCCTCGAAAATCAGGTGCGAGAGTGCGATCGTGGTCTCCAGCGGATTGCCGATGGTGTTGGTGAGCCAGCCATTGCCGGACAATCGCTTCTTGAGCTCGGGCATGGCGGCAGGATGGATGAACAAGGGCACCCCGAGCTCTTCGGCCTTGGCCCACACCGGATGGAATTTCGGATCGGAGAATTCCACCCCGTCCACCACGCCGCCGATCGCCGCGCCCTTCAATCCCTGCTTCTTGACCGCGGTCTCGAGCTCGCGCACCGCGAGATCGGGCGCCTGCAGCGTGAGCGAGGCAAAGGCAGCGAACCGGTCGGGCTTTGAAGCGCACAGCTCCGCCAGCTTTTCGTTCTGGATCTTCACGATCGCAGCGGCCAGATCACGATCGCGGTTATACCAGAACGGATTGATCGACAGCACCTCCATATCGACGGCCTGCGCGTCCATGACGGCGAGCCGCTTGTCGATTTCGATGAAGGCTTCGTCGGCGCCGTTGACCGGCACCTGCATGACTTTATCGGCTTCGTCGCCGAGCAGCGCGCCGGCCTCGTGGAAGTGGCAATGGGCATGCACGTCGATCGACTTGATCCGCTTTCCGCCGACCATGACAGGTAGCTTCTGCCGTGCCGGCTGCTGGCCGTGCGCGCTTTGCAGAAGACCGCAGCTGCAGAAGACAACACCGGTGGCGACGGTCGCGGTACCGGCTTTAAGAAAATCACGGCGTGTGGTCATGGGGATTTCCTCGGTGGCTGTTGTTTGGCTGGCGTGGTCTGCCAAGCCACGCCGGTTTTTGGTTGGAATTCCGCCGCTATGGACGCCCGGACGGCGAGGTTGGAGCGCGACCGTAGGACATGCCACCGGCCGGGAGCAAGCCGGGCCGCCTTCGCTTTCATGTGAAGCGACCGGGAGCGGCTTGCCGACCAACGCCTCGATCTATTCCGGGCCGGCCTCGCCCCGGCCTGGCCCGGTCCCCGCCCGGCGTGAATGCCTGCCCTTCATGCAACCGTTGCTAACGGCTCATTAACCTTGCCGGCCGTAGGGTCAGGCGACACCGAAAAGCCGGTTGTCGGGTGGCCAAGATGGCGTTAGCGCACAAGAAATCGATCCCTCCGGCTGCCGAAGAGCGGCGGCGTTTTCAACGGGTCAAGGTTCATCTGCTCGGCCGCTATATGCTGCCGGACCGACGTGAATTTCCTTGCCAGATCATCAATATGTCGCCGGGTGGGCTGGCCCTGCTGGCGCCCGGAATCGGCAATGTCGGCGATCGCGTGATCGCCTATCTCGACCATATCGGCCGGGTCGAGGGCAAGATCACCCGCATTATCGACAACGGCTTTGCCATGAGCGTGGGCGCGACCGCGCGAAAGCGCGACAAGCTCGCGGCGCAACTGACCTGGCTCGCCAACCGCGACATCCTCAACCTGCCGGAAGACCGCCGCCACGACCGTATCGTGCCGCGCAACCCGATCGCGCTGCTCACGCTCGAGGACGGCACCAAGATGACCTGCCGGATTATCGACATGTCGCTGTCCGGCGCCGCGATCGCCGCGGAAAACCGCCCGCCGCTGAAATCCCTGGTTTTGCTCGGCAGGGTCCAGGCCCGGGTGGTGCGAAAACTCGAGGAAGGCTTTGCGCTCGAATTCGTTCATTCGCAGCTGGCCGAGACGCTCGAGGACAACGTTACCGCGCGCTAGACCAGGGATCCCCTCGTCACTCGCCGCGCGGCGCCGGTTTCGACAGATATTCCTGCGATTGCTTCTCGCTTTTGAGCGGCGTCACTTTGTCAGGGTCGATCCGCACCATCAGATAGTCGATGTGATCCTCGATCCGGGTAAACCAGTGACCGGTGCCGGCCGGTATCACGACGACATCTCCGGCCTTGATCTCGTAGGCGATGCCGCCCCGCACCTCCGAACCGTTATTTCCGGGACCGTTGAACTCGACCACCGTGCGCATGGTCGCCGGGCGTCGCTGCCGGTCGACGATATCGGGGCCGAGCACCAGCGTCGCTGCGCCGGAAATCACATGATAGACTTCGCTGATCTGATCGTGTTCGGCGACCGAGTTAGGCGCCGGCCGGTCCAGCCTGCCGCGGTGGACCCTGCCGATGCCGATATGCGCCTTGCCGATATCGATATCCCGCACCTGCTGGTCGAGCAGCTTCTCCGCCAGCGCCTTGCTGGCGTAGCCGTCAAGCTCGCTCAGGGGAATGTAGGTGCCGGGACACAGGATGCAGGTCGGCTGCGGATCGGTCGGATTGACGCGGATTTGATCGCTGACTTGATTCTGGGCGAGCGCCGGGATGTCGCTCATCAGCCACAGGACCGTCGGAAAGCTCCAGATAACGGATCGCATGATCACCTCGCCATGGTCGGGGCATGCATGCACCGGACTTCCCGCCTTGCCAAGGTCCGCCTCATCGGCAACAGCGTTACCGCGCCGTAAACCGCCGCGGCCTGCGAAGCCCGATTTTTCCAACGCTCGACGGGGTGTCCGCGCTACCCGACGCCACCGTCGGCGGTTCGGCACCCGCACCGCTTGCGTTAACGCGCAAGGCCTTTGCCGCCGCAACCGCCGCAATGACGGGCTGCGGCGCGTTAATGCGTAAAATTTGAATAAATTGCCGTTGTTTAAAATTCTAATCTAATTTTCTATAAGTATAGATCGAATGATCTCCAGTTTTTACTTGTATTCGTTTTAATTGTACTTGGCTTACTTAGCGGCGGCGCAAAACCTTTGTGCGAAACATGGTCCCAACAAGAAACGGGGGCCACAATGTTTGGGTTCAGAGGACAGGGGAAGGGATTGGCGCTGGTCGCCGTTCTGGTCGGATTGAGCGCGTCGGCGCAGGCCGCCGATGAACGCGTGCTTTATGCAAGCCTGGGAGACACCACCCGCGCGCCGATTGGCTGGGTTGAATTCTGTGCTGAGAGTCCCGGCGAGTGCCATGGCGGCGCGTCGGAGCCGCGCGACATCGTGATGACGCAGGCGGCCTGGCGGGATCTGCTGCGGGTCAACCGCTGGGTCAACGAAACCGTCAAGCCGATGACCGACATGGAGCATTGGGGCGTGATCGAGAAGTGGTCGATCCCGACCGACGGCTACGGCGACTGCGAGGATTACGTGCTGTTGAAGCGCAAACTGCTGATCGACGCCGGATGGCCGCGCGAGGCTCTCCTGATCACGGTGGTGCGCGACAGGCAGGGCGAGGGCCACGCGGTACTGACCGTCAAGACCGACAAGGGCGAGTTCATTCTCGACAACCAGAACGAAAACGTCGTGGCCTGGACCGAGACCGGATATCGCTTCGTCAAGCGCCAGTCGCAGAGAGACCCGAATGTGTGGGTTTCGCTCGGCGACAACCGACCCGCGCCGGCCACCGCCAGCGCCCGCTGAGACATAACGAGATAACGGAGACACGCGACCCGGTCACATCCCCACCCCTCCCCGTCCCAGACCGGATCGCGCGCGGCCAGCTCTCCCCCAAGGGCTGGCCGCAACTTTTTTGGGGCCGGGAAATCCCGACCTTGCAGCGGATACGATCAGCCCGGCGCCCAGAACAGCGGCTCGTAAGCGTAGGCCGGCCCGGCCTTGACGACGTGACCGATCCCGGGAAACGGCACATGGGCGCCGGCAATGGTCAATTTGTCGGTAGCCGCCATATCGAACACTTTCTGACGCGTGGAAATAGCGCCCGGCGGATCGACGTCAAAGGCGATCGCCCACTCGGGATGGGCGAATTGAAGCGCATAGGAGTGAATGATATCGCCCCAGATGAGGAGCGTATCGCTGCCCGACGTGACCCGATACATGGTGTGGCCCGGCGTATGTCCCGGCGCCGAATGCGCGGTGATGCCGGGCACCACCTCCTGGCCATCGGTGATGAACCGGGTGTTTCCGGCGGCGATATAGGGCGAAACATTGGCGCGCGCCATGTCGAAGAACGGCTTGGCGTCGGCCGGCGCCTTTGCCGCAACGTCCTCGCTCAGCCAGAACTTGGTATCTGCTTCGCTGATGACGAACTGCGCCTTGGGGAATGCGATCTTGCGCTCCGCGGTCAGCAACCCGCCGAAATGATCGGGGTGGACATGCGTCATCGCAACGACATCGACGCTGGCCGGATCGACGCCGAACGCGGCGAGATTGGCGGCGAAGCGTCCCATCGTCGGGCCCATCAAATTGCCGGTGCCGCTGTCGATCAATACGAGCTTGTCGCCGGTGTTGACGAGGAATGCGTTGACCGCCGTCGGCGACTTGTCCGCGGACAGTGACCGGCCGGACAGCAACTTTCCGGCCTCGGCCGGATCGGCGCCCAGGAACATCCCGACCGGAATTTCGAGCATCCCGTCATTGAGGGCGATGACCTCGAAACTGCCGACCGCATGACGATAGGCCCCGGTGACCTGATGACCGGACAAAGCCGCCTTAGCCCAGGCTGGCCCATGTGCGGCGGACAATGCGGCCGACCCGACCAGACCGCCAACGACGAAACGACGAGTGAGCACCATTGGGAAACCTCCGATTGCGTTTTTCATGTTGCAAGGATGGACTGTTAGGCATGGACTGTCAGGGATGGACTATTATAGCCGGTGTCCCCCGGCCGCGATAACTGCATTTGGAGCGTCGCGTGATCCGAGCGCACCTCACCAGGCTTGTGCAGGTCAACGACACCGCCGCCGCGGTCGCTCCCAGCTCGTCAATGAAACCTAGTATTCCGACAATGGACTTATCAAGATAAATCCATTCCCCTGCCTGTCTATTTTCCAGCCTCGTTGCGCAACACAACAGAACTCCGTGATCGCGCCTGACGCCCGGATTCGAAGGTGACCCAGCCCCGCCGCAACATTTTTGCGCCAACTGTGAACTGGATCACATCGGTCCGTAGTTTCGCGGGGCATATGTAGCGGACCGGGCGGCGCAAGCCGATTTCAATGTCCGGGGCTGGCAAGGCCGTTGGCGTTATACTGCGTCGACGGCCTTGTTTTTTATGCCCCGTTTCCCGATTGCCGGATTGCCCCGAACCCGCGCCGGCGCGCCGGCCGCTGATTTCTGCCGGCTCCTCGCAGGCTGGTGATTTGCGTTCGGCGGGAATTTGCCCGCTGTATGCGCACCCCAACCAGGAGGATCCCTCATGAGTGCAGACCCCATGCTGACATCGGATGTCATCGGATTGACAAAAGTCGCGCCGTTTTCGCGCCGCGGCTTCATGACTGCATCGGCCGCCGTGACGGCAGGCTACACCCTGGCCGCCGGTCCGGTCCGCGCCGACGTCATCACCACCGACACCGAGGGCCTCACCACCGGCAATGTGAAGATCAAGGTCGCCGACGGCGAGATGCCCGGCTATTTCGCGCGCCCGAAAGGCGTGACCAATCCGCCGGTCGTCCTGGTGGCGATGGAGATTTTCGGCCTGCACGAATATATCAAGGACGTGACACGACGCCTCGCCAAGCTCGGCGCGCTCGCGATCGCGCCGGATTATTATTATCGCAAGGGCGTCGACCTCACCAAGATTACCGATATTCCGGCGCTGCTGCCGATCGTGAATTCCAAGCCGGATGCGGAATTGCTGTCCGATCTCGACAGCACCGTCGCCTGGGCCAAATCGCAGGGCGGCGACACCGCCCGGCTCGGCATTATCGGATTCTGCCGCGGCGGACGGACGGTCTGGGAATATTCCGCGCACAACAGCGAGCTCAAGGCCGGCGTCGCATTTTACGGGCCGCCGGTCGATCCGCCGAACCCGCTCTGGCCAAAGAGCCCGACCCAGTTGGCCCCGGAGATGAAAGCCCCGGTGCTGGGCCTGTACGGCGAGGCCGATACCGGCATTCCCGTCGCCACCGTCGAGGCGCTGAAGACAGCGCTCGCCGAGGCCAAGAAGACCGCCGAGTTCAAGATCTATCCGGCCGCGCCGCACGGTTTCCATGCCGACTACCGCGCAAGCTATCGCAAGGAAGCCGCCGAGGACGGATGGAACCAGATGCAGGCCTGGTTCAGGAAATACAAAGTGCTGAGCTGAGCCAAGCGACGTTCCTGCACTCTCCGCCGATTTCACAGAAAAGGCGCGCGGTGATGGCCGCGCGCCTTCCTCAAGAAAAACCGGCGTCTATCCGAAGCGATCGCTGTTGCGATGCGGCTTGGATGTTTGCTCGATCTCCCACAGCATCCACACAAAAGCGGTACCCAGGCCGACGACGACGCCCAGGAACAGCAATGTCAGGCCGGGGGTTGTGAGCGCGGTGAACATGGCGAGCAATCCATGAGTTCGGGTCAGGCCGATCCAGGTGAGCTCCTGGCACAAGTGGGTGAAGCAAGCGGCGTACCAGCCGATGGCACCAAAAAAGCGGCCCAAGAAAACGGCCCAAGAAACGGGCTCGGTGCAGAATACACCAAAGCCGCTTGATTCTTCCCGCGCTCGCAATTCCTCAACTTTAATTGACCAAGAGCTGGTCCGGGCGGAACGGCTAGGCGGCAACGTCCGCGATGTTGGCCTGATCGGTCCGGTCCTCGATCATGCTGAGCACCATATGCGACTCGCCGGCTTGATCGCCGACCCGCAGCCGTCGCACCGCGACCATGCGCTGGCCGTTGTTGGGTGTGGCCATGGCTCGAACGGTGAGCTCGCCGGTCTGCTGTCCGGTCAGCAATTCGTTGTCCTGGCGTTCGATCCTGTCGGCGGTGTCGGCGGGAAAAAGATCCCGCACCGACTTGCCGATGATCTGGGCGCGCGGCAGCCCGAACAATTTTTCGGCGGCCCGGTTGACGAAGGT
>Ga0302324_100027601_pt1 | contig 10810 bp, 11 predicted proteins | sample Palsa_T0_1_FD_201949 | JGI IMG/M metagenome (GOLD analysis project Ga0302324, IMG submission 201949) | Peat permafrost microbial communities from Stordalen Mire near Abisko, Sweden - Palsa_T0_1 | ecosystem: Environmental > Terrestrial > Soil > Palsa > Peat permafrost | place: Sweden: Abisko...
TTCATACACCCGTTGCGGGTTGTTGAGCCGGGCGTCTCCATTCACCAGCTCGACGGTGGCGGGCGCGACGATCACGCGGATCCGCAAGGCTCCGGCGACCACATGGTTGTTGGTGATGATGTAACCGTCAGGATCGACGACCACTCCTGAACCGATGGAGCGCTGGCGCTCCAATGCCTGCTGTTGCTGGCCCTGGTCCTGATCGTGCTCGGGCACGCCGTAGCCGGTCACCTCAATCTCCACCACCGACTGCATCGCACGCTCGGCAACCTGATCGAGTGCCTGGTCGTACTGCTGGAGAATTGGCGGATGGGTAGCCGATTCAAGTGGCTCGGCAGGCTCTTGCGACGTCTGTCCGAAAAGGGGGTTCCCTAAACAACCGCATACAAGCACCAGCGCAAAACTTTTTCCGATATTCATGAGTTTCCCAAGGTAAAGGCAGGTTTCGGAGGCCCCGCGGAGCTCTGCGGAGTAGAAAAGTCGCTTGCAGTACTCTCCCATTTCAAAAGCTTGAAATCGAGGACAAAGATGGCATACATCACCGGCACTTGCAACCTGGTAACCGGCAATACAAGCGAAATCCTGGGCCGCTGCTCTTTACGGCGCTCCCAATCGCGGGTCGGGCCAGATGGATCCCTCTTGTGCTCTTGCGAGACCAAATCAAGGCTCCCGTGGTAACTTGGTTTTGCGCAAAGGGCGCACCCGGTCCGCGGAAAGGACAGAAGTCCACCGTACTGCACAAACCTGTTTTTACGAACTTACTTTCTGCCTGTGAAATGCGGACTTCAGGCGCTTTCAGGAAAGGAGTTCGCATGCCTGTCAGAAGCCTCGTCTCCAAACCGGACCTCACGCAACTCAAATATCAAGCCAGGGACCTGCTCAAGGCGCTCGCCGCTCGCGACCGGGCAGCCGCGCAACGGGCCAGAGAATTTCATCCGCAATTCCACCAGAAGGGGGATGCTGAGATATTCGCGGGTCTCGTGCGCCTCAGCGATGCGCAAACCATCATTGCCCGGGAGTATGGCTTTCGAAGCTGGGTGGCATTGAAACGTTATGTCGAAAAGCCAACCGCCGCCGCGAACCCCGAGTTGTCCTACTACGAGCGAATCGAAGACGCCACCTTTCTCAAAGGTTTGCACCTGATCGACGATGGGAATGTAGCTGCCTTGCAGGCTCATTTGCGGGAGCATCCGGACCTGGTGCATCAGCGTGTACTTTTCGAAGGCGGCAATTATTTTCGCAATCCAACCCTGTTGGAGTTCGTGGCAGAAAATCCGGTTCGTCGCGATACTTTGCCCGAGAATATAGTCGAGGTCGCGAAGGTCCTTCTGGACGCCGGCGCGAAGGAAGATATGGCGGCATTGAACGAGACTTTAGGACTTGTCTGCTCGGGAAGGGTATCGCGGGAGCGCGGCAAACAACTCCCGTTGATCGAGTTGCTTTGTTCTTACGGAGCGGATCCTGAGCGCGGGATGTCGACGGCACTCGCGCATGGGGAGTTCGAGGCGGTAGATGGCCTGATCCAGCATGGCGCACGGGTCGATCTGACCGTCGCGGCTGCACTGGGCCGCACGGAGACGGCCCATGAGCTATTACCGAACGCGACGAGCGAAGAACGCCACGGAGCCCTGGCCTTGGCGTCTCAATTTGGCCACGCGTCCGTCGTTCAGTTGCTGTTGGATGACGGTCAAAGTCCAGACCGGTATAACCCAGCCGCCTTCCATGCTCACTCGACACCGCTGCATCAAGCAGCGCTTGCAGGACACATGGATGTCGTCCGCCTGCTCGTAGAACGTGGAGCAAATCTCGACATGACAGACACAATTTGGAAGGGAACACCAATCGACTGGGCGCGGCACGCAGGAAATTCGCAGGTTGAGAGTTATCTTCTCAGCCAGAAAGCAAAGGCTCAAGCGGCTGCATCGGAGTGAACATCGCTCTCAGTGCTATCAGCTCCGATGCAGCCAGTTCACTTCGAGATCAACGCGGTCTGCCCCAGGTGGAAGGAAATATGATTCATTCGGCTGAGCAAGATGGCGAAGCGATTGCGGCTGGGATCCTTGGCAAAGTCTTCCTCCGACACCGAGGCGTGTTTCTGCAGCCACTGAGTGCCTGAAAGACTTTCAAATCCAGCCAGCAATTTGCTGTTGACCTCATGCCAGTTTTTCTTTATTTCCTCAACCGGGGGCAGTTGAGGTGTCGTCCTATCGGGATTGGTAAGGAACGGGGCATCCAGTTCAGGGTGCAAACGTTCGCCCAGGCCCAGCAACGGCAGCATACGATCGTGCACGGCGGTCAGGTGCCCCCAGAGATAGATCAAGCGGTTCTTTCCTGGTGCTACCTCTTTTTGCAGCTGCTCTTCGGTGAGGTTTGAAAATAACTTATCGGCTCTCTCAATGATGGACTTCCAGGAAGTCAGGGTGGATGTGACAAGCGCTTGCTCAGACATGTGTTTCCTTCCTCTTTCGTTGGACAGAGTCGAGATCGATCACCGGCGCTGATAGTCGGCGGGGGAGTAACCGGTGATGGTTCGGAAGTCGTTGATGAGATGGGCCTGGTCGAAGTAACCGAGCTCCAGGGCGAGATCAGGCCAGTTCAGCGGTTCACCCGCCTCGAGCCGCTCGATCAACTCGTGCAGGCGATAGCGCTGGATGACCCACTTAGGAGAGATGCCGACATACTCGCGAAAGATTCGCTGCAGCGAACGTTTGTTGATGTCTGTCTGATTCGCCAGGTCATCCACCGTCCTGATCTGCGGCTGATGGAAGATCTGGCCGACGATTCGATCCACCAGCACCACACGCTCGTCAGGGGTTGGTACACGTTGAAGCAAGAAAGACTCCATGGCGCGGACCATCTCGTTTTCCTGGGCACACGACACGACAGATGACACCAGAGTGGCTTCCAACACGTCAGCATCGGGACCCAGGACATCGCTCGCGGCAACGACGCAATTCGTCAGCGAAAACACAGAAGATTTGAGGAAAGGTCGAAAGCCGCCCGGCCTGAACTTGACCCCGAATGCGAACCCCTGTTCTCCGAGGATGCGAGTGAACTTGGTGGTCGAGACCCCGCTGAGTTGCAGGCGGTTGTTTTCGAATACGAGATAGATGTTGGGATGTGGCAGCGTCTCCTGCAGGTGGGGCTGGCGCCCCTGCCGGTCCCAACTGACCATCCAATAGTAGGCGATGAAGGTGGCCAGAGCGGCAGCAGGAGAGTGTCGCGAAACCGTGACCCCTTCAGGCGGCAGGCGGAGTACTCCGCGCGATCTTGAAGGCGCGGAGACACCGAGGCCGGACGCGGGGACCGGCGTCTTCGCGGCCTCTGCGTATTGTCGTGTTTTTACAATCGCCATCCGCGCCTCACGGTTATTCTCCATGCAGGTAAACGAGCATGAGAATAGCTTGCCGGAAATTGAGCCGATGCGTGGAGACAACCACCAGCCTGACGGTGGCGGCGGCCGTGCTCGTCAACTCGCATACCAGGATTTTCGCGCTCGGCCCAACCCAAACACCGCAGGCGATTCATTCCCACTCGCTTGAGAAAGGCCCCTCTATGACAATACATGCCCACGGACCGTTCGACGTGAAGGTGATTCCTCAGCCTCCCGAGGACGAAAGCGGAGGCTCAACCCTCGGCCGCATGTTGCTCGACAAGCATTTCCATGGCGATCTCGAGGCTGCCAGTAAAGGTCAAATGCTCACCGGCATGACAGCGGTCAAAGGTTCTGGTGCTTACGTTGCGATCGAGCATGTAACGGGAACGCTCAATGGACGGAGCGGCAGCTTCATCCTGCAACACCTGGGGCTCATGGTGCGCGGTGTGCCGCAGTTGAACGTGGCCGTCGTGCCCGATTCCGGGACCGGAGAATTAACCGGCATAGCGGGGACGATGAACATCATCATCGCCGATGGCAAGCACTCCTATGACTTTGCCTACTCCCTCCCTGACGATTAGCGTTGCGAAGGCGGAGGGCCTTTAGTCATGGGGATGGATGGCGATCACGCGTGAGGGGCCGAGCCGGGGACAGAGCTGTCCAAATTAGGGAATAAGTGGGCTTGACGGGGAGGTAACACGTTGAGGATCTGGGCTTCAGCCCCTGTAAACGGCGAATACCGCAGCAAATCCAAGAGGCCACGTGCCGATTAGGCAGAGGAACACAGGGGCTAAAGCCCAATTTTTTTCGAGATCGAATGGCCCGACTAAAGTCGTGCCCTGATACAAAGCACCAACCCTCAGCGCTTTCAGGATCAACCCCAACCTGATTTCGAAAAACCAAATTGAACGACATCTTCGCCAATAAAATCAACACCAAAGAATCGACCACCAAGCTAATTTGGACAGCTCTGATTTTCAGCCGTCCCTTCGGGACTGGTATCGACACGCCCCGGGGGCTGGTTTGTTTCAGCAAGTGCTGGCCGAAAGCGCTCATCGAAAAAAAGCTAATTTGGGCAAGTCTGAGCCGGGGAGGCCAAGGACATTTCAGGACATTCCGGTGTCTAATCCCTCAGGGGAAGACCGCCCATGTTTCCTTATCCTCGAGAAAATTGCCGAAATGTGTTGGCCGTTCTGAGTGTTTGCTTTCTCCCGCAGATAATAACCATGGCGCAGGAGGCCCAACCGGAGCACACTCCCGGCGCTCTCTCCATGGGTTCCAGCCTCACATTCGCCGCCGCTTTTCCGGTCGTTCAAGACGAGCCATACACGGCGAACGTCTTCATGCAGGATGTGAGCACAGGCCCCGACGGCAAAAGAACGATTCACGAAGCTTTTAATATTCACACCCGCGACTCCGCCGGACGTTTGCGCGACGAACAGCTCGCGACCACGCCGGATGCCAGAGGCGGCTTTATCCAAGGCGGCGCACGGATTTTCGACCCCATCTCCATGCAGAACATTCAGTGGGACGATACTGCGAAAACCGTCGTCACTTTTCCCATGCCGGTTAATCTTGCCTCTTACCAGCACAACCCGATCATCGACTGCGCGAGCCGCGCCGCGGCATGCATCCGGAGGCAGCCAGAGTTACAACGCGAGTTGCGAGCCCATGGATAACCGCTTCTGCTTTATCTCTGTACGCGCGGATGCGAACCGAAAACCGGCTACCGCTCCACGAAGCGGTACTTGCACCGCACTCGGATATGACGGCTATCCACCCAGCGGCTCGTAAGCTCAACAGCACCCGAAAGGCCCTGTAGTTCGATGCTGTTATTTGGTATCGAACAGGTCGCCGATCTCGCGACCACTGGCGGCCTCTTCTGCGAAGGTAAAGGTTCCGTGTTCTCGCATTTCTCGCGATGCGCGCAGGAATGCGCTGTACGCGGATCGGGCGAGAGCGCTGCCGACGCTGATGCGCTTGACGCCAAGGGCAGAGAGTTCTGCCAGGCTCAGCGAAACTCCTTTTAGACCCATAAGGACGTTGACCGGCCGATCCACAGAGCTGACCAGAGCGGCAATGTCGTCCTTGCTGGTAACGCCTGGAGCGTAAAGAACATCGGCGCCCGCTTGCTGGTAGGCTTGCAGGCGCTTGATCGTGTCTCCAAGGTCGCGGCGGCCGTTCAAATAGTTCTCGGCACGCGCGGTGAGGGTAAAGGGAAAACCCAGTGCGTGCGCGCTTTCTGCCGCGGCGCGCACTCGTTCTGCCGCCAACGCGTGTTCATAGATCGGCTGCTCCGCGCGGCCGGTCGCATCTTCGATCGATCCCCCGACTGCACCCGCGGCGCCGGCAAGGCGTATGGTCTGCGCAGCGATTTCGGGCTCGTCCGCAAAGCCATTCTCAAGATCGGCGCTCACCGGTAGGGTCGTGGCCGATGCGAGCGTAGCGACGTGTGCGATCATCGCCTCACGGCCAATGGTGTAGTCGCGCTGCCCCATCGAGCAGGCGTAACCTCCGCTGGTGGTAGCCAATGCCTCAAAGCCAAGGTGAGCCAGCAGCCGGGCGCTTCCTATGTCCCAGGGATTAGGGATGATGAAAGCGCCCTCGCGTTGGTGGAGGGCACGAAACTCTGTTCCTTTTTCAAGCTGTGTCGGCATCGCGTTCACGCGGGTCCTTCCAATTTCGCAGTAAGGCCAAAAGTACCATCGACCACCTCGACGAAGTTCCTCTCTTCGCGAAGGATGAGCCGCTTGCTCTGCGCCATAGAGAAATTATCGCGTGCCTCGGGATCTGACTTCAACCGAGCCCGGTAGGCTTCATAGGATGCCAGGTTGGCAAACGCAATCAGTCCCCAGGCCACGTCATTTGTGCCTTCATAAGGCAGGAAGTAGCCGACGAGATGGCCGCCGCATCGAGGAATGATGCGGCCCCAGTTCTCGGCGTATTTCTTGAAGCCTTCTCGCTGAAAGGGATCGATCTGATACCGGATGATGCAGGTGATCGCCATGAATTGCCTTCCCGTTGCCATTTCGCACGGCACATCGCAAGCCGGGGCAAAAGAAGCAGCGGCGAGGACCATGATGGCTTCGCGCCGGTTCCATTGCCTGGGCTTTGCTGACCGCATATGCAGGTAGTATGCTGGCTATTCGCATTCGACAATTCGTTCATGAGCGAAGTATGGCCGTTAAGCATTCCCAGGCAGCCTCGGAGATAGCGTCGGCGATCGGCGAGCCGGCGCGAGCGCGCATACTCTACTGCCTCATGGACAGCCGCGCGCGGACCAGCACCGAACTTGCCGTAGTGGCGGAGGTGAGCCCGTCGACCGCCAGCGCCCACCTGAATCGTCTAAAGGCGGCGGACCTGGTTAGGGTCGTAGTGCAGGGAAAGCATCGCTACTACAGCCTGGAAGGCCCCGACGTCGCCCATGTACTTGAAGGATTGAGCATCCTCGCGGGTGCTGCGCGCGACCAGTTCGTGCCCAGCACACCCACCCGGTTATGCACTGCGAGGACTTGTTATGACCACATGGCTGGGAGCGTCGCGGTGGCCCTGCATGATCGATTGAAAACACTGGGCTGGCTGCTGACGAATTCGGCGGGCGGCAGCGCTTACGATCTGAGTTCTGCTGGAGCAAAAGCGATTGAGACCCTGGGCATCGATCTCAAGGCAACGCGGGCGCTGCGGCGACGATTTGCCTGCGCCTGCCTTGACTGGAGCGAGCGGCGTCCGCATGTTGGCGGGGCCTTGGGTGCGGCCCTGTTGAAGGTTGCCTTGAGAAAAAAGTGGGTGACCCAGGATCTCGACAGCCGGGCACTGAGCATCACCAGCATCGGACGACGTGAATTGCTGCTTCGCTTCGATCTCCACGCGTGAGGGACAAAGCCCGCTTGTTTAATCGAAAACAAACGAGGCTTAATCTACGCAGACGCATCTCAGCAAGAAGGAGTTCTCATGACTGCAATTTTGAGTGCCGGGACGAAGGCCCCGGATTTTAGCCTTCCGGTGGGACCCGATCGCAAGATTTCGCTTAGCGAACTCAAGGGAAAGCCCGTCATCCTGGCTTTTTATCCGGCGGATTGGAGTCCCGTCTGCGGCGACCAAATGGCCCTTTACAACGAGATCCTGCCTGATTTTAAGGAGCACGGAGCGGAGTTGGTTGGCATTTCTGTGGATGGCGCCTGGTGCCACGCCGCCTATGCCAAAGATCACAACCTGCATTTCCCCCTGGCCGCCGACTTTGAACCAAAGGGAGCTGTTTCCCGCGCCTATGGAGCCTATCGCGACGTGGAAGGATTCAGCGAGCGAGCGCTCTTCGTCATCGACAAAGACGGGGTCATCACCTGGAGTCATCTATCGCCGATCCTGGTCAATCCCGGCGCAGACGGAATCCTGCAGGCACTCGAAGCACTGAATAAATAGGAGATTCCCGATGAGTAAGCTTTCAGTGCCGGTCGGCGACAAAGATCACCGGCAAGGAGATCCGGGTGCGGCTTGCACGCTGGTGGAGTATGGAGACTACCAATGCCCGTCCTGCGGGCAGGCGTATCCAATCGTCAAGCGCCTGCAAAAGCATTTTGGCAAGCAGATGTCGTTTGTCTTTCGCAATTTTCCCCTGAGCCAGATGCATCCCTATGCGGAGCCGGCAGCAGAGACCGCAGAGTTTGCCGGCGCCCATAAAAAGTTCTGGGAAATGCATGACCTGCTTTACGAGAACCAGAATCGTCTCGACGAAGACAGCCTTCTGGATACGCTGGCCGAGGAACTGCATCTGGTGCCGGCCCAGTTGCACAAAGCCCTGGAGACAAAAGAATTTCAGCCACGTGTCAAAGCCGATTTCAAGGGTGGAGTGCGCAGCGGCGTGAATGGAACGCCAACATTTTTCATTGACGGGCAACGCCACGAGGGTTCCTACGACTTCGAATCGCTGGTTGAGGCAATAGACTCGGTGTTGGAGTAAGGGCCGCCCGCTTCATTTTTCCGCATCGGTGTGCCAGCCTGGGTTGGTCCATTGTCCATCGTGCAACACAAAAACTTCGAGCATTTACAGCCGCCGCGCCGTGCAGCGGGAAGGATTGCAGTTGGGGTTTGCAGTGGTGAACGGCCAGGAAATCAGGCGTGGCGTTCACCAACTGGCAATTGCGCTTGAACAACTTGCACGCTCGCATCTATGATGTTTCCTCATGCCTGATCAGATTCCAGAAATATTTCTGTCCGCTGCGGTGAAGCGGATGCAGCTTTCCGAAGAGGACATCAACCGATGTCTTGAGAAGCTGTCGGATGAACAGATGTGGCACCGAGGGGCGGACCACGAGAATTCCATAGCCAATCTACTGCTTCATCTGGAAGGGAATCTTCGTCAGTGGTTCCTGCACGGCATTGACGGGCAGCCCGATGTGCGGCAGCGCGACGCAGAGTTCACGCTTTCCCCGTCACAGCAATGCGCAGAGGTGCGCCGCTGCTTTGCCGTAACCCTGGCAGAATGCCGCAAAGTAATCGGAGCGCTTCCGCCAGCACGCTTGCTAGAGACGATCGATCCTCAGCCGGGGGGCGGTTGGGGCCCGATGACCATTCTCGAAGCGATCTTGCGCATCACCGGCCATCTGCAACTGCACCAGGGGCAAATCATCCTGCTGACGAAACAGCTCGCTGCCGCCGATCTGGATTTCTCCATACCACGCAAACGATAGGTTGCAGGATGGTCCATGCGCGGCCCGCAAAAGGCCCCGCGGCGAAAACACCCCAGTTGAAAAGCGGCGGAAGCTAGTGGACTTTAACGACTAATCTGATAGAACCGCAGGGCTGAAGAGCGTGTGTGAGAACTAGATTTTAGGAATTCTCCCTGGCACGAACTCGGGTGCTCCATATCTCGCACGTTTTTCGCGAGAGGTGGAGCACCACGAATTTGGATCACCCGCCTGCGAATCGAGTTGCCGAGGCTGAGGAGAGAGTCAAAAACGTCGAGTTTTGTGGTATCCCACATCTCGCGAAAAACGTGCGAGATATGGGGCACCCGAGTTCGTGGCAGGGAGAGTTCCTAAATCTAGTTCACACACACTCTAAGCTTTACTCCCGAATCATCGTTACAGTCCACTAGTTGGCTCGCTGTTTTGATGCCATGCGCGCTTTGGGCGAGGGTTTTCCTCCGCCGGTTGGCGCGGACGCGGTGCGCGCCCGTCGATCCACGCCGCTCTTGAAAGATCCATTGCCTGCGTGTCCGCAAGACTCGCGCACTACCAGCTCGAAGGGTACCAGCACATCCAGGCCTGGCCGATACCGATGTTGCATGCGATCCAGCATGAGCTCCATCGCAGACTCGCCAATCTGCGGACAATTCTGGTGAATGGTGGTGAGCGGCACGGGCAAAAATTTGGCGTAATTTACATCATCAAAGCTCACCAACCGCACCTGCTCCGGCACTCTAACTCCCATGCCCATGAGAGCGCGCATCAGGTGCGCCGCGGTCAGGTCGTTGCCGCAGACCACGCCGTCAGGCTGCTCCTTAAGCAGGTGGCGCACGAACTCCAGATCTTCTACGTCGCCATAGAGCGCTGTCGCAGGAAACTGCGACCCGCACTCGCTGAGCGCGAACTGATATCCGGATACGCGTTCCACCATTGTGGCGGCCGAACGCTGGCGAGCTACAAACAGAATGTGGCGCCCGCCTTGAGACCACAAATGCTGGGTTACGACAAAACTGGCCCGGTGGTTGTCGATGCCAACCCGATCGAGATTCGAGCGCTTGGGATAGCGGTAATAGCAGCGATCGAGCAGAACGATTGGGATCTCCGCCTGCCGCAGCTCAGCGACCAACTGGTGGTTGATGCTGTCCTGGTCGTCGACGAACTCGAGCGGGGCGAAGAACACGCCAGACACTTTTTGTTCGATAAACTGGCGGCAAAGGGAAAGGGCATCCTCTTCCCGGGAGCCCGTCCTTTGCGAAGTATGTCCCCAGATGAGCGAGTGCGATTTGGCTTGCGGCGACTGCATGATGCCCTGGCAGATCGGCTCGAAGATTTCCGTGGTGCCCAGCTCGGGGATGAGTAGACCAAACTGGTAGTTCGTCACCGGTGCAGCCAGCTGAACGTAGCTCCCCGACCCCGCCCTGCGCGTTACCAGCCCCTCGTGCTGCAGGCTGAGGATCGCCTTGGCCACGGTAATGCGAGAAGCCGCAAACCGTTTGCATAGTTCGACCTCGCTGGGGAGGCGGTCGCCGGAGTGATACTCTCCCTGCTGGATCGCAGCCTTCAGCGTGTCGTAGATCACGCGGTGCATTGGCGCTTTCTTCAATGCAGTACCCGCGCTGGGCGCGCTCTTTGACTGGCTCATGCGCTCCATGGAGGGAAACCCTGGGAAATCGTTTACGGCATTCATTGTACGGAAGCATTCCACAAGGCGCCAATGCCGTGTTTCAAACGTACCAATCGCCTTGAATGA
>Ga0302324_100027602_pt1 | contig 10810 bp, 10 predicted proteins | sample Palsa_T0_1_FD_201949 | JGI IMG/M metagenome (GOLD analysis project Ga0302324, IMG submission 201949) | Peat permafrost microbial communities from Stordalen Mire near Abisko, Sweden - Palsa_T0_1 | ecosystem: Environmental > Terrestrial > Soil > Palsa > Peat permafrost | place: Sweden: Abisko...
CTATATTGGCCTGCTGCGAGGCCATCGAATGAATACGCGCCATCTGCATTGGATCGCGTCACCTTGGACGCTCCCGTGGCTGCGTTTGTAAGGGTTACTGCGGCATCAACAACAGCCTTTCCCTGCGCGTCGAGAACTGTTCCCTCCAGCTTCGCCGTGGTTGTTTGCGCAATGATCGATGCGGGGATCAGCAGAAGCGCAGAAAAGACGAGTGCGAACAGGCGAGGGCGCCCGCTCAGCAAAGAGTGTGTCACGATAAAACCTCCAAGGATTATTCGAAACAGGTAGATGATCGGCTTGAAAGCAGCCGTCGTACGTTGTTGGGCCCACGCTTCAGTGGCGGGTCTTGCTCACACCACCACTGAACGTAGCAAGCATTTGTGACACGGCGGTTACACTGCCGTTACGGCTCTGTAACGATCAGTGGAAAAGCGAATTCAAATTAGATTTCCTGTAACAATCCGCGCAGAAGTGAATGCTGCGGAATGGGACCAACCATCATGCTGAATGCAGCTATTTACTCCTCGGGACTCCGGCGCGAGCTTGGGCGACGCAGCCGCATCTGGGCGCAGGGGCGGCCGCATGTCGAGAGCTACGGCGAACCGTCGGTGATCATCTTTTCCCCAGAGATCGGCAAGCACGGAAACTTCTTCGACGATTCGTATGCGGCCATCTGCGCGCGGCCTGACTGGCTGCGGCGCTTCGAAAAGATTCACGCGCAGGGGCGGGCAATTCCGAAGGCCGAGAGCGGGCCGGAGGGTGGGCTACCGCGCCGGTGGCGTGAACTCGACTCTTCAATGAGCTCGGATGCGCTGCTGATGAATGTCTTCTGCGCGCCAGGTGTCGCGGAGGACCCTTTGGTGCGCGCCGTGCTTGGAGTCGAGGGCAATGCGACGCCGGAGTTCGGCTGGAAGGCTCGGGTTCCCATCAAGAACGGACGCTTTGACCGAACGGAGGTCGATTTGCGCTGGGGCGGTTTGCTGGTTGAGGCCAAACTGACTGAAGCGGACTTTCAGACGAGGGACGCGGCGATCGTAGAGGGTTACCGCGACTTCGAGGACGTCTTCGATAAGGATCTGCTTCCGCGTGTGCAGATACGCCTGGCGCGAAGGAAGCACGCCGTCGAGTTTGCCGAGGAGTTCACACAGGAGTGGGAGGATGTGGGGCGAGGCGAAGCCGACTTGATAGAAGCCGCGGCGGTGGCGCAGGAGTTTCAGTCGGCAATTGTTGAACGAGCGTGGGAGGCGGAGCCGTTCGCGGCAGGGTACCGCTGCTATCAGTTGATCCGCAATGTGTTGGCAGCGTATGCCGAGGGCTCGAGCTTTTGCGTGATCCACGATGAGCGCCGGCCCGACCTGCGCGAAATGTGGTTTGAGATAATGGCCGCGGTGAAGATTGCCGAGATGCGGGTGCGGTGCAAGGTGCTTACGTGGCAGGAGCTGGCCGCGCTGGTGCCTTCGGGCCTGGCTGAATTTCTTGAGGCGAAGTACGGGATTGTTGCGGACGGCGTGCGTGGCAGATGAAGGCTACATGCCCGCGCCGGGGATGTACTTGTACTCGATCTTCTGCGGCTCTTTGGGCTTGTCGCCGGTAAGGTCGTGGGTGTGCCACACGACCGATTCGCTGGCCACTTCAGGATGCTTGCGCAGGAAGATGAGCGCGTATTCGCTGGCGGTTGGGTCGTCTTTCTGATCGGCAAACTTCGCGGATTCGAGCGCTGCCTTTGTCTTGTCGCCGAGGCGGCGATAGAGGATTGCCAACTGATAGTGAGCAGCGAGATCGTCGGGGTCGACGCTCTGCAAGCGCTGATAGGCGTCGAGCGCCCTCGGGTAGTCGTGCTGCTGGTAGTAGCTGAAGCCCAACTCGCGCAGTCCATCCTTGAAGCGCGGGTACTTGGCTACGCATGCCAGCAAGTCGGTGATGGCTTGCGAGATTTGCCCAGCCTGGCGCTCGACGACGGCCCGGTAGTACAACGCGCGCGGATCGCCGGGCAGAATCGTCAGAGCTTTTTCCAGGTTGGGCTTGGCGTCGTCGTAGCGTTCCCACGCTGTTTCGACGATCGCCATATTGATCCAGGCATCGGCATAGTCGGGCCGCAGGGCGGCGACGCGCTCGAATGCGTGCACGGAAGCGGGATACTGCTGAGCATCGAGCAGTCCGATCCCGTAATTGTTCCAGCGCATCCACTCCTTGTTTTCTGATGGGTCGGGAGGGACGGGCGCGTTGTAGCCGACGTTCAGGGTCCTGGTTTCCGTGGCCATGTCGATTACCGGCATCGGGTAATGCTGGCCGGGCTTCTGATCCATGGCGTAGTCGATGAAGTGCTGATTGAACCGGCGGTACTTGACCGTGGCAGTCAGGCTCACCTTGCCGGTGATGTCCTTGGGTAGACGGAAGCGGTAACGCACCAGCTGCGAACGGCCCGATTGCAGCGCGTTGTTGTAGGCCAGCACGCGATTATGCCAGATCTGATGCAGGTCGTTGAGTTCGCCCTTCACGTTGATCAGTCGGTTGGTGAATGAGTGCGCGGAGGGGTCGAGCGAGCCGTCGGGTTGCAGGAATCCGCTTTCGGCGATCGTCTTGCCCTGGTCATCTTTCACCACGAAGTTGACCCACGACTCGTAGAAGTCGCGCTGCTCGGGGACATGGGTGTGGCCGATGCCCTTATTCTGGATCACCACATCTGCAACCAGAGTTTCTCCGGCGGCCAGCGAGAAACTGGTGAGGCCCAGTGGCGCAACAAGCACCTGATCCTTGGGCGTGGCGGCAGCGCCTTCTTTTTCGAGGGCGAAGATGTCCACGTTGAAGACCCCGGTGCCCTGCGCTCCATTCTTCAGGTAGGCAGCCAGCTTCTCAGCCTGTTCAGGGTAGTTGTAATAGACCGGGATCAGCGTGTTGCCGCCCAGCCAGCGATGGGAGACGAACTTGCCGTCCTTCGCGCCTGGTTCCGCTGACCCTGTGGGCACGGGCTCGCGGAACATGTGGCAGGTCTGGCAGGTGAAGACGGCGTCTTTGCGGTAGAAGGGGAGGGGAGATTGTTTGGTGAAGCTCGCGCCCTGCCATTCGTCGTAGAGCGAGATGGCGCGGAGCCACTTGTAGTCGTCGAGCGTGTGGGGAATGGCCGCCTTGTGGCACGCGGCGCAGAACTCCGCTGTCTGGTAAAGCGGCCGCATGACTGCCTTGGAATGGCGGTCGAGATGGGCGAGAATCTCAGCGTCGGAGACCGGACCAGTGATAGGATCGCCCTTTTCATCCACCAGAACCGCCGGGATTCCCATCACGTAGCTGCCGGTTCCCACCGTGTTGGTGGACTGGATGGAGTGGCAGACGGAGCAGGAGACGCCTTCATCTTCAAAGGGCCGCTTCTTCGGCATGCCCTGGGAAAGATCGCCGCTCAGCAGGGCCACCGGGTTGTGGCAGCCTTCGCAGTGGCGCGAGAACTGCACGCCCTTCTCGTCGATGAGCGAGTTCACATTTTTCAGGTACCACGGAGCGCGGAAGCTATTCGAGTGCACCGATTGGCGCCACTGGTGGTAGGCCTCCTGATGGCAATGGCTGCAATACTGGGCAGTGGGGAAGGCCTTGGGGCTAATGAACTGGCCGTTCACCGTTGTCGCGTTCGAGGGCAGGAACGGGGTCTGCTTGCCGAAGGCGAAGTTGTAGCGCGAGTTCACGGAATCATGGAACGCGGTGGTTGGGCCCGAAACCGTATTTGTGGGCGCGTACGCATCGGTGGGGGCGGGAGCGGCACCGGTGGAGTCGGTCGACGGTTTCGTCGTTGTGTCGGCAGCTGATGGGGTGGGAGATGCGGAACTGGATGAGGAGTCAGACCCGGATTTGCTTGAAGCGCGAACGGCCCACGTGACCGATAGTGCAAAAAGTGCCAGCGTGACGGCGGTCAGCGAGGGGCGCAGCGATCTTTTCAGCATAGTCCGTTTCAACATGGTCGAACGATCTCCCAGGGAAGCTTTCACACCCCTGCGGAACGGCGCCAGGGAAGGCCCGCAGGAACACTAAAACGGTAGCAGGGAGCAGGTTGACCATGTCTTCCATCTAAAGATGGAGAACAGAGTTGCGAACGGCTGCGGCAGATCGAGGCCGTCCAGGGCTACGCTCGCAACCTTTTTCAAATCGCCCCTTCAATCTAGCGGTCTGCCCTGCAGATCTGCCAGTCCGTCATAGATTGCTTCGGAATGCCGCAGTTCATAATGCAGTATGTCGAGCCATGTTTTGGTAGTCTGGTGTGTTCAAGCTCACAAACTGGCATGCTCTGCCGCTCTAAACTGGTAGCTTGAACGAGAGGGTTTCTCTGCGCTGATGGCCTTTAACCCATACTTTTCTTTGGCCGTTCTTTTTGTTGTTGCTCTGTGCTTTGGGCTGACGCCGCTCGCGTTGGCCTGGCTGTGGGCCAAGGTGTTTTCTCCGGCCAAGCCCAACGCTATCAAGAATGCCATCTATGAGTGCGGCCTGGTCTCCAAAGGGGATGCCTGGGTCCAATTCCACTCGGCCTATTATCTTTACGCCATCATTTTCATGATCTTTGACGTGGAAGCAGTCTTCCTGCTTCCGTTTGCTGTTGCATTTACAGGACTTGGCGTGTCGGCCTGTCTGGCGATGATGGTTTTTGTGCTGTTGCTGATCGAAGGGCTTGCCTGGGCCTGGGCCAAGGGCATTCTGACGTGGGCGTGAGGAAGACGAGTTCTCAGTGGTCAGTTGTCAGTTTTCAGTTGTCCGATGGTGGAGGAGCTCATCTGGCCGCAGGCTAGGTACTCGGTGGAGGAGTCCCAGAGGGCTTTTGGGGAATAGCGGAACGTCGGCGTGGCGAAATGCTAACTGACAACTGAGAACTGAAAACTGAGAACTGTTTTTGGAGCGAAGCGATGGTGGATGAAGGACTGAAGATCGAACTGGGCAAGCAGGGCGTCTTCGTTACGACCATCGAAGAGCTTTATAACTGGGGCCGCCGCAACTCGATCTGGCCAATGCAGTTCGGGCTGGCCTGCTGCGCGATTGAGATGATCGCCACCACCATGGCACGCTACGACCTTGCGCGTTTTGGCGCAGAAGTATTTCGGCCATCGCCTCGGCAGGCCGACATGATGATTATCTCGGGCACGGTGACCAAGAAGATGGCTCCGCAGGTGGTCCGGCTTTATAACCAGATGGCCGAGCCCAAGTACGTGATCGCCATGGGGGCCTGCGCCATCTCCGGTGGTCCGTTCAAGCAGGGATACAACGTTTTGAAAGGCATTGACCGGTACATCCCCGTGGATGTGCATATTCCGGGTTGCCCACCGCGACCAGAGGCGCTGATTCACGCCTTCATGACTCTGCAGAAAAAGATTGCCGGGCAGCCGCTAACTGGCGAGGGACGCCCGCGCCATCTGGATGCAAATGCGCCGGGCGAGTTTCCCGTCCCGGTGCAAGGTGCGCACGACCTGGAGCCGAGCGCGAACGGGTTGGTATGGCCGCTGCCGGCGACAAAGACAAGGACTTAGAGACTAAGGGAGTAGGGACTAGAAACAAGGGCTGAACGAGGGAACAGGCGTTGAAGAGCGTGGAAGAGATCAAAGCGGCGATTGAGGCTGCGGTGCCGGGAGCAGGGGTCGAGATTCAGACCAACCCCAGCGTCTCAGGGCAGCATTCGCTCCGGCTCGCGCCCAGCCACGCGGTTGAAGTGGCTGCTTTCCTTCGCGACGATCCAGAATTGGCTCTAGATTTTCTTTCCAACGCGACCGGCGTTGACTGGCCCGACAAGGAGATTGCGGAAAAGGTGAAGGTGACGCGCACCGTGACCAAAACGGTCGACGGCGCGGAGACGCCGGTGGAAGAGACCGTGGAAGAGACGAAGAAGCGTGTCGAGCCCGGCTGCCTTGAGGCGGTGTATCACCTGTTCTCGGTGGCAAAGGGACACGGGTCAGTTGTGATTCGTATGAAGACCGCAAATCGTACCGACCAGGTTGAGCTGCCTTCGCTCACGCCGGTGTGGCGCTCCGCGGAGTTTCAGGAGCGCGAGATATTCGACCTGTTTGGGATCGTCTTCAAAGGGCACCCTGATTTGCGCCGCCTGCTGATGTGGGATGAGTTCAAGGATCATCCAATGCGTCGCGACTACGTGGAGCCCGACGACTTTGAGTACGAGCCCACGGCGCACGACGAAGTGATGAAGCGCGCGCAGGAGCATCGAGCAGCGATAGCGGCGGAAGCAAGGGGCGATCTTGCATCCGAAGCTAAGCTGATCGAGGAAGGGCCAGGCGCGTGATGACTCCGACCGGATTTGCACAGGAAGAGAAGCAGAGGCCCGAGGGCTGGAATCGGCCGCCGGTGATCGAGCCGGAGAACGACGGCGATCTGCTTGAAGTGGCCATGGGTCCGCACCATCCGTCGACGCACGGCGTTTTTCGAATGGATGTGGCGCTCGATGGAGAGCGGGTGATCCGGCTGAAGCCCGTGTTTGGCTACCTGCACCGGAACCACGAGAAACTTGCCGAAGGCATGAGCTATCTGGGGTCGATGCCGTTTACCGACCGGCTCGACTACATCTGCCCATTGACCAACAACTGGGCTTATGCGATTGCGGTGGAGAAGCTGACCGGCCAGGAAGTGCCGGAGCGCGCCCAGTACCTGCGCGTAATATTGGCGGAGCTGACGCGCGTGCAAAATCACGCATCGGCCATCGGGTTTTTGATTCAGGAGATGGGCGCCAGCGGAACGCCGCTGATGTACGCCTTCAAAGCCCGCGAAAATATTCTCGACCTCTTCGAGAGCCTAACCGGCGCGCGCATGATGGTCAATTACATGCGATTCGGCGGCTGCCGGGTGGACGCGACTCCAGCATGGCTGGCCGCGACGCGCAAGGTGGTGGACGAGCTACCCCAGTTTGTGGAGGAATTTGAAAACCTGCTGACCGGAAATGAAATCCTGATGGCGCGCACGCAGGGCGTCGGTATTCTGCCGGCAGAGCTGGCGATTAACGCCGGGGTCACCGGGCCCATGCTCCGCGCTGCCGGTGTGAACTACGACATTCGCAAAGTGGACAAGTACGGCGTCTACGACCGGTTCAAATTTCGCATTCCGCTCGGCGAGCGCAGCGACGTCTATGACCGGTTCATGATTCGCTTTCTTGAGATCAAAGAGTCGCTGGCAATTCTCGATCAGGCGCTCAAGCAGATTCCCGGCGGCCCGGTGATGGACTCCAAGGCGAAGCTTCGCGGATTCCGCCCCAAGCCCGGAGAAGCTTATGGACGGATCGAAGCGCCAAAAGGCGAGCTTGGCTTTTATCTGATCAGTGATGGAGGGCCGAATCCTTACCGCTATCGGATTCGCCCGCCAAGCCTGATTAACCTGACGATTCTCGAGGATATGTGCCTCGGGCAAAATGTGGCCGATGTGGTGCTGATCTTTGGAAGCGTCGACATTGTGCTGGGAGAAGTGGATAGGTAGCTTTCTGTTGTCAGTGATCAGTTGTAAGTTGCCTGAGCCGGCTGCTGCTTTTCACTGACAACTGAAAACTGACAACTTTCCGGGAGGAAGTAACTTGTTCGGCGAAGGAATACTGAAGGGACTGGCGGAGACGGCGCGCAACTTTGTGGGGAGTTTTGTCTCCGCGGAGCGGCTGACGACTGTCCAGTATCCCGAGGAGCGGATTGCGCCGATCGAGGCTACGCGCGACTTCCCGTTCCTTGTCTACGATGGCGCCGACTGGGAGGCCGGGCTGCGCTGCGTAGCCTGCCAGATCTGCGAGAAGGAATGCCCGCCGAAGTGTATCTACATTGAGAAGTCGGTGGACAAAAAGCCGGACTATACCGGCAGGCCGCAGATCTACCCGAAGCGATTCGACATCGACATATCGGTCTGCATGAGCTGCCAGATCTGCGTCGAAGTATGCCCCTTCGAAGCCATCAAAATGGACACGGAGTTTGAGCTGAGCACGACCGACCGCTTCGGCGGCCTGCTCTACGACCGCAAGGAACTGGCGAAGTCGAACGAGCACTACCACAAGATTCACCCGACCGAGGCTGCGGAGGTTGATGCGCGGTTGGCTGAAGAAAAGGCCAAGGCAGAAACAAAGGCAAAGGCCGCGGCGGAGGCGGCAGCGGCCAAGGCTGCGGCTGCAACTGCTGCCACGGCGGCTCCAACAGAGAGCAAGGCCGGTGGGGGGAGCCAGGCATGATCAAGAACGCGGATCAGATCTTTATCCTCCTCCAGCACTGGGTGATGAGTTTCTTTCCTGCCGCACTGCAGCCAATTGTCGGCGTGCTGCTTGCCGTGGTGGCCATCATTTGTGTTTTTCCGGGGCTGTTTGCCGTCGCAGTTCTGCTCGAACGCAAGGGCCTGGGCCGCATGCAAAACCGCTATGGTCCCAACCGAGTGGGGCCGTTGGGAATTCTGCAGCCCGTGGCCGATGGACTGAAGTCGCTGACCAAGGAAGACATTGTCCCCGCGAGTGCAGATGCCGTGGTTCACTTTCTGGCGCCGGTGTTCCTGGTCGTGATTGTGTTCATGGGCTATGCTGTGCTGCCCATGGGCCGCAACATGGCGCTGGTGAACATGGATTCCGGGTTGCTGTTTTTCTTCGCGATGGGCGCGTCGACCGAGCTTTCTGTCTTCATGGCAGGATGGTCGAGCCGCAACAAGTATTCGCTGCTGGGCGCGATGCGCGCCGTGGCACAGATGATCAGCTACGAAGTTCCGCTGCTGCTGTCCAGCCTGGTCGTCGTGATGATGACCGGCTCCATGAACCTTACCCGGATTGTTGCCGCGCAGAATCAGTACACGTGGGGTCTTCCGCACTGGTACATCTTCACGCCCTGGGGCGTGGCCGCTTTCCTGCTCTACGCGATCGCAACAACTGCGGAGAGCAACCGGTCTCCGTTCGATCTGCCCGAAGGCGAGTCAGAACTGGTGGCGGGTTATTTCACGGAGTACTCTGGCTTCAAGTTCGCGCTCTTTTTTCTCGGCGAGTATGTGGGCATGCTGTCGGTTTCGGGCCTGGGCACGACGTTATTCCTCGGCGGCTGGTCTGCGCCGTTCCAGTTTCTCTGGTGGGTTCCGTCGTGGATCTGGTTCTTCAGCAAGGTCATGCTTTCGATCTGCGTCTTCATCTGGCTGCGCGGTACGCTGCCCCGTCTGCGTCAGGACCAGCTGATGAACTTTGCGTGGAAGTTTGTGCTGCCGCTTTCGCTGCTCAACCTGTTTGTCGCCGGCCTGTGGAGGTTTCTGGGCGAGGGATTAGCGCGCTGGGGTGTGTGTTCGGCGATCCTGCTGGTTGCTTACGTTGTAATGGCCCGGGTGGGCATGCACAAGGAAGATTTTGGGCCCAGGAGTTACCGGTATGCGGAGTAAGAAATGCAGGTGCCGGGAATGACGATCGTCTTCTATCTGATTGCCGTGATTACAGTCGCGGGCGCACTGGCAGCGATGCTGCTGCGGAACACAGTGCATTGCGCGCTGGCGTTGACGGTGGCCTTTGCCGGGCTGGCAGTTCAGTTTCTTGAGCTCGATGCCCAGTTCGCGGGTTTCGCGCAGATACTTGTCTACATTGGCGCGGTTGCGATTCTAGTGGTATTCGCGATCCTGCTCACGCGCGGGTCGGAGACTCCCAAACAAGGTGTATTCAGTCGGACTTGGCTTGCCGGCCTGGTAATTGCCGCGATGGTCTTTGCGGTGCTGGGATGGGCCGTGTTGAACAGCACAAGTGCGCTGCCCAGCGAAACGGCCAAGCCCTCCGTGAATGTTCTTGAGATTGGCAATGCCCTGATGGGCCGATACGTCCTTCCACTTGAAATTGTTGCGGTGCTGCTCACTTCTGCCTTGATTGGCGCGGTGATCGTGGCCAGGCACGAGAAAGGAAGTGCGAAGTGATGGGACCTATCACGCCGCTTCAGGGCTATCTGCTGCTGGCTGCCGTGATTTTTGCCGTCGGGCTGGCCGGCGCGCTTACGCGGCGCAACGCGATCCTTGTGCTCATTGGGATTGAGCTGATGCTCAACGCGGCCAACCTGAATTTGATTGCGTTCTGGCGCTACGGGCCGCATCCCGAGGCGCTGACCGGAATGATGTTTGCGATTTTTTCGATTGCGGTGGCCGCGGCCGAAGCCGCCGTCGGACTGGGGCTGGTGATTCACATTTATCGATTCACCCAGACCACGGACCTCGACCAGATGAACAGGATGAAGGGGTGAAGGTTTGATGCAAGAGACAATATCATTCACTCCGAATGCTGTACCTTCAGCGATTGCAAACCTTCTGTGGCTGATTCCCACAGTGCCGGTTGTTGCGTCCGGCGTTATAGCGTTTCTCAAACAGCCGAAGCGAAGGGTAGCGTCCACGCTGGCGATTGGCGCACTGAGTTTCTCGTTGTTGCTGTCGCTGATTGCATTTGCGCATGTGGTTTCGGGATGGTCGCGTGGCGCCGCGGAGCGCGAGACAGTCAACTTCACCTGGATTCACGTCGGCACAACCAACATCGATCTTGGCTGGGTGCTCGATCCGCTGTCAGTAGTGATGCTGGTGATGGTCTGCTTTGTGGGCCTGCTCATCTTCATCTACTCCACCGGCTACATGGCCCACGACGAGAATTGCACACGCTTCTTCTGCTTCCTGAGCCTGTTTGCCGGGGCGATGCTGGGCGTGGTAATTGCCAACTCGCTGCTGCTCCTGTTCATGTGCTGGGAACTCGTCGGCCTCACGTCGTACCTGCTCATCGGCTTCTGGTATCAGAAGCCCTCCGCTGCGGCTGCTGCGAAAAAAGCATTCCTCACTACGCGCGTCGGCGATATTTTCTTCCTGCTCGGCATGGTCTGGCTGG
>Ga0302324_100027603_pt1 | contig 10810 bp, 11 predicted proteins | sample Palsa_T0_1_FD_201949 | JGI IMG/M metagenome (GOLD analysis project Ga0302324, IMG submission 201949) | Peat permafrost microbial communities from Stordalen Mire near Abisko, Sweden - Palsa_T0_1 | ecosystem: Environmental > Terrestrial > Soil > Palsa > Peat permafrost | place: Sweden: Abisko...
GCCCAGGCCGGTTGCAGTCAGGATGAATTGGAGCAGCTTCGGGTCCGAGAAGATCTGATTGACCGACGTGATGTTGTGAGGGCCGGCGACTTGCGCGTTGCCGTTGCCCTGGACCGAGCTGACGATGAAGGCGCCCGCATTGTCCGTCAGGTTGCCGCCGACCGTGCCGCCGCCGCTGAAGCTGAACACCGGGGCCAGGGTTGCGCCGTTCGATAGCTGGAACACGCCAAGGCTCATGCCGGTAGTCGGATTCGAGCCGGTCGTCACCGGGATGATGTTGCCGGTCACCGGGTCGAAATTGAGGGTCTGAAAACCGCTCGTGACGGTCGCCTTGACCGGGTTGTTCGGGCTCGGATTGACCGGCTTGATGCTGGTCGCCGACGCCGACCACTGGTTGCTGCCATTGTCGGTGAAGGTGAGCGTGACGGTGTACTGGTTGCCCTTGGAGTCGAACACCGTGGTGTTGATCTGGCGCTGGGTCCCGGTCGTGTCGGTCGACGGCAGGTTGGCGCTGACATTGACCACGCTGGTCGCCTTGGCGGGGGTCGCCAACGCCACCTTGCTCTGGAAATAGGCCACCGCGCTGGCGACCGCCTGGCTGCTGTTCGATTGCTGCTGCAGCTTGGCGCCGTTCTTGGCCAGATAGTTGTAGTACGCGATCGAGCCGCCCGGGAAGCTGGAGCCGGTCGAGCTCGTGCCCGACGCACCGAGCAAAGCCAGGGCAATGGAACCGCCGCTTAAAGTCATGATCGCACCATTCGCGCAGACGCCGGCATTCTACGGGCGGATATCGTACGTTAATTCAGCATAAAAAGCCCGAAAACTCTGTGATCCCCGTCACAGCCATTCCGCTTACGCGGGCAGGAAGTTCGCCAGGCTGAGGCCCTTCAGCTGGGCCGTCACCTGGTAGGTCGCCTGAAGCTGGGTCTGCAGGTTGTTCAGGGTGGTGACCGACTCCGCGACGTCCTGGACCGTCGCGGCGTCCAGACCCTGCTGCAGCAGGTTGGTCGAGGTGTCGTTGACGGTCTGCAGGGTGCCGAGCTGCCCGCGGACGATGCCGTTGACCGCGACCGCGTTGTTGAGCTCCGTGCTCGCCGTATCGAGCGTGCCGTTCTGGGACACCAGATATTGCTGGTACAACGCCGAGGTTCCGGTGGCGGCGTTGTAGTCGGAGAAATCGCTCGCCTTGATGACTGCGGTCCCGGTGGTCTGGGCCAGCGTGTCGCGGATCGCGGCGCCGAACGGGTTGCCGGCCGGCACGCTCGGGTTGGCCGTGACGCTGGCCTGGACGGTCTGGTCGTCAGCGACCTGGGCCGCCGCGGCCGGCACGCCGGCGGCGCCCGGAACGAACCAGTTCGAGGTCGTGGCGAAATAATTGGTCACCGCGGCCTGGGCTTGAGCGACGGAGGCGAAGCCGGGCGCGGCGCCGATCGCGGTCTGCAGGCCGGTCTGCAGCGCGGTCGCCGACGCGATCGGATAGCTCGGCGCGTTGGCGGAGTTGAGCGCGACGCCGGAGAACAGCGGCACCCCGTTGGTGTTGGCGTTGAACTGGTCGACCACCTGCTCGAGCGTGGACTGGGCGGTCTCCTGGACCGAGGTGCCCGTCGGGTCCTGGTTGTTCAAGGTCACGATGGTGTTGTTGAGGCTGTTGATCGCGCTGTCGGCCGAGGTCAGCGCGGTCTCGATGTTCGCGGTCCGCGTCGCCAGGGTCGCCAGCGTACCCGAGTAGGCGCTGTTGCGGGCGATCTGGGCGTTGAAGGTCAGGTCGAGCTTGCCGACCGCGGGCGTGAAGCCGGAAAAGTCCTGCGACTTCTGGCCGCCGCTCGAGACGATCTGCTGCAGAACCGAGAGCTGCTGGTTCTGGCTGTTGATCGCATTGAGCAGGAATTGCGTCTGACTGAGGCTGTTGACGAAACTCATGAGCGGTCCCCTGCGTCCCCTAACCGTGCGGCGCTATCAAGAAGAGCTGATGCCAAGATCGACCAACGTGTCGAGCATCGACGCCACCGTAGTGACGACGCGCGCATTCGCCGCGTAGGCGTTCTGCAGCACGACCAGTTGACCCATCTGGGTGTCGAGATTGACCTCCGACTGCGGCGCGATCGCCTGCTGGATCTGCGTGGCGGCGGTGGTCAACGAGGTGATCGAGTTGTTGCTGTTCGCCAGATTCTGGCCGATGCCGACGGTCAGCGCGCCGGCCGCGGACTCGAGCGTCTGGGTGCCGGCGATGCCGGTGGTCGCGAATTTGAACTGGAAATTGTTCAGCATCGATGCGGCCGCTTGCGCCGCGCTCGCGTTGGTGTCCGCCGCGGTGCCGGAGAACTGGTCGCCGACCGCCAGCGCGCGGTCGCTGATGTTCGGGTTGAGCTCGATCGTGCCCGAATAGTAGGGCGGCGTGAACGGGCCACCCGCGGGCGGCAGCGCGCCCTGCATGTCGGTGAACAGCGTCATGGTGTTGTTCGAGGTGACTGCGGTCGGGGCGCCCGCGCCGGCCACCCCGGTGAGGCCGCTCGTGTAGGCGGTCAGCGGCCCGATGTCGCCGGGTTGCTGGCCCGCCACGGTCGGCGTCAGCTGCGCCTCGGCGCCCGAGAAGGTCGGCGGATTGGTCGACACGTCGACCGTGCCGAGCACGATGCCGGCGCCGACATTGACGGCGGGTGCCGTGCCGACCGGCACCAATGCAGTCGCCACCAGATTGTAGACGCTGCCGCCGACCGGATTGCCCTGGTAGGCCAATGTCGCCGTGTACTGATTGCCGTTGTTGGTGACCAAGGTGGTCGTGCCCACCACCGGGACGTTGGCGATCGACGTGGTGCTCAGCGTGCCGTTGAGCCCGATCGTGCTGGTCGGCAGACCCTGGAAGCCGAGGGTCAGATTGGTCGCGATCTCGCTCAGGTTCTGCAGCGCCTGGACGGTGGTGCCGGTCAGCACCTGGAGGTTGCCGCCGATGTCGCCGCCGACCGAGGGGATCGTGCCGGCCGACGTGCTGATCGTGTTGTTGACCTGGTTGTAGGTGACCTGCTCGGCATACAGCCCGGCGAGCGGCTGGTAGTTCGAGCTCAGCACCTGCAGCACGCCGTGATTGTCGACGAAGGCGTTGACGCCCATCAGCGACGACAAATTGTTCACGGCCGTGTCGCGCTGATCCTCCAGCTGGGCCGCATTGGTGCCGTTGGCCTGGGCCGAGACGACCTGCTGGTTGAGGCTGGCGATCTGCTGCAGGTCGGTGTTGACCTGCGTGACGTCGCTGACGACGTTGCTCTGAGCGGTCAGCTGCAGCGACTGGATCGCGCCGGTCTGCTCGTTGAAGGTCTGCGCCACTTGCTGCGCATCGTTGAGCACGTCCTCGGCCGTGCCGGCGGCCTGCGGATTGCTCGCGAGCTGCTGGAAGGCGGTTTGCAGCGTGTTGATCTGAGCCGAGATCGACGTGCCCTGGGTCGGATCGCCCGACAGCTGATCCATCTGGGTCAGTGCCGCGGAGAGCGCCTGGTTGTACGCCGTGTCGCCGTTGTTGGTGCGCGCATTTTGCTGCAGCGACGCGCTGATGAAGCGCTGGATCGGCCCGGCCGAAACCCCGCCGGCGGCCGCGTTGGTGACCGACTGCTCGGTCTCGACGACGTAGCCCGGCGTCTGCGCGTTGACGATGTTGCGCGACGTCGTGTTGAGCAACGTCTGCGTCGTCTGGATGCCCGACAGCGCGGTATAGAGGCCGTTGTTGAGCGAGCCGATCGGCATGATCTAACTCATCCTCACATACGACCGTGCGCCAAGCCGGCCGAGCGGCGGCTGGCGGCGATCACGAGATTGCCGCTGCGGGAATAGCGCGGGTTGGGCACCGTGGTATCCGAGCGGAGTGCATTGACCATCGTCTTGATGGTGATCTGGGTCGCCTTGATCGCGGCGCCGACGACGCGCTGATTGTCCTCGGCGACCTTGCTGAGCTGGACCAGCGCCAGCGCCAGGTCGTAGAGATCGGGATCGTCCTCGATCGTCACGCCTTGGCTGGTCACGGCATGGACCACGCTGTTGGCGCGGTGGATCACCGGCACCAGCAGCTGCTTGTCTCGCTGCAGCTGCTCAAGCCCCTGAAAATCGCAGGCGTGGATCTTCTCGATTTCGTACTGCAGCAGATCCTCGAGGCGGGCCAGGTCGTCGATCAGATCGTCGACTTCGTCCAGCGGATGCGACATCACCGAACCTCCTGGATCTGGAGGATCTGCTTGCGCACCATCGCGGCGATGCCGACGCCGCCCGACTTGGCGATCGCCTTGCCGTACTCGTCGACCAGCATGCCCGAGAACGTGGTCTCGGCGTGGCCGCCGCTGAACGGGCCCTTGCCGGGATTCAGGGTGGCGAAAATCGGCTGCAGCATGGTCGACAGGAACATCGCCTCGAAATCCTGCGACACCTTGTCGGCTTCCTTCGGGTCGGTGGTCTTGAACGCGCGCATCCGCTCGAGCTGCTGCGAGGACTGACGCTCCAACGCGAGATTCGCGTCGGCCGAGGCGGGCATTCCCGAGATGGCGTCGGCGGCCATGGCGCTACAGGACCTCGAGGTCGGCTTGCATGGCGCCGGCCGCCTTGATGGCCTGCAGGATCGAGATCAGGTCGCGCGGCCCGACGCCGAGCGCGTTGAGGCCGTTGACCAGCTCGCCGATCGTGATGCCGGCAGGCATCACGGCGAGCCGCCGGCCGGACTGGTCGTCGACCTCGATATTGGTGCGCGGCACCACCACCGTCGAGCCGCCGGCGAACGCCTGCACGCCGGGCTGGCGGCTGCCCGGCACGACTTGGGGCACCAGGTCGAATACCGGATTGCCGCCGCCGTCGACCACCGGCCGGCCCGCATTGTCGATGCGCGGCCGCGGCACGTTGACGAACTGGTCGGCGCCGCCCGCGGCGCCGCCGAAGCCCGGCGCGACGGTCGCGCCCGGCGCGAACGGCGAGGGCTGCGAGACCTGCGGCGTCTCGGTGACCCGGATGGTCAGGTTGGCCTGGGCGACCGCGACCGTGCTGATGCGCACGTTCTCGCCCATCACGATCACGCCGGCATGCTCGTCGATGATGACGCGGGCGACCTGATCGGGCTCGACCGGCAGGCGCTCGATGTCGGTCAGCATCGACACCGCGTCGCCGCGATACTGGTTGGGCACCTGGATCACGATCGTCTTGGGATCGGTCGAGCGCGCCGCCGGCTGGCCGAGGAACGCATTGACGGCCTGCGCCACCCGGCGCGCCGTGGTGAGGTCGGGATTCTTCAGCGACAGCCGCATCGTGTCCATCTGGCCGAGCTCGAACCCGACCTCGCGCTCGACGATCGCGCCGTTGGCGATCCGCGAATTGGTCGGCACGCCGCGGGTCACCGACTGGGCCTGGCCGACCACCCCGAAGCCGCCGATCGCGACGTTGCCCTGAGCGACCGCGTAGACCTCGCCATCGGCGCCGAGCAGCGGGGTCACGAGCAGGGTGGCGCCGAGCAGGCTGGTGGCGTCGCCCATGGTCGAGACGTTGACGTCGATGCGGTCGCCCTGGCGCGAGAACGGCGGCAGGGTCGCGGTTACCATGACGGCCGCCAGGTTGCGCGTGCGCAGGTTGGTGTTGATCGCGTTGGCGGTGCCGACCTGGCCGACCTGTTGGGGCAGGCGGCTGTTGACGCCGAGCCGCTCGAGCATGCCGGTCAGGCTGTCGAGGGTGAAGATCGACCGGTTGAGCGTGTCGCCGGTGCCGTTGAGGCCGACCGCCAGCCCGTAGCCGACCAGCATGTTGTCGCGCACGCCTTCGAAATCGGCGATGTCCTTGATGCGCACGGTTTGGGCCACGGCCGGGCCGCCCAGCGGCGCGGCCAGCAGGACGCAGGCCAGGGCCGCCGCCAAGACGCGCAAGAGCGTCTGCGCCCGGCTGGGTGCGACGACGCGAATGACGGTCGAAATCCTGATCACAATCCTTTGCCCTTCTGGAGGCAGGGCCTGCCTAGCGATTCCTGTGCCACCGTCCCTTTATGGTAAAAATGGCGGTTTCCCGCGGATCTCCGGCCGAGTTTGCGGGGTCGGAAAGCGGCTTTCCGGTAATCCCTGCCGGGCTTGGCCGGCAAGTTTTGCCGGGCGATCGCGCGGCGCCGCCGAATCCCGCGGGGCGCCCCCAAGACACGTGAAGTAATGCCGCCATTGATGTATTCTAACCCTATGAAAGTCCAATCACCGACCTCGACCCGGTCGGTCTCCACGGCCCGCAAGGCGGCAGACAGGGGCGGGGTCAAGACCGACGAGTTCGCGCGCGCGCTCGAGGGCGACGGCGAGGTCGACTCCGCGTCGGCGGTGACCGGCTCGACGTCGGTCGGCGCGATCGACTCGCTGCTCAGCGTCCAGGAGATGTCCGGCGAGGAGGAGAGCCGGCAGCAGGCCAAGGCCCGCGGCGAGGAGCTGCTGCAGAAGCTCGACGGGCTGCGCCATGCGCTGCTTGCGGGCGATCTGTCGGTCGACCAGCTCGACGGTCTGGTCGCCCTGGTCAAGACCGAGCGCAGCTATGTCAGCGATCCCGGGCTCAGCGAGACGCTCGACGAGATCGAGTTGCGGGCCAAGGTCGAGCTCGCCAAGCTCAACCGCGAGGTCTAGCGCCCACCTCGGGCGTTTTGCCAAACATTTCAATGTTGTGACGGTCGTCGCGACGGTGTATGTCGACCTTGTCTTCGAGGCCGGCGGTTCCTTATACTCCGCGCCTCTCGCTGTCGCCTGCCGTCGAGGAATTTCGATGTCGTCGCTGCTGCCTCCCGACTATCGCCCGTCCGAAGACGAACCTTTCATGAGTGACCTCCAGCTCGAATATTTCCGCCAGAAATTGCTGCGCTGGCGCGCCGAGCTGCTCCAGGAATCCACCGAGACGCTGAATCATCTTCAGGCCGAAAGTCTGCACCAGCCCGATCTGACCGACCGCGCCTCGATGGAGACCGACCGTGCCCTCGAGCTGCGCACCCGCGATCGCGAGCGCAAGCTGATCAGCAAGATCGATGCGGCGCTGCAGCGTATCGAGGACGGCACCTACGGGTTCTGCGAGGAGACCAACGAGCCGATCGGCATCCGTCGGCTCGAGGCCCGGCCGATCGCCACCTTGAGCCTCGAGGCCCAGGAACGCCACGAGCGCCTCGAGCGCACCCACCGCGACGACTGAATCAAAAAAGCCGCTGGTATCAGCGGCTTTTTTGTTCAGCCGTGAGTGTGTTCGCTCGCGCGCGAACAGACTCTAGAAGGGCAGCAGGATGTCGAGCAACTGGCTGCCGTAGCGCGGCTGTTGGACGTCGTCGATCTGGCCGCGGCCGCCATACGACACGCGCGCCTCGGCGATCTGGTCGTAGCTGATCGTGTTGTCGGCGGCGATGTCCTCGGGCCGGATCACGCCGACCAGGCGCAGCTCGCGGACCTCGAAATTGACCCGCACCTCCTGGTGCCCGTCGAGCACCAGGTTGCCGTTGGGCAGCACCTGGGTGATCAGCGCGGCGAACCGCAGATTGATCGCCTCGGTCCGGTTGATCGCGCCGGTGCCCTGGTTGCTGGTCGCGCCGGTGATGTTGACCGTCGGCGTGTTGCCGGCGGTCTGCGGCAGGATGAATTTCTTGAAGTCGTGCTCGAAGCCGAGCAGCGTGGTCAGCACATCCTGCTCGTTGGTGGTGCGGGTGCGCGTCGAGGAGTTCGACAGCACGCCGCTGTCGTTGAGGTCGATCACCACGGTCATGATGTCGCCGACGCGGGTCGCGCGCAGATCCCGGAAGAAGGTCCGGCTGCCGGTGCGCCACAGCGAGTTGGGCATGCGCTCGGCGACCTGGGGCGGCGGCATCGGCAGGCTGACCGGCTTGTAGCCGGGCGCCGACAGTGGGTTCTCGATCGGCGTCAGGATCGGTTTCTCGCCGATATTCGCCATGCGATCGAAGCCGTTGCAGCCGGCCAGCAGGCTGGTCGCCAGCGCCACGCCGATCACCGGCCGGAAGCACAATCTCATCGCCGCGAACCTCAATTCGACACCGCACAGCAGTTGGCGGTCATTACCACCGCGTCCCTACCGCCGGCTCTCTCCTGGACGATCTTACGAATGCGATGGTTAACAACTCTTCCCCGGATTGGCCTCGCCGCGGTAATCGGAGTCGAAGGCCCGAATGAAGCCCGCCTCAGTTCGACACCGCGGAGTTCGCCGCAGTATTCGCCACCGAATAGCTGGTGGTCACGACGACCTCGCCCTTGCCGCTGACCATGCCCTGGACGATCTTGTTGCTGCGGGTGTTCATGACCCTGACGATATCGCCCTCGGCGCCGTCCTCCATCGCCTTGCCCTGCATCACGATGCTGAGCCGCGCGGTGTTGATCGTGACGTTCACCAGGTTGTTCTTGATCACCAGAACCGGCGCGCTGACGTCGGACACCCGGATCGGCAGACCGGCCGGCAGCACGTGGCGCGCGCTCTTGTCGGACAGCTTGTCGGGATCGTTGATGGTGGTCGGGCCGACTTGGTCGGTATGCAGCCGGACCATCTGAATGTCGCGCGCGCGGATCACCTCGCCGGTCGCGACCGGGCGCACCAGCACCGGAATCTCGACCGTGCGGATCGCCCTGCCGATCACCCGGATGGTGACGCGATCGGCCTCGGCCGCCTCGGCGGGGGCGAATACCGTCGCCTCGAAGCGCGGCTTGGTCGGATCATAGAGCGGGACCTCGGCGCGCACGGTCGCGGGCCGGCCGGTCGCGATGACGAGCTGCACCCGGTCGTTGTCGAGCACGATTTCGGCGTTTTCCGGCATGCCGCCCTCGACCAGCGCGCGCATCACGGCATCGTGGACCGCCGACGGGCCGATCACCTGGCCGGCGCGCTCGACCACGACCCGGTCGAAGCGTCCACTCGGCTTCCAGCCGACATGCTGGGTGGTGGCGATGTTGAGCAGGGTCGAGGCGTCGAGCGTCAGGCGCTGGCCGGGCGCCGGCGCGCGCGTCACCTCGATGGTCGCGTCGACCGCGGCCGGCAGATCGGCGAACAGATCGCCCAGCTGCACCATGTCGCGCTCGACCACGGCCTGCGGCTTCAGGACCGGCGCGGCGAGCGCGACGCCGAGCGACAGGCTCGCGGTCATCAGGACCGCCGCGGCGTTCAGCAAGGCGCGCATCGCTCAGTCTCCGGCTAGCGGCTCAGTGCATCTGCGATATGGTCTGCAGCATCTGATCGGACGTCTCGACCACCCGGCTGTTCATCTCGTAGGCGCGCTGCGCGGTGATCAGGTTGGTGATCTCCGACACCACGTTGACGTTCGAGGTCTCGAGGAAGCCTTGCAGGATGGTGCCGAAATTGGTCGAGCCCGGCGTGCCGGCCTGGGGCGGGCCCGACGCGGTGGTCTCGGTGAACAGATTGTTGCCGATCGCCTGGAGGCCGTCGACGTTGGGAAACTGCGAGGTCTGCAGCTGGCCGATGGTCTGCGGGTCGACCGTGCCGGCGACCTGCACGAGCACTTGGCCGCTGGTGTTCACCGTGATCGAGGTCGCGGCCTGCGGCACCGTCAGGCCGGGTTGCACCTCGTAGCCGTCGGCGGTGACGATCTCGCCGGTCTGGCTGAGCTGGAACGAGCCGTCGCGCGTGTAGGCGATCTCGTTGTTCGGCAGGGTGACCTGGAAGAAGCCGATGCCCTGGATCGCGAGATCGAGCGGGTTCGAGGTTGGCAGCAGGTTGCCCTGAGTGTTGTTGCGATAGACCGCGGCGGTGCGCACGCCGAGGCCGACCTGGATGCCCGAGGGCACCGTGGTGCCGGCGTCCGACGAGGCGGTGCCGACGCGCCGCTCGTTCTGATACAGCAGATCCTGGAACTCGGGCCGGCTGGACTTGAAGGCCGTGGTGTTGAGGTTGGCGATGTTGTTCGAAATGGTCTCAACGTTCAGCTGTTGAGCCAGCATTCCGCTTGCGCCGATATTAAGCGATCGCATCTCGTTACTATCCCCGTTTCCTAGGCCTTGGCGATTCGGTCGACGGCGTCGCGCTGCCGCGTGTTTTCCGTATCGAGCAGGTTCTGGACCGACGTGTAGTCTCGGGCCATCTGGATCATCCGCGTGATCTCCATCACGGGCTGGATGTTCGAGGCCTCGAGCGCGCCCTGCGATACCGAGGTCTCGGTCGCGGGCAGCGGCGCCTGGTCGGTCGCGTAGAGGCCGTTGCCGGCGTTGCGCATCGCCTGTTCGCTGGCGAAGCGCACCAGCCGGATGCGGCCGATCTCGGTCTGCCCGGTCTCCAGCGTCCCGGTGGTGACCACGCCCGTGGTCGAAATCGTCACGCGCCCCTGACCCTGCGGCAGGATCAGCGGCTGGCCGTTCTCCTGCATCAGCGGGTAGCCGTCGCTGGTCACCACCTGACGGTTGCCGTCGAGATGGAAGATGCCCGTGCGCGCGAAAAATTCCTGGCCGGGATCGCCGACCACCAGGTAACCCTGGCCGTGCAGCGCCAGGTCGAGCTCGTTATTCGTGATGGTCAGCGGGCCGTCGCGGGTGTCGCGGATCGTGCCGACATCCTGGACGAACGAGGTTTTTTCGCGCTGGCCGATCGAGCCGGTGCGCGCCAGGTACTCCTGGAACAGAATATGCTCGCCGCGGTAACCATTGGTGGAAGCGTTCGCAATGTTGTTCGCGATCACGTCCATGTCGCGCGACACCGCGGTCTGCTTCGACAGGGCAATGTAGGTGGGTGATTCCATGACGCTCGTCGCCAACGCTGGTAAGGGCCTGCGCCGAACCTTAAGCATGGTGCATGCCAAAATCGAAGATCGCTTTCCAACAAGGCCTTAGGGTATTTC
>Ga0302324_100027608_pt1 | contig 10808 bp, 9 predicted proteins | sample Palsa_T0_1_FD_201949 | JGI IMG/M metagenome (GOLD analysis project Ga0302324, IMG submission 201949) | Peat permafrost microbial communities from Stordalen Mire near Abisko, Sweden - Palsa_T0_1 | ecosystem: Environmental > Terrestrial > Soil > Palsa > Peat permafrost | place: Sweden: Abisko...
GCCCGATGTTGTGATTCCCCCGGTCAAGAGCAATCACTTTCAGGACACGCTTTTGCAGCACTATGCGTTCTTCAATTTCGCCAAGCGTTACGTCGTGAATCATCATCCCACGAAGGGCCTCGAAGTCGACGACGCCATCCTGCAGGACTTCCGCAAGTCGCTGGATGAGGCCAGTATTTCCTACACTCAGGCGGATCTGCTGGATAACAACGACTGGATCAAATCCAACATCAAGGCCGAGATTTTCGTGGATGCCTTCGGTCAGGATGAGGGCATGAAGGTGCGCGCGGAATCGGATCCGGAAATACTGAAGGGATTGGACCTTCTTCCGCAGGCCAAAGCCCTCGCCGACAATGCCAAGCGCATCGTGGCCGAGCATAACGGTGCGGGAGGGTTCAACCGGTAGGACGAGAATGATTTCCTGGAGGCCCGGACATTCTCCGGGCCTTTGCTTTTTGGCAAGAAACGAGCGCTTTAGGGCTGCAGCGTCTTCATTGACTTCTGCGTCCGGCTATGTGAAAATCCGCGTCAGTAGGGCTTTTAGCCGCGTTTCTTGCGGGGAAGCAGCTTATTCCTTTCCCGCGTGGTCGAGTTGTCCGAGGTGGAGCGTTTGCAGCAAGTGCTTTGGCACACGGCGGTTCGGAGGCGTCTCTTCCAGTGCAAGTCGGGGGTGGTTTGAAGCCCACCGTGCTGGGATTGGCGGTCGCGCTGGCGCTGATCGCGGGCTGGACGGATTGGCGCAGCCGCCGGATCCCAAACTGGCTTACGGTACCCGGATTGCTGATCGGAGTATCGGTGAACGTGCTATTTGGCGGATGGCCTGGCTTGAAGACTTCCCTGCTGGGCGCCGGGCTGGGGCTGCTGCTGCTCTTGCCGTTTGTCTTTCTGCACAGCCTGGGCGCGGGCGACTGGAAACTGGCTGGGGCCTTGGGGGCGTTCGTAGGCTGGGAAGTATTGGTGAATTTGCTGATAGGCTCGGTCTTCGTAGCTGGGGTCATGGCTCTGGGGTTGGTGATTTACAAACGGCGGTTCAAGCAAACGCTGCGCAACATTGGGAGGCTTCTGGCGTCCATGTTGATGTTTCATATGCCAGGACCCGAGGTTTCGCTGGATAATCCGCAATCACTCAAGGTTCCATATGGCGTAGCATTGGCCTTAACCACTGTGCTTTTCGGCATCGGAAGGATATGGGGAGCGTGAGAGCCATGAGCAAGTCAGCGGCGAGAACCTGGCGCCGTGTTGCGCGCGATACGCGCGGGACTGAAGTCGCCGAAACGGCCGTGGTGCTACCTATGCTGTTCATGATCCTGATAGCGATCTTGTGGTTCGGACAAGCTTACCGCGTCTACGGCACTCTCACGCAGGCATCCCGCGCGGGAGCGCGCGCCGCTGTGGCTCCGGTTTGCGCTACCTGCCCTCCCGCGGGACCCACCGGTCAAGGACAGAACGCTCAAACCGCGGTCCAGAACTCCATGGCTGCGGCGCATCTCAGTGTGAATCAACTCGTTCCCACAGCTCAGTGGACCGCGCCGGTGCTATACCAGTGCGGCACTGCCAAGGCCACGCAGGTCTCGTGCGACGGCAGCGTCACGATCCCGATCTGCGTTCAGGAGAACGTTCAGCTGTCGTACCCAACGACTGCCCCAGCGGGCATGGGCACTTGCGGCACATCGGTGAGTATGCGGTACAAGTATCCCTTTCATTTCAGCATTCCCTTTACCAACCTGGACCTCGGGACCATGCAGCTTCCCGGCCAGGCGCAGATGAGAGCGGAGACGCAATGACGGAGGCGATGACACGGAAACTCAAGCGAGTCTGGAGCGACGAGTGTGCGGCCCAGATCGTGGAGTTTGCTGTTTCGTTGCCTTTACTCGTCGTGTTTGTCGTCGGGATTTTTGACTTCAGCAACGCCATTACGCTCAAGCAAAGGCTGACCAACGCTGCGCGTGAGGCCGCGCGCGTGGCCGCGGCGGATCCGGCAAACGACCTTGGCAGCCCTTCCGCGGGGGTCCCGGCATCAATCGGGGACGCCTTCCAGGTGGCCGACAACTATCTGATATCCGAGAAGATCAACGACTGCGGCCTGGCGGGGGCCGGTGCGCCGACAGTCGCCGGACTTACGTGGACCTACACCGCCAACGGCGGCGGCTGTCCGGGAACCGGGATCACGCTCCTTATCAACCGGGGCTGCGATAACATAATCACCACCAATGCCGGTACGCTCAATTTAATCGGAACCTGCGTCACCATCACCTACGGATATAAGTGGCAGTTCAACAGCGTGGCGTCCACCTTTGGATGGACCGGTCCAAGCCTCAACATCCTGACCGTAACCGCCGGGGCGTTTAACGAGAACTGAGAATCCCATATGCTCTCGCCTCTAATCCGCCGCGCCAGGAAAAACGAGAACAATGACGCACGCTCGAAACAGAGCGGCGTCACGATTGCGATGGTGGCCGTATCGATGGTCGTCATCATCGGCATGGCCGCGCTCTCCATTGACGTGGGCACGCTTTACCAGGCAAAGGCCGAAGCCCAGCGCGCCGCAGATGCTGCAGCTTTGGCGGCGGCCAGGGTCATCTCGATTTCAGGCGTCACCGGCGATCCGAACACAGCGTCTACGTGGCAAACCACCTGCGGGACCACCGGTACGGCCACTCTCGCCGCGACCGCCGTGGCTCAGGCTCAATGGAACTTTGTCGGCCGCGTTGCCGCTCCCACGGTAAGGGTCACCTACGGTCCTGGCGCAGGGTCGAACGACTGCTCCACCCTGGCAGGACCGGGCTCAACCTTCAGCGTGAATCCTACGGTTACGGTTTATGTGCAACAGGCGAACCTGCCCACTTTCTTCGCTCGCGTTTTTTCGTTGATAACCAATGGCACCTCCTCAAATTCCGGCGTGAGCGCAACCGCCACTGCGGAAGTGTACAACCCCTCAGGCTCTGGCTCACTGGCGTCTGGCATGGTTCCTGTGCAGCCGCGCTGCGTGAAGCCTTTGATCATCCCGAACATCGACCCCCAACATCCCGCCGCGGGCGGATTTGTTTCCACGGCTGGCGCCATTAATAGCCAAGGCACGTGGGAATCCAGCAACGGTGTGATCGGCGAGACTTTCACTATGTACGCGGACTGCAAGCCGGGCGCCGTTGACTGTCTCGTGACTGATGGCAACATCCTAGACAATCCTCCCAAGTACAATTCCGCGAAACTGCCCCTGACCTACCAGCCCAACCTGGAGTACGTGCCGGCATTAGTGCAGAACACCTCGGGCGCAGTTCCCTCCTGCTCGGCTGAAGGCAACTGGACAGGAAGTAACTTCCAGCAGGCAATCGCGGGATGCGATCAGACGACTGTCTATGCATGCGGAACACCGGCTCCGGCCGGTGGGACGGTCGACCTAACGGAGAACCCCGTGACCCCAGCCGCGATTACCGGCGATACCGCAACGGGAGTAGCGTGCTTAACCAACTCAACCGTTGGCCCGGACGTGCTCACGCCTGCAACCTATCCATTTCAAATAACGGCGGGCACCGGCAATCCGCTTTCAGCGCAAGGCGTGACCGGTTTCATTACTACCAGCAACTCCATCGCTACTATACCGATCTACGACACCACCTTGCCAGCTCTGGCCGGCCCACAACCACCGGTTACAATCCTCGGATTTCTGCAAGTCTTCATCAATCAAGTAAATCCAGATGGCAGCCTGAAGGTGACGGTGATGAACGTCTCCGGATGTAGCAACGCTGCCGCCGGAAATCCGACCGTGGCCGGAACTTCCCCAGTGCCGGTTCGCCTGATCACGCCACCGTGATTGGAACGTGCCGCGCAGCCATCCCTGAGTAGATCAGTGAAGTAATCACCGGAAGAGAATCCAGAAAGATTTGAGTATTAGTTGGGAACTTCTGTATCACCCTGGGCCTTGTCGGCCGCAGGCTCGGATTTCTCGGCTGGCTGCGCTGGCTTGGCCGGGGGTGCGACCTTCGGCTCAACGTCGGCTTCGGCGTCTTCCTCGACCGCGGCACGGGCCTGAGGCCTCGTCGCCTGCGGCATCGGCATCGGCCCTTCGGGACGCGAGCTGAGAATAACCCGGTCCAGAGAACGGGGATCGCTGGCTGAACTCAGAATCAGAAAATTGAACTTGGAGCCGTTCAGCAACTGAGCCAGAACTTCCGGCGCAGGTGCCGGCCCGATGTCCACTACTACCTGTTCCTGTTCCGCCCCCGCCGGAATGGCAATCTCCGCCCCGGTTTGCTCGTGCACCCCTGATAGAACCTCGGACAAGTTGGCCTTGTTGGAACTGATCGACAGCAGACCATGCCGAAAGGAAACCTCAAGCGGCGGCTTCGGTGGAGGCGGAGTTGGCACCGAGAAATGGCTGCCGGTGGCGGGATAATTTGTGTTCGCCAGCACTGGCTCAGAGGCAGGACGGAGTCCGGCGGTCTCCGCGTCCGCACCTCCTCCTACCTTCACGATCACATTTCTTCCCGATGGAAAAACCTGGTAAGGCTGGGGACCGTTCAAATCTACTACGATGCGCGTGACAGGCGGATTCGATGAAAACAAGCCCACGCGCAGGCTCTTCACTTCTCCGCGGCTTACGGTTTGGTTGCGTAGCTGGGCGCCGGGAACCGCATTGACGAAATCCACCACCAGGCGGTCCGGGCCGGTTAACACATTCGTATGCGGGAGGATTCGGTCACTGGCCTCGATCTCGATCTCGACCTGGCCTCGGCCATGCAGCACCTGCACCCGGCGAATCGACGGCACGGCTTGGGCCTGGCACGCGGCCGGAAAGGGAAAACATACTGCCGTCCATACCAGCAAACCGGCAGCGGCTCTGAGAGAGCGGTTCATGAATGCCTTAATATGTGTGCAGTCGCCTGAGGGCGATTCTAGCAGCGTTTGTGAACGGTGCCGCTTACGAAAGGATCACAACTTTGGGTCGGACCTTTTGAGTAAACCCACGACCGCACGGCACTATTTTGTCAGAGGAGTCAGCAGGTAGTTGACCAGGTCGGGCTCCCCGGAGACTCGCTCCAGGTGCGGATTCTTGTCGCCTTCGTGATAGAGGATCGAGTAGGTCTGGAAGAACTGGGCGTTTTCGACCAGGAGATCGATGGGCGCCGCGGTTCCCTGCGCTGCCTTGATCGCAGCGTGCAGAACAGAAGGCGTCCACTTGCGGCCGTTCACTGCGATCAGCTTCATCCCTGGGCCGAGCCCTGACTGATAGGCAGGAGAGCCTACGATCACGTCATCCAGTTTGCCGTCCTTGTCGGTGGTGAATCCCAGGGAATACGAAAAGTCTTCGAACTTCCACACCTTTTCGGCAGCCAGCGTGAAGGCATTTGGGTGATCGTTGTAAACCAGTTTCCAGCCGTCGCGCTCAATGCCGCCCAGCGGCGCATGTGTGCTGGTCGAGCCCACACGGTCCCGCAGCAAGCTCGCCCAATCGTAGGGAGCAACGTCATTGAGCGCGCGAACGATGTCGTCAAAGGTATAGGGCACGACCATTGGAGGTCCGCTCTGGCCGCCCTCGAAGCCGCGGCAAAAATCGTCGAGGGAACGCTTGCTGTGTGTCTGCTGGCGGATGATGGCATCGACCTCAAGCCAGATCAGTTGACCCTCGGGATAGTAATCCAGACTGCGGCGCCAGTCCGACCACTGCGATCCCATCATCCGCAGACTCTGCACCGAACGCGCCGTGTCTTCCAAAGGACGCCAACTTCGGCCGGAACGGTGATCGAGACTGGCGGCAGTTGAGGCCAGCGCTTCGCGATACTGTTCAGGCGACGTGAGCCCGCTGCGCTCCGCCAGCAGGTTACCCAGATAGTCAGTAAGCCCCTCGTAAACCCACAGAAGATCGCCGATCATGGGCTCCTGATAGTTTCGCGTGGCCAGCCCAGCGGGCCGGCGATACTTGCCGTTCCAGGAGTGCGCAAACTCGTGCGGAATAAGATCCGCATACAGCAAGTGGAGATCGGGATCGAGCAGGGTACGCTCAGCCGCAGCGCTGTCGTTCGATTCGTGATGCTCCAATCCATGCCCGCCGACCTGATCGCTGAGCGTGTACAGAAAGTGATACTGCCGGTAGTGGCGCGCTCCGAACAGCGCTCCGGTTTCAGCAACCAGCTTCTCATAGGCTGCCAGGTCCTCTGGCTTCATCTCCAGATCGGCTTCGCTGTCGGCGACCAGATCCATTTCGTGTGCGGGCATACCGGGAGCAGTGGGCAAATCGATTCGCCGGTAATGCATCCCAGCGATCAAGGGTGAATCAACCAGCGTAGTCAGCGAAACCGGAGCGAACTCCACTTCATCGCCGGATACATGCGTCGACGCCAGAGCCGTTCCGAACTTCCAGCCAGCCGGAAGTTCTACGGAAGGAACGAATTGGACCGCGTCGGAAGCGGCGCCCTGCGGATAGAGGACAACGGCATTCCAGTTCAAATCGAGTAGATTGCTGGAAGCCGCTGGCCCTCCTGCTCCCGCGCTGTCGTCGGAAGTGATCGCGTCCAGAGACACGTCAATGGCGCCCGCCGCTTCGGGCACAATGACATGGAAGGCATACATGTCGACATCGTCGCGCTGCCAGACGAGAGGCTTACCCGCGGCCTCCATGCGAATACCGGTGAGAGCCGCAATGGGACCGCTGGGGCGGTGATTGCCCGGAATCCATTTCGGAAATACCAGAGTCATCGCGCCGGGCTTAGCGGGGATGATCAGCTTTGCGTGGTAAATATTCCGCGGCGCGTCGGTGAGATCAACGTGCAATTGGATGGATTGAGCGACCACGCGCGGGCTCGCTGGACCCAACACTCCCAGACCAAGCGCAACCGACAAACAAAGAACATCAAGACGAGGTAAGCGCAACTGTAGACCTCCCGCAAAACCCAGGACCAGAAGTTAGGAAAGCCAATGTGGAGACGGCCGCCTCGGCTGCCTGCCCTGAGCGAAGCCGAAGGGTCTGGGCGAGCGGAGCGAGCCTGCCTCTGCACAATGCCCGCCATCCGTTGCTGAAGAGCCTACCGAAAGAGGCCACAGGTTCGCAAGCGCAGTGCAGCAACATTCGCGATTGCGATAGGATAATCCCGGAATAGAAACACGAAAGCGCCGATGGCTTTGACAACCTCAGTTGCTGCCGGCGCAGAGTGAAGGATCTCATCCCATGGCATTGCATACTGAAAACGCCTCTTCGCAATACATGAATTACGCACCGGCGGATTTGAATCCGCAAAAGGATCTCCCCAACGGATTCTTCGATTTCCTGTTGCCGCTGCACAAACAATTCACGCCCTGGCAACAGAAGCTGGTCGCAAAACGTGCAGAGGTATTGCAGTTGTCGCATAGCGGAGAGCCGCCAAACTATCTGCCCGCCTCGGCGGCCACCACTTCCGATTGGCGGATCGAGTTGCCTGCCTGGTGCGCCGATCAGCGCAACCAGATGACCGGCCCCGCCGACGATGCTGAGTTGACGGTAAAACTACTGAACTCCGGCTCTCCCGCCGTCATGATCGACCTGGAAGACTCTACGGCGAACATCTGGGAACACACTATGCTGGCGGTTCAAAACACCATCGCCGCATACAAGTACGAACTGAGCTATGACGACAAGAAGCGGCAGAAGAAAGTCACAGTGCAGCGCTCGAAGACCGTCACCTGGGTGCGCCCGCGGGGCCTGCACATAAGCCAGGGCGGGGTGATCAAGAATGAGATCATCTCCGCTTCCCTGTTCGATCTGGCGTTGATCTGGTACCAGATCGATCCGGCATGGTTGCCGCACAACTTCTCCGTGTACATCCCTAAGAGCGAGTCTGCCGAGGAGGCATTGTGGTGGCGCGAATTGTTCCAGGTTTTCGCCAAACAGAAAAGCCTGCCTCAGGACTACATCAAATGTATGGCGCTGGTGGAATCGCACCCGCAGGCTTTTCAGATCGAGGAATTCCTGTTCAATCTTCGCGACCACTGCCTCGGATTGAACCTGGGCCGCTGGGATTACATGGTCTCGCTGATCGATTTCATGATCGAGGATCCCAACTGGATTTTGCCCGATCGCAACACTATCCCCCACGATGTGCCATTCTTCCAGAACCTCCGTATGCTGATACCGGAGATTTGCCACAGGCACGGCGCTCTCGCGATTGGCGGCATGACCGCGCTTTATCCCAGCCGCACGGACGCGGAACTGAACGAGCGCGCTCTGAAGGTCCTCAAGCAAGACAAGAAAAACGAAGCCGACTGCGGGATGGATGGAGCCTGGACTGGTCACCCCGACCAAAACGAAATCGCCGTCGCCCAGTTCCCGTTTCCCAATCAGATTGCGAAGGGGCCCAAGCTGCCGAACGCCCATCCCGACCTGCGGCCAATCCCGAAGGGCGTGGGCGCAACCACCCTTGCCGGAACGCGAGCGGCGGTGCGCACCGTGATTCGCTATCGCAACGGAGTGCTCAACGGAAAAGGCGCCAGCCTGCTCGATGGCTACATGGAAGACCTGGCCACCGACCGCATCTACCGTCTAATGATCGCGCAGCGCGTGCGGCATAAAGTGAAAGTAACGGGCGACGATGGCAAACCCATCGAACACAGTTCCGCCTCGATAACGCGTTTGTTCGACGAGGAACTGGCCAAGCTTCAACAGAACCCCCCCGCAGAGATAGATCAGAAAGCGGCGGCGACACTCCCCGAAGCGCGCCGCATTGCGGAACAGATGATTGTGCAGGGACACCACTCGCCGATTTAGCTGAAAAGGCGGGGCAGAGATGCTCATGTGGGTTCAGCACAATGTTCCAATTGGAACATTAGCGCCGTTGCGCCTCCATCTCGTAATATCTAAACATCTCTAAAGAGGAACCAGGACTATGAGCGCTATCGAACAGCCCACCGCACTTCAATTCCCTGCCCTCGAACCACCGCGCCGTTACCTTTTCGGTCCCGGACCCAGCATGGTTCACCCGCGGGTCTATGAGGCGCTGTCGAAGCTGATCGTTGGTCACCTCGATCCTTACTTCATCCAGGTAATGGCGGACGTTCAGCAACTGCTCAAGACTGCTTACGGAACAACAGACGGTGCCACGCTGGTGATTTCCGGCACCGGCAGCGCAGGTATGGAAGCTGCCGTTGCTAACTTCGTGGAGCCCGGCGTCAAGCTCGCGGTGTTCGCCAATGGATATTTTTCCGACCGGCTCACCGAGATGGCCAAGCGCAACGGCGCGAACGTCGTACGCTTTGAGAAGCTTTGGGGTGAGACGTTCACGGATGCTGAAGCCAGAGACTTCATCGGTCGCGAGAAGCCCAAGGTTGTGGCGTATGTTCATGCCGAAACATCGACGGGAGCATTGCAATCGGGTCAGGCGATCTGCGCCGCGGCTCACGATGCCGGCGCCCTGGTAATCGCGGATTGTGTCACCTCGCTCGGCGGGGTGCCCGTGGAGTTCGACCAAACCGGTATCGACATCGCATACAGTTGCACGCAAAAAGGATTGAGCTGTCCGCCGGGTTTATCTCCGATGGCTATGTCTCCGCGTGCGATGGAGTTCCTGCGCGCTCGCACTACGCCGTCACGCAGTTGGTATCTGGACCTCAAGCTGATTCACGACTACTCCACGGTGTCGCACCGCTATCATCACACCGCGCCGATTTCAATGTTCTACGCCTTGCGCGAGGCGCTCCTGGTCATCGCTGAGGAAGGAATCGAGAACCGGTGGGAGCGGCACCGCCGCTGCCATAAGTCTTTTGTCAAAGGCGTCGAAGCCATGGGCCTGCGCATGCACGTTCCCGAAAGATTTCGGATTGCGACCCTGAATACGGTGTGCGTGCCCGAAGGTGTGGACGAGGCCAAAGTGCGCAAGCGCCTGTTGGACGGTCCGGGCATTGAGATCGCCGGCGGTTTCGGGCCTCTCGCGGGCAAAGTCTTTCGCATCGGCGTGATGGGCCCGTTGGCCACCGAAGACAACGTGCAGTTTTTCCTGAAGGAGTTCGAAAAGGCCCTGACCGCGCGAGGCTAATGAATCTCCTCCGTGCGCATAGCGACAAGCTGAACTAGCCCGGCAAGCGCTGCCCGCGAGTCTCGACTGCGAATGGAATCAGAAGCAGTCCGAGAGCGAAGGCAATCGAAGTGATCGCGACCGGAGTGCCGAGCGACCCGAAATGCCGGACGCCGCTTCCCACCAGAAAAGTAATTCCCGCACCGCCGAATCGCGCGAAGGAAGTGGAAAAAGCGAAGGCGCTGGCGCGGCACTCCGTGGGATACTGCTCGGGCAGCCATAGAGTGTAGACGGCAAAATTGGCGCCGCCCAACCCCAGGAAAAACAAGCAGACGAAGAACCACGGCAGACCGCTCGCTCCCAGGTAGAAGACCTTGCCGAACGTGAGCGCGATGAACACCATCATCAGAGTAAAGAAAACGGCGAGGGCTCCGCGTCGGCCAGTCGCTTCCGCCAGCCATGGCATCGCCAGGCAGCCAAGAATTGTAGCGAACGCGACCAGCATGATTCCCCACGAGGCCAGTTGCGCGGCTTGCGGACCGACGCGGCCGCCCGCTTCGGCGAGCGCGGTGATCGCCGCGGGAACGTACACGGTTCCCGCCCACAGGCCGCAGATAGAAGCCAGCATCAGCAAGGCATTCAGAACGGTGCGGCGGCGCCAGGCTCGGGAAAATAGCGTAGCGAACGGACGCCAGACCGCCCACGACCGGATCACATTTTCTTTCCTCGTCCAGGCAGCGGGCTCGGCAACTCCGTGTCGAAGCCAGGCCAGCAATAGTGCCGGCACGCCACCGACAATAAACATGGCGCGCCAGCCATAGTGGCTGCCAA
>Ga0302324_100027611_pt1 | contig 10808 bp, 10 predicted proteins | sample Palsa_T0_1_FD_201949 | JGI IMG/M metagenome (GOLD analysis project Ga0302324, IMG submission 201949) | Peat permafrost microbial communities from Stordalen Mire near Abisko, Sweden - Palsa_T0_1 | ecosystem: Environmental > Terrestrial > Soil > Palsa > Peat permafrost | place: Sweden: Abisko...
TGGTCATCAGATCCTTCAGTTTGCCGCTCAGCACGGCCAGCGTGGCCTGGTAGCGCACCGTGTTTTCGGCGAAGGCGGATTGTTCGAGCTGCTCATCGACGGTATTGCCGTCGAGCGAGGGGGCCATGGGGACGCGATATTTCAGCGCCGTTCCATAGGTGGTGAGGCCGGCAGCCGCCGACGTGCTATCGCCTGGCTGCGCAGCGCTCGATGAGTTCGTGCCGCTCAGTGCCAGCGTCGTGGCCGGTGTGAGCGTGCCCGAGGGGCTGAGCGGCAGCGATGCGCTGGCGGCTGTATAAGAGGAGTCGCCGCTGGCCGCGGACAGCGCGGCTTTGAAGTCCAGATCGCGGGCCTTGTAGTTCGGTGTATCGACGTTGGCAAGATTCGCGGCCAGCAGCTCGTTACGCTGCGACTCAAGCGTGAGCGCCTGCGGCTGTATACCGAGATAATTGTCCAACGAAGTACGCATAGGGTCCTCGAGCCAATCGTGTCGAGGAGGGAAGGAGCAAGGCCTGTGCCACACACGCCGCAGCGCCCCGCACAGGCGAGAATGTGTGACGCAGTCGCAAACCCGATGCAGCCAAGCGCCTGTTGCCAGCGCAGATGCGGCAACGCCTTGCCGCTCCGGGGCAAGCGCGGGCCGTGCGCCGAGGGCAATATCGATGCGCGGCATGCCAGCGGCGGACAGGCCGCCGTCGAAGCGTCATGGAACCGACGCCAGCGCCTGGCACGCGCCTTGCTGCCATTGGGCCATGATGCGAATTCTCATCTTTGCAGTAGCGGCAACGCTCGCCGCGCTGACTCACAGCGCAGGGGCGGTGGATTTAATCGATCCGGCGTTGATCAGCGCCGCGGCACAGGACGCGGTGCGCGCGCTAGCCGGACCCGCGGCCTCAGGTCTGATCCTGCAGCCCGCGCCGCTCGATGCGCGCCTGCGTGTGGCCGCCTGTGATCGCCCGCTCAAGGGCTTCATAACGGGACAGGGCCAGCTGTTGCATCAAACGACCGTGGGCGTGCGCTGTGAAGGCGCGATCCGCTGGACCATCTATACGAGCGTGAGCGTGGAGTCGCAGATCGCCGTGCTGGTCGCCCGTCGCCCCCTGAACCGCGATGCAGAACTCGCTGCCGCCGATTTTCAACTCGACACCCGCCGCGTGCCGGGTGTGGCCAGCGCGTATGTGACCGACAGCGCAGCGCTGCACGAGCAAAGACTGCATCAACCGCTCGCGGCCGGCGAGGCTCTGCTCTATGCGGCGCTCGCGCCCGCCAACCTGGTGCATCGCGGCCAACACGTGGTCTTGCTCGCCCGCGCCGGCGGGGTCGAAGTGCGCATGGAAGGCGTCGCGCTCGCGGACGGCGGCGTCTCGGATCGTATCCGCGTAGAGAATCTCTCCTCGCAGCGAATCATCGAGGGTATCGTGCGTTCCGAGAGCGTGGTCGAGACGCCGTTATGACAACCCACGCTGCGTCTAAAGTTTGACGCCCATGTGCCGATAGAACCTACTGACGAGTGCAAGGAGACCGCAGTGGCAAACCGTATCAAGGGACTGGATGGCGGGTCGATCGGGACCGGCAGCAGTAACCCTTTGGAAGGGATACGCGGCAGCACCCCCGTCAAAACAGCCACGACAGGTCCCGGCCCTGCATCGAGCTCACAGGCGGATAGCGTGCACATTACTGACTCGGCTCGGGCGCTGGCCTCGCTCTCACAGGCAGTCAGCAACACACCGGATATCGACACCGGACGCGTGGCGGTCCTGCAGCAGGCGCTCGACGCGGGCCAATACACGATCAATCCCGAACGCATAGCCGACCGCCTGGTCCAGCTCGAGCAGGACCTCGGTAGCGCGAGCAAGCAATGACGGTTCAACGCGGCGACGTGCATCAGACCCTGACCCGCATACTCAGCGAAGAGGCGGGATTGCTCGGCGAGCTCGAGGCGATTCTGCAGCGGGAGACCGAAGTCCTTTGCGGTGAGGACGCCGCGGCCATTCAACGCATCGGCGGCAACCGTCACCGCTGCGTTGATACCTTGAGCCGGCTCGATGCCGAACGCACGGACACCTGCCGCATGCTCTCATTCGGCAGCGGTCGCGGCGCGCTGGATCGGCTGTATGCGTGGGCGGATCCGAGCGCACAGTTGCAGGCACAATGGTCGTCCAATCTCGAGCGGGCCCGCCGCTGCAAGACGCTCAACGATAAGAATGGCGCGATAGTTGCCGCCAAGCTGAACCGCGTGCAGCAATTGCTCGGGAAACTGCGCGGCACCACCCCACCTCCGGTGTACTCAGCGCGAGGCGCCCGCTACGGCAATATGGGACTGCGCGATCTCGGCAGCGCCTGAGCCGGCGACGGCTTCAGGGCGACCAGTACACCGACACCGGCACGTTCTGCTGGCGCAGCAACGCCCGCACCGGCATTTCCTCCACGGGTCCATGGGCCCGCGCGCGCTCCAGCGTTGCCCATTTTGCCGCCCCGACGATCAGCAGGGCGATCTGCCGCGAGTCGAGCAATGCGCGCAGATTCAAGCTGATGCGTGCATGGGGCGCCACGGGTGCCGTCATGGCGACGCAGCCCGGCGGCTGCGAAGGGTCGAGCGCTACGGCCAACCCCGGCGAGTGCGGAAACAGGGAGGCGCAATGCCCATCGTCACCCATACCAAGCAGCATGAAATCGAACGGCCGCGGCACCGCCGCGACGCTCGACCAACTCGCCACGGCACCCTCGCGCGGGTCGGGTGCCTGATTCTTCAGACCCACGAACTGCGCGCTCGCGGCCGCATGACGCAGCAGATGTGTGCGCGCCAGGTGCTCGTTACTCCCCTGGCTCGCGACATCGACCCAGCGCTCGTCGCCCAGCGTGATCCAGACGTTGCTCCAATCGAGCGGCGCGCGCGAGAGCAACTCGAACAACGGCACCGGCGTATGTCCGCCCGGCACCGCAAGGCTCGCGCCGCGGCCGGCTGCGAGCCCACTCTGCAGCGCCGAAGCGATCGACGCCGCCAGCCCCTCGCTCAACGCGGCGGGACTTGCAAATCGATGTTCGTGAAGGCTATAGCTCGCCATGCCAGGCATATCCGTCTCGACCAATCAATGTACTCGAGGCCGCAGGCCCCCAGCTTCCCGCCGTGTAGGTCTTCGGCCGCTCATCGGACTGCGACCAGGCGTCGCGAATCGGATCGATCCAGCGCCAGGCCACATCGAGCTCGTCACGGCGCATGAACAGTGTGAGATTGCCTTTGATCACGTCCGTGAGCAAGCGCTCATAGGCGTCCAGCTGCGGCGTCTTGACGGACTCCGCCATATCCAGCCGCAGGTCAACGGGCCGTAGCCGCATCGTTTCGCCGGGAGTCTTCGCCAATATCGTCAGCGTGATCGAATCGCGCGGCTGCAGCGAGATGACCAGCCGGTTGGCGCCGGCCGAGGGCACGCGTTCGAAGATGGAGTGCGGCACGTCCTCGAAATGAATCACGATGTCCCCAATCTGCTCCTGCAGGCGCTTGCCGGTACGCAGGTAAAACGGCACCCCGGCCCAGCGCCAGGTATCGATGTGCGCCTTGAGCGCGACAAAGGTCTCGGTGGTGCTGTCTGCGGGAATGCCGTGCTCTTCCAGATAGCCTACCACCGGCATGCCGTTGACGGCGCCGGCGCGATACTGGCCGCGCACGACATTGCTCGCGACCTCCGCCCCTTCGAGCGGCCGCAGGGCCCGCAGCACCTTGAGCTTCTCGTCGCGCACCGCATCGGGGTGATTGGACACCGGCGGCTCCATCGCCATGATGCACAGCAATTGCAGCAGATGGTTCTGCACCATATCGCGCAGCGCTCCGGTCTGATCGTAAAACGCACCCCGCCCCTCGACCCCGAGCTGCTCGCCAACCGTGATCTGCACATGCCGGATGCGGCCGCGGCCCCAGAGTGGCTCGAACAGCGCATTACCGAAGCGTAACGCCAGCAGGTTCTGGACCGCCTCCTTGCCCAGATAGTGATCGATGCGATAGATCTGCTTTTCTGGAAAGATCGCACCCACCACCTCGTTGATGCGATCGGCCGAATTGCGGTCGGAGCCCAGCGGCTTCTCCAGCACCACGCGCGCCGTGGGCGTCACGAGCCCGGCGGCGGCGAGATTCTCGCACACGCTCACGAACAATGAGGGTGCGACCGAAAGGAAGAACACGCGCACGTCCGCGGGTTTGCTCGCCAGCTTCTCTGCGAGCTTTTGATAGTCCGCGGGATTGGTCGCATCGAGGCACACATAATCGAGCGAGCGGCTGAATGCGCTCCAGCGCGCCGCGTCATGCCCGGCCGGAAGATACTTGTTGCTGTTGGACTCCACCTGCGCCAGGTAGGCATCGCGCTCCATGTTGGAACGTGCCACGCCCACGATGCGTGCGCGCGCGGGGAAATGTCCGGCCAGAAAACGCCGATACAGCGCCGGTAACAGCTTGCGCATGGCCAGATCGCCGGTGCCGCCGAACAGCACCAGATCAAAGTCCTGCAGTTGCTTCGTCACGCCAGAATTTTGCTTCGCAGCTGCCACGCCAACCCCTTGGAAGCCACCGACTCATCCAGCTGATGCACGGACCGCGCCAACCCGGTCGGGGCGGTCGGATTCTATGTCAGGCGGAGGCGCGCATTCAGCCGGATTGAGCCCGTTGGGCCAGCACCAGCGCGCCGATGAGGCCGCTGCGATCACCGAGTCCCGGGGCGACGATGTATTGCTCGAGGTCCCCGCGCAGTGCGGTTACGGGCAGGTATTCATTGAGCCGTGCCCGGGCGCTGGCGCGCACATACGGCAGCAGTGCGGCGCTGCTCATGACGCCGCCGCCGAGTACGACGCGCTCACAGGACAGAACCAGCGCCAGGTTGGCTACGAGCTGTCCCAGATAGCCGCCGATGATGCTCCAGCCCTCATGTACCGGCGGCAGCGCGTCGAGCTGCACGCCCCAGCGTTCGATCACGGCCGGCCCGCACACGAGCCCCTCGAGGCAGTCGCCATGAAACGGGCAGATGCCGCGGAAGTCCTGATCGCGTCGGTCTCGATGCACGCTGATGTGTCCCATCTCCGGGTGCATGAGACCGTGCAACGTCTCCCCGGCGATCACGGCGCCGCCACCCACGCCGGTGCCGACCGTAACGTACACCAGCGAGCGCAGGCCGCGCCCGGCGCCGAGCTCGATTTCTGCGAGCGCCGCTGCGTTGACGTCGGTATCGATGAATATTGGCTTGCCGAATCGCCGCTGGAGCGGACCGAGCAGATCGGTGTCGCTCCAACCGCGCTTCGGCGTTGCGAGGATGTGACCGTAGCTCGGCGAATCGCGATCCAGGCCGAGCGGACCGAAGGCGGCGATGCCGAATGCGTCGATGGCGCCGTGAACGCTCTGGGCCTGCTCGAAGAAGGCGAGCACGGCACGCATCGTCGGCCCGGGCTCCCCGGTCTCGATGCGCAGCGAGCTGAGGATCTGTTCAGGTCCGCGCCCTACCGCGCATCGGAACTTGGTACCACCGGCTTCTATTGCCCCCAGGAGCGGTGCACTCATGGCCGCAGTATATAGGGCAATCACCAGGCTCCCGCGGCGCCATCCGGGCGCAGAAGTGTCCGGGCGTTTTTCAGTGGCGCGAGATATAGTTCGGCCATCACCCATGCAACGAATTCGCCCTTGACCGTGAACGCCGACATCCGCGAGATCATGGCCATATCGCCCGTGATCCCGGTGCTCACAATCGATCGGCTCGAGCACGCGGCACCGCTCGCGCAGGCACTGAGCCGAGGCGGGCTACACGTGCTCGAAGTGACCCTGCGTACGCCCTGCGCGCTCGAGGCCATCCGCGCCATGCGCGCGACCGTTCACGACTCGATCATTGGCGCCGGTACGCTCACGCGTGTGCGCGACTTTGCCGACTGCGTCGCCGCCGGCGCGCAGTTCGCCGTGACCCCTGGTTTGACAGCCGAGCTCATCGCGGCCGCCGCACAATCGCGCCTGCCATTGTTGCCGGGAATCATGACCCCGGGCGAGCTGATCGCAGCGCGCGCGGCCGGCTTCAATGCCTGCAAGCTGTTTCCCGCCCAGCAGGCCGGCGGCGTTGGCATGCTCAAGGCGCTCGGCGCCCCATTTCCCGATCATGTATTCTGTCCGACCGGCGGCGTCACACGGGCAAATGCACCGGAATATCTGGCGCTGCCGAACGTACTGTGCGTCGGCGGCTCGTGGGTCGCGCCCGCTGCCGCAATCGAGGCCGAGGATTGGGCTCGGATCGAACTGCTGGCGCGCGACGCCGCTTCCTTGCCGCAGATGCAGCAGCGAAGCTAGGGGCCGTAGCCGTGGCAGCGAGCAGCGCCTCGCGGGCCGGAGCCGCATTCCAGCAGGCGCTTGCCCTGCATCGGCAATCGCGACTCGAGGAGGCGCGGATCCAATGTCAAAAGGCCTTGCGCTTGCAACCGCGGCATTGCAAGGCACTGCAACTGCTCGGTACCATCGCACTGCAGAGCAATGATCCGGCGCGAGCCCTGGAGTTGCTCGGCAGCGCGCTGCAGATCGATCCAGAGAGCGCGAGCGCCCACAACGACCGTGGCAATGCTCTCTCGCGACTGCATCACAGCGCGGCCGCCATCGCCAGCTATGACAAGGCGATCGCGCTCAAGCCTGATTTCGCCGACGCCTACTACAATCGCGGCAACGAGCAGTTGAGCCTGCGGGAGCTTGCCGCGGCGTTGGCAAGCTACGATCAGGCAATCGCTCACAAGAGCGATCACGCAGACGCGTACATCAATCGCGGCAACGCGCTGCTGGGCCTGGAACGGCACGAGGCAGCCATTGAAAGCTACGAGCGGGCGATTGAACTGAAGTCCGGTTACGCGGATGCGTGGTACAACCGCGGTATGGCGCTGCAGGCGCTCGGACGCCACGAGAGCGCCATCGCCAGCCATGAGCGCGCGATCGCGCTCCGGCCCGACTACGCGGCAGCGTTCAATCAGCGCGGCAAGGCCTACGATGCGCTAGGGCGATACGAGGCCGCCCTCGCCAGCTACGATGAGGCCATCGCCTTGAGGGCAGACTACGCTGAGGCCCTGTATAACCGGGGCGTCGCACTCAGCGCGCTCAAGCAGTACGAGGCCGCAGTATCCAGTTACGAGCGCGCCATTGCATTGCATGCCGAGCACCCGCTGGCCTACAACAACCGTGGAGCGGCGCTCTTCGAGCTCAAACAGTATGCGGCCGCGCTGGCCAGCTATGATCGCGCGCTCGCGCTCAAGCCCGATTACGCCGGCACTCATTACAACAGAGGTCATCTGTTGCACGAGTTGTCGCAATTCGACGCCGCCATTGCCAGCTATGAGCGCGCGATCGCCCTTACCGCAGACTACGCCGAGGCTCACTATGCCCGCGGTGTCGCGCTCGCCAGACTCGGACGCCACGAGACGGCGCTCGCCAGTTACGACCGCGCGCTCGCGCTCAAGCCCGAAATGCCCTTGCTGTACGGCATGCGCCTGCTCAGCCGGCTGCAGATCTGCAACTGGGTTGATCTGGACGCGGATGTGGCCCGGCTCGCTACGCTCATCGAGCGCGGTGAGCCGGCGTCGGGCCCATTTGCCGTGCTGAGCGTGTCAGATTCGCCGGCACTGCAACTGCGCAGCGCGCAACTGCTGGTGCGAGAGCGCTTCGCGGTCAATCATGCGCTCGGACCCGCATCCAAGCACTCGCGCGAGCAGCGAATACGCATCGGGTATTTTTCCGCCGATCTTCACAACCATGCCACGCTGCATCTGATGGCCGGGATGTTCGAGATGCACGATCGCTCCTGCTTCGAGTGCACGGCGTTCTCCTTTGGCGTGCCCTCGCAGGACGGCTTGCGCGAGCGAGCGCAAGCGGGGCTCGAGCGCTTTATCGATGTGCGGCATAGATCCGACCAGCAGGTGGCGATGATGGCTCGGGAGTTGCGTATTGATATCGCGGTCGATCTGAAGGGATTCACCGAAGGTAACAGGACCGGCATCTTTGCGCTGCGCGCCGCGCCGCTGCAGGTCAGCTATCTGGGCTATCCGGGGTCGATGGGCGCGCCGTACATCGATTACCTGATCGCCGATCGCGCGGTGATCCCCGATTCCGCCCGGCGCCACTACAGCGAGCGGATCATCTACCTGCCCGATAGTTACCAGGTCAATGATGACCGGCGGCCCATTGCGGATGACAGCCTCACCCGGGAGCGATGCGGACTGCCGCATAGCGGATTTGTGTACTGCTGCTTCAACAGCCCCTACAAGATCCTGCCGGGCACTTTCGGCAGTTGGATGAGAATACTGGGCCGGGTCCCGGGCAGCGTATTGTGGCTGCTGGCGGACAATGCGGCCGCGGAACGCAATCTCCGGCGGGAAGCTCTGGAAAGAGGAGTAGACCCTGGGCGTCTGGTATTCGCGCCACGCCTTCCCTCAGCTCTGCATCTGGCCCGGCATCGGCTCGCGGACCTGTTTCTCGACACGTTCCCGTGCAACGCCCATACCACGGCCAGCGATGCACTCTGGGCCGGTCTGCCCGTGCTGACTGGACGCGGCGAGGGCTTTGCCGCCCGCGTGGCCTCCAGTCTGCTCGGCGCCGTGGCACTGCCGGAACTCATTGTCTCGACTCCGGCCCAATACGAGGAATCGGCTGTTGCGCTCGCGCAGGACTCCAGGCGCCTGGCCGGCATCAGGCAGCGGCTCGCCGCCGGTCTGCGCTCGGCGCCATTGTTCGATACTCGGCTCACGACTCGGCACCTGGAAGCGGCCTATGTGCAGATGTATGAGCGCTATCAGGCCGACTTCGCGCCCGAGGACATGGATGTGCGCGGCGAATAGGTGCGCAGCGGATACGTGCGCGGCGCAGCCTAGGCCACCCGGTGGCCCACGTCCGGCGCGATCGGCGCACCGCTCAAGCCGGCCGGCGCCGGACCGTGCCCTGATAGCTCGAATTCGAGCGTGCGCGTCGACGGGTTGCGGATCACGGTCAGACTGAAGATGTCCTCGCCCGCGTGCGGCGCGATCTGCGGCCACACGCTCGTGAGCCACTCCAGCGCGAAGTGCGAGTAGAAGCCGGCAATACGCCCTGCACCCGGTGTCACATCCAGGGCCGCATCCGGAATCGGCGCCTGCGGCCGCAGAATGCGCAATCGTCGCACTTCCCATGTCTGGTTTTTCCACAGGGAGGTTGGATGGATGATGCTCGTCGTGGGATCAGCCCACACCTTGAAGCCCTTGGCGCGCGCGTCATGGCAGACGCCGACGAACAGCCCGCTGTCGTAGGGGCCGCGGAAACGGATTCCCGCGCGGAACACCTCCGCGCGAAACAGCACGCAGCTGCCCACGGAGCTGAGCTCGACGGCTCCTTGTCGAGGAAAGGCCTCCAGAGAGTAGATCTTTCGCCCCTCCAGATCGCGAAAGCCCCAGGAATCGTAGAAGACCCCGCCCAGCAGGACCAGAGGAGCAACGATGTCGCGCTCGCAGCCCAAAAGCTGATCGACCGTATCGAGCGGAAAGCACAGATCGGATTCGACGTACAGAATGTGCGTGCATTCGCGACTGAGCGCCGATTCCAGGGCCTGATTCCCGATACGGGCCCACTGCAGAACCTTCTGCTCCAGCTCGGTCAATGCAGAATCCGACGCCTCCTCGGGTATGAGTACGGCGCGCGGCTCGCTGGCCGCATAGCTCTGCAGGCGCGGATCCGGTCCGATTGCGGGCACGTCGTGCACGATGTTGATCGTGCCGAGCTTGAATCCCGCGCTCGTCAGCGCTGAAACTTGCGCCAGAAAGCTGGGCAGGAATTTCGAGTGCTGGCGCATCGTCGTGCATATGTTCACGATCGGCAGCGACTGCGCGCCCGCGGGCTGCGCCGTCACGGTGGAACCGAATTAGTCATTGCAAACCTTGACAGATGCCATGAGCCTCAACCATATATCCGTGATGTTCGAAAGACAATTGCGCGATAGCGGGAAGCAAAGGCGAGACTGGCCATGACTGAACGCGAGGCAACATACGTCGTCCAAGCCAATCCCTTTGATCAAGGTTATTTTGACAGCGATGATCTGCGGCGTTTCGGCTTCAAGAGCGTTGGCGCAAATGTCCGGATTGCCAAGAACGCAACCATCATCGGATTGAACAACATAGCGCTGGGCGAGAACATTCGCATCGATGACCATGTGGTCATGGCTGCGCACGCCGGCTCACTGGAACTCGGAAACCACATCCATATTGCCGGCGGCTGCTACTTAGGCTGTGCTGGGGGAATAAGACTCGCCGACTTCACCGGGTTGTCGCAGGGCGTTCGCGTTTATTCGAGCACGGACGACTACTCGGGAAAATCCCTGACGAACCCGACCGTGCCTCGCAGGTATTTGAAACTGAGAATCGCTCCAGTGACACTGGAAAAGCACGTCATCGTCGGTTCGGGCAGTGTGATCTTGCCGGGTGTCACAATCGGTGAAGGCTCCTGTGTCGGAGCCCTGTCGTTGGTTACCAAGTCATTGGATAGCTGGGGAGTCTATTTTGGCTCACCCGTAAAGTGGCTCAGATCCAGAAGCAAGACTCTGCTCGACCTCGAAAAAATGCTCATGGACGAAGCAACACCCAAACCTTGAGCCGATTGGGCGGCGATCTCGTCAGCGTCTCGGGGACTCATCCCACGAAGGTAAAATCCCGGATCGCGCCGCAGATGTAGCGCACCTGCTCATCAGTGAGCCCAGGCCAGCTCGGCAGATTGATGCCGCGCCAACCGATATCCTCTGCCACCAAATGTCTCTGGAATTTGCCGGAGTACATGGGCATCGTGTGCACCG
>Ga0302324_100027612_pt1 | contig 10808 bp, 6 predicted proteins | sample Palsa_T0_1_FD_201949 | JGI IMG/M metagenome (GOLD analysis project Ga0302324, IMG submission 201949) | Peat permafrost microbial communities from Stordalen Mire near Abisko, Sweden - Palsa_T0_1 | ecosystem: Environmental > Terrestrial > Soil > Palsa > Peat permafrost | place: Sweden: Abisko...
GCATCGAGCGCGTGGTAGTCCATGAACATTGCCCGGTCGATCAGGTCGATGAAGGCGGGAAGCTCGTCCGGCGCGTAGGCGCGAAACACACCCTTGCTCACCAGCGCCCCGAGGGCTACGACCACGGTCATGATCGCGCTCGCATAGAGCGTGATGACGAAGTAGGCTTTGAGCGGCGCGTTGCCGCCCACGATCTTCCACGAGAGCAGGATCAGGAAGGTGAAGGCGAGCGTGGAGACGATGTCGTAGACCAAGAGCTTGGTGACATAGATCGTGACGTTCGCATCCGGTGGCTGGAACGGAAGGTAGAGCACGAAGGCAAAGAGCATCGAGAGCACATAGAAAATGAGCGCGCGCTTCTGCGTTGCCGGGTCGGTCAGGTCTCGGGCGGCAAGGAAGCGCTTCGGCCCCGAGAAGAGCTCCACCAGGTCGGCTGCGAATTGGGGGACTTGGGCTACGACCTGCTCGAGTAAGCTTTTCACGTCACTCATGACGCATGCGCTGCCGATTTTGCCGCCCGCGCCGAGGCCAAGGCTCCTTCTAGCCCACGCAAACCCTTTTCATTCATTGCGCGGCATCGCCGGTCAACTCGAAGTCGATCGTCGCGCGAAGCAGGTTGTCGCGCGCGCGGAGATTCGTAATCGCCAGGTTGTTGACGCTAAGCCGATAGTGATTCACGTCTTTGGCGAATGCTTCCCGCACCGAGGCACCCACGTCGTGGCGGAGCCCACGGACGAGCCCCTGCAGCGCGGCTTCCAGCAGCACCCGATAGGATGGGTTGTCGATCTCGACGATGTGCGCATCCTTGACTCCGACGATGGCACCGTCGACGTAGGGTGTGCCCGAGATCGTGAGCCAGAAGGCCTCTCCTGGACCGACGCATTGGCCCGCCACTTCCTGGCCGGCGCGAGCGGCGAAGTGCAGCCGAATGGTCACGCGATCATTCGCGAAGCCCACTTCGGGCCGTTCCAGGTAAGTATAGTCGCACGTGGAGGGTTGAATCAGATCGTGCTTGCCGTCGCGTTTGAAGGACGCCTCGCTAAAGGCTCGGGTTGCAGCCCGTGCGGTCAGGATCAATTCAACCGCGTGGGAAGCCGGTGCCGCGAGAGCGCACGAAAGCAGAAGCATGGCGGCAGCAAGCCGCCTAGCCCAACGCATGTCCGCTCACCGTGTGACTTGCGAGGATCAGGTGTGCGCCCCGGACGATTCGTTCCATGGGTTAATGATAACCCACGCCCTTGGTCCCAACGACCATTCATGGGAGCCCGCGCCGATTGGATTCGCAACCGAAGGGCTAATCGCCAACGTTTCAACGGGGGCGGAAGCTCTCCCTCCGTCGCGTGCAGCGACTGGATCAACTTCTGGGTACCGCTCGAAGGCACAGGCAATGTGCCGCGGTTCTGAATGTGGATTTCTGCGTGGTACTACTGGCCTCAATCGGTTTGGCCCGGACCGGAGGTGCAATCCGGGCCTTTCGACGACAGCGTTCGGTCGGCCTGAAACTATTTCGGTAACTTATTTAGAAATTCATCGCTCGCGCAATAACAACTATGTGGATCATTCGCATATCCCTTGTCCGCGCTGCAAGCGTTGTAGCCAGACGCCTGCAGGTGTTTGGGCGCTAGGTTCTGCTCTGCCGCCCTCCAGAATTCGCTGTCACGTAAGTGTTGCATGCCCCCGATGAGTTGCGTTTTGAAGGGAGCAGGATTCGGATCATCAGGAAACACCACATCGAAGCCGTATTCCCCGTCCGCACCTGCGTATCGGAAGTGAAATGGGGTGTGCACAAGCTCGGGCCGGTCTAGTTCATTAGGCTGAATGCAAATCCTGGCGGGATTGTCCGCAAATGAAGCGCCCGCGGGACACGGATAACGGGGAACGTCACAAAGGACTGCCGGCGGGTAGAGGTCGCTGGAAAATTGCAGGGTGGTCATGCCATCTATCGCGGAGGCAACACATGTCGTTTGGCTAAATGCAACAAGATCTATGCCGAAGGCAACCGGTAGGCGCGCTTCCCCGAATCCCGCTCTGAACCCCCGACTTCCCTTTATTAACTTCGCACAATTGGGGTTGTATTTTTCCAGCCACGCGTTGGGCATCTCAATCTGCAACTCGAGATGTAACCCAATGGGGGCCTGGCCAATGAGGAGCGGCGTTTCAGTGATTTTGATGAGCGATGCCCGACCGAGAAGCGCCAGGTCGGTGGCTTGAGTTGCCGAGATGGCGCCACTACTTCCCGTCACCCATATCAACCCAACAACCCATACGGTGGCTTTCATGGCATTGGGGTTCCGCGGAAATGATGGGTACAGGCCCGGGCGGATCAGGCGCCGCCCACGCTTTCCGAAGCCCTCAACCGGGCGTGTGCACGCATTATGCCCAAATCACGCCCGAAGACTGCCGATCAGGGGAGAAAAAAAGCGTGCGTTGGTACCAATCGGGGCGATTTGAATGGGGACGAGCCACAACCGACAAGGGTCGGCCGCCGTCGGCAGCGCGCCGCGCCGCTGCACGGTGAGAGTAAGGCGTTGCGTGGCGCGCTGCGAACCGCCCCATAATGACCCCGGGCTCCAGTGACTTGCGTGCGCGCAGCCATCGACTTCCTGGACGCATGTTGCCCTGACATGGCGGAACAATGTAAGAACAGTCCTTAGCGCGCTCGCCCGACCGACGCGCGCAAACGCATCGATCGGGCGGGGCAATAGCACGCAGCTCTAGCCTTTGGCGACCATCTCGCCAGGAGGCTTCGCCGAGCGTACAGGCAACTGGTCTGGCACGGTCGGCCGTGACGAACGGGCCATCCACCGCGCCAGATCGTGCATGGCAATCACTGTGGGAGAGCCCTGCTCGTCATATCCCATCTCCGCAGGCACCAAGACCAGTAACGCGAACGTTAGGGTCGTGATAGCTACGGCCGCCAAGGCTAACGTCTTGCGCGGAGTACCTGGGTTGTAGCGGTTCATGGCCTATCTCCTCAGTAAGATTCTTCCTGCGCTACCCGAAGCTGTCGGAACACGATAATTTGCATCCGAGCGCGAGTTAAGACTACCCGCATGATCTCCCGCTGCCTGTCGAAAGTTCGACGGCAGGAGCGTGAAGATTCGACTCCGTCTTGCCGCCGTGCACCCGCAGTTGACGTATCCTGCGGGTGTCACTACAAATAGCGCCGGGGACAGGGGTGCATCAGCCGCTCATTTCCCGCTGCTGGAGGGTCCTCGCCATGATCCGAATTCTGTCGCTGGATGGAGGGGGTACCCGGGCCGGCGTGCATGCGATGACGCTGGGCGAGATCTACGGGGCCGACACGCCGGGGCGCGACATCATCCGCAAGTTCGACTACGCCGCCGGGAACTCGGGCGGCAGTCTCGTGCTGACGGCGCTCTGCTGCAACTACACGCCGGGCGAAATCGCGGCCTTCTACCACGATCCCGCGGTGCTGCGGCGGTTGTACTGTCCGCGGTGGGTGGCCAGCGTCCCGCTACTGCGGGACGTTCTGCCGCGTTACTCGTCGCGAGGCAAGTTCAAGGCCCTGAAGCGGATGTTTGATCGCAAGGCACAGCCTGGCAAGCCGCCCCCCTCGGCGATACCGATACAGGATTGGCCAAAGGTTCTCGATTGCGACGTCAATCTGCTCGTCACGGCATTCGACTACGATCGTGAGCGCGCGGTGTTTTTTCGATCGAACCGTGCCAGCCGCGCGAAGAGCTCCGAGCCGGCGATCGATGCCACGTTGGTCGAGTCGGTCCACGCCTCGACCAACGCGCCGATCATCTTTTTCGACCGTCCGGCCGAATTCTCGGGGCACCGCTTCTGGGACGGTGCCTTGGCCGGCTACAACAACCCGGTACTCGCGGCCGTCCTCGAAGCCCTCGCCAACCAGCCTCAGGAAGCGAGCAGCATGGTGGTGCTTAGCATCGGCACCGGAACGAGCGCGCAGCCGCTGATCACCGACGGCGCCCCCCCGCCGCTGGGCAAGGTCCTCGACGGCACCTGTCAGTTCGCCGCCATAGAGAAGGTTGCGACAGTGATAGTCGACGATCCGCCCGACGCCGCGACTTTTCATGCTCACGTCGCGCTGCGCCAACCCATGCCTTCTGCGAACCAGCCAAGCGTCCAGGGCAACCTCGTTCGCCTCTGTCCCCTGGTGCGGCCGTTGTGGAATGCGTCGACCGGCGCCTGGAGTTTGCCGGGTGGCCTCTCCGATTCAGAATTTCAAGCCCTCGTCGAAATGCCCTCGGATGCCATGACGAGAGACGACGTTGAGCTAAACTGGAAGATGTGCGACCTGTGGCTCGCCAACAAGATCCCGAACCAGCCGATTCAGATGGGTGCGCACCTGCGATGCGATATCGGGCACGAGTGGTTTGCCGCGGCGATCGCGCACTGGCGGCTCATCAGCTAACTGCTTGGTGCTTGCGCGCTCGCAGCCGCCGTCGACGCTGGTCCCGGATTGAGCGGTTGCGAGAGGTAGCGGAGAACCGAAAGCCCCGGAAGGAAGAAGTAGCCGCCGCCCCTCGTGCGCACGAAATCCGGAATGTCCTTGCCGATCTTGAGCCGCAGCGGGCCCATTGCCGTCGGCACGGTCATGGTCCTGTCGCCCTGCCCCATGACCGGGTCGACTTCGTTGCGCAAGCCCTGGATGTGAGGGTTCAGCAGCCAGGTCTTCTGGATGAATTCGAACTGGCGCTCGATGTCCGCGTTGAGGCACATGAACAACAGGCCCTGACCGGGGTCTCTGGTACGGATAGGGCCGTAGGCACGCCCGACGCGCAGGATTCGATGCCGGTTGACGGTCGCGATTTCGTCGGCCTCACCGGGAAAGCGCGTGTCGCGCGGGTTCGCCCGCCGAATGTGCGCCCCGAATGGGCATTTGAGTCCTCCTGGATCCTCCGCCCCCAGCATGAAATCGTTATCGGGAGCGGTGCCAGACTTCTTCACCGCCCCCGGGTACAAGGGATGGCGCACCAGCGACGTGCCGTCTCTCCAGCGACCGACGAGTTTCGCAGCGACCGCCTCCTTGACCTTCGTAACGAACGTGCCTGGCGGAACCTGCGAATCCACGGTGTCGAGCCAGCCTTCAAACGCGGCCACATCCTGATCCAGCTGGCGCATGACGAGAAACGTGCCGCTCGTGCCCAGGTCGCGACGACCATTCCCTTCGTAATGCGCGGCGTCCGGTCGTGTTCGGAACGGGTCCGTACCGGCATCGGGAAGGAAATGATCCGGATCACAGTGGTCTGCAATCGAAGGGGATGGCGGAATCTTGCCGGTATTATCCGGGTAACCCAGGACGATCTCCCCGGCTTCGATCACGTGAATCCGGTTGCTGGCCACCCGTGACTTCGGCGTCCCATTAATGATCGGCTGCGAAATGCCATCGGTAAAGCCGAAGGCTTCTCGCTGCGAACGTTGGCCCCCGGTCAGCTTGCCGGGCAGGGGCGCCAGCCGAAGCGTACGCACCACCTTGTGTCCCAACGGGCTTACCAGGTTCATCAAACTGGCCCCCGCGACGCCCAGGTCGTAGCTTGTCATTCCATAAATAACCACCGCCACGTCAACCTGGCACTCTTCATTGCCCCAAAGCCAATGAATGGGTGCGTTGCCGTTGATGTCGCCCAGTTCACGCGCGCGCCAATCCGGCCACATGCCTTGCTGGAATGGGGGCGGGAAGGTTGCCAATGCGTCTTCTGACATACCAAGCTTTTTTAGCCCAGTGGCTGAAAGTGCAACGACGACCGCGGATCGTTGGTCGGGAATCATTTCACCGTAAGCTGCCTGATCCGCCGCTTGCTCGAGCCATTTCTTGCATTGGGCGACGTCGTTGCCGAACTCGATCAGGTGACATTCGGCAAAGGCCAGCGGGGAAAGGCCGCCAAAAACCAGCGTCGGTATCTCGGCTGTGCGCAGCGTGCCGGCAGGCAGCGGGGAAGAGCCGAACAGGGCCAGCCAGTCGCGGCAGTCGGCGTCCGACTCGGCCTCGGCCACGCCCTGACGGATGGCGGCATTGATGCGGTTGCGTGCCGCGGTCTGGTCGCTATAACCGGAATACCAGAACCGAGTCGGTTGCTGCGGCCGCCGCGCCCAGGGTACGAGCTGATCGCGGTTGTCGGCGCCATCGGCGTAAAGGTTCGTCGTGCGGGGAAATCCGACGCAGTTGCTCCAGATCGCTGTCACGCCGGTAGGCGCGTCAGCGATGAAGTCGCCGACGTAGGCTGACCATGTCCCGTCGTAGTTGGAGCAGAAGAGCATCTGGTCGGTATGCGGCAAGAGCATCCAGCGCGCGAAGTGAATGACGCCATTCTTGCCAAGGAAGCCGGGCGCGCAGACGAATTGGCCCGTTCCGACGACGATGAAGGCGATGCGCAAGGTAAGTCGCCGCAACAGGCTGGGCTTTAGGCGAGAGACCGAAGCAAGGTGATTCTGGGCGCAGAAATTCTCTACCCGCATCAGCTCCTCAACCCGGTGCGAGGGCGGCGTCTGATGGTCAACGGGATCCGTTTTTTCCAGGTAACGCAGCCGCCAGTAGGCGGCGGCGAAGAAGAGCAGAAGCAAAATGACGAGACCTTCGACGACCCGCCAGGTCAATTTCCAGGCGAGGAAAAGAGCCCAGGGTAGCCAGGGACTCGACGTCAGCGCGCCCCAGGCGCCGAGGTCCACCCACACCGGCCACGGCGGCACGAGCAACGCCACCCAGTAGCCCAAGGCGGCGACGAACACGGCGAGCACCAGCACAGCGAGCGGCCACAGCAGCCTGCTCAAGATGTAGAACCCGACTTTCCAGATCTGCGGATTGGTAATCGAGATGTCGGAATCGGGCGAGCCCTTGAGGCAATCCGCGGGTTCGGCGACGAAAGCCCATTTATCGCCATCCTGCCAGAGCTTGTCGCGTACCCGCTCCAGTCGCTGCCGTGCGGAGCTCTGCTTCCACACCGGGCAGCCGTTCCATTGCGCGACCAGTTCGCTGATCCGCTCGGCGAGTTTCCCCTCCTGACGAATCCGCGTGGCGGTCAAGCCGGGCGAACCGGCGAAGACCTGGCCCAGCATCCCGCCCCAGGAATCGCTGATGACCCGGTGCTGGCGCAGAAGGTAGACGCCCAGAGCCTCGTCGCCGAGCGCTATATTGGCCGCAGCCAGTATCTGCTTCAGTTGCGGCCCGAGGTTCGCCGCCTCGGAGAGGCTCGTGAGCGCCTCTTCGGTGCCGCCATCGGCAGAAATCTCAATCAGCAGGTGCGATTGCGCCGGTCGCCGAAAGAACCGTTTCTTCTCCACGGGAGGCGCATCCTCAGCCGGGCAGCGCGGTTCCACGACGGTGATGCTCATGAAATGCACGACGCCGACCGCGTCGAGAGCTCGCTCGATTGCAGGCAGCGGCCGGTTGCCCTGGTCTGGACGAGTTAGCCCGCGCAGAACCGTGTTCACCCCGTCGGAACGCTTGGGATCGAACGGGATCACCACGTTGATATAAGCAGGGGCCATCATGGCGCCTCCGGACCCCACGCGACGAACAGGTGATCGGGAAACGCGCCGCGCCATTGAAGCTTGTCATCGGGTGCGGGCGCGCGGCGCAGTTTCGGCAAACTGAGCAGGGCCTTGAACGTCTGCGTGATCTGCGCCTGCGCGATGAAGACGCCTGCGCACCAGTGGATCCCATAGCCGAAGATCAGGTAGTCCGAAGCCGCCCGGTGTGGATCGAATCGACAGGCGTTGTCGATCTGGCTCGAATCGAACATGGCCGATTCCGTGGCGGGGAGCACTTTCGTGTCCTTGGCGATCGTTTTGGCGCGGCAGGTATCCGCAGCAAGGGTGTATTCGCGCGTGCAGATACGGAAAGGTCCGGGGTTGAGGGCCATAAAGCGCATCGCTTCGAACAGGCACGCCTTCAGCAGGTCGTCGTCTCCGTCAAGCGCCGCTTGCTGCGCCTGCTGCATGAAGGCAGGTTTCCTCAGCAGCATCTCCAGCATGTAGCCGCTGGCGATGGTGTTGGTCGGGACGAACCCCACGATCATGCCCATCAGAAACGCGCGAATGATCTTCGCGTCGGTGCCGTTTTGCACGAGTTGCCCAAGCACGGTATCGGAGTGGCTCGATCGTCCCCTCTCGGTGTCGATGGCGTGATCGACGACGGCGCGAATGTAGTCTGCGGCAATGTCGATTTGAGGATCGGGCTTCACCGGAGGCGGACCAAACAGGTGCGCGCTGACATCGAGCGTCGCATAGGCAAATTTCTGCAAAGTCTTCGCGTCGGTGGCGATCTCCACGCCGTAATATTTCTCGCACAGTTCGAGCGGCACCCGGGTGAGGAGGCCCCCGATGGCATCAAACCGGCTCGCCGTGGGCGCGGCCACGATTTTTTGCGCGAAGCCGAAAGACGGCTTTGCCACCCTCTGTTGCACCGCGTCGCGCTTGAATGCCTGCATGACGCATTTCAGCTGCTCATCATGCAGCGGCTGGTCGTCCATACCAAGGATGAACGGCGTACCTTCCTTCTTGCCTTCCTTCTCGCCTTCCTTCTCGCCGTCGTTCAGGCGCGCAATCTCAGCGCCGAAAGGAACCGCAAAAACGTCGTGGCGCGCGAGCACCTCGGCAACATCGTCATAGCGCGTCACCACCGCCCAGCCAGCCACGTTGACGATTGGCCAGAATGTTCGCAACAGCCACCAGATCCAACGCGGTGGATGGGCGAGAAAGCGTGCAAGGGCCCCGGGTTGCTTGGTCGCGGCGGGGTCGTAGCGTTCAGCGGCAAGCGCCAGGGAACTTGCGGTCGCCGTGTTATGGGTCATTCGCAGGCAACCGAGGTAACTGCTTCCAGAAGCGCGCGCGCGCGCAGAATATCCGGCGTCTCCAGAGCGGGCTCAAACGACCTGCTTATGGGCTCGAGTACGGCTCGCGCCAACGCCGGCGAGCCCTGGGCCGAGTGCAGCTCGGCGGAGGCAAGCGCTGCGCGGAGCTCCCACAGCTTCGCGCCCTGAGCGCGGGCGACGGCGCAGGCGCCACGATAGGCCGCTTCGGCGGCACCTGTATCCCCGCGCGCACGCAGCACACTTCCACGCACCCGTCGCACCTCAGCCTCGTCCCAGCGCTGGTCGGTCGCCTCCATAATCGACAGCGACTCTTCAATGAGCTCCAGCGCGACGTCACCCGTTCCGGCCCAGGCATGGGCCTCGGCCGACATGCGCAGGAACCCCGACAGGTAGAGCAGGCTGCCTGTCGCTCGATAGGACGACATGCCGACGGCAAGGAGCGACTTGGCCCGGTCGAATTCGCCGCAGGCGGCCAAGCACCAGCCGCGAAAGATCGTCTCGACCGCTTCGTAGTACGCGATGCCGTTGTCGGCGAGGACCGCGGCGAGCTCGTCGAGCTTCTTCAACGCCGTCTGCGGTGAATCGATGGTCAGGGCCACGAACGCCGCACCGTTCAAGGCGTGCGCGAGCGTGTAGACATGACCCATCCGGCGCGCTTCGGCGACGGCCTGCTCGCTGTAGCTGCGAGCGTCGGCAAACTGGCCGAGGCACATCATCGACCAGGACAGGTAGGTCAGCATGACCACGCGCGGGTCATCGACGGTCAGGGTGGCGTAGGCTGCCTGTTGCGCGGGGTCGTAGAGGCCGAGCCCGCGTTCCAGCAGGCGACTCGCTTGACTGAATTCGCCCATGGGAAAATGCGTCACGCCGCTGAAGCGACAGCCCATCAGCAGCCAGGTGCGATCGTCCCGGGCTTTGCCGCGCACGAGCAGCGCGTTGGCCTGGGCCTGTGCCGATCGGAACTCCCCGCGCATCAGCGCATGGGTCCATAGCCCGTGCAACACCGCCAGCAGTTGCGGCGGTTCGCCGAGTCGTTCGCACAGGACCTGCGCCTTGGCGAAGGTATCGCGGGTGCTCGCGATGGCGTAACCCTGCGTCGCGATCTGGGCCTTGCCGATCGCGATGGTAAGATCGAGCTCACTTCGAAGCCGCCAGGAAGAGTCCTCGGTCGCGGTGATCAGTTCGACACCGCGGCGCAGATGCTTCAGTGCCTCGGCCATCGCCGACCGGCGCAGCGCCTGTTGCCCGGCGCGAAGCCAGTAGGTGACCGCCTTCTCGATCTCGCGCGCTTCCGTGCAGTGCCAGGCCATCACTTCGGGATGATTGGCGGCGGTCTCGGGAAAATGCTTCTCCAATGTCTGGGCGATACGAGCCTGCAGGGCGCGCCGCTTTTCCCGGGTCATGATGCCGTAGGCCGCGTCGCGGATGAGCGCATGCTTGAACGTGTAGCCGCGCTGCAAAGCGGGCCGGCGCTGCACCAGCCCTGATCCAACCAATCGATCGAGCAGAGCCTGCAGGTCGTCCGCGTTGTCGACGACCAGCGCCAGCAGGTCGCTGGTGAAGTCGCGCCCGATCGCCGCGGCGACCTCGGCAATCTCGCGCGCCCCGCCGAGGCGATCCAGACGCGACAACAACGACGCCTGCAGCGACAGCGGCAACGCGGGCTCGTGGGACCCGTTCGCCCTGGCACCGGCGCGACCCTCCTGACTTTCGACGATAGCCTGTGTGACTTCCTCGAGGAAGAGCGGCATCCCGTCGGTGCGCGCGACGATGTCCGCGACGAGTTGCGGCGGTAGCGTCCGGTGCTTCGCGACGAAATGCACCAGCGCGGCGCTCATTTCGGGTGACAGCGGTTCGAGCGTGATGCATGAGACGTGGGCTTGCGTGACCCAGTCGGGATGGAACTCGGGACGCGCGAGCACGAGCAGCAGCACCGGCAGGCGCGCCACGCGGGAAACGAGCACGCCGAGGAGCTCGCGCGAGGTCTCATCGCTCCATTGCGCATCC
>Ga0302324_100027614_pt1 | contig 10807 bp, 5 predicted proteins | sample Palsa_T0_1_FD_201949 | JGI IMG/M metagenome (GOLD analysis project Ga0302324, IMG submission 201949) | Peat permafrost microbial communities from Stordalen Mire near Abisko, Sweden - Palsa_T0_1 | ecosystem: Environmental > Terrestrial > Soil > Palsa > Peat permafrost | place: Sweden: Abisko...
AGGTAGCCGGGCTCGGCGACAATACGCTCGGCCTCGCCGCGCAGCCGGTCCTCTTCTGCCGCGAGGGCATTCTCGAAGCTCAGCGTTTCCCCGCCGTGGTGCGTCCGCTCTTTGAAATGGGAGTAAGCCCGCTCGACCGGATCACGCAGGGCCACGATGATGCGCACGTCCGGAAAGTCCCTGGCCAACCGCTCCGCCGCGAGCGGATGAAACAGGTAGTAGGGACTTGCCTCGCCACAGATCGACGGCCGGACGAACGGCCGGACGGCCCGTCGGCCGACGATCTCGATCGGGAAGTGGGAACGGTACCAGGTCAGGCCGCGCGCATACCGGGTGTCGTAATAGTGGGCGCCCTTAATGTGCTGACGGCCCGGGAATAGCGGGGCGATGCCAGGGTGCTCCAGCACGTAGTTATACAACGATGTACTGCCGCCTCGCTTGGCGCCGATGATCACGAAGTCGGGGCCGCGGCGCAATCCGGTGGTCAGTTCGCCATAGGTCCGGAGTAGGCGCTTGGCGGATTCCCGGAGCGCACGGCTGGCCGGACCTCTTGCCTGACTGGTCAACAGTTCTCCTTAGTGTCAGCTGGTAGCATCCTGGAACTCCGGGCCGTTATGCCGACTCGGTCAGTCGCCATCGACTGGTGCCGGAAGCGGGATGGGTGGCTGGCTCGGGTCGGCATGCGGTTTCGCGGAGCCCGGCCGCAGTGCCGCGACCAGCTCGGCGAGCTGCATCCGGTCACGCGCGAAGTAGAGCGTGACCGCATAGCTAACCAGGCCCGCCGATACCGCTACGATCAGGGCAGGAAAGGTCTGGCCCAGGACGAGCCGGGCAGCGATGCCGGTAGTGCCGAAGCAGATCAGCGTCGTCCCCGCGGCCAGCCAGTAGCCGGATCCGAACGGCGCCAGCCCCATGACCCAGCGGATCTGGATCATGGCCGTGATGTTGTCGATGGCGATGCTGGCTGACCAGGCGATCGCGGCACCGAGAATGCCGATGCGCGGTACGAGCAGCAGATTCAGGCTGACATTGGCGATCAGCGCAGCACCCGCGTTGATCGCACTCCAGCTGCTCTTGCCGCCCATCAGCAGGACCACGGTGACGTTGCCGGTGCCCAGGTTGATGAGCATGGCCAGGGACAGCACCGTCAGCGCGGACGCGCCAGCGGTATATCGCGAGCCGAAAATACCCAGGATCACGGCGGGGAAAATGGCCAGCACTAGATATAGCGGGAAGGTCGCCAGCACCAGTGATCGTGTCGCGGTCTGGTACAGCTCCGCGGCGCGGCCGTGTTCTCGGAGGCCGAGCAGGGCGCTGAGCTGGGGTCCGATGGCTAGCCTGTTACCCTCAAGCGCGAAGGTGCCGAGGATCGCCAGCTTGCTCACCGCGCTGTAGATGCCGGCCTGGTAGGTGCTGGCCAGGGCGCCGACGATCAGGACGTCGAGGAAGAGCACCGTGACCTGGAAGGTGGCCTGGAAGGCCCGCGGTCCCGTGAAGCTCCAGAATTCGGCAGCTAGCCGCCTAGTCCGGACACTCAGCAAGCCCCGCGCGCCGCGGAGCCCGCTCTGCGCATCGTCACCGGCCTCGCCCACGGTAAATGCGGTTGGCGCGACCGGCTCAAAGACGCCCGGAGGTTCGATGATGACGCGTCGCCGCACGCCAGCCGGCGATTCCTTCCGCAGCACGCCGACGAAGATAACGCAGGCAGCCACCAGCCCTGCGATGACCGGCAGCCCCCAGACGAGGATGGCGATGTGTATGTCAAGGCCCGCCGCGAGGACCGCTGTCACTGCGACGAGGCGGACCGACGGCTTGCCTACCCCCTCAATCACTAGGTAAGGCCACATCCGGCCAAAGCCGCGGGCTCCGTCGACGATGACCGCCGACAGTGCGCCCAGCGGGACCAGCGGCGCGATAAAGCGGATGTCAGTCGCCCCGACCGCTGCGGGCACCCCATGCAGCAACAAGCGCGAGACCTGCGGGGCGACCAGCCATAGGCCTACCGCGGCCGCTGTGCCGATGAGCGCCACCGGGATGACAGCGATCACCACGATACGCCGTACGTCGGCCAGCCCGCCGATCGCGCGCGCACGGGAAATCCACCTGGTCAGGCCCGTGTCGGCACCGAGCTCCAAGGTGTTCGACAAGATCGTGTACAGGGCGATCAGCTCAAAGAACACTCCTGCACCGCGCGGCTGCAGCCACCGGCTGGCCAGTACCACGAGCCCGAAGCTCATAGCCGCACCGAGCACCATGGCAACCAGGTTGACCAGCGAGCCGCGGGCGACCACGGCCGACGCTGCGGACAGCCCGCGTGCCGGGCCGCTGCGCTCGCTGCCCGCGGTCAGGACCGCGGGCTGCAGGGGAGGCGGATCGCGCGCGACCTTCTTGGACAGCCGGACGGGCGGATCCGGCCTAAGGCCCGGCACCAAATGGTCGGGCAAACCTGGTGCCGCATCCCACCGGTCAGTCACGTGGTCCGGGCGACCGACCGGAATATCCAAGTCCGCTGTCCAGGTATCAAGCCGGTCAGGCGTGGCATCGCGCGGGACTGGCACGAGCGGCTTGGCCGCCGGCCGCCAGCAGCGGCGATAGGCGAGCGCTGCGACCACCATGATCACCTGCAGTTCGACCGGCAGCCAGCCGTAGACGGTGATCTGGGCCAGCCCTATCAGCGGCACCGTATGCAGCCATAGCCCGGCTGTGCCAACGGCGCGCCTCGTCTGCCAGAGCACCGCGAGGAAGAAGCCAATGAAGAGCGCGGTCGCGATATAACCGTCCGAGTACAGGACCATCCACAGCTGGCCCTGGGTGCCGATCGGCGGGGTGCCACCCTGGCCAGTGACTGCCTGTGGCTCGCCGTGACCGAACAGCGGCGATTGGTTGGCACCCGCGAACGCCTGCTGGGCCACACTGACCCGGGTGGTGTTGCTGTGGCCATGCGAGCTGGACACATTGGCGATGACCAGGTGCCTGAGCGGTGTCAACGCAATGAGGATGACCAGCCCGATGACCAGTACCAGCAGCGACACCAGCGTCGCCACCCGCCCGCGGAACGCCAGCCTGATCGCCACGTACAGCAGGCCGATGCCCAGGCTGATGAACATGCCGCGGTTCAGCGAGACGATCATTGGAACCACTGAGGCGATCAGGAAGACAGCGATCATCCGGCGGCGCAGCCCGGCCCCGGTGACCGACATGGCCGCCAGGGCAACGGGCGTGAGCACGGCGATATTGCCGCCCCAGTTGTTGGTGTACGGGAACGGCGCGGCTGGGCGCGGCACCGGAAAACCGAAAAAGTTCTCCACATTGGCCAAGACTGGCTGGACAAGTTCCTGCACGAACGGCTGGTTCTTCGCGCTCCGCGGCAGCACGTACTCGATCAGCGCCGGGAAAGTGTGCGCGCCGCCGAGAATGCCGATGTAGCCGCCGATGACCACGATCATCCAGAAGATCGTGAGTATGCGGAGCACCCGCATGTCCAGCCGACGTGACCTGGGCAGGTTATACACGTAGAGAAACAGCAGGCCACCGCAAAAGTACAGCGCCAGCCGGTAAGTGAAGGTCGTGATCTTGGAGCCGCTCTCCAGCTGCAGGCCGGACATCAGCACCCAGCTGGTGAACGCGAACCACAGCACGATGGGCGCCGGCGCCTTGGTCCGCTGCCGCCAGATGAGCGCCACCAGCAGCGGAGCTGTGATGACCGCCCAGATGAGGGCGCTCAGGCCGAGCACCCACCAGAGCGGGAACGCGACGAACAGGACGACCAGGGGCCAGGTATCGGGCAGATGAGGCCGACTGCTTCGCTCTTGCCGAGTTACGCCATAACCGGTGCCCGCGCGTACCTCGCCAAGCTCATCGCGCCGAAACGTCGTCACTTGGACTGCTTCACCGAATCGTCCGGACCCGCCAGCATGATCGTGGCGTCGGAATCTGTCGATATCGGCAAGATCACCGGGGGCGTCGCGGCCTCCGGCTCGCCCGCCCGGGCCGGGGCGGATGGCTGCGTCCGCTTGATGAGAGGCTGGCTGGCTGTGGTCCTGGGGCGGCCGACGCGGCGCCGGCCCCAGCCAAGCCGCCGACGGCTGATCAGCACGCCGCCGACGATGGGTACACCCACCTGCTCAAGGCGATGACGCAGCGCGGCGATATCCTTAGCCGCGGTTTTCTTCTCGCGGACCAGCACAATCACGCCGTCGACGTGTGCGGCTAGCGACAGGACGTCGGCAACGGTGGCGGCCGGCGCGTCAAGCAGGACGAAATCATGATTCACCCGCTGGCCGCCGAGCAGGTCTCGCATCCTGCCGGAATCCAGGACCGACAGGGCAAACGGCGTGGGCTGGCCGCTCGGCAGCACCGTGAGCCGCTCGGTGATCTCCTCCGGCAGTTGCGTCCCGGATGCCTCCTGCGGCCGCTGGATGATGCTCTTGGGATCGCCACTGCTGATGAGCATCTCGCTGAGCCCGGCACGGCCCGGCATCCCGAAAATCCGCGGCAGGACCGAACCGCGCAAATCCGACGCGACTAGCAGCACTTGGCGGTCAGACTCGGCCAGTGCCACCCCCAGCTCGGCGGCGACCTGGCCAGACGACACGCTGGCGTCCGCCCCCAGCAGCAGGATGACACGCAGCTTGCGCCGGGACGAGACCGCGATCAGGGCCGCGCGCATGGTCCTGGCCGCCTCGGCGGCGGCGCTGTCCGGCGCGGCGGCCATGGCGATGACCGGCGGTGACCCTAGCTTGGCGCCGGTCCGGGTGGGGCGGACCTCGGCTCGGCTGATTGAGGAGGGCAGCACCGCCAGCGTGACCGCGCCGAGGCGCTGCTCGAGCTGGCCGGAGTCGCGCATCCGGTCATCGAACAGATCCCGGGCGAAGGCGACCACCAGACCGATGAGCACAGACCGGCTCAATCCTGACGGCTTGGACGGCGGCAGGGCCGAGATGAGCTGGCCACCCGAGGTGTTATAGGCGGGGATGGCGGCGAGATTCGTCTGCGTCGTGTTGTACTGCTGGCTGACCTGGGTGAGCTCAACGGTCAGGACCTGATTGGCGGAGGTGCCCGTTGTCGTATGGCTCAGCTGGCCGGACAGGCTGTTGATTTCATTTTTCAGCGTGCTCACCTGCTGCTGCAGGTTTTTCTGCAGCACCGCGACCTGTCCCTGCAACACATGCTGCCGGTAAGCGAGGTACGCCGCCGCGAAGGCATTGGCGCCTTGCTGGGCGAGCGCGGGTTTGTCAGCTTGCCAGTCGACCTGCAGGACGTTGGAGGTGGTCAGCGTGCTGGCTGGCACGCTGACCGTCAGCCGCTTGGGGACGCTTGCATCCAGTTTGGCCACGGGTACACCGAGCTTGGTCGCGGCCAGCTGGATCACTGCCGCTGACTGCGCGATCGCCTGCTCTGTGCTCATGTTGACCGGGGTGGTCACCGGAGTGGATCCGCCCTGCGGTCCCTGAGTGACAGCGACGACTACCACGGAAGCCTGGGCGGTATAGGCGTGTCCCGCGTGGGCCGAATACTCCACCCCGCAGACCGCGCCGAGTACCGTTATGACCACGACGAGGCACCACCTGCGACGGACTATAAGCCAGTATTCACGCAGGTCAAGCGAGCGCGGTTCGGCCGCGAAGTCGTCTTGGTCCGGTGTCTGTCTTATGGTCATTCAAATCCTTCGTTGGGCGCGGGCTTTGACTGGCCAGGCCCCGGCTAGGCCGACATACACGATCGCCCTGATCCCGGGGAATTGCGTCTGCCATAGTGGGCTTGCCCGCCAGAACCAGCGGGCCGTCGCTCGGCTGTTCTATAGTGCCGGACTCGCTGTTGAGCAGTGGCCGAAAATGTGATCGGTCCATCCGTAGCAGGCAGAAAAGACGGTCGCGAAGTAGCGCCAGCTCGGGGCTCCGCCGGAAACGCGACGCGCCTTGGAAATACCTTGTTCGGAATCCAGTATCTTGCCATTCCTCCAAAAATAACTCATCTTGTCGCTCCCGCGAATCCCCCACCGGCTGAATGCTGCGCTGATGGCGGCGGCCAGTTCGGCCGCCGCCATCAGCTAGCTACGCTGCGCAACCTGTACCGTCTGGTTAGGTGCGCTTCGGCTGGGTTATCCTCCCTGGAAGAGCGCCGCCGCGAAGTGCGTCTTAACCTGAGCCGCCGTCAGAGCGTTCGGGTAGACGGCCACGTCAGCGATTGTCCCGTTGAAGTAGTAGCTGATCGGCTCGGTCGTGCCCTGGCTGTTGCTGCCCCAGGGGTCAAGATTCCAGCCGTTTAGGTTGTCGCCGCCGACCCGCCAGTAGCCGGTGTAGGACTGCGCCGAGCTGCTGGTGGTGGTACCGATCAGCTGACCGTCTACATAAAAGGCCATGTTCGTGCCGTCATATGTCGCGACGAAGTAGTGCCACTGACCGTCGTTGTAGGCGTTTTGCGTCTCGATCGTCTCAGTGGCGTTGTTCCAGATACCGAAGACCAGCTGACCGTCGTTCATCATGTAGACGTGACGGTCATAGTTGCCGCTCAGCCCGGTCTGGCTGTTTCCGAAGCCGACGATCTTGCCACCAGTGTTCGTCGTGGTCTTGAACCAGCCCTCGACTGAAAATGCCTGCGGGCCGTTCACCGCGGTTTGCGCGTACACGTTGCCGGACTGACCGTCGAACGATGTCGCGGTGCTGCCCGTGAGCGGGCCAGCCGCGCCCTGCGTAGTACCGCCCGTGTAGGTACCGTCGAAGTTGTTGGACGAGGTGTCGTTTGCGGTGCTGCCGGTGTCGTTCAGCTGCCAGAAGAACGACGGGTTGCCGCTCAGCACGGTCTGGTTGTAACTCAGCGCCGGGCTGCTTGAGGCGACCGTGACCGACGCCGAGGCCGGTGACTGGCCGGACAGGTGGGTGCCGTCCGTGGCCGCATAGGTGTAGGTGTGCGTGGAACCAGAGGTCAGACCCTTGTCCTGGTACGTCAGCACGGGGAGAGCCCACGGCCAGGAGGTCGCGGTCAACGTCGCGATCGGGGTCTTGCCGCCATCGCGGTAGATATTGTAGTTGAGGGTGCCGACATCGGCGCTGCTCACCGCGGGGAACTGGACCGTGTCGGTCCCACTCGAAGTGCTGCTCACGGTGGGAGCGGTGGTCGGGTTGGACGGGTAGACGGAGTCGGGCTTGGCCGGGAAGATCGCGAAGCCCTGCTGCGGCTTGCCGTTGACGTTCTCAAAGTCGCCGCCGAGGAACAGCTGCTTGCCGTCGGTCGCCATCGCGCGCGGGCCGAGAAGGGTATCGTCGTCGTTCGGCGTCCAGTGGCCTAGTGAGCCGTCGGTCAGCGACTGGTCAAGCAGGTGATGCGTGACCCAGCCACCGGAATTGTTGTTGACCTGCGGGAAGCCGCCCGGCGCGTACGCGCAGTCGTGCGCGTGCGAGCCCTTGAACAGGTACCCGTTGATGACCACAAGCGACTGCGTCGCGCCCAGGCAGGCGTTTTGCCATACCAGGCTGTCACCGCTCGCGCTCAGGCTCACCGCGAAATCACCGTCGAAGCAACCGCCGCCGGTACCCTCCGAGCCTAGGTACGCCACGCCGTTAGAGATAGTGATGGTCTTTACGGCCGGCGGACTGCAGCTTGAGTCGTCGGGCACGATGTTCGCGCCCCAGGAGATGTTCGTCGTTCCGTTCACCGGGTCGACCGCACCGGCACCCGGCTGGAATACCCCGTTGATGTTCCCGAAGTAACCGCCCACCAGCACCTGGGAGTCATCGGGATCTACGGCTATCGTCGTCAGCGCGTTGTCCAGCACCGGCGCCCACGGCAGCAGGTTGCCCGAGGCATCCACCGCGCCCGCGTAATTACGGGTCTGGATTCCCGCGGTCGAGCCGGATGTGCCCAGCTCGTTGAAACCGCCGCCGATGTAGATTTCCTGGCCGTTAGGCGACGGTGCGATCGCGTTGACCTTTCCGTAGGCCGACGGCTGCCAACTGGTCAGCGCACCCGTCGAGGTGCTGAACGCCGCGAGGTTGTCACGGTAGCTGCCGTTGACCTTGTTGAACAGGCCTCCCACGTACAGGGTGCTGCCATCGGGCGACACCGCCAGCGCATACACACCCGGGCTGGACTGGGACCCAGTCTCGGCGATGACCGGATCGAACGAGGTGATCAGGGCACCCGTCGTGGAGTTGAAGGCGGCTAGGTAAGTGCGTGACACCTCGCCGGTCGTTGACCCGTTGGCCGCGCCTGGCGGCCGGGCGTTCAGGAACTGCCCGCCGACGTACACTACGCCGTTGCCGTACGCCAGGGCCCAGACGGTGTTATCGGTCTGCCAGGTCTGCAGGGCATTGGAGCTGAGATTGCCGTCAGACTGTCCGACCGGCGGTGGCGCCGGGGCCTTCGCCGCGGCGGCGACCGCCGACTTCTCCAAGTGTGCCGAGCTGGCGGCGGACGCCCCAGCAGCCGGCAGCGCGGCCGCAACTGTGGCGCCCAGCACCACGGCTGAGGCCGCGCAGAGGACTTTTATTTTCATACTTGCTCCCTCATCCATGATTACGGCGAGGCCAGCGCGCACGGTTATGCGGTTCTGCCTGCCAGGTCGTACTAGCCATCTGATTTGGATCCCGCGATGATGCGATGATGCGCTCTGACCGGCCGGTTCGTCGGCGATGACCGGACCAGCGGCCTTTACCAATCAGGGACAGCCACCTCGGACGGCTAACTAGCTCCTCGATCAGCTCGCCCAGACGAACGACAGCCTGGTCAGCCTCGGAGCTGGAGCTAGTGGCGCGGAAGCGCGCTGGTTCGGCTGCGGCCTCAGTCAAGAGCCTGGTGAAGTCCGGCAGCGTGCGCGCGAGGGCAATCCGGCCAAGTGCTGCGAACTTCTCGCTGAACTCGGCCTGATGGTCATCGACGTGTTCGCCCAGCCGGGCGAGCCGGGGAACAACGATAGGCATCCGGCCGCGGGTCCACGCCTCAGCCATCGTGTTCGGCCCACCGTGGCACACGATCACGTCTGCCTGATCAAGCAGGTCCGCGAGCTCGCCGATCTCAAGGAATCGTGACCCTGGACAGGCCGGCTGGACCGACGCCGAGCCCCATTGCACGAAGAATCCGCCGGCCTTCTCGGGATGCTGCCCGAGCCACTCATTCGTCCAGCTGATAAGCCGGTCAAATGGGTGGTGGTCAGTTCCCACGATGACCACGACGTGACCGTCGACCGGTACCGAATCCTCGAGGTGTGCGGTCACAGCAGGCATCCGATCACCTGTCCGCGCGGGTAATGTCGGGCTTGCTCCGGCCACTGGAGCAGGAAGAGGCTCGTGATCGGGTAGCAGAGCCTCCCGGTCAGCGTCGGCGTGCTGATCCGGTCGTAAACCTCCAGGTAGGCGGTCCGGACTCCGAAGCTTCTGGCGATCAGGAAGAACGGAAACGCGACCCCGGCACCGTCGGAAATGACAGCGTCAGGGCGCTCGGCGCTGAGCACGTGGACGGCTAGGCCCAGGTTTCTGATGGCGTTGGGCACATTACGCGTAGTCGGAGCGAAGGCGGGCGTGACACTTTCGCCCTGGAGTAGTGATCGTGACTGCGGATCGTCGAAGGTGACCCAAGCCCGCTCGTGGCCTTCCCACCATGGCCGCAGCCGGTAGAGCTGAGCGAGATGGCCCCCTGAGGAGCAGACGAAGAGGATCTTCATATCGCACACCCGACGAAACCCGGAGCCGTGCTCTGGATGCACGCGAGTTGCTGCTCGAGAACGCCGGTGACGGCCGGGTAGAACCGTTCGTCTGCGACGCCGACCACGCTGCGGGCTTCTTCGTGCCGCAGGAACAGCTCGGCTAGGTGCAAGACCGCCAGCAGCCCGCAGTGCGCGGCCGGCACGCCGAGTTCGCGCAGGACAGGCCAGGCCGATCGAGCTGCGAGCACCGTGGCCTCGCCCAGCGGCAAGCCTCGTCCGACAAAGGCGACCTGGAAGTGGTAGTGCACAGCGTCGAATCCCAGCGGGACATCTGGCGCGCTGTTCTCCCAGTCCCAGACATAGAGCCGATCGCCCAGCCGCGCTAGGTTCCACGGCACGAAATCACCATGGCAGAAGCCGTACTCGAGCGGAACGTCGCCGTAGCCCGCCTCCAGCTGGCAGGCCATCCGTTCCAGCACCTCGCGCGAAGAATGATCCGTCACATTCTGCTGGATCCGCGAGCGCATCCCACGCCACCATGGACCTACTGCCAGGGGCTCGGTGCGGCCGGCCGAGAGCTGACTTATCTCGCGCAGGACCGAGGCGTCCGGCAGCGGTGCGGCGAGCCTTGTGCCGCGGACCAGATCCGGCAGGGGCGCGGTCGCGAGCAGATCAAGGCCATGCCACTCGGACAAACCCAGCAGCTTCGGCACGTCGAACCCCAGCGACCGGCCCTCGCATGCGCGCAGGGCTGCCGCCTCGCGGCGGACACAGTCCCTGGTCCAGTCATTCCAGCCGACCTTGACAAAGCCAAGGGGCGTCCCCGCTGCGCTGAATACCTGAAGTACCGGCTTGCGGTACGGTCCGTCGCCGCTACCGATCGCCACCACCAGCGGTGCCGCGCCCGCGCTAGCCACAGCGCACACCCGGCTCAAGTGCTCGGTCAGCAGGTCGGCAGCCTGTTGCTCGGGAGTGGCCGAAGATCGGACACCGATATCGATCTTGGTGCGAAGCAGCGGCTGCGCCAGTCCGGTCCGTAGGGCAGCGCCCAGGGCCCGGCGCACCACTCGCCTGCGGCCTGACCGCAGCGCGTTATATGAGGTCAAAGAAGACGCCGCGCCCCGCCGATCGGCCAAAGAGACCAGGAAGCTACGGCCCGGGCCAGCG
>Ga0302324_100027615_pt1 | contig 10807 bp, 6 predicted proteins | sample Palsa_T0_1_FD_201949 | JGI IMG/M metagenome (GOLD analysis project Ga0302324, IMG submission 201949) | Peat permafrost microbial communities from Stordalen Mire near Abisko, Sweden - Palsa_T0_1 | ecosystem: Environmental > Terrestrial > Soil > Palsa > Peat permafrost | place: Sweden: Abisko...
CGAACCGGTGCGCGTTGAGAAGCCAGAATTGAAAATCGGTAGGGCGAGACTCCGCCAAGCCGTGAGTTTTTCCAACGAAATGGAGTCACGACTCGACGGAGTCTCCTACCGTCGAGGAGGGGGTCGCGCGGCGCGGGGGAACGACTTGTTTCCGCCAGCCTTGAATCTTGGCCGCGCTGGCCCATAATGGCCTCGATGCAGTTTATCAGGGACATTCATGCGCGGAAGGCGGCGTTGCGCCGGCCGGTGATTTCATTCGAGTTTTTTCCGCCCAAAACGGACGAGGGCGAACGCACGCTCCTGGAAAAAACGATTCCCGCCTTGAAGGAAATGCAGCCGGATTATTGCTCGGTCACTTATGGCGCCGGCGGCGGCACGCGCGAAAAAACCCTCGGCATCGTCGATCGCATCCAGCGCGAACACCAGATCGTGGCCATGTCGCATTTGACTTGCGTCAATGCGACGGTGGAGGAGTTGCGCCAGGTGCTTCTGCAGGCGCGGGCGCTGGGCATCATGAACATCCTGGCCTTGCGCGGTGATCCGCCGGGCGCCAACGGCGCCTTTACGAAGACCGAGGGCGGGTTTGAATTTTCCTACCAATTGGTCCGCTTCATTAAAGAGATGGGCGGCTTTTGCATCGGCACGGCCGGCTTTCCCGAAGGCCACGTGGCCTGCAAGGAAGGGCGCGAGGTGGATTGGGACCGCTTGAAGGCCAAGATTGATAGCGGCGCGGATTTCGTCTTGACCCAGCTTTTCTTCGACAACCGGGACTTCTTCCGCTTCCGCGATTATCTGACCCGCAAGGGCATCACCGTGCCGATCTTCCCGGGACTGATCCCGATTTTGAGCGCGCACCAGATCAAGCGATTCACAGCCCTCTGCGGCGCGGAATTGCCCGCTCCGTTGCTGGCCAGCCTGGAGAAACACGCGGACAACGACGAAGCATGCGCGGATTTCGGCATCGAGTACGCGACCCGCCAAAGCGAAGAGTTGCTCCGCGGCGGCGTGCCGGGCCTGCACTTTTACACCCTCAACAAGGCGCGTTCCACCGTCCAGGTCGTACGCAACTTGTGCCTGGCTTGAAACATTTCAAATCATGTGGCAAAACATCGCGTCGCGCAATTTGGGTTCAAACCACGTGCTCTTTGGAGGCATGACGCCGCCAGCGTCGGCGATGGCCATCAAGTCCTCGATGCCGGTCGGATACATGGAAAAGGCGCAGGCGTATTCCTTACTCTTGACAAGTTTCTCCAACTCCGCCGAGCCGCGAATGCCGCCCACAAACTGGATGTCCTTGCTGGTGCGCGGGTCCTGAATGCCAAAGAGCGGCGCCAGGACATGCTTCTGCAAGAGCGAAACGTCCAGGCTGTCGAGTGCGCTCTGTCCGGCGGTCAACTCGGGCCGATAAAGCAAGGAGTGCCATTGGCCCTCCAGATACAAGCCCAGCTCGTGTTTGGCGGCCGGCCGGCCCCCGCCGCCGGGGGAGATGCGGAAAACAGACTGGAGCTTTTTCAGCAATGAGGCGCCGTCCGAGCCGGGCAAACTTTTTAGGACGCGGTTGTACGGAAGAATTTGCGCTTGATTGTGCGGAAAGATGACGCTCAGGAACCAGGCGCTTTCGCCGGCACCCTTGCGAGCTTGATAAACGCGCGCCGCCGCCGCGCTGCGATGATGGCCGTCGGCTATGTACAAGGACGGCATGGCGGCAAAGGCCGCGCTGATGGCCTGCGTGGCCCCCGGGTCGCGCACGGTCCATGCAGTGTGGCGGATGCCGTCGGCGGCGGTGAAATCGGTGTCGGGCGCCTGGGTCATTTGAGCGGCGGCCAACTCATCGATTTTCGGGACGGCACGATAGACCAGGAAAACGGGGCCGGTCTGGGAATTGAGCGCCTCGATGTGGCGCACGCGATCGTCCTCCTTGTCCGGCCGGGTGAACTCGTGCTTTTTGATGATGCCTTTGAGGTAATCCTCGCAACTGGCCACGGCCACCAAGCCGGTTTGGATGTGTTGCCCCATGATTTGGCGATAGAAATAAAAGCAAGGCCGTTCATCCTTCTGCAAGGCTCCCTCGGCGATCATGCGGGAGAAGTTTTCCCGTCCCTTCTCATAGACTCGGGCGTCGTAGAGATCGATGTTTTCGGGCAAATCGATTTCCGGCTTACTCACATGCAGAAAGCTCAAAGGATTGCCACGCGCCATCTGCCGGGCCTCGGTCGAAGACATGACGTCGTAGGGCGGCTCGCAAATTTTATTGGCGAGCAAGGGCCGTGGACGCAAGGCGGCAAATGGTCTAATCTGAGCCATAACGCACTGACGATAATTAGCCGCGCTGTCAAAGGCAAGAGGCGGCAGATACGTGTCGTGTTTTCTAATTTGGGGAGCGCACGCGCCATCGCGTGATGGCGCGTGTGCTCCCCGAAAAAAGATCCCGAGCTTCACAGTTTTTCAAATTAGGCCAGTTCGCGGGTGCGAGAAGTCAAATTCATGATTATAATTGCGGCGAGGTGCTCATTCACTATGCAGAGGGGCATAGCTTGTAAGCAGAAACGCGGGGCATGAGGGCGGCGGGGCTTTCACAACTCTTTGAATATCAACATTTTTTCTTTTTTCCAAAGCTGGCACGGCTCTGGCTTTAGGGGTGGAGCTATGGTGTCCAGCAACGGTTCCAGCAAACGCATTTTGATCGTGGACGACGATCCGTCGATCCGCTATATGCTCAGCCGCATTCTGCTGGACGAGGGTTATGAGACGCTGGCGGCGGCCAACGGCCGCGAAGGCTTGAAGACTGCGGCGGCCCAGGAAGTTGATTTGGTTTTGCTGGATTTGAAGATGCCCGGCATGAACGGTCAGGAAACATTGCAGGAGTTGGCCCTCTTGCGCCCCGGCCTGCCGGTCATTATTATGACCGCGTATCCGGGTCAGCCAACTGAGGCGCCTCTGACTGGGTTCAGTGCCTTATTGCAGAAACCGCTGGATTTTCCGATGTTGTTGGAAGCGATCAGGAAGCTGCTGGCAGAAGCCGCCGCTTCCAGGTGATTTTTTATGGTAGTGAGAAAGGATTCACATGGCTGAAAATGCGCCCGCTGCGGCAAGTTCCTCTGGCCGCACGGAACCTGGCCCGCCGGCCTCTGCCCCGCCCAAACCGTCCGGCGAAGGGCATGCTCTTTGGATCGTGATCGTTTTGGCCGTTATTGGAGCCGTCATCGGCTACTTGATTTACACGCGCGAGAAAAAGCCGGTGACAAGGCTGGTGCCTCCCATCACCGTTTCCACCACCAACGCCGTCAAGGGAAACATGGACGAATCGGTCGCGGCTATAGCCACGGTGACGCCGGTTTACACGGCCATGATTTCCCCGCGCGTGGACGGCCAGCTCATTCAAGTCAATTACACTGAAGGCCAAATGGTCACGACCAATGATCTGTTGGCGGAAATTGATCCGGGGCCGTATCAGGCGATGGTGACGCAGACGGAGGGACAGTTGGCGCGGGACAAGGCGCTGTTGGAGGTCGCCAACATTGACTTGGATCGATACAAGGAGGCCTACGGCAAGGGCTTCGGCACGAACCTGCATGCGATTGCCAAACAGCAGGTCGATGACCAACAAGGGCTGGTGCATCAGGACGAGGGGACAGTGAAACTTGACGAGGGCCAGTTGGCCAATGCGAAAGTGCAATTGGCTTACTGCTTCATCCATGCTCCCATTCCCGGCCGGACCGGGCTGCGTCTGGTCGATCCCGGCAACGTCGTCCACGCCGCCAACAGCAACGCCATCGTCATCATTGCGCAGCTTCAGCCCATCACCGTGGTTTTCAATTTGGCGCAGACCAATTTGCCCGCCATCCAACGACAATTGAAAGCCGGCCATCAAATGACGGTCGAGGCCTACAATCAGGATCTGACACAAAAGCTGGCCACGGGCACTTTCCTGACGATGGACAACTTAATCGACCTCGGCACCGGCACCATCAAAATCAAGGCTCTGTTTGACAACCAGGACCTGTCCTTGTTCCCGAACCAATTTGCCAACGCGAAACTGATTGTCGATACATTGAGCAATGTCACCTTGATCCCGACGGTCGCCATTCAGCGCAACCCGCAAGGAGCCTTTATCTATGTGGTCACCAACAAGGAGGTGACTCTGACCAACCAGACCGGGACCGTGGTGACCAACCAGGCGTTCGTGGCCATGCGCAACATCACTGCGGGCGTCATCGATGGCGACACCAGCTCGGTCGAGGGAGTGGAACCGGGCGAGGTGATTGTTACGGATAATTACAACAAATTGGGCGACGGCATGAGAGTCAATGTGCGGCCCCAGGGCGGCGAAGGACGTAAAGGCGGCGCGCCGGGCGGCCAGAAAAAAAGCAAGAAGAAGGACAAGACCCAGGAAGATCCGTAGTGAACCCCTCCAAGCCATTCATTCTGCGTCCAGTGGCCACGTCGCTGCTCATGGCGGCCATCATGCTGGTCGGTTTGGTGGCCTACCAGCAACTGCCGGTGTCGGCGCTGCCGGAAGTGGATTTCCCGACCATCCAAATCGTGACCTTTTATCCCGGGGCCAGCCCGGATGTGATGGCCTCGGCGGTGACGGCGCCCTTGGAACGGCAGTTCGGCCAGGTGCCGGGGCTCAACCAGATGACCTCGATCAGTTCGGGCGGCAGTTCAATCATCACGCTGCAATTCGCCCTTTATCTGAATATTGACGTGGCCGAACAGGAGGTGCAGGCCGCAATTAACGCGGCCCAAACCTATTTGCCGGCAGACCTGCCGGCACCACCCATTTACAGCAAATCCAATCCGGCCGATGCTCCCATCTTGACTCTGGCGCTGACCTCCAAAACGGTTCCGCTGACCCAAGTCGAGGATTTTGCCGACACGCGACTGGCGCAGAAAATCTCGCAATTGAGCGGCGTCGGGCTGGTCACCATTGTCGGCGGGCAAAAACCCGCCGTGCGCGTGCAGGCCAATCCGGCCCAACTCTCCGCCTATGGCATGAACTTGGAGGACTTGCGCACCGCCCTCCAGCAAGCCAGTGTCAACCAGGCCAAGGGCAATTTCGACGGGCCGCAAATCTCTTATCAAATCGACGCCAACGACCAACTGGCCACAAGCACGGACTACAACAAACTGGTCGTCGCTTATCACAATGGCTTGCCCATCATGCTCAAGGACGTGGCCACGGCGGTGGATGGAGCCGAGAACACCAAGCAAGCCGCCTGGATGAACAAGACCCCCGCCATCATCGTCAACATCCAGCGCCAGCCGGGCGCCAACATCATCCAGGTGGTGGACCGCATTACCAAGCGTTTGCCGCAGCTCCGAACGACCCTGCCCCCGTCGGTGGACCTTACCATTTTGACCGACCGCACGACGACCATCCGGGCTTCGGTGCGGGATGTGGAATTGGAGTTGATGCTCACCATCGTGCTGGTGGTGCTGGTGATCTTTTTGTTTCTGCGCACGTTCGCCGCCACCGTGATTCCCAGCGTGGCCGTGCCCCTTTCGCTCATCGGAACGTTCGGCGTCATGTATCTGCTGGGCTACAGCCTGGACAATCTTTCGCTGATGGCGCTGACCATCTCGACCGGCTTTGTGGTCGATGATGCCATCGTCATGATCGAAAACATCGTCCGTTACATTGAGATGGGGGACAAGCCGCTGGAGGCGGCCTTGAAGGGGGCGCAGCAAATTGGTTTCACCATCATGTCGCTGACCATCTCGCTGGTGGCGGTGTTGATACCCCTGTTGTTCATGAGCGACATTGTGGGGCGGCTCTTCCGGGAATTCGCCGTCACCTTGAGCGTGACCATCCTGGTTTCCGCGGTCGTCTCCCTGACCTTGACCCCCATGATGTGCTCACGTCTGCTGCATCGCTCCTCGGAAGGCAAACCCAACCGCGTGGCCCGCTTTTCCGAACACATGTTCGACCGGGTCGTAGCGTTCTACGGCCGAACACTCCGCTGGGTGCTGGATCGGCGGGCGGCGACGTTGGTGGTGGCGCTGCTGACCTTGGTGCTGACCATCGTGCTCTACATCATTGTGCCCAAGGGATTCTTCCCCGTGCAGGACACAGGGGTCGTGCAAGGCATCTCGCAGGCCGCCCAAAACATTTCCTTTCCCGCCATGGCCGCCAAGCAGCAGACCCTGGCCGATGTCATTCTCAAAGACCCGGCCGTGGAAAGCCTTTCCTCATTCATTGGCGTTGATGGCATTAACACCACCCTCAACAGCGGCCGCATCCTCATCAATCTCAAGCCATTGGAGGACCGCGACCTCAACGCCTCCGACGTCATCCGCCGCCTGCAGCCACAATTGGATCAGGTCAACGACATTGCCCTTTTCATGCAACCGGTGCAAGACTTGACAGTGGAAGACCGCGTCAGCCGGACGCAATATCAGTACACCCTGGAAGACCCCGATCCGCGGGCGCTGCAACAATGGACCGACAAATTGATGGCCAAACTCCAGGGCATTTCCATTCTGCGCGACCTGGCCACGGACCAGCAGTTGGATGGCACGGCGGTGGCGCTGGTCATTGACCGCGTCACGGCGGCGCGCATGGGCATCAACGCGCAACAGATCGATGAAACGCTCTACGACGCCTTCGGCCAGCGCCAAGTCTCGACCCTCTTCACGCAGTTGAACCAGTATCATCTGATTATGGAGGCCGCGCCATCCTTTCAGAAAAACCCCTCCAAGCTGAGCCAGATTTACGTTCAATCCGCCTACGGCGGCGCGGTGCCCTTGAGCGCCTTCACGCATTTTGCCACGACCAACGCGCCTCTGTCGGTGAATCATCAGGGGCAATTTCCGTGCGTCACCATTTCCTTCAATCTGGCCCCCGGCGCCTCGCTGGGAGCGGCCACCGAGGCGATCGAAAACGCGCAGAAGGAACTGAACATGCCCGCCTCGGTGCAGACGGCTTTCCAGGGCACCGCCGCCTCCTTCCAGGCCTCGTTGTCGAACGAACCGCTGTTGATTCTGGCCGCGCTAATCACGGTTTATATCGTGCTGGGCGTGCTCTACGAAAGCTATGTCCACCCCATCACCATTCTTTCGACGCTGCCTTCGGCCGGGGTGGGAGCCATCCTGGCGCTGATGATCTGCCACCAGGACCTGAGCGTCGTTTCGCTCATCGGCATCATCCTGTTGATCGGCATCGTCAAGAAGAACGGAATCATGATGGTCGATTTTGCCCTGCAAGCCGAGCGCGAGGAGGGCAAGACCACCGTCGAAGCCATCTACCAGTCCTGCATGCTGCGCTTCCGCCCCATCATGATGACGACCATGACGGCGCTGCTGGGCGGCTTGCCGCTGGCCTTGGGCTCCGGCACCGGCTCGGAATTGCGCCGTCCGCTGGGCATTTCCATGGTCGGCGGCTTGATCCTGAGCCAGGTCCTGACCTTGTACACGACACCGGTGATTTATATTTACATGGACCGGTTCGCCAAGAAGAAGGCCGCCGAACCGGAGCCCCAACCGGCCCCCGCGCCGGCTAACGCGCTTCCAGCCACGTCATGAGCTTTTCCTCGGCCTTCATTCACCGGCCCGTGGCCACGACGTTGCTGACGGCGGCGGTCGCTCTGGCCGGCGCAACGGCGTTCCGTTTGCTCCCGGTGGCATCGCTGCCGCAGGTCGATTTTCCCACCATTTCCGTCGGGGCCAGCTTGCCGGGAGCCAGCCCGGAAATCATGGCTTCGGCCGTGGCCGCGCCGCTGGAGAAGCAATTTGGCCATATCGCGGGCGTGACGGAAATGACCTCCTCCAGTTTTTTGGGCACCACCGGCATCACGCTGCAATTTGATCTCAGCCGGAACATCGATGGCGCGGCCCGGGATGTGCAGGCCGCCATCAACGCGGCGCGCAGTTATTTGCCGGCCAACCTGCCGGCCAATCCCTCCTGGCGCAAAGTCAATCCGGCGGACGCTCCCATTCTGATCATCGCGTTGACCTCGGATGTTTACTCTAAGGGCCAAATGTACGACATCGCTTCCAGCGTCATGCAGCAGCGCTTGTCGCAGGTCGATGGCGTCGGTCAGGTCTTCGTCGGCGGCAGTTCCTTGCCGGCCGTGCGGGTGGAGGTCAATCCGGTGCAATTGGAACATTGCGGCCTGAACTTGACCAACGTGCAAAATATTCTCAGCCAGGCCAATGCCAACGTGGCCAAGGGCCAATTGTTCGATGACAAAACCACGGCCGACATCCTAGACAACGACCAGTTGATGAAGGCGGAGTATTACCGGCCCCTGGTCGTCGGCTATCACAATGGCGCCGCCGTCCAATTGCAGGACGTGGCCGACGTGGTGGATTCGGTCCAAGATGTGCGCACGGCGGGATTTGCCGACGGCAAGCCGGCGGTCATGTTGATTGTCTTCAAACAACCGCAAGCCAACATCATTGACACGGTGGACCGCGTCCGCAATGCCCTGCCAGCACTGAAGGCTTCGACGCCGCCCGGCATCGACATTACCATCACGCAGGACCGGACGACCACCACGCGCGCCTCCGTGCAGGACGTCGAACTCACGCTGCTGATATCCGTCGCGCTGGTCATCCTGGTGGTGTTTCTCTTTTTGCGCGATGTGCGCACGACACTCATCCCGAGTGTGGCAGTGCCGGTTTCGCTCATTGGCACCTTTGGCGTCATGTACCTGCTGGGCTACAGCCTGGACAACCTCTCCCTGATGGCGCTGACCATCTCCACCGGTTTCGTCGTCGATGACGCCATCGTCGTGATCGAAAACATCACACGCCATCTGGAAAAAGGCGTCCCGCCGCTGCAAGCAGCCTTGCGCGGCGCCGGGGAGATCGGCTTTACGGTGCTATCCATTAGTGTGTCGCTGGTAACGGTTTTCGCTCCGATCCTGCTCATGGGCGGCATTGTCGGCCGCCTTTTCCGGGAGTTCGCCGTCACGCTCTCGGTGGCCATTCTGGTCTCCCTGGTCGTTTCGCTTTCAACCACGCCGATGATGTGCGCGGTGCTGCTCAAGCGGGAAAGCGAGCAAAAACACGGAAGGATTTTTAAGGCCACGGGGGCGGCCTTCGATTGGATTCACCACCATTATGAACGGAGTTTGCGCTGGGTTTTGCGGCATCAGTTTCTTGTCCTGTGCATCTTGCTGGTGACGGTGGCGCTGAACTTTTATTTGTTCGCCATCGTGCCCAAAGGATTCTTTCCGCAACAGGATACTGCAGCGCTGACCGGTATCGCCCAAGGAACGGAGGATATTTCCTTCCAGTCCATGTCCGACAAACTGTCGCGTTTTATCCAAATCGTCAAAAGGGACCACGATGTGGAACACTTGGTTGGTTTTACCGGCGGCGGCGGCGGGGGCAGCCCAACCGATCAGGGACGTATGTTTGTCACGCTCAAACCTTTGGAGGAACGGACCAACCACAACTCCGCCGATGCGGTCGTGGCCCGCCTGCGCGCCGCGTGCGCGCGAGTGGCCGGGGCCACCTGCATCTTCAGCGCCAACCAGGACTTGCGCATCGGCGGCCGCATGAGCAGCGCCCAATACCAATACACCATTGAAAGCGACACTCTGGAGGATCTGGTCAAATGGGGGCCGATCTTGTTGGACAACATGAAAAAGCTTCCCGGCATGAAGGACGTCAATACCGACCAGCAGAATGAGGGGCTGGAATCGACTTTGATCTACGACCGTCCGACGGCCATGCGCCTGGGTCTCTCGGCGGCGCGCTTGGACAACGCGCTCTATGGCGCCTTTGGACAGTCTTTGGTTTCGACCATGTACACGCCGCTCAACCAGTATTATGTGGTCCTGGAGGTGGCGCCTCGCTGGTGGCAGTCGCCGGCGGGCTTGAACTCCGTTTACCTGCAAGCCACCAACGGCGGGGAGGTGCCGCTCTCGGCGGTGACCGGGCTCAAAACGCAGACGGCTCCCATCCAGGTCAATCACCAGGGTCAGTTTCCCGCCGTGACCATCTCCTTCAATTTGGACCCCGGCGTGTCGCTGGGCGAAGCGGTCAATAACATTACCGCGATGGAGCAAAAATTGGGCATGCCGGCCGCCGTTCACGGGAGTTTTGCCGGCACCCTGCAGGCCTTCCAGTCCTCGCTGGCGGGCGAGCCGTTCCTGATCGTCACCGCCCTGCTGGCCGTCTATATCGTGTTGGGGATTCTCTATGAAAGCTACATTCATCCCATCACCATCCTTTCGACCCTGCCCTCCGCCGGGGTGGGCGCGGTGTTGTTCCTGATGCTCTTCAACACCGACCTGAGCATCATCGCCCTGATCGGCATCATTCTGCTCATCGGTATCGTCAAGAAGAATGGAATCCTGATGGTCGATTTCGCCATCCAAGCCGAGCGCAACGAAGGCAAGAGCCCCGAGGAGGCCATCTTGCAGGCCTCGATCTTGCGGTTCCGTCCCATCCTGATGACCACCATGGCCGCCGCTTGCGGCGCCCTGCCGCTGGTGTTGAGCCACAGCACCGGCTCCGAGTTGCGCCGCCCCCTGGGCGTGGCTATCGTCGGCGGCCTCTTGTTCAGCCAGGTCTTGACTCTTTACACCACGCCGGTGGTTTATCTCTATTTCGACCGGATGAGCATTTGGTACCGGCGCGTGCGGGGCAAATCCAAACCAGCGGTAAGCGCCCCGCAACCGGCCCCGGCATGAGCGGCGATATGTCCAAGGCAACATTAAAAGCGGCTTCCTGGAGTTTGCTGGCGGCGCTGGCGCTGGCGGCGGGTTGCAATTTCGCGCCCAAATACAGCATTCCCCCGGTGGCCACACCGCCGGCCTACAAGGAGACCGAAGGCTGGAAAACCGCCGAACCG
>Ga0302324_100027616_pt1 | contig 10807 bp, 7 predicted proteins | sample Palsa_T0_1_FD_201949 | JGI IMG/M metagenome (GOLD analysis project Ga0302324, IMG submission 201949) | Peat permafrost microbial communities from Stordalen Mire near Abisko, Sweden - Palsa_T0_1 | ecosystem: Environmental > Terrestrial > Soil > Palsa > Peat permafrost | place: Sweden: Abisko...
AGAAGCAGCGGCACATGGCTGTGCAGCGCAACGCCTATGATCGCCTGGGAGACGCCGCTATCCTGCAGAATTCTTCCAAAGCCTCCGCCAGCTCCCACCAGCAGTGTGATGGTTGCGGTGGGGGCAAGGCACTCATTGCTGAATCGCAGAATAGTCGCTCGCGTGAATCCTCTCATCCGGCCCAAGGTGTAAAAGCTGAGTAACACGCCAATCAGCAGAGCCATGTCGTCATTGCCGATCAGGTGCCACGCCTGGTTCACGGCGCTTCCCGGCGTCGATAACTTATCCGCCCAACTGCCGGCCAACATGAGCACAACGGGAAACAAAATAGTAAGCAAAGTTAGCCAGAATCCCGGCAGGCTGCGCTCCTTGCCATGATCCACAAACTGCGCGGCCATTGGATTATCCGCAGGCAGCTTGATATGCGGGGCAATCAGTTTCGCATAGAACGGCCCGGCAATGACTGCGGTGGGAATGCCGACGAGCAGTGCGTAAAGAATCGTCCGGCCCACATCGGCCTTGTAAATCGTCACCGCCAGCAGCGCCGCCGGATGCGGAGGCACCAGGCCATGCACCACTGAAAGACCCGCCACCATCGGCAGTCCCACCAGGATGAGCGAAGTCTTCGTGCGCCGCGCCACGGTGAACGCAATCGGAATCAGCAGAACGAATCCAACCTCGAAGAAAGCCGGCAGACCGATGACGAGTCCAATGACCATCATGGCCCAATCGACTCTTTTCTCTCCAAAGAATCGAATAAGAGTGTTGGCAATCTGGTCAGCGCCACCGGACTCCGCCATCATCTTCCCCAGCATCGTTCCCAGCGCCACAACAATCGCAATGTGGCCCAGCGTTCCGCCCATTCCCGCCTCAAAAGAATGGACGACCGTGGAAAGCGGCATTCCTGTTACCGCTGCGAGTGCCAGCGAAGTTACAAGCAAGGTAATAAATGGGTTCAGCTTGTAAACGGCAATCAGGACGATAAGTCCAACCACCGCAATGAATGCCGCCGAGATAAGAAACAAGCTGTGGGAATCAATCATAAGAATACGAGAAGTTCATCTCCGTTCAAGCTTGTATAGTGTGATCCAAATCACTCATGAGTTACTGAATCCAGTTCGTCTTGCCGCGCTCAACAAATGTTCCAGCGCGCTTTTCGGTCGCCCCTTGAGCAGTGTAAGAAAGCTCCCCATTCACCCACACCGCCTCGATTCCCTTCGCCGTACTGATCGGGTCGCTGAACGTTGCCGTGTCAATGATCTTCTCCGCGTCGAATAGAACAAGGTCCGCGCAATAGCCCTCTCGTATCAGCCCGCGCCCTGCGAGCCCGAATCGCTGCGCCGGCAGGCCAGTCATCTTGCGGATTGCCTCGGGCAGCGGAATCAAATGCTCTTCGCGGCTATAACGCCCAAGCACACGCGGAAACGTGCCCCACAAACGAGGATGAGGCCGCGGATCGTTAGGCAATCCATCGGACCCGATCATCGTCGACGGATGCGCCAGAATCCGGCGCATGTCTTCCTCTGAGATGCTGTGATAAATAGCCCCAGCCGGTCGCAGACGCCGCGCCGCCTCGAGTTGTGAAACGCACCAGCTTTCCGCAATCTCCTTGAGCGATCGGCCTGCAATCTCCGGATGCGGCGTACTCCATGTAATCGTGATCTCCACCCTTTCGTCCACTTGCCGCACATCGAGCGTGGTGGAAGAGGCGGCATAAGGATAACAATCGCAGCCGATTCGCTGGCCGCGGCGTGCTGAATCCAGGGCACTCAAGACCTCATTGCTGCGGCCCCAGTTGGCAATGCCGGCACACTTCAGATGCGAGACGATCACCGGCACCCTGCTGAGTCGACCCACCTCGAAAGCCTCATTCATTGCGTCCAGAATTGCATCCGCCTCGGTTCGCATGTGCGTGGTGTAGACCGCGCCGGCCTGCGCCAGCGGCTCCGCCAACGCCGCCACTTCTTCCGTAGTAGCCGCATTGGCAGAGAGATACGCAAGGCCGGTACTTAGCCCCAGCGCTCCATTGTCCAAGGCCTCGCGCAACTGCGCGCGCATCGCGGCAATCTCGGCAGCCGTTGCAGAACGGTCCAGGCGGTTCATGTGGTTGTTGCGCAGCGCAGTGTGGCCCACTATCGCAGCCACATTCACCGCGGGCCGCGCTAGGCGGATGGCCGCCGCATACGTGGTGAAAGTCGGATAGCAAAAATGCTCTGCGGTGCCCAGCAGGTTCATTGGTTCAGGAAGCTCCCCGCGTAACTTGACCGGCGCAGCGCTGATGCCGCAGTTGCCGACAATCACGGTCGTCACCCCTTGCGACAGCTTGGGCAGCATCGCCGGGTTCCGGATCACGCTGATATCGTCGTGGGTGTGGACATCGATGAAACCAGGCGCGAGCACCAGCCCTCTCGCATCCACAGTGGTGGAAGCTTTCAACGCAAGAGCCGGCGCAATTGCGCAAATCCTGCCACCTTGAAGCGCAACATCAAGACGCTCGCGGGGCGTCCCGCTGCCGTCAATTACATTTGCCTGTCGAATGAGAAGATCGTAACTCAGCATGGTAGCTCGTTCAGAATATAGACTATAACTGTTGCATGTTCCACAGTTATTCAAAGTTAATTCAGAATGTTCATGGAGATTCGATCGTTGAGCAATAAACAATCCATCGAGAACAAGGCTCATGTCGCCATTTCGCCGCTAAACAAGGGGCTTGGATTGCTCGATCGCGCGCTCGAAGACCCTGACATCGCACAGCTCAACTGGAACCTATTGCGCGAAGATCTCAGCCTGCCAACGGCCGTGATCTATGAGGAAAAGCTGCTGCATAATCTGAACTGGATGAAGCAGTTCATTTCGGCCTATGGCGTCAAGCTTGCGCCTCACGGAAAAACCACCATGGCGCCCCGGCTCTTTGACCTGCAGTTGCAGGCGGGCGCTTGGGGGATCACCCTGGCAACCGCGCATCAGACGCAGGTGGCCTACGCTCACGGAGTCCGCCGGGTGCTGATGGCGAATCAACTGGTTGGCAGGCAGAACATGGCAATCATTGCGGACCTTCTGCGCGATCCCGGGTTTGAGTTTTATTGCCTCGTCGATTCGGCCGCTCAGATTGATCAGCTGGGCGTCTACTTTTCGGAGCTCGGCTTGAGGCTGAATGTGCTGGTCGAGCTTGGCGTAATCGGTGGGCGCACAGGCATCCGCGAAAACGAGCAGTTAGCGGCTGTGTTGGTAGCGTTGTCTCGATGGAATGGTTTCATTGCTTTATGCGGCGTCGAAGTCTATGAGGGGGTTCTGCATGACGAGGGCTCCGTTCGCGCCTTTTTACAGCGTGCGGTTGAGCTCACGCGAATGCTCGCCGCGGAAGATCGCTTTCAGCGCGCACCCGTTCTTTTGTCCGGTGCCGGCTCAGCCTGGTATGACGTGGTTGCAGAGGCGTTTTCTGCCGCCGGATTCGGGGATGCCGTTGAGATTGTTCTGCGCCCCGGCTGCTATCTCACTCACGATGTGGGTGCCTATCGCGATGCCCAGGAGAGGATTCTCAAGCACAATCCCATCGCTCAGCGAATGCATTCGGGACTCTTGCCGGCCTTGCATGTCTGGGCCTATGTGCAGTCGATACCGGAAGCGGGAACAGCAATTGTGGGCATGGGCAAGCGCGATGCTGCATTCGACTCCGGCTTGCCGGTCCCTGCGCTTCATTTCAGGCCGGGAAATATAACTCCAATTGCGGCGCCTGCGCATTGGCAAGTTACCAGAATGATGGACCAGCATGCATTTCTGCAGATTCACGCCGGAGATGATTTGCGCGTCGGCGATATGATCGGATTCAACATTTGCCATCCCTGCCTTACTTTCGATAAGTGGCGCACTATGCCGGTGCTGAATTCTAACTATCAAGTCGTCGATATCATTCAGACATTCTTTTGAGCCGGCAGACGCAGAACGGCGAGTTAATAGATCAGATACTTCGCGCGCAGAGCTTCGAATCGCTCAAGCCCATCGCGCCATTGTTCAGCCACGCGACGGGGATCCTGGCCCGCGGCAAGCGCATCGACGCTGGCTTTGCTCACCATAAGCGTATCCAGTCCCGCAATCTTGTAATCAGCGGGATACAGAGATCGCAATGCCGAGGCGAATTCGATTCCTAACTCAGGCGCGTCGAGAGCGTTGCGATCGGTAACCACAATCTGAACCCCTTTGCATTTTTGCTGGGCATAGGATGAGCTATCGGGCGTAAATTCGATAGGAATAAAGCGCACGCCTGCTATATCGCGCGCGTTCATATACTTTGCCAGGTCAATCGAATTCACCCACGGAGCGCCAATCACCTCGAAAGGAGTATCTGTTCCACGCCCCACCGAGATATTTGAAGCTTCAATCATGCCGATGCCGGGATAGAGCGCCGCGGCAGTTAGATTGCGCATGTTAGGCGATGGGTTGACCCATAACTCGCCGGTTGAGTCGAACCAATCGCCGCGAATCCAGCCTTGCATGGGAACCACGGTTAGCTTCGCATTGATCTCGCGCTCCACGTTAAACATTCTGGCCAGTTCCCCGATAGTCATGCCGTGCCGCACCGGAGTCTTCCAATAACTCACAAACGATTCCCTGCTCGCGTCGGCCACGGGACCCTGCACATATGCACCGCCGATTGGGTTAGGGCGATCGAGCACAACTATTTCCTTCCCGGATTTGGCCGCGGCTTCAAGAAAGTATCCCAGTGTGCTTTCGTAAGTATAGAAACGCACTCCGATGTCTTGAATGTCGAAGACAATTACGTCCAGGCTCTCAAGCGCCACGCTGGGAGGGCGCCGCTTTGCATCGGTGTCGCCGTAGACGCTATAGATGGGCACGCCCGTAGCCGCGTCCTCGGAGTTGCCGATTGCCGTCGTGTCCAGTTTGCCTGCGATGCCGTGTTCGGGACTGAAGATTGCCGTGAGGCGCACTCCCGGCGCATGCGCCAGCACATCCGCCGTGCGCATTCCGCGGGCATCAATTCCGGTTTGATTGGTGACCAGGCCCACACGCACCGGATGACTGGCATCGGGATGCAGTTCACGGAAGTTGTGAGCCTCGAGGACATCGATGCCGTTCTTCACGTCGCCATTTCTTGCCACGATGCGGCGCGACGCAGGCATCAACTCGTTGTAACCCGTGATGCGCGCCAGACGCAGCTTATCCTGCTCGGTGACTGTCAGATTCAGAGCCTGCACCACCGCAGTGGCCACTTTGCAGCGGAGCGAAACCGTGGACTTACCACCGCGAGGATGCACGGCGTTGGTGAGCAGAATGATGTAAGTATCGGTAACTGGATCGATCCACAACGAAGTTCCGGTAAAGCCGGTGTGACCGAACGAACCCACGGGAAGCAGCTCGCCGCGATTGGTGGAGAAAGGCGAATCGATATCCCATCCCAAACCGCGCAGAACGGTAGCATTGGGCGGCTGCTGTGGCGTGGTCATCTTGTCGATTGCCGAGCGACTCAGAATTCTGAAGCCGCTCAGGAAATCTTCGGCAAAGAGAGCCATATCGTCGCCGGTCGAAAACAATCCCGCGTGGCCGGCAACGCCGCCCATCCGCCGCGCCGTGGGATCGTGGACAACTCCGCGCAACATGCGGCCCTGCTCATCGTATTGCGTGGGCGCGATGCGGGGCAGCCACTCCTTCGGCGGCAGAAAGCGCGTGTTCTTCATCCCGAGCGGCGCGTAAATGTTGGCCGCGGCGTACTCGTTCAACGGCTGGCCAGCGATTTTCTCCACGATGAAGCCGAGCACTTCGAAGTTGATGTCGCTATACACGAATTGCGAGCCGGGCGGATTGATCGGCTTCTCGCGCATCGCCATCTCGTATGCAGCCTCGCGCCCCGACCACTGCGACTTGAGGTCGAGATCGGGAGGCATGCCAGAGTAATGCGTCATCAAATCGCGAATGGTAATGTCTTTCTTGCCGTTCTGCGCAAAGTCGGGCAGATACGTCGCCACCGAATCTCCAAGGCGAATGCGGCCGTCTTCAACGAGCTTCATCACCGAGGTTGCGGTGGCAAGGCACTTGGTGAGCGAGGCCAGATCGAAGACCGTATCGAGCGTCATCGATTCGCGGACAGGTTCCAGCGATCGAGATCCGAAGGCCTTGCGATGAACGACTTTGCCGTTGTGGCCGATCAGCAGGACTGCGCCAGGAATGTTGCCCTCGGCGACAGCTTTATCGATAATCGCATCGACTGTTTTGAAGCCGCTATCGTTGTCTGGTTGCGGCGCTTGTGCGGACGCGGAGCCAAGAACGAGGAACGGCATCGACACCACAAAGAAAGAAATCAAACGCATAATTCCGTGAGTACGAGTTGTCGTTGCCGGCCTGAGTGTGGTCTTGTCATTCACCATGGATTTATCCGCCCTGTGCCGATTGTAAAGCTGGCTGGGCTGGACTCGCCTGCGGCATGAACCAGCTCGCGCCATAGCCGACAATGAAGGTTGCCAAGCTTCCCAGCACCACGTACCAAGTGAATGCGACAGCGGTGAATAGCCACAAATAGAGATTCAATGCGAATCCTACGAGCATTCCCAGCATGGCGCCGCGCTCCGATGCGCGTTTGGTGACGACGCCGAGAAGAAAGACGCCGAGCAGCGATCCATACGCGACTGATGCGATCGACAATCCCATCTCCAGCACTTTTCCTCCGTTGCGTGCAAGCAGCGCCAGAGCAAACAGCAGCAGCGCCCAGGCGACGGTGGAAAGCCGCGAGAGACGAACGCGGCGTTCTTCGCTCGACTGCGGCGCGATGCGCGCGTAGAAATCGACGATTGTAGTGGATGAGAGCGAGTTGAGCGCGGCGCTCAAATTCGACATGGCAGCGGCAAGAATCGCGGAGATGAGCAAACCGCTGAGGCCATGCGGCAAGCGCGAGACGATGTAGGCGGGAAAGATCGTGTCAGTGCGCGTAAAAGCAGCCGCTGGCGGAAACAGCTTGTAAAGCACAAAAAGCATGACGCCGATGAGCAGAAAGAGCGAGAACTGAAAAAAGATGGCCACGCCGCTCGAGAGCAGCGCGGTTTTAGCCTGGCGCTCGCTGCGCGCGGAGAGAAGGCGTTGCACAATCAGCTGATCGGTTCCGTGGCTGGCTGTGGTGAGGAATGCGCCGCCAATGACGCCTGCCCACAGCGTGTAGGCAGATGAGAGATTTGTGGAGGTGTCCCACATGCGGAATTTCCCCGCCTGCGCAGCCACGGAATGAACCGTCTGCCAACCGCCGGGAACGAGATGCGCAATGGAGAAGACAGCCAGCAGCGCGCCTGCCAGATAAATGCCGAGTTGCACAACGTCGGTCCAGATGACGGCTGCCAAGCCGCCTTCAAAGGTGTAGACCAGCGTCAGGCCAGTAACGATGGCAATGGCCGCGACATCGCGCTCGAGGTCGCTCAGCCCGGTTAGCAGGCCGCCGAGAGCGATGCGGACCACAATGGCCACGGCAAACACGCGCACGCCTTCAGCCGCGGCGCGCGTGACGAGAAAAAGTCCGGCTGTAAGTGAGCGCAGTCTGCCGCCAAAGCGGCGCTCGATCAATTGATAGGCGGTGACCAGATGACCGCGAAAATACTGCGGAACCAAAACGAAGCTGACGATAACACGGCCAACGATGTAACCAATCACCAGTTGCAGGAAGCGAAAGTCTTTCTCGTAAGCCAGGCCGGGAACGCCGATGACGGTGAGCGTACTTGTTTCCGCCGCCACAATCGACAGCGAAATGGCCCACCAGGGAATCGTGTTGTTGGCCAGGAAATAAGCGTTCAGGGTTCGCTGCTTGCGGCGGAAGCGCAGGCCGAACAGGGTGACCGCGGCGAGATACGCGACGATCACCAGAAGGTCCAGCGTGTTCAAACCCATGAACCGTTTCCCTCCTGGGCAACGATGGAGTGGCCAGGGAATCTCTCTTTGGGACTATTGTTCAAGGCCTCAATGCACGAATCTTTATAGAACAATCAGTGTGTTGATCATTCGCGACAAAATGACCGGGGACGCGACGATTCACGCCCGGATGATCCGGATGCCCTGCCGCTCAAACGGCGCAAGCGCTTCACTGGTGGCGCCGGTGTCGGTAATAAGAATGTGAATTTCGCTCACGGGGCAAATGAACGCAGGGCTCACTTTACCCAGCTTGCTGGAGTCCGAGGTGACGATCACCTGCTTGGATTGCTTGAGCATCTTGCGCAGCACCAGCGCTTCGTCGGTTTCAAGCGTAGTGGCTCCGCGCTCCGGGTCAAGGCCGGTGACGCTGAGAAACACTTTGTCCATGTAAACGTCGTCAAGAAAGTTGAGCGCGGCGCTGCCAGTGAGCGAAAACGACCACGCCCACGGAACCACGCCGCCGGTAAGATAAGTGCGGATTCCCGGCTGGTTGCACAGTTCCATGCCGATATTGATGGCGTTGGTGACCACCTGAATCTTGTCGCGATGGCGCAGGCTGCGGCCTACATGCGTACCCGTGGTGCCAGCCGTAAGACCCACTGTTTCATTAGGTTGCACCAGCTCCGCGGCGGCCAGGCCGATGCGCCGCTTCTCTTCGGCATAGCGCTGCTCGCGGGCCAGGAATGAGCTGTCGTAGCGAAATGGCTCATAGAGCAGCGGCTCAACCAGCGTGGCCCCGCCGTGAGTGCGGCGGATGAGGCCGCGGCTCTCCAGGCGCACCAGGTCGCGGCGAATGCTGGGCGCAGAGGAGCCGGCGACGGCAAGAATCTCCTCAATGGATGCGCTGCCGGCTCGCAGCAGGAACTTGATAATTACCTCGGCACGGCGATTAATTGACTCGGACATACCGCCCGATTCTATCCTCACGCACCCGAAGCCCTGCAACCCCTTTTCGCACTATTTGAAGATTTCTCCGCCAATTTCCCTGTGTCAATCAATCAATTGATCGAATTGAGGCTGTATGATCGAACATGAGATCGCTTCCGCTTTTCAGTGCGGAGGCCGCAGAATAGAAGAGATGCCTATTTTCGAACACGAGATGTTGCGCGAAATCTTCGAGCAGCCCCTGGCGCTCCGCCATACCCTGGGCCTTTATCTGGCTGACAATCATCTCAAACCGGATGTTGCCGCCATGCTGGCCGGCTGGGCTATCCCCGAGGGCGAAATTCTGATTGCCGCCTCGGGCTCCAGCCGTCATAGCGGCCTGGCTGCCGAAATTCTGCTTGAAGATTTGTGCGGCCTTGCCGTCGATGTGGAGTATGCCAGCGAGTACAGTTGCCGCGGCGCCAACCCCAAAGTGGATGTGCGCCACCCCAGCGTGCTGGTGCTTTCGCAGTCGGGCGAGACCTCTGACACGCTGGCCGCCCTCCGCGAGGCGCGCCTGCGCGGCGAAAAAACGCTGGCCATCACCAACGCCTCCGCCTCCACGATGGCCTGCGAGGCCGACGTCTCCATGCCCCTCGCGGCGGGGATTGAAAAAGCGATTCCCGCGACCAAGAGTTTTACCTGCCAGTTGGCGGTCCTTTATCTGCTCGCTCTATACGAGGCCTCTCGGCTGGGGCGCATCGATGCTGCGTCGCTGGCCACGCATATTCGTGAAATTCAGGCGATTCCCGGCAGCATCGAAGCGCAGCTCGATGGGTGGCGTAAACAAATGGCCGCGCTGGCACAAAAATACAAATCCGCTCACACCTTCCTTTACCTGGGCCGTGGAATCCACTATGCAATTGCCCGCGAAGGCGCGCTGAAACTGAAAGAGGCTTCGTATGTGCACGCGGAAGGCTACCCGACCGGCGAGTTGAAGCACGGGCCCAATGCGCTGGTCAGCGACACGGTGCCCCTGGTCGTGCTGGCCACGGTCGATCGCCGCCTCGATGGTTCAGTACTGCGCTATGAAAAGACCTTGCAACTGCTGCGCGACATGCAGGTGCAGGACGCGCGCGTCATTGCCATTGCCAACATCGGCGACGAAGAAGTGAAGAGCCTGGTGAGCGATTGCGTCTTCGTCAATCCCGCTCCCGAATACCTTCTTCCCATCGCCGAAGTCGTCCCCCTTCAGCTCTTCGCCTATTTCATGGCCTTGGCCCACGGCGTAGACGTCGACCGTCCCAGAAACCTCTCTAAAGCCGTAGTCGAGACCAACCAGAGCGCCTGACCGCCGTGCCTGCCTTCGCCAACCCGCGAAGCCGTGAAACCAACATCGCCCCAATCCCCCGCTGACTTGCTGACTTGCCGTGCCCGAGCAGCGGGCGCTGACTCGCTGGATTAGACCCAAGCCATCCGCCCTCATTCCGTTTGAAGCCATCGACCAGACCGGGCCCATCCGCACCCGCGCGCCCGCCTTGTCAACCCCCTCACCCTCGGATTCCACCCTAATCAGCTGATTCCAGGCCCCAATGAGTGGCACCCATTTTGCGTTCAATTACCCCGTCTTCCCGCACAATTAGTAAAAGCCCCGCAAAAGGAAGAGACCATCATGACCGATTCCACCGAGCCCAGATTCAGTGCGGCAGAAGCACCCGCCGCTGCAACCAACCCCGCCATCGCCCGCTGTTGCGGGGCCTTCGAGATCGTCTACAACGCGGAGCGCGCCAAGGGCAGGTCCAGTCTCTTTTCAACGGTTGAAGGCGGCCCAGCCTATCTCAACGCCATGCCCGCGCTCTCCGGCTATGAGAACATCCTCGACTTCATCGCCTGCGCCGCCCACGGCATCGCCCTCGGTGCAATCGACGAAAAGCGCGGCGCAAAGCTCCTTTATGCCGCCCAAATCGCGCTCGGCGCTATCCGCCGCGAGCCGAAAGAACCCAAACGGCCGGCCGCCTGATCACCCCTCCCCCCCGGTTTT
>Ga0302324_100027618_pt1 | contig 10806 bp, 9 predicted proteins | sample Palsa_T0_1_FD_201949 | JGI IMG/M metagenome (GOLD analysis project Ga0302324, IMG submission 201949) | Peat permafrost microbial communities from Stordalen Mire near Abisko, Sweden - Palsa_T0_1 | ecosystem: Environmental > Terrestrial > Soil > Palsa > Peat permafrost | place: Sweden: Abisko...
CCCGGCCGTGCTGGCCGGGGCGCGCCGGCAGCTCGGGGTCCTCGGGTCCATGCCCAGGGTGCACCTGGAAACCGCCATCGGGCAGTTCGCGGGGACGATCGCGCTGGTCAGCGGTGAGGTCGACAAGGCGCTCAAGGCGGCGCCGCAGTGCGAGCCGCAGCTCGCCCGGGTGCGCCCGGCCGCCCTGGATGCCCTCGCCGAGCACCGTGCCTGGCTGTCCGCGCGGCTAGACGAGGCCGCCCGCTCCGGCGACTTCGCGGACCCCAGGATCGGGCCCGAACGGTTCGACCGCAAGCTGTCGCTCACGCTGAACGCGACGGCGGACGCGGACGCGATCCTGGCCCGCGCGCACGCCGACCTGGAGCGGGTGAGCGAGGAAATCGCCGAGCTGGCCGCCCAGATGGCGGGTTCGGCTCAGCCCGGCCAGGTCCGGCAGGTGCTTGACCGGCTGGCGCAGGACGTGCCCGATGACACGAACATCCTGCAGTTCTGCCGCGACGCCCTCACCGCGCAGACCGTCTTCGTGACCGATCACCACCTGCTTTCCGTCTATGACGATCCGATCAAGCTGATCGTGATGCCGGAAATCGACCGCGGAGTGGCGGTCGCGTACTGTGACTCGCCCGGTCCGCTGGAGCCGACGCCGCAGCCCACGTTCATCGCGGTCTCGCCCACCCCGGCCGACTGGCCGCCTGAGCGAGTCGCCTCGTTCTACCGCGAGTACAACCGGCACATGGTGCACAACCTGATGGTGCACGAGGCGATGCCCGGCCATTACCTGCAGCTCCAGCACTCGCGCCGGTTCTCAGGCTCCGACACCGCGATCCGGGCCGCGCTCCGCTCCGGCTCGTTCACCGAGGGCTGGGCCGTCTACACCGAGGAGCTCATGACCTCCCATGGCTACCCAGGCGCAGGAGATCCCCGCGCGGTCCGGATGCAGCAGCTGAAGATGCAGCTGCGGACCATCATCAACGCCATCCTGGACGCCCGGGTCCACGCGCACGGCATGACCGAGGCCGAAGCCATGGCGCTGATGACCGGCCGCGGTTACCAGGAGGAGGGCGAGGCGGCGGGCAAATGGCGGCGGGCGCTGATCACCTCGGCGCAGCTGTCCACCTACTACGTCGGGTACTCCGAGATCTCCGACCTAGCCCGCGAGCTCAGGGCGGCGGACCCGGGTCAGCCCGAGCAGGAGATCCACGACCGCATGCTGGCCCACGGCTCACCGCCGGTCCGGCTGCTGCGCACCCTGGTCACGTCGTGACCCGGCCGGCCGCCCGAAGAAGAACCTCCGCTCGACCAGGGACCAGCCCATCGACGTGAGCAGGTAGATCCCGGCCGCGAGCGGCGTGAACGCGGCGATCACGACGGTCAGGTACGGAAGCGCCTTGACCAGCACCCCGGTCCCGCGGGCCGCGGGCGCCGGAACGACAGCCGGGGCGGCCATCAGCCGGGCTAGTCGGCTGGAGAGCCAGCACAGCCCGGCCAGCAGGGCGAACAAGCCCAGGAAGACCCCGCCCTGGATGCTCGCGGGCCCAGCACCGCTCAGCCAGTGACTGCCCAGCGTGACGCCCAGGAGGTCATGAGCGAGCAGCGTGTTCGGCTGACCCGCGATCAGCGGCGACCGGAACAGCAGGTACATCACCGACAGGAACGGCCACTGGAACAGCAGCGGCGTGATGCTGGCGAACATGCTCGTGCCTTCCCGCCGGTACAGCGCGGACATTTCGCTTTGCAGCCGCTCCGGCTGCCTGGCGTACCGCTGGCGCAGGGCCAGCAGCTGCGGGGCCAGCCGGGCCGCCGCCGCCTGGGCCCGGAAGGCACGGAGGCTGAGCGGCATGAGGACGATCCGGACGGCCATCGTGACCGCGATGATCGCGGCTACGGCGGCCGCGCCGCCGAGAACGGGCGCAAGGATTCCGGTAAATCCGGAGACGAGGTGATACGCGGCGTCCACGGGGACGCCGAAGATACTGAACATGGGCAAGCGGCCTTCCAGCTACGAACGGATGATGGCTGGAGGCGGCCGCGAGGCCCGCGGATCAGCGAGGCCCGCGGATCAGCGAGGCCCGCGGATCAGCGAGGACTGGCGGCCGCCGGGGCCGCCGAAGGTGCTCTGGGCCGGGCCCGTCCGGCCGCGTCGGGATCGCGCTGGCGCAAGAACGCCGCGCGCCAGGATCTATCCCGCAGCGCCGAAACGCGGCGGATCATCGGGGCGCCGGCCGCGCGGGAACCGCCCGCCACCGAGGTGAGCAGGACCAGCACGGCCGCGAACACGGCCCCGGCCAGGATGGCCGCGGCGAGCGCGGTTGCCGCGGAGGGGGTCATCGCGAGCTGGGTCAGGTCACGCAGGAAGCCGGCCAGCACCGCGAGCAGGCTGCCCACCGCGATCGCCCGGTACGATCCCCGCAAACCCATGAAGTCCCGTGGCCTCCGCAAAAGTCCCCCGCTCCGCGAGGGAGAACCTTCTTTCAGCGTACGCCGTCAGGCGCCAGCTCCGCGACCGCGGCGAGCAGCCGGTCGACCTCGGATTCGTCGTTGTAGTGGACCAGGCCGGCCCGGACGGCGCCGCCGGAGTCCCGCAGGCCGAACGCACCCGCCAGCTCCCACGCGTAGTTGTCCCCATTCCACACGTTGACCTTGCGTGCGGCCAGCCGTTCCGCGACCTCGCGCGGCGAGTACCCGGCCACGGTGAAGAACGCCGTCGGCGCGCGGCGGGCCGCCTTTCCGTACAGCGTCACGTGGCCCATCGCGCTCAGGCCGCCGAGCAGGCGCGCGAAGAGCTCTGCCTCGTACTGCTCCACGGCGGCCATCGACGCCTGCAGCCGCTCTCGCCGGCTGCCCGTCGCGGTCTTCGGGCTCTTTGGGGTCTTCGGGTTCTTTGGGGCGGGGTCCAGGGAGGCGAGGTGGTCCACGGCCGCCACGACCCCGGACAGGTCGGCGTATCCCGGCGTGCCCCGCTCGAAGCGGCCGGGGACGCCTGCGGGCGCGGGCACCAGCTTGTCCGGGTTCAGCGTCTCGAGCAGGCCCGGATCGGCGACCACCGTGCCGATGTGCGGCCCGGACCACTTGTAGGCGCTGGTGGCGTAGAAGTCGGCGCCGAGCGCGCCGACGTCCACCGGCACGTGCGGCGTGGCGTGCACTCCGTCCACGTAGCACAGCGCGCCGACCGCATGCGCGGCCGCGGCGATGGCGGCCACATCGGGCCTGGTGCCGACGATGTTGCTCGCCGCAGTGACCGCGACCAGGCGGGTGCGCTCGCTGAGCAGCCCGGCGTACTGGCTGGCCGGCAGTTCCGCGGTCGAGATGTCGACTTCGGCCCACCGCACGATGGCCTGGCGCCGCGCGGCCGCCTGCACCCAGGGCCGGACGTTCGCATCGTGGTCGAGCCGGGACACCACCACCTCGTCCCCCGGTCCCCACTGCCGGGACAGGGTCTCGGCCAGCCGGTAGGTGAGCGTCGTCATGTTCGGGCCCAAGATGACGCCGTCCGGGACCGCGCCCGTCAGGTCAGCGACGGCGCGACGGCACTCGGCCAGGATGGCGTCGGAACGCCCGCTGGCCGGGAAGGCGCCCCCCGCGTTGCCGATCCCGGCCCGGTAGGCATCCGCGATCGCCTCGATCACCGCCGAGGGAACTTGCGTGCCCGCCGCGCCGTCCAGGTAGGCATAGCCGTCGCTCAGGGCCGGGTAAGCCGCTCGCACGCGGCTGACGTCAAAGGTCACGAACAGTGGATATTACCTTGCGGACGAGGCGCAGCACTCTCACGCCTGAGCCCAGGCCGGATCCCGGCCCGATGCGGTGAGCAGGAAGCGCCACGGATCCTCGCCTTCACGCCCGGCGGCCAGCACCGGCCACAGCTGCGGCGTGCCGGCCCGCCACGCGGTCAGGACGAGTTCCGGCTGAGCGGGACGGTAGTCCTTGCCCAGCGATCTGGCCAGGTCCCAGGCGTGCAGATGCCATTCGGCGCACGCCACGCCCGCCATCGCGCCCACCGTGACCTCGGTTTCGCGGTACCTGTGGTGCGGCAACTCCCAGGATTGCGGCAGCCGGCGGCCGTAGGATCGCGCCGACTCCGCGAACGCCGCGATGTGCTCGGGTCCGGGCACGTCGGGCAGCGCGGCCAGTTCGGCGGCGTTCTGCCTGGCGATCTTGCGGGCCAGCGAGTCGGCGGGGCCGCCGGCCGCCATCAGCCGCGCGAGCCTGCTGGTGGGGGCGTCGTCCAGGTACTCGTGGTAGTCGTCGGCCATGCACCGCAGGTGGCCCGCCAGGTCGACCGCCCGCCATTCGGTACACGGCGTCGCGGCCAGCCAGGTCTCCTCGGTGAACTGGGCCGCCAGCTCGCAGATGACGGTGACCCCGTCGCGGTAGGCGGCCAGGATCCCCGCCGGTGGCACGCGGTTCATCTATGCCTGGGGCGACTTATGCCGCTAAGCTGCACGATTCCTCCCCCGCCGGTCACCCGGCCTCCAGGTTCGCGTAGCCCCGGAGGCAGGGTCGCAAGCCCCGGGTGAGCCAGCGTGCCAGAGTTACGGCCCGCCGACAAGCCGTCCGCCCTAAGAAAAAATCAGGTGACAATCTCTCGCCCGCCCGGTTAACCTCACGGCTAATGCCCCCTGTCAGCCCTTTGCCGGTCACGCGCGCCTCCGCCAGGGTACGGCCAGTCGGGTCGTTGTGGCGGCTACGAGGGTACCTCAAGCCGTTCCGCACCCAGATGATCGTCATGCTCGGCGCCGCCCTCGGCTCGGTGGCCGCCGAGATAGCCATCCCGCTGCTCACCAAGTCCGTGATCGACGGGGCCATCGCGCACGGCGACAAGCGCCTGCTGATCCCGCTCGCCCTCGCGGCGATCGGTCTCGGCGTGGCCGTGGCGCTGCTCAACATGATCCGCCGCTGGATTCAGTCCACCGCGGTCGCGCAGATCGAGAAGTCGATCAGGGATGACCTGTACGCGCACCTGCAGCGGCTGCAGGCGTCGTTCCACGACCAGTGGCAGTCCGGTCAGCTGCTGTCGCGGGCCACGACCGACCTGTCCGCGATCCGCAGGTTCGCCGGGTTCGGGCTGATCTTCCTGGTCACCAACGTCATGACGTTCGTCGCGGTGGTCGCGCTGCTGATCAGCCTCAACTGGTGGCTCGGCCTGATCACCGGCGTGGTGTTCGCCCCGGTGCTGCCGGTCTGCATGAGGTTCGAGAAGCGGTACCGGGTGCTCTCCCGCCGGGTCCAGGATCAGCAGGGCGACCTGGCGACGCTGATCGAGGAGGCGGCGACCGGTATCCGCGTGCTGAAGGCGCTCGGGCGGGGCCAGCAGGCCGCCGCCAGGCACGACGCCCAGGCCGCGGAGGTCTACCGGACGCAGGTCGCCAAGGCCGGCCTGCTCGGGTCGTTCTGGGCCCTGCTTGACCTGATCCCGAACGGCGTCATCGGCATCATCATCGTCCTCGGCGCGTTCGCGGTCAGTAAGCACTCGCTGACCATCGGCGGCCTGGTGGCGTTCATCACACTCGCGCTGCAGCTGGTCTGGCCGGTCGAGGCCCTCGGCTACATCATCGCCTCCGGCCAGGAGGCGGCCACCGCGGCCCAGCGGGTCCTGGAAATCTTCGACACCCAGCCGGAGATCACCGATAAAGACCAAGAACACGCGGAACGATCGGTGGTGCTTGCCGCCGAGCCACGCCAGGCCCGGCCCGGCGGCAGCGCGGGCCGCCGCGGCCTGCCGTCCCCGCCCGGGGGAACCCGGGGTCACCTGCGGTTCGACCATGTCGCCTTCAGTTACCCGGGCGCCGCCGAGCCCGTCCTGCGCGACGTCGTGCTCGACCTGCCGCCAGGTCAGACGGTCGTGCTCACCGGGGCGACCGGGTCCGGCAAGTCGACGCTGCTGCAGCTTGTGCCGCGGCTGGCCGACGCGAGCTCCGGGTCGGTACGGCTCGACGGGACCGACGTCCGCGACCTCCCGCTCGAGCAGCTGCGCGCGGCGGTCGGGTGCGCCTTCGAGGACGCGACGCTGTTCTCGGCGAGCGTCAGGGAAAACGTGATGTTCGGCGCCCCGGACGCCGACGACGCCGCGGTCGAGGCCGCGCTGACGGCGGCCCAGGCCCGGTTCGCGTTCGACCTGCCCTGGGGTCTGGACACCAGGATCGGCGAGCAGGGCATGGCGCTGTCCGGCGGCCAGCGGCAGCGGATCGCGCTGGCCCGGGCCATCCTGGCCGGGCCGGACGTGCTGATCCTCGACGACCCGCTGTCCGCGCTCGACGTGCATACCGAAGAGCGGGTGACCAGGGCGCTGCACGAGATCCTGGCCGGCTCGACGGCCCTGGTGGTGGCGCACCGGCCCTCCACGGTCGCGCTGGCCGACACGGTGGCGCTGCTGTCCGGCGGGGTGATCGCGGCCAGCGGCAGCCACCGGGAGCTGCTGGCCTCCAGCGCGGAGTACGCCGCGCTCATGGATACCGACGGTCTGGAGGCAAGCGCGTGACCGTGTCGTCGGGGGGAACCAGCGCCTGGCGCGGGGTCGCCACGGAGAAGGCCGAGGAGGTCAGCGCCGGCCTGGCCGCGCTGCTGCGCGACCGGAGCAGGCGGCTGCTCGGTGATCTGCTGCGGCCTCACAGGCGCGCGGTGTACGCCACCGTGTCGCTGATCGTGGTGGAGAGCCTGGCTGTGCTGGCCGGCCCGTGGCTGGTCGGCGTGGCCATCGACACCGGGCTCCCGCCGCTGCTGCACGCCCACGACGCGGCGCCGCTGCTCGGCATCGCGGCCGCCTTCGCCGTCGCCGTCGCGGTGCAGGCGGTCACGACCCGCATGTTCGTCGCCATGACCGGCCGCGTCGGCCAGAAAGTGGTCCTCGAGCTCCGCTGCCGCCTGTTCGCGCACTTCGGTGACCTGGACGTGGCGTTCCACGAGGACTACACCTCAGGACGCGTCATCTCCCGGCAGACCTCCGACATCGATTCGATCTCCGACCTGTTCGAGGAAGGGCTCGACTCGCTGATCGCGGCCATCTTGAGCCTGCTCCTGGTCGGCACCGGCATGCTGCTGCTCGACTGGAAGCTCGGCCTGGTGGTGCTGGCGGGCTTCGTCCCGCTGATCTGGCTTACGGCCTGGTTCCGGGGCGAGTCGACCCGGGCGTACCGGCAGACCAGGGAAACGATCGCACTGGTCATCGTGCATTTCGTCGAGACGTTCGGCGGGATACGCGCCGTCCAGGCCTTCCGCAGGGAGCAGCGGAACTCCGACATCTTCTCCGGGCTGGGAGAGGATTACTCGCAAGCCAGCGCGCACGCCTCGCGGCTCATCGCGGTCTACGGCCCGTGTATCTCGCTGGTCGGCAACGTCATCACCGGCGTGATTCTCGGCTACGGCGGGCTGCTCGTCATCGAGGGGAACATCAAGGTCGGCGTGCTCGCCAGCTTCCTGCTCTACCTGCAGCGTTTCTTCGACCCGCTGCAGGACGTGTCCCAGTTCTACAACACGTTCCAGTCGGCGGCGTCCGGCCTGGAGAAGATCTCCGGCGTCCTCGAGCAGGACGCCGCGGTACCTGAGCCGTCGGCGCCGCAGCCGTTGCCGGCCCGGGCCGCGGCCGTGGCGGGCCGGCGGATGCGCTTCGAATCGGTGACCTTCGGCTACCGGGACAACCTCGTCCTGCCCGGGCTCGATCTGGATATCCCGGCCGGGCAGACGGTCGCCCTGGTCGGCGAGACCGGGGCGGGCAAGACGACGATCGCCCGGCTGCTCGGCCGGTTCTACGACCCGCGCTCAGGCCGGATCACGCTGGACGGGATCGACCTCCGGCAGCTGCCCGACGCGACGCTGCGCAGCGAGATTATCGTCATCACCCAGGAGAACTTCCTGTTCGACGGGTCGGTCGCGGACAACATCAGGCTCGGCCGACCTGACGCGTCCGCCGCCGACGTCGAGACCGCGGCCCGGATGATCGGCGCGCACGACTTCATCGCCGCGCTGCCCGAGGGCTACGACACGTCGGTCGGCAAGCGCGGCGGCCGGTTGTCGGCGGGGCAGCGCCAGCTCATCTCCTTCGCCCGGGCGTTCCTCGCCGCCCCGGCCGTGCTCGTGCTCGACGAGGCCACCTCGCTGCTCGACATCCCGAGTGAGCGGCTGGTCCAGGGCGCGCTGCGCACCGTGCTGGCCGGCCGGACCGCCGTCATCATCGCGCACCGGCTGTCCACGGTGGCGATCGCGGACCGGGTGCTCGTCCTGGACCAGGGGCGGATCATCGAGGACGGATCGCCTGCCGAGCTGATGTCCGGCGACGGCGAATACGCCGCCCTGTACTCCAGCTGGGCCGCCAGCCTGGCCTGACGGCCCGGCGAGAGGGCAACGTGGCGGAGATCCGGCGCACGACAGCCCGTGGTGCCCCGGGTCGGCGTGCGACGGCCACCAGCGCGCGCGTACCCTAGGTGGTCATGAAGCGCGGGGTCATCGGCCGGCAGAAGCCGAGCAGCGACGCAGAGCAGAAGCACAAGGCCGACGTAGCCTTCGCCGCGAGGCGAGCGGATCTTCTCGACGTGGCCCGCGAAGCGGAGAGCCAGCTCAGGAAGGCACAGGCCCGGCGGGCCCCGGTGCAGGAGATACGCCGCCTCGCGGACGACCTTGACGCCGCGCTCACCGAGGCTATGCGGGCCGCCTACGCCGCCCAGCGCGTAGCGATCGGCGCGCTTGGCTACGACGACCGCATCTACCGGCGGAAGGCGATGGCCACGCCGCCAGTGCACGCGCTCACCGCGGTAGCCGAGCACCTGCTCACGCTGCGGGAAACCCACCGCCTCAACGGCATCCCGGCCGTACCGTTCGCGGTCAGCCCGTCGGCGCCCCCCGCCTCCCACGCCTGACGTCCCCGGCCCTCCACGCCTGACGTCCCCGCCCGCATGCCTGACCTCCCCCGCCCCGTACGCCTCACGTCCCCTGGTTGAGCGATCGGCCGGACGCGCCTTTCCGGATTCTGGCGATCTCGTGTGAACCATCCGGGAGGGTTCGACGTCTCCAGCTATAGGGGGGATCAACCGTGGCTCGGCGACCTGGGGGGGTTGCATATAGGTAGCAATCGATTGTCCGCAGTTGAGCGTGTCGCTTGCGGCGTACACTGTGAGAGAGCACAGTTGGTCTAGGCCAATTTTTCTCAGCACGGTAGTAGAAAACAGATAATTACAAATAGTAGTCAATCAGTGCCGGGCAGAAACTAGAGGAAAGCTACGCATGGCTAGCCGGAAAACGGTCAGCATGAACCATGGAAGCGTTCCCATGAGCCGCGGCACACTGGAATCGACATGAATGCGCGAAATGAAACAGCCAGGAGGCACTGATATGTGCCCACACTCGCCGCCCTGTCCGGCGCCGTCAGCACCGGACCGTGAAGCGGCACACACCGTGGTCAGCCACCCGGAGCAAGGCTGGAGCCTGCTCTGCAACGGTGTGGTGATCTTCGAGGACACCGGGGAACTCCTCCCAGACGGCGCGGCCATCGCGCCGCACCGGCCCACTGACCTCTCGGCCTTCGACCGCCCGATCGGCACACACTTCGACCGCCCGGCCGACCTGGCCTCGCGGCACGACGGGCAAGCCCCGGCGGCCTGATCCGCCGCGACGACCTCCTGCGAGGTCGTCGCCGGATGCTTGGTCCGGCGACCCATGAATTCGCCGCCCCTTCGCCCTGCTGCTACCCCCAGAGCACGGTGGGCAGCCACTCGGCGACAGCCTCGGCGATCTCCGCGCGATGGCCCTTCAGCGCATGAGTCTCTCCCGGCACGATGACCACCCGATCTGCATCGCCGGAATCCGGGATCCCGAACGCATCTCGCTCGCCGTTCACCACGAGCACCGCGGCCCCGCTCGCGCGCGCCGCGCGGAGTTCTGCGACCCGGGTCGGCCGCGGTGCATCCGCTCGGCCCGGCGGGTGCAGCGGGAACGCCAGGGCGATCACGGCGCGAGCGCCTACCGCGACTGCGGTACGGCAGGCTACCCGCGCGCCGTTGCTCCGGCCGCCTTGCACGAACGGGACGCCCGGGGCCAGTTCGCGCAGCGCGGTCACGATCTCGACCCAGGCGGCGTCCTGCCGGACGGCAGGGCCAGGCGCGCGGGCGCCCCTGACCCGATACGGCTGCGTGACTCGTGCCACCATCCCGTCCAGGCGCAGCGCGGCATCGCGCACAGCCAGCACATCCGGCGCCTCGACGCTGCCTCCCGCACCATGGGTGAGCGCGAGCAGGAAACGCGCCGTAGCGCCGTCTCCGTCGAGCTCAGCGCGCGCGACTCCGGCCTCGGTGATGATCTCCACCCGGCCCATTCTCCTCACCGGCCACCGCGCATCCCCTAATGTCCGGTTTACCCTATTTGACGGCGGGTTCCGGTGGTGGATCCGGGCTTGGTGGTTGATCCGGTGCACGGGAGTACACCGGTTGCGCTGATGCTCCTCTGCGCGCCCCGTCCGATGGCGGCGTCGGCGCGGCAGTACGCTGACCCGGGATGGGGTCCAGCGTTACACTCGTCCAAATCTCCAGCGGGGATGCCGCTCGGCGGAAAGGCCGGCGGAGAGACGAGCAGCTGACCGGTGAGCAGGTCGCCGCCGTTACTCCGGGCCGGTTGTCGCCCACGCGCTGAGCAGGATGGGGTTAGCGGCTACTGCCTGGCTTTGCTGTTGTTCGTCCCTCAGCCGTTGCTCAAACGTATCCATGCCGATCTCCTCGGCAGTGGCGACTCCGGTGCCCACGATCAGCGGCGCGGCGAGACGCATGTTCTCCACTGCTGTGGCGATGCCGACGGGATCGCCGGGTCCGAAGTGCGCCTGAATCCCGA
>Ga0302324_100027619_pt1 | contig 10806 bp, 6 predicted proteins | sample Palsa_T0_1_FD_201949 | JGI IMG/M metagenome (GOLD analysis project Ga0302324, IMG submission 201949) | Peat permafrost microbial communities from Stordalen Mire near Abisko, Sweden - Palsa_T0_1 | ecosystem: Environmental > Terrestrial > Soil > Palsa > Peat permafrost | place: Sweden: Abisko...
CATCGTATATGCCCGCTATGAAAGTCTGCGTTTGGGTCCCCTGCACGCCGATGCGGATGGCGGGGCCCGCCGTGCCGCTGCCCGTGCCGTCCGCCGTTTCGCCGTGATTGCCGATCTCTATGTTGTTTGAGCCGCCGGTGAGACTGTATCCCGCCTGCCACCCGAGCGCGATGTTGTAGCCGCCACCCCCGCTGAGGAAGAGCGCCTGGTATCCGTAGGCCGTATTGTAGCTCGCGGTCGAGTTGTTAATGAGCGTCTGGTATCCGTCGGCCGTGTTGCCGCTGCCGGTCGTGTTTTCATTGAGCACCTGGTATCCGCTGGCCGTGTTTTCCCCGCCCGTGGTGGTGTTGTAGAGCGCCGCAAGTCCGATAGCCGTGTTTTCCCCGCCCGTGGTGTTGTAAAAGAGCGCCGCTGTGCCGAAGCCCGTGTTGCTTTCCCCGGTTGTATTGTTGATGAGCGCATCGAAGCCGGCGGCCGTGTTCTGGTAGCCGGTCGTGTTGGCGGCGAGCGTCCCGCCCCCAAGCGCGGTATTGTAGTACCCGGTTGTGTTGAGATGGAGGGCCTCGCTGCCAAGGGCCGTGTCGAAGTATCCCGTCGTGTTGGAGGCGAGCGCCCCTTGGCCATTGGCCGTGTCATTGTTGGAGCTCAGGCTGCTTTCTTCTGCAGTCACTGTGCCCAGGGTGCCGTTGGAGTCGACGACCACCGCCAGGGCCCCATTGGCGACAGTGGAGCCATAGATGCCCGCGATGTAGGTCGCTGTCTGGATGGTTTCCGTGCCTATTCTGATCGTATTGTTGTCGGCAACCTGTCCGGGGTCGAAAATCTCGATGTTGTTGCTGCCGGTCGTCGGGTTGGATCCCGCGTAGTAGCCGATGGCGATGTTGTCGCTGCCCGTAGTGGCAGCGTTGAGACTGTACGCTCCCACGGCGGTGCTTTCGGCGCCGGTCGTGCTGTTTTGCAGGCTATACGCGCCCACGGAGGTGCTTCCGGCGCCAGTCGTGTTGTTTTCCAGTGAATTATAGCCGAAGGCGGCGTTTATCCTGCCGGAAGTGTTGAAATACAGCGCCTGCGACCCGCCCGCGGCGTTCCTGTCGCCGATCGTGTTGTTGGCGAGCGCCGAGGCTCCGACAGCCGTGTCCAGTTGCCCTGATGTGTTAAGAAAAAGTGTGCTGACGCCCAGGGCTGTGTTGCTGTAGCCGGTCGTGTTGGTATAAAGTGCGGAACTGCCCAAGGCGGTATCGTTGTATCCGGTTGCGTTGGAGTAGAGCGCCTGGAAGCCCGTCGCGGTGTTCTCAGTGCCGCCATTGTTCAGATAAAGCGCCTCGTAGCCCACGGCCGTGATACCTGAGTCGCCCGTGTCGGAAAAGAGCGCCTTGCTTCCGAGGGCTGTGTTCTCGGCTCCTGTCGTGTTCGCCGCCAACGCGTCGTAGCCGTCGGCCGAGTTGTCGCTTCCGGTTGTGTTCTGAAGGAGGGAATTTGTGCCGCTGGCGGTGTCGTCATTTCCGGTAGTGTTTAGGTTGAGCGCGGCAAAGCCGCCCGCCGTGTCGTATGAACCCGTGGAATTCGCGTTGAGAGCCCCGAAGCCAAAGGCCGCATTGGCATTCCCCGTCGTGTTTGCGTAGAGCGCCTGGCTTCCGACGGCCGTGTTCTGGCTGCCAGTGTTGAAATAGAGCGCCTCGTAGCCTTCCGCCGTGTTGTCGCTGCCGCCGGTGTTGCTGTAGAGCGCCCGATAGCCGTCGGCCGTGTCGTTATTGCCTGTCACGCTCAGGTACAGAGACTTATAGCCAGTGGCCGTGTCGTAGTTACCCGTGGTGTTCGAGGACAACGCATCCGTTCCATTGGCCACGCTCTGGGTGCCGGTAGTGTTCGAATAGAGCGCCCCGTTGCCATAGGCCGTGAGGCCGCTGCCCGTGCTGTTGCTTGTCAACGCTTGATACCCGACGGCCGTGTTATTGGCGCCGGTGGTGTTCTGATACATGGTCTGGAACCCTACGGCGACGTTCTGTTTCCCCGTCGTGTTGAGGTAGAGTGCCTGTGCGCCGACACCGATGTTGTTGTTTCCAGTCGTGGTGCTATAGAGCGACTGGGCACCGAGCCCCACGTTGTTATTTGCCGACGTTAACGAGAAGACCGCCTGGTCGCCGACGGCCAAGTTATCGGCGCCAGTCGTAACGGAATTAAGCGCCTGGTTGCCTAAAGACGTGTTGGTTTGAGCGTGGCCTATGCAGCAAGCCAGCAGCACGGCCATTGAAATAACAATCTTAGTGAATGTCTTCATGGTGACCCTCTTATTCTTAGTGTCCGCTGTGGACCCTTCCTGTTAGATGCCAAGCCCGCCAATAGGTTGCCGTCTCCGGCTGGGGTTGTTGGACTCGCCCCGTTCTTGCACCTCTTATGCGTATCCAATGGGCGCGCCCGTCACAAACTATAAATCGGACTGGCGGATGCGCTTCCTGCCGTGATTGCGACGAAGCGTTGGCCACAATTGTTTGGAATCTCTGGAGCTGCCGGACGGCTCATCGGCTGCCTGCCCGTCAGGGACTTAGCGGCGTTGGCCGAGAAGCCGCGTTTAAGAGTGATCGCTTGGGCCAGGCCGTCATGGCCCCGAGGTTTCCTCGGATTAATCCAGGTTCGATTACGGCTCTGCAATGATTTCGGTCCAAGTCCAACGGGCTAGACGGACGTCCATTGTGTCATGAGCGCCCGCGTTCGAGCCCGTTGAACCTCGCCGGCCTGGTATTTTCAGCCTCGGGAATCCGCGCATTTCCGATATGTTAGAGGAAACGCGCTTGCCTGCCGATTGGAGTCATATCACAAGGAACCTCTGCTATGAAAACGGAGAGGTGCCTGAGTGGCCGAAAGGGACGGTTTGCTAAACCGTTGTACGGGTAAAACCGTACCGGGGGTTCGAATCCCCCTCTCTCCGCCATTTTCAGAAGTTCACCGCTGATTCTTGAGGAATGCCTGAACCTCAGCATGCGTCCCGCAAACGTGGAATACCAGACCGTCTTTCTCTCGCTGAAATACTAGCCTAAAATCGATTCCGCATCGGCATTCCATGAATGGCCTAATTCGCCTGAGGCCGATCCCCGAGTGGAGGTGGGGGTTTCCATACGTAATGCCAGCGGCCCGCATGGCCAACAATACCTCTTGGCTGCGAACGGGAGGGACGCCGTCGAGAAAACGCGGCGTCGCCAACAGTTTCACGGGTTGAGGTCAGCAATCGAAGTAATCTCACGTAGCTTTCCGGTTCGGCGCGCCCGCGCAGTCGCCGACTTCATGGCTGCGCCTGCCTTCGCGGATTCGGCAGGCGTCAATCCATACTCGTTCACAAAGTAGGCCGCGTCCGGCTCCATGACGGCAAACGGGATGCCGCGTCGATTCACAAGCTGGGTCAATGCCATGGTGACGTATGATCCCGCGTCTAGGCCGATGCTCTTGAGAACGGCGTCGCTTTCCTTCTTCAGGTTGCGATCGATACGCGTGCGAATTTGGATAGTGGCCATGCCTCAAAAATGTTCAATCGGACTCAGTGAGTCAAGTATCGACGAACATTGCGGGCGATCAACCCTGGCGATCTCCATTTCAGATGCCAAAGACTGAGGTGTCCCTCGCGCTAGGCCCTGGCAGGAATGCTCATTTTTGTCGGCCTTAGCCCGGGAGAAATGCCGGTGGCAGCATTTGAACTTCCCTCTCTCCGCCATCTTCAGAAGCAGGAGCGAACAGTGCCGCCGTCCACGCGCAGGGCTGCCCCATTGGTGGCCGACGAGAGCGGGCTGGCGACGTAGACAACGAGGTTGGCCACCTCCTCGGTGGTGGCGAACCGCTTCAAGAGCGAGCTTGGCCGGACGCTGCTGAAGAATTCCTTCTCGAACTCGGCGAACGGCTTTCCGCCGCTGATCTGGCTGACGAATTCGTCCACGCCGTTGGACCGCGTGGGGCCGGGAAGCACCGCGTTTACCGTCACTCCGGTCCCCGCGCATGTCTCGGCGAGCCCGCGCGAGACGGCGAGCTGGGCGGTTTTGGTCGTGCCGTAGTGTATCATCTCGACCGGAATCTGGACGCCGGACTCGCTGCTGATGAAGACGATCCGCCCCCAGTTCCTCTGTTTCATGCCACCAAGGTACAGGCGGCTCAGGCGAACGCCGCTCAGGACGTTGACCTCGAAGAAGCGCCTCCAATCCTCGTCAGGAATATTTTCGAACGCCTTCGGCTCGAAGATGCCGAGGTTGTTTATGAGGATGTCGACGGCCGGAAACTGGGCCGCCAGTCTTGCGGCCACGGCGGCGTCGGAAAGGTCGCCCGCAAAACCCTCAAGCTTCGCGCCGGGCACTTCCTTTTGAACTTTTGCAATGGCCCCCTGGACCGACTCCGTGGAACGGGCGTTTATGATGACGCGGGCGCCTTCGCGGGCGAGGCCGGTGGCGATTGCGAGGCCGATGCCCTTTGAGGATCCGGAAACAAGGGCGAGTTTGCCCGAAAGCTGGAGATTCATGATAAGGCGAACCGATGCGCCGAATGGCTCCGGTGTCAAACAGGGGGCCCGCGGGGACGGCGGCGGAGTCCTATGGCCCGCGCGGATTTCCTGTCCCCGGCGCCCGTGCCGCCCGGACCCGGGGGCGCAATCCGGTCACCTGGCGTTTACGCCGAGATAGTTTCCGTAGCCCACTATCAGCGTGGAGAGGATCAGCGTGGCGATGCCGGCGCCTATCAGCAGATGCGTCCGGCGGCTGGCGCCCCTCCATTCGTGCAGGATCCATCCCCACATCGTGCTGAAGATGATGATGCTGGCCATGTGCAGCGTCCACGACGAGAACTTGAAACGCCCCATCTGGGTCTCGCCCATAGTGTAGAAGAAGAACTGCATGTACCAGGTCGTGCCCGCCAGGGCGCAGAAGAGAAGGTTGGACGCCACGGGGATTCTCAGGCCGGCCGCCGCGGGTTCCTTGGCAGCGGGATCGGGCCGCAGGAAGCGGCTCACATACTGGTAGCCCGTCCCGTTGCGCAGGTTGAGAATAACGCACCAGATGAAATTTGTCGTGAACCCCCCGAGGAGCACCACGACGAGCTTGGGCAGGCCAGTCCATATCGTGCCCGTCCCGGCTGCGGCCGACAGCGCGGATATCGGCGCGCCCGCGTCGAGTCCGTAGGCGAAGCATGAGCTCATGATCCCGGAGAAGACGGCGACAAGCATGCCCTTGCGGAAATTGAACTCCCTTATGGCCTCCTTCTTCGTCTCGTCCGACAGCTCACGCTCCTTCGAGAGCCCGGCCAGGGCCGCGATGGCTATGCCGGTGAGGCAGATGCCCACGCCCAAGAGCGTGACCTTCCCGGAGCCCGTCGATGCGATCGCCGCGAGCTGCCCGTTGAAGATCGGGGGCACAAGGGTCCCGAATGCGGCGCAGAAGCCCAGCGCGACGCCCATGCCGAGGGACATCCCGAGGTAGCGCATCGTCAGGCCGAAGGTCAGGCCGCCTATTCCCCACAGGGCGCCGAAAAGCCAGGCGTAGAAAAGCGTGCGACTCGGGGTGCGGCCGAGCACTCCGACGAGGTCGTTCGTCATGGTCAGGCCGAGGACCCATGGCGCGATAATCCAGCTGAAGAAGCCGCCGACCAGCCAGTAGGTCTCCCATGCCCAGTTTCTGACGCGCCGGTAGGGCACATAGAAGCTTCCGGAGGCAAGGCCCCCGAGCCAGTGGAAGCAGACGCCGAGGAAGGGGTTGGGGTTCATGAGTGTTTGAGCGGGTGGGGTGCCTGCGTTTGGGACGGCCTAATCGCGCCGCCGCCGCCAATGGTCCGGGGACTGACCGTACTGCTTCTTGAATGCGGCGGAGAGGTGGAAGGGCGAGGCAAAGCCGAGGCGCTCGGAGATGGACTGGAGGCTCTCCGAGGAGCTCCCGATCATGCGCCGGGCCTTCTCCAGGCGCAGGCGCCGCACATACTGGTAGGGTGCCAGCCCCGTGTGCCGCTTGAATTCGCGGCGGAAGTAGGAATACGCGACGCCGAGTTCCCGGGCCAGGCCGGGAATGGCCGGCGGCTTGTCGACGGAGTCCATGAGCAGGCGCTCCGCCCTTGCGACGAAGCTCGTTATGGGGCGCGACGGCGCCCGCAGGCGCTGCGCCTCGATCACGAGGGAGAGGATCTGGAGGCCAAGCGAGGCGGCCTCGGGATCAAAACCCGCGGCAGCGCCGCCCAGGCGCGCCTGGATATCGTCCATGAGCGCCTCCAGCTTGACGGCCCGCTCAATCCTGACGACCGCGTTGTCCGGCCCCAGGGAGCCGTTCCTTAGCAGGCGGTCGGGGGTGCTCCCCTGGAGCTCGATCCACTGCTCGGTCCAGCCCGTCTCGGGATCTGGCGCGTACCGGTGCCACACGCCGGGAAGGACCACGAGCGCCGTGCCGGCGGGCACGTCGACGCGCCCCGTTGCGCGGGACTCGAATACGCCGCGTCCCTCCGAGACAAACACGATCTGGCCAGCCCCCAGCACCCGGCCGTTGGCCCAGCTGAAGTGGTGGTCCGCCGGGTGGCCGGCTGGCGGGTAGGGCGATCCCGCGGGGCACGTCTGGCGCCCGCAGCCGGTGACGGCGATTCCCCAGGCTTCCGACTCGGGAGGTTTGACAAGGTACCGGCGATAGTCGCGGAGGGCGCGCATGCAGGGTCAATTTATGAATGCTAAAGGTCAGCCCCGGCATTCCAAGTCAAGTTTCAATAGGGTATGATGCTCGCCCGTTCCGCCGTTGCCACATGAAAGGAGTGTCAGAAACTGCATTGAGCTTCGCCGGGAACGTCCCCAGCATTCCCACGTGAACCCCTCCAACTACGCATACGCCAAGGAGGCGTACGCCTCGTGCGGTGTCGACTCCGAGGCCGCCCTTGCGACAATGGCCGCGACGCCGGTCTCGCTGCACTGCTGGCAGGGGGACGACGTCGGCGGATTTGAGAGGCCGGGGGCCAAGCTCGACGGGGGGGGCCTCCAGGTCACGGGCCGGTATCCGGGCAAGGCCCGCACCCCTGACGAGCTCCGCGCCGACCTCGACATGGCGCTCCGGCTGATCCCCGGCCGGCACCGCGTGAACCTGCACGCCATGTACGGGGAGTTCGCGGGCAAGAGGGTTGAGCGCAACGAGGTCGGCCCGGTTCATTTCGCGGGCTGGATCGACTGGGCGAGATCCCGCGGCCTGGGCCTCGATTTCAACCCCACGTTCTTCTCGCACCCCCTGGCCGACGACGGATTCACCCTGTCCCACCGCGACGCCTCCGTGCGGACATTCTGGATAGAGCACGCCGCCGCGTGCCGCCGGATCGCCGCTGCCATGGGCCGCGCCCTGGGAACGGCGGCCGTGACCAACCTCTGGATTCCCGACGGCTGCAAAGACGCGCCCGCCGACCGCAAGGGGCCGCGCGAGAGGCTCGAGGAGTCGCTCGACGCCGCGTTCAGCGAGGCGATCGACGAGCGCCACCAGATCGACGCCGTCGAGAGCAAGCTCTTCGGCATCGGCTCGGAGAGCTACGTCGTGGGCTCCCACGAGTTCTACCTCGGCTACGCCGTGAAGCGCCAGAAGCTCCTCTGCCTTGACATGGGCCATTTCCACCCGAGCGAGTCCGTGGCGGACAAGGTCAGCTCCCTGCTCCAGTTCGTGCCCGGCCTCCTCCTGCACGTCAGCCGCGGCGTCCGGTGGGACAGCGACCATGTCGTGCTCTTCGACGATCCCACGCGGGCCGTCATGGAGGAGGTCGTCCGCGGGGGCTTCCTCGGGCGCACGCACATCGGGCTCGATTTCTTTGACGCGAGCATCAACAGGATCGCGGCGTGGGCCATCGGGGCGCGCAACACGCAGAAGTGCCTGCTCGCCGCCCTCCTGGAGCCCGCCGCGGAGCTCAGGCGCCTGGAGGACGCGGGCGACCTCTCCGCGCGGCTCGCCCTGATGGAGGAGGACAAGACGCTGCCGCTCGGGGCCGTCTGGGATGAATTCTGCCGCAGGAGCGACACGCCGGCGGACCGCGGCTGGTTCGCCGAGGTCCGCCGCTACGAGAGGGATGTGCTGGGCCCCCGCGGCTGAGACCCCGATGAAGCGCACCTTCAGCCACGTGAATTACCTCTGGGACGACACGAAGGCTGCGTCCCTCGACCCGGTCGGGCGCCTTGTCTACCGCTCAAACCTGCTTGGAAGCGACCAGCGCATCACGAACACGGGCGGCGGAAACACGTCGTCCAAGCTCCCCGGGAGGGACCCGCTGACGGGCGATGAGGTCGAGGTGCTTTGGGTCAAGGGCTCGGGCGGGGACCTGCGCACCAGCACGAGGGCGAACTACTCCTCCCTCTACCAGGAGAGGCTGACAGGCCTGAGGCGCGCCTACCTCGCCCGCGCGGACAGGGGCCTCAAGTCCGCGGCGGAGGACGACATGGTCGGGATGTACGCCCACGCGACGTTCAACCTCAATCCACGGGCCCCCTCGATCGACACGCCGCTTCATTCCTTCCTCCCGGGCCGGCACGTCGACCACATGCATCCGAACGCGATCATCGCGATCGCCGCCTCGGCGGGCTGCGAGCGGCTGACCCGCGAGGTCTTCGGCGGCCGGATGGCGTATGTGCCCTGGATGCGCCCGGGGTTCGAGCTGGGCCTCGCGATGCAGGACATCGTCGCGGCCAACCCGGGGGTAACGGCCATCATGATGGGCCAGCACGGCTTCATCTCCTGGGACGAGGACGACAGGGAATGCTACGGCGTCACGCTCGGGTTCATCGAGGAGGCCGCAGCCTACATTGAGGCCAGGTACGCCGAGAAGGGGGGCGACGCGGCCGCATTCGGGGGCGCGAGGCACGCCCCGATGGGGGAGGCCGCCTGCCGCGGCGTCCTCGCTTCGATCCTTCCCTGGCTCCGCGGCCAGGTCTCGGGGGAGAGGAACCTCATCGCGACCGTTCAGGGCGGCGCGGGAGTCCTCCGGTTCGTGAACTCGAGGGACGCCGCGCGCCTCGCCGAACTCGGCACGTCGTGCCCCGACCATTTCCTCAGGACGAAGATCAAGCCGCTCTACGTGGACTGGGACCCGAAGTCCGGGGATGCGGCGGCGCTGAAGGCGAAGCTGGCCTCGGGCCTCGAGCAGTACCGCGAGGACTATGCGGCGTACTACGCGAAGTGCAGGCACCCCGACTCGCCGGCGATGCGCGACCCCAACCCGACCGTCGTCCTCATCCCGGGGATCGGGCTCATCGCCTGGGGCAAGGACAAGTCCGAGTCGCGGGTCACGGCGGAATTCTACACGGCGGCCGTGGAGGTGATGCGGGGGGCCGAGGCGATCGACCGGTACGTCGCGCTTCCCGTCCAGGAGGCCTTTGACATCGAGTACTGGCTGCTCGAGGAGGCCAAGCTGAAGCGCATGCCCCCGGAGAGGGAGCTCGCGAGGCAGGTGGTCATCGTCGTGGGCGCGGGCTCCGGGATCGGCCGGGAGACGGCGCACCGTCTGGCGGGGGAGGGCGCCCTTGTGGCCTGCGCGGACCTGAACGCGGGCGCCGCCCTCGCGACCGCAGGGGAGATCACCGAGCGCCACGGCGCCGGAATCGGAGTGGCCGGCGAGGGCATATCGGGATGCGGCCCCGCGATCGGCCTCGCTGTCGACGTCACGGACCGCGCCAGCATCCGAGCGATGCTCGACCAGGTTGCGTACGCGTACGGGGGATTTGACTCGATCTGCGTGACGGCGGGCGTCTTCGCCCCCAGCGACACCTCGGGGCACATTCCAGACGACAGGTGGCCGGTCAATTTCGCGGTCAACGTGACGGGCAGCTACCTGGTCGCCGACGAGGCGGCGAAGACGTGGAGGGAGCAGGGCCTCCCGGGGAGCCTTGTCCTGACCACGTCTGCCAACGCCGTCGTGGCGAAGAGGGGCTCGCTCGCCTACGACGCCTCGAAGGCGGCGGCGAACCACCTCGTCCGCGAGCTCGCCATAGAGCTCGCCCCCCTCGTGCGCGTGAACGGCGTCGCGCCGGCCACGGTGGTGCAGGGGAGCGCGATGTTCCCGCGCGAGCGGGTCATCGGCTCGCTCGCGAAGTACAATATCCCGTACTCCGGGGACGAGGCCACCGAGGCTCTCGTCGGGAAGCTCGCCCGGTTCTACGCCGAGAGGACGCTCACGAAGGTTCCGATCACGACTGCCGACCAGGCGGAGGCCTATTTCCTCCTCGTGGGCCGGCGCCTGGGAAAGACCACCGGCCAGATCATCGCCGTGGACGGCGGCCTGCCCGAGGCCTTCCTGCGCTGAAATGAGGACGGTGCACTGCGCCGCGGTCGACCTGGGGGCCACCAGCGGGCGCGTCATCGTCGGCTCATGGGACGGCACGGGGCTCGCGCTCACCGAGGCGCACCGGTTTGCGAACCAGTTCCGCTCCGTCGCGGGGCACGAGTATTGGGACATCCCGGCCCTCTGGGGCGAGGTCCGCGCGGGCCTGGAGAAGGCCATACTTCACTTTCCGCGCCTCGCGTCCGTCGGCGTCGACGCCTGGGCGGTCGACCACGTGCTCGTCGACCCCCGGGGCCGGCCGGTCTTTCCGTTCCACGCCTACCGCGACAGGCGGACGGCCGCCGGCTCGGAGAGGCTGGGACGGCGCGGGATCAACCGGGTCTATTCGCTCACAGGGATTCCGAACTACCCCTACAACACGAGCCTGCAGCTGGAGGAGACGCTCTCCTCGTTTCCCGGCATGGCCGGGGTGGCTGCGCGCTGCCTGTTCATTCCCGACTACTTCAACTTCCTCATCTCGGGGCGCATGGTGAACGAGCTGTCGGTCGCCAGCCACTCCCAGCT
>Ga0302324_100027621_pt1 | contig 10806 bp, 10 predicted proteins | sample Palsa_T0_1_FD_201949 | JGI IMG/M metagenome (GOLD analysis project Ga0302324, IMG submission 201949) | Peat permafrost microbial communities from Stordalen Mire near Abisko, Sweden - Palsa_T0_1 | ecosystem: Environmental > Terrestrial > Soil > Palsa > Peat permafrost | place: Sweden: Abisko...
GACCGAGACCGTCTACGGCCTGGGGGCGCACGCCGCGCATCCGGTGGCCTTGCGGCGGGTGTTTACGCTCAAGGGCCGCCCGGCATCTCACCCGCTCATCGTGCATCTGGACAGCGTGCGCTATATCGGGCGCTGGGCGCGCGAAATGCCGGTCGCCGCCGAACAGCTTGCCGAGCGCTTTTGGCCCGGTCCGTTGACCCTCGTGTTGCCGCGAGCCTACAACGTCGATCCATTGGTCACGGGCGGTCAGGACACCGTAGCCGTGCGGGTACCGGCGCATCCGATGGCGCAGCAGTTGCTCACCGCCTTTGGCGGCGGCATTGCGGCCCCCTCGGCTAACCGCTATGGGCACCTGAGCCCGACGCGGGCCGAACACGTGCGCGAGGAATTCGGCGATGGGGTGCGCGTGGTTCTGGACGGGGGCGAGTCCAAGCTTGGACTCGAGTCGACCATCGTGGCTTGCCTGGGCGGCACGGTCCGCCTGTTGCGGCCCGGGTCGATCGGCCTCTCGGAGCTGCGTCGCGTGGTCGGGGAGGTGCTCGGCGAGCCGGGGGCACAGGCCCCTCGAGTTCCAGGAAGCCAGCGCGCCCATTACGCCCCATCGACACCGCTGGCGATCGCCTCGAGCGATGAAATAGAGGAACTCGCCGCCGTGCTCTCGGGGCGCGGACACCGCATCGCCGTACTCGCGCAGCGAGCGCCCCTGCGGGCGCATCAATTCGTCACGTGGATCAATGCCGGCGTACGGCCGGAGGCCTACGCGCATGATCTCTATGCGCATTTGCGTGCGCTCGACAAATCCGCGTGCGCGCGCATCCTGGTGCAGGAAGTGCCGGGCGATGAGCGCTGGCATGCGGTGCGCGACCGGCTCAGCCGCGCCGCCGCGGCGAGCCATACCGAGAGTCAGGCCGATGATGATTCGCTGGCGGTAGGCGTGCTGCCTTGAAGTCGCTGCGCTGATGCCGCGCTTCATTGATCCGTTCGAACCGGAGCAGATCCGGCGCCTCGCGACTGAATTCGGCTCGCCGCTACTGATCGTGGATTGTGCCCGAGTGCGCGCGCAGTACCGCAAGCTGCAGCGCGCATTGCCGGGCGTGGACCTGCACTACGCGCTCAAACCGCTGCCGCATGCGGCCGTGGTGCGCGTCGTGGAGCAGGAGGGAGGCGGCTTCGATCTGGCCACGACCGGCGAGGTGCAGCTGGTGGCTCGGCTCGGCGTCGATGCGCGGCGCTGCATACACACGCACCCGATCAAGCGCGGCCGCGATATCCGCAATGCGCTCGAATACGGCGTGCGCAGCTTCGTCGCCGACAATGTCGACGAAGTGCGCAAGTTCAAGCGCTATGCTGAGCACGCGGCACTGATGTTGCGCGTCTCGTTCCGCAGCCCCGGCGCGGTCTGCGACCTATCGCGTAAATTCGGCTGCGATCCGGAAGACGCCATCGGCCTGGCTCGCCTGGCTGCATCGCTTGGTATCGATGTGCAGGGCTTTTCGTTCCACGTCGGCTCACAGGCCGCCGACGCGCTCAAGCACGTCGAGGCGATCGAGGCCTGCGCGGCGCTGCTCAAAAATGCGCGGCGCGAGCGGCTCGGTACGCTCGATACGCTGGATATCGGCGGCGGATTCCCGATTGATTACCTGCAGCATGCGGTCGACATCCGCAGATTCTGCGCGCCGATTCGCGCGGCTCTGGCCCACCTGCCCGCGCGGGTGCGGGTGCTCGCCGAGCCGGGGCGCTTCATCGTCGGGCCGGCCGCGATCGGCGTCGCCACGGTCATGGGCCGCGCTCGCCGCGAAGGGCGCTGGTGGTATTACCTCGATGATGGTCTGTACGGCTCCTACAGCGGCCAGCTCTACGATCACGCCCGTTATCCGGTGGAGTCACTGCGCCAGGACGGCCCGTTGCTACCCTCGGTCCTGGCGGGACCGACCTGCGACAGCATCGATGTGATCGCCGAGAATCTGCTGCTCCCGCATCTCAAAGTGGGGGATCTGATCGTGGGCCGAGCGATGGGGGCCTACACCTGGGCCAGTGCCTCGGAATTCAACTTCTTCCCGAAAGCGACCGTGGTGACGGTCAATCGCCAGGCTCAGGACCGCGGTGGGGTTGAGCCCACGGAGGCGCTCTGAGCCTCGAGTCGGATAGCCGGCCCCACACCGCGGCGTCGATTCGCCACCTCCAGGAAGAGGACTGGCCGGCGCTGTGGCCCATTCTGCGCAGCACCTTCGAGGCCGGTGACACCTACGTCTACGCGCCCGACAGCAGCGAGGCGGCGATGCGTACGATCTGGGTCGAGCGGGCCACGGCCACATTCATCGCCTGTGCCGAGGACGGACGCGTTCTGGGAAGCTACTACATCAAGCCCAACCAGCCCGCCCTGGGCGCGCACGTGTGCAATTGCGGCTATGTGGTGGCGCCGGCGGCTCAAGGCCGGGGAGTCGCCACGGCGCTGTGCGAGCATTCGCAACGCATCGCCCGATCGCTGGGATTTCGCGCCATGCAGTTCAATCTGGTCGTGGTCACGAACGAGCGCGCAATCCGCCTGTGGCGCCGTCTCGGCTTCAGCGTGGTCGGCAGCCTGCCGGGCGCGTTTCGGCATCGGGATCTCGGATTCGTCGATGCGCTGGTCATGTATAAGGAGCTGGTGAGCTGAGCGGCTCGGCTATCATGCAAGCCTCGTCGAGGCCTGGATTATTTGGCTGTGCTGGAGTTGCCGCATGGATCTGATCTCGTGGGACGATTTTGCCAAGGTGGAGCTGCGGGTCGGACGCATCGTCGCCGCACAGGCGTTTCCCGAGGCGAGAAAACCGGCCTACGTGCTGCAGGTGGATTTCGGCGCCGAGATCGGTACCCGTAAATCCAGCGCGCAGATCACGCACCGCTATGGGCTCGATGAACTGATCGGCAAGCTGATCGTGGCCGTGGTGAATTTTCCCAAGAAGCAGGTCGGGCCGCTCATGTCGGAATGCCTCGTCACCGGTTTCCACGACGAGGGCGGCGCAGTGGTGCTGTGTGTTCCGGACCAGACCGTCCCGCTCGGGGCGAAACTGCTGTAGCGATGCTCCGGGCCGAGCGCCTGGAGTCTCTCAATACCATGCGCCCGTACCCCCACCATTCCACCAATCCTGATGTCAGTCGAGGCTGAAGTCACGGCGTCCGCGCTCGCGGCCACGGAGCTGCCGGTGCTACGGCTCAAGCGCGGGGAGGATCGCCGGCTGCGTGCGGGCCACCTATGGGTGTTCTCGAACGAGGTCGACAACGACGCGACGCCGCTGACGGCGCTGGCGGTGGGGTCCATGGTGCGCGTGCTGTCCGATCGTGATCAGTTCCTCGGCTACGCCTACGTCAATCCGCATGCGCTCATCTGCGCGCGGATCCTCAGCCGCAGTCCGGTGCATCCGCCCGATGCATCGCTGCTGGTACACCGGCTGCGCGTCGCGCTCGCGCTGCGCGAGCGGCTCTACGCCACGCCGTATTACCGCTGGGTCTTCGGCGAGTCCGATGGGCTGCCCGGGTTGGTGCTGGATCGATACGGCGAGACTGTCGTAGGTCAGACGGCCACCGCGGGCATGGAACTGTTGCGATCGCAGATCGAGGCGGCCGTGGTCGCGGTGCTCGAGCCACGCGCCCTGGTGTGGAAGAACGACGGTGGTGCGCGTGAACTCGAGCAATTGCCGCGTCAGGTGCTCACCCCGATCGGGCGCGCACCCGAGGAGCTGCAGGTGCTCGAGTCCGGCCTGCACTACAGCGTGCCGCTGGCGGGGGCGCAGAAGACCGGCTGGTTCTACGATCAGTGCGCCAATCGCGAACAGTGGCGGCGCCTGATCGTGCCGGGGGCGCGCATCCTCGATGTGTGCAGCTATGCCGGCGCCTGGGCCATCGCAGCGCTGTCGCAGGGAGCCGGAGCCGCGCTGTGCGTGGACTCCTCGGAGGCGGCCCTGGCCATGGCTCTGCGCAACGCCAGCGCCAATAGCGTCACACTGGCTACACAGCGCGGCGACGCGTTCGAAGTGCTCGATGAACTGCATCGTGCGGGCGAGCGCTATGACGCCATCGTGCTCGACCCACCCGCATTCATCAAGCGCAAGAAGGACATTCCGCGCGGTCAGGCTGCCTATCGCAAGCTCAACCAGGCGGCGATGCGACTGCTCGAGCGTGACGCGTTGCTGGTGAGCTGCTCGTGTTCCTATCATCTCGCACCCGAGGAGCTGGTAGGGCTGATCCAGTCGGCCGCGCGGCACAGCGGCCGGTTCGTGCAGATTCTCTACAGCGGCGGCCAGTCGCCGGACCATCCGGTGCACCCGGCCATTCCGGAAACACGCTATCTGAAGGCGTTTTTCTGCCGTGTCACGCGCGAGTGAGCGGCCAGACAGCCCAAGCAGCCGCTGATTCAAACCGATAGAATTCCCCCATGTTGCGCTATCCGGAAATCAACCCGATCGCCTTGAGTGTCGGTCCGCTGCGGGTCCACTGGTACGGCGTCATGTACCTGATCGGATTCGGCGCCGCCTGGTGGCTCGCGCGCCTGCGCGCGGCGCAGCCGGGCTCGAGCTGGAAAGCCGCCGACGTCGATGACTTCCTGTTCTACGCCATGCTCGGTGTGATACTGGGGGGACGCATCGGTTACGTGCTGTTCTACGGCCTGCCGCTGTGGCGCGGGGACTGGCTCTATCCTCTGAAGATATGGGAGGGCGGCATGTCCTTCCATGGCGGGCTGCTCGGGGTCGGAGTCGCGACTGCGCTGTTCGCGCGCCTGCACGGGCGTCATATCGGTGATGTGTTTGATTTCACCGCGCCGCTGCCCGGCGTGGGCCTGTTCTTCGGTCGCATCGGCAACTTCATCAACGGCGAGTTGTGGGGCCGTCCCACGGACGTGCCCTGGGCCATGCTGGTTCCGGATCCGAACGGTGGACCCGCGATCGCGCGTCATCCCTCGCAGCTCTACGAGGCCAGTCTCGAGGGCTTGGTGTTGTTCACGGTGGTCTGGATTTACACGCGCCGCCCGCGGCCGCGCTATGCGGCCGTCGGCCTGTTCCTGATCTGCTATGCGGTGGCCCGCATCACAGTGGAGTTCGTGCGTGAGCCGGACGCCCAGATCGGCTACCTGGCGGCCGGATGGTTCACGATGGGTCAGCTGCTGTCGCTGCCGATGCTGCTCGGCGGCCTGGGACTGATGCTGTACGCGTACCGAGCGGGCACTGCCTCGGGCAATTTCACTGCCGCACGATGAGACCTTACCTGGAGCTGCTGCGCGCCGTGCTCGAGCACGGTGTTCAAAAGGACGATCGGACGGGCACGGGCACTCTCTCGCTCTTCGGCCAGCAGCTGCGCCTGGACCTGCAGGCGGGCTTCCCGCTCGTGACCACAAAGCGCATTCATCTGCCCTCTGTGATCTATGAGCTGTTGTGGTTTTTGCGTGGGGATACCAATGTCGGCTATCTGCGCCAGCACGGGGTCACGATCTGGAATGAATGGGCCGATGCGCAGGGCGAACTCGGCCCGGTCTACGGCAAGCAGTGGCGCAGCTGGGGCGCGGCCGATGGCAGGCAGATCGACCAGATCAGTGCGGCCGTAAAGACATTGCGCACCAATCCGAATTCGCGCCGGATCCTGGTCAGCGCCTGGAACGTCGGAGATTTGGAGCAGATGGCGCTGGCGCCCTGCCATGTGCTGTTCCAGTTCTACGTCGCGGCGGGCAGGCTCTCCTGCCAGCTCTATCAGCGCAGCGCCGACGTGTTCCTCGGCGTACCCTTCAATATCGCCTCCTATGCGCTGCTCAACTGCATGCTGGCGCAGCAGTGCGAACTCGAACCGGGCGAGTTCATCTGGACGGGAGGCGATTGTCATCTGTATCTCAATCACCTCGAGCAGGCCCGGCAGCAACTCGCGCGTGCGCCCTTTCCCGCCCCGCAGCTGCGCATCCGGCGCCGTCCGCCGAGCATCTTTGATTACGAGTACGAGGATTTCGAGTTCATGAACTACGAGTTCCACCCGGCGATCCGGGCCCCAGTGGCCGTATGAGCCAAGCGCGTAAGCGGCGGCGGGCACCCCAGCGCAAGAGCAGGGCCGTGAAGGCGATTCCGGTACGTCTGGACATGATCCGGGTACGGCGCTCCCGCCTGCACGGCCGCGGCGTCTTTGCGTTGCGCCGGATCCGCAAAGGCACGCGCATCATCGAGTATTTAGGCGACCGCGTCTCGCACCGGGAGGCGGATCGGCGCTATGAACACAAGCACATCAGCGACAATCACACTTTCCTGTTCATCGTCGACCGCGGCATCGTCATCGACGGGGGCAGCGAGCACGGCAACGACGCGCGCTTCATCAATCACTCCTGCGACCCCAATTGCGAATCGGTGATCGATGACCGGCGCGTGTTCATCGAGGCCGTCCGCACCATCCAGGCGGGCGAGGAGTTAACCTACGACTACCAGATCGGCCGCGACAGGGAGGATCCGCCGAACGTGGATGAAATATTCGCCTGCCGCTGCGGTGCCGGTAGCTGCCGTGGCTCGATGCTCTGGCCACCCCGGCGCAAGCCGCGAACGCGCTCGTCGTGAAGGCGCGCAAGGTCTCGAGCGCGACCGTGATCGGCGCCATGGGTGTCGTCTACGGCGATATCGGCACGAGCCCACTCTACGCGCTCGAGGCCTCGACCACGGCGGCGGGCGCGCCCATGGACCGACTCGTCATCATGGGTGTGCTGTCGTTGATCTTCTGGAGTCTGCTGGTCGTCATAACGCTCAAGTACGTGATTCTGATCATGCGTGCCGACAACGACGGGGAGGGCGGTATTCTCTCGCTGTTCGCGCTGGTGCAGCGTGCACTCAGTGCCGGACATCGCTGGCAGCGGGCCATCGTCATGATGGCCGCTCTGGGAGCCGCATTGTTCTACTGCGATGCGCTCATCACCCCGGCGATTTCGGTATTGAGCGCCATGGAGGGGCTCGAGAACCTCAATCCCGATAGCGCCACGGCGGTCGTACCCATGACGCTGCTGATCATCGTTGCGCTGTTCGCCATACAGCATCGCGGCACCGAGCGCGTCGGGCGTCTGTTCGGCCCGATCATGCTGCTGTGGTTCCTGGTGCTCGCGGTGACCGGTCTGGCGGCGCTGGTGCGCCATCCGGCCGTGCTGGTGGCATTGAGTCCGAGCTATGGCGTGGCGTTGCTGGCCAAGCGGCCGGGCGTCGCGCTCGCAATCCTGGGCGGAGTTTTTCTGGCGATGACGGGCGGTGAAGCGCTGTATGCGGACATGGGACATTTCGGCAAGAAGCCCGTGCGTATCGCCTGGTTCGCGGTGGTCTGGCCGGCGCTGGTGATCAACTATTTCGGCCAGGGCGCACTCATCCTGGCCGATCCCAGGGCGGCGCACCTGCCGCTCTATCAGCTCGTACCGGTCGGCCTGCTGCCGCTCATGGTGCTGCTCGCCACACTCGCTACGATCATCGCCTCCCAGGCCACGATCACCGGCGCGTTCTCGGTGACGCGGCAGTGCATACAGCTCGATCTGCTGCCGCGGCTGCGCATCACGCAGACTTCGGAGCGCGAACACAGCCAGATCTACGTGCCCGCCGTGAACTGGTTTGTCATGTGCGCCGTGTGTCTGTTCGTGGTCGGCTTCCGCTCCTCCGATGCGCTCGGCGCGGCCTATGGCGCCGCCGTTGCCGGCACGATGTTCATCACGACGCTGCTCGGCGCCGAGCTGGCTCTGGCGCAGTGGCGCTGGCCCCGCTGGCGTGTGGGCGTGGTATTCGTGCCGCTCATGAGCGTCGATCTGGTCTATCTGATCGGCAATCTGACCAAGTTCAGCCAGGGGGCCTGGGTACCGCTCACGCTGGCGGCGATGTTATTCAGCGTCTTCATGATCTGGCGCAGCGGCCGGCGCTTGCTGCGCAATGCCCTGCGCGCAGTGGCGGTACCCCTCTCGCAGCTGCCGAAACTGCTGGCCGCCGTACCGCGCGTTCCGGGCACGGCCGTATTCCTCGCCAGCGATCCGGAACACGTACCGACCGCATTGCTGCGCAACCTCGAGCACAATCACGTGGCGCACGAGCGCATCGTGTTCCTCAACATGGAAATCACACGCGCACCGCGTCAGGACCCGGCCGACCGCGTGCGCATCGAGCTGCTGCTGCCGGAGATCTACGCAATCACGGCGCGTTTTGGTTTCATGGAGACTCCCGATGTGAGTGAGTCCCTCAAGCAATGCCGCGCCCGTGGGCTGAAGCTCTTTGCGCAGGATTGCTCGTTCTTCCTCGGCTGGCACCTGGTCGCGCCACGACCACGCGGGGGCTACGACGGCCTGCGCCGCTGGCTGTTTGCATGGATGCAGCGCAGCAGCACGCAAGCGGTCGAGTTCTTCCGCATGCCCGAACGGCGCGTGATCGTGCTGGCGACGCAGGTTGAGCTCTGAGCGGACGGCATGGGCCCACGCCTCACGCTGCTCGCCGCGGTGGCGGACAACGGAGTCATCGGCCACAACGGCGCATTGCCCTGGCATCTGCCGGACGACCTGCGGCACTTCAAAGCGCTCACCCTCGGCAAGCCAATCCTGATGGGCCGGCGTACGTTCGAGTCGATCGGCAAGGCATTGCCCGGGCGGCGCAATCTGGTGATGACGCGGGGCGCGGCGGCAAGCGCGCCCGGTGTCGAGTACGTGGCGAGTCTCGATGCCGCCCGCGCGCTCACGCTCGAGGCGCCGGAGCTGTGCGTAATTGGGGGCGCCTCGCTCTATGCGCAGTCGCTCGGCGTGGCGACGCGGATCTATCTCACGCAAGTGCACGGCGAGGTTGCGGGCGATGTGTATTTTCCGCTACAGGATTTTACCGGCTGGCGTGAGCTCGAGCGACTCGAGCATCCGGCCGACGCCCGGCATCAATACGCGATGAGCTTTGTGACGCTGGAACGAGCATGAATCCGCTCGGCCGGCGCCGCCTGATACTGCTGGCCATAGTGCTGGCTCTGATCGGCGCGCAGGCTCTGCGCTGGCACTCCCCGCGAGGCAGCGCTTCGACCGCCACAGCAATGCCGGGCACGCGCGCCGCGCCCGACGTGCTGCAATTGGGGCGCCTGAGGCTGCAGCCCTGCGAGATCGGCAAGCGGGGCGCGAGCGGGCTAACGACGCTGCGCGCCTACTGTACCGATTTCCCGGTACCGGAGAATCGCGCCGCGCCCTCGGACAGGTGGATCAAGCTCAAGGTCGCGATCCTCAAGGCCGAGGCCACCGCGTCCGACGCCGATCTGGTCACGTTTCTCGACGGCGGTCCGGGAGGGGCCGCCACGGACGACTATCCAGCGATCGATCCGGCGCTCGAGCCCCTACGCAGCCGCCACGCTATCCTCGTGTTCGATCAGCGCGGCACCGGCGGCTCCAACGCACTGAGCTGCGCGAGCGAGCCCGGCGCCGCGTCGCCGGCCGCGCCCGCTGCCATCCAGAGCGTGAGCGCCACCCAGGATTCGCTGCGCCGTTGTCTGGAGCAGCTCGCGGGCCGCGCGGCCCCCGAGTACTACACGAGCAGCGATGCCGTGCGCGATCTCGAGGACGTGCGTCAAGCTTTGGGCGGCCCGCGCCTGGATCTGATCGGCATTTCCTACGGTACCCGCGTTGCCCAGCAATACGCCGCACGCTATCCGCGATCGGTGCGCAGCCTGGTGCTCGACAGTCCGGTTCCGAACACCCTGGCGTTGCTGAGCGAGCATGCCCGCAATCTCGAGCGCGCATTGCGCGACATATTCGCACGCTGCCGCATGGAGGCGAGCTGCGTGCAGCGATTCGGCGATCCGTATGCAACCCTATATCGCCTGCGCGACGCGCTGCGCGCGCAGCCGCAGGCCGTGGAGCTGCGCGACCCCCGCAGCTTCCAGGCGCTGCACCGGACACTCACGGCCGCCGATCTGTCGGCGCTGGTGCGCTTCTACGCCTACAGTCCGCTGACCGCGGCGCTGTTGCCATTGATGCTGCAGGAAGCCGCTCGCGGCAACTACGCTCCACTGCTCGGACAGTCGCAGTGGATCGCCGATGACCTGAGTGAACGCCTTGACGGGGGCGTCGAGTTGTCGGTGCTGTGCGCCGAGGACGTCGATCTGCTCACAGCGCGTCCCGAAGATGACAACGCGCTGCTCGGCAACGGCTTCATTACCACGGCCAAGGCCGCCTGCCAGGTGTGGCCACGAGGAGCAAGGCCGCCGGATTTCCATGCGCCGCTGGTCTCAGCCCTGCCAGTGCTGATTCTGTCCGGCCAATACGATCCGGTCACGCCGCCGGACTACGGCGCGCAGATCGCGCGCTCGTTGAGCCACGCCCGGCAGCTCATCGCGAACGGACAGGGACACGGCGTCATCGGCGCGGGCTGCATCCCTAAACTCGTGCAGCGCTTCATCGATGAGCTGCAGCCCGAGCGGCTCGATGCGCGCTGCCTGGAGCGCCTCTCGGACACGCCGGCCTTCATCGACTACAACGGGGCCGCGCCGTGATCGAGCTCGACGGGTTGCACAAGGCATTCGGCGCGCGCAAAGCGGTCGACGGCGTGTCCTTCACCGCCAGCGATGGGCAGATCACGGGCTTGCTGGGCGCCAACGGCGCGGGCAAGACCACGACCTTGCGCATGTTGTACACGCTGATGCAGCCCGACCGCGGCCGCATCGTGGTCGATGGGCTCGATGCGCGTACGCAGCCCCTCGCGGTGCGCGCGCGCCTGGGGGTGCTGCCGGACGCGCGCGGCCTGTATCGACGTCTGAGCGCGCGCGAGAACATCGAATACTTCGCCGCGCTGCAGGGCATGGACGCGGCCTCGACGCGTC
>Ga0302324_100027622_pt1 | contig 10806 bp, 20 predicted proteins | sample Palsa_T0_1_FD_201949 | JGI IMG/M metagenome (GOLD analysis project Ga0302324, IMG submission 201949) | Peat permafrost microbial communities from Stordalen Mire near Abisko, Sweden - Palsa_T0_1 | ecosystem: Environmental > Terrestrial > Soil > Palsa > Peat permafrost | place: Sweden: Abisko...
GACGCCTGCTGATCCACGAAGCCCCCGACCCCAACCGCCATCGACTGCTACTGCCAGCACGGGCTCAACTCGCCATTCTTGCTCATCAGGCCAGCTGCTAACCGATCACGAATGAAGATCTCTTACGTCAACTTGCCGTCTTGCGCGCCTCTTCGTTGACCGAAACGCTTTGAACCGCCTACCCCCAACCCGACGCCGTTCGCGTGGACCAAGCCCGTCAACGCGATCATCAAGAGCCATCGTAGGATGCTTGATCGCATCTCGACGGCGGTGCACTAGGCGACCTACCCGGCCTCCATCGGCATTCGTAAGCGCCACGCAGTTTTTCCCTCTTCAGGCTCCAGCGGGCGCCGAGCGGTACTTCTTCTTCAGCACCACGGCGATGACCTTCAGATGCTGGACCTCGCCGCCCCCCTTGCCGACCACCCTCGTGGCCAGCGGCCACACGTGCGACGGACAGAGTCATTGCCCAGCAGTTGCCCGTCGCGCTCTTACTTCGTGTCCCCGCAAGTCGCGTGCCGTCGGGGTCTGGGTTCTCGAAACCAGCCAAAATGTTGGCGTCGCGCGTGATTCGCCGCCCTTTGTGAAAGCCGGTTTCGGAACCCTTCTCCCGCTCTACTGATTCCGCGCAGTTGCGCGAGATACGACGAGGGCACGCGAGCCCAAAACAGCACTGGAGATCACTGAACGTCACTGGCGAAGTGGTGTGAAAGTGGTGTGAAGCCGGGGGCGCCGATTCGGGCGAGAGGGGCTTACACCACTTTGTGGCAATGGCCACGGCCGCGAGGGCGGCCGGTTCTTCCGCCCGACGCGGACGCGCGATGCGCATCCGCCTCTATCCCTCCGCGAGGGTTGAGAGGATCTCCGGCCAGACCTCGTAGGAGAGGAGGTGCCCAAAAGCCGGGAAGAAGGGCGGGCGACTGGTCGGAATCGCTGTGCTCAAGCAGCGCGCCATCGCAACCGGAGTCGAGACGTCGAGTTCACCGTGCCAGACGTGCACTGGAACCCGGATGGCTTGGAGCGGAAATCCCCACGAACGCGAGCCGAGGGCAAGCTCGGCTGCGAATCCTCCGAACCCGGTGCGGAAAGCCTCCCGTTTCGAGGCCATGTACGGCCCGCGAATGCGCTCAAGAACGCGGCGGTCGCACTCGGGGACATCGCCTGTCATGGCGTTGTCGATGCGTTCCGGTCCCATCATGCGCAGCAACGGAACGGCGTACGGAGCCAACGGCAGACGACGGTGGAGTGCACGTCGCCGCAGGGTCATGCCGTCGCGAACGCCTGGTAAGTCGAGAGGCGCCAGGACACCAATCATTCCAGCGACGCGCACGCGATCTGGAAGCGCGTATGCGCAGGCCGCGACGTACGGACCGCCCCCGGATGACCCGGCTATGGCAAACGAGTCGAGCCCGAGCGCGTCGGCAACTTGTTCGACCTCTCGGGGCCAGTCGAGCACGCGCCGCTTCGGTTGCAAGTCGCTGACACCGAACCCAGGACGCTCGTCGGATGGCCATGTCGCCACCACGGCAAGCTTTGCCCGTCAGAAGAAGTTGCCAAGCATCGACGTCATCGGCTCGTCGGACGCGAAAGTCGGCGTGATAGAGGCTGGGGCCGACTGCGAGGTGGTAGCATTCGGCGTCGAAGATCCTCTGGCGCTGCTTCGTCGAACTGAAATGGCTCTCCTCCTGCCTGACATGCGCGACGCGCGTCTTTGTAGAATTGCTTACCGATCCCGTGTCCCCGCCTCGAGTCGACTGCGGCTGCGGTGGACTGTCATCGCAAGCGCCACGACGGCGGCTGCAGCATTTTTCGTCGCGTGCATAGGCCGCGCGGGCGAACCCAGCGGGTTGGAGTTGGGGGTGAGAACGGGGTATGCGTTGCCGCTGGGCAGGACGACGGGCAATGCGAACGACGAATTCAGCGATACCACTTCAGGCGTCGTGCCCATCTGGTTCGACGTCGGATGCCGATTCAACGAACATATGCTCCTGGGCGCATACCTCCAATACGGCTCCGCACATTCCGACACTACACAGGATTGCCAGACCGGCACTTGCCCAGCAACGGACATCCTGTTCGGCGGGCAGTTTCACTACCATCTTTTCCCTGATCGATTGGTCGACCCGTGGTTCGGCATCGGCGCGGGCTACGAGATTCTCAACTTCACCAAGGAGGGTGGAGGCACGGTCGATTACACTTTGGAAGGCTTTGACTTCTTCAATATCCAAGCGGGCGCAGACATCAAAATAATGCGGAACGTGGGCATCGGACCCTTCGGCGGGTTGACCTTGGGGCAGTTTTCGAATTGCTCAGATTCCTGCTCGATGCCGAACATCGCCCCCCAAGCGCTCCACGAGTGGCTCACCTTCGGCATCCGTTTCGTATACGATATTGCTATTCCCTCACTGGTACTGCCGCCACCAGCGCCGCACGCCCACAGCCCGTCCGACGACTGGACCGCGCCAGGGGATCGACCGCCTCCGTTTCCGTAAGACCCTTCGCTTCCAAGTTGAACAGGTGCGTCGACGAGTTTCTGGGTCAAAGCAGCTCTGTGCGAGCGTCACGCTGAGTACATGACCCGCATGAGGAGAAGCGATCGCTGAACATCTTGGCCTCGCCCACATCGACGTCATCGGCTCGTCGGACGCGAAAGCGGGCAGTTCGGGGATCGCATGAACACGACTCAAGCTATCGAGGGACCTCATCGTCGAGGTCACGCTGCGCCGGTCGTGAGCACTTAGCCCTCAGCGGCGGCGGAAGTACGGTTGCATCGATGCTTAGCCGAGGGGATGGCGAGATCTTTCTGCTTGCTTGCACGCTTGGCTCGGCTGGGATCGCTGGCTGCGGGGGCGGCTCAACGACGGGAGGTGACGCCGGGGTCCAATCCGATGGCGGGGTGACCCCCGAGGCATCGTTGGCCGATGTGGGCACCGAGGCCGAGGTCGCCACGAAGCAAGGCTGGCTCAGAAGCTTCGCGAGCAGGCTTTCCTGGATCGCGACCAATCCAGCCGCGCAGAAGATCGCGCTGGAGGCGGCCGAACGCGGTCTTGATAAGTTGCTTCCGCCGCATACGTGAACCGGTTGCGCCGGGCAGAGGCGCGCTTGCGGGACGTGACTACGTTGGTCGTTCGCCCGCCGCGCGGATGATGCTCTTGGCGGTGTGCTCGTTCACTTCGGCGTGTCGAGGGATCGCTATCGTTCCCTTGGTGTACGGGTTTTCGTAAACGGAGTGTCGGCCGCCTTCGCGGACGAGGATCGCGCCAAGCGCCTCGACACGCCGCACCAGCTCCTTGCGTTTCACGTGGCGAAGGTGGGCTAAGCGGCTTTTCGCTTCGTGGCGCTACGTCGTGCGAGCGTCTTGTTTGCCTTGACCAGCTCGGCCAGGGCATCGAGCAAGTTTAGGTAGGCCTCGGCTTGCGTACGCCCCTGGCTGTACGCGCCGGGGAATGTCGGCAGTTCAATCGCCCACCACTTGCCAGATCGCGTGAGCAGCACGCGGCCGACCGGCGTGACTTTCGCCACGGTTCGAGAGGGGCGTGCGCGTGGTGCCATCATCAGCTCCGCCGGATATCTGGCTGCACTAGGCGCTTCTCAAGTCGGCGCAGCAGGTCGCGGACGGGTTCGCCTCTCGGCACTCCGACGATGAACCCGTGGTGCCGGTGCAACCGGAAGTGGAGCAGAGCCCGCGCAGCGTCGGACGGTCCGCCAACGTAGTGGACCAGTGCCTGTAGCGCCGTGGTCAGGTTGCGCGGCGAGGGAGTCCCGCCCCGTTGGGTCTCCGTGCGCACGTACGTGACGTAGTCTGGAGGCGGCCCCGGGCGTGCTTCGCGCCGCTCCTTGACCTTCTGCTCGTTCTCTTTCATCCCGCACCGGACCCAGAGCATGAGCGCCGCTAACTGAGCGTCGTTGGCGTCGTTGGGTTCGTGGATGGCTTCGCAGAAGGCGCAGGCGGTGGGCGTACTGCCCAAGTCGATACCCTTCCGCCTCCGAAAGTCCTTGATGACCGCGCTCCTGGGCACGTCGAGCGTGCCCTTGGGTGTCCGCTCGTAGGGGAGCTTCGCGCGGGTGCGCGGCGTCTTTTCGACGCGACACAAGGCGGGGGCCACGGCGAGTAGTTTGCCTCCTCGTGACCATAGAAGCAAACCGCGACGAGCACCACGGTCGGCGCATTCGGGTGCTCCGCGTTTTGGCTGGCTTGAAGCAGTCTGAACTTGCAGCACGTGCGGGGATCTCTCGGAAGACGGTTGTGAGCGCCGAGCGCGGCGGGCGCCTGCATTCTGCGACGCGCCAGGCCATCGTGCGTGCTCTCGGCGTTGAACCCGACCCTCACCTCGCCAGCCACGAGCGAAACTCGCTGCGCAGCCCCGCGTACTCGGGATACCGTTCAACGAGGCCATCGAGAAACAGCCGTTCGAAGCCCTCGATCGTCCATCCGTCCGGCGACTCCAGCAGCAAGCGCGGGAGGTTGTGGAGAGCATCTGCCAGCGCCTCGGCCCTCTCGACGTCCTTGGACCAGCAAGACGCCCGAACCAGAACGAAGGCCCGCTCGAGCAATCGCAGACACGCATCGACTTCCCCGCTCGAGAGCTGCTCGTTCATGGGTATTCAACCGCGGACCCAGTCGATTGCTTCCGAGACGCGGACCCGCGCTAGGGCGCCGCCACGACGGTCCGTCGCCGCGCCTCGCAAAAGTAAGCGTAGCGAGCGTACGCCGTCGCTTCGCTCGCAATCCCACAAAGTCGCATCAACCGAAACCGATGACGCTTCCGACGTACACGCAACCGAGAAAAGGCCGCGTTCGCGAAGTCCAGCTCCGGCGGGCCGTGGAGAGCCTCACCGTCCACCGCAGCGAAGCCGCGGTCGTTCGCGCGGCCGAATTCAATGACATGCTGGCATACGCCGCGGAGCAACTCCTCAAGTATAAGGTTGGAGATGCTTGGCTATGGACCCGCCCAGAGGGTGGCACCATTCATGTGGCTTTTGTGATTGTCACCAACGCCTTCTCCTCGTCATCGCTCGAGGCGAGGGCCTCGTAGACAACCTCTGCCGCCTGCGTGCTGCTAGTGGAGTCAAGAGCGCCTAGCAGGGCAGCGATCGCTCTCGCGCGACGGAACGCGGCAAGCGCAGTCGGCGAAAGCGCCTCCGTCGGACCAAGCGCATCCTGAGCGTCCAGGTAGGTATTGTCCGATTCCCTTTTGAGATCTTGCAAGCGTTTCCGGAAGCCTGGGTCCAGAGGCACGCCTCTTTCGATTGCGGCAATGGCCGGACCAGCAAGAGACGGGTCAAGGCCAGCGTTTCGGACCGCAACACGCGCGGCCGCAGTCACAATATTTCGAACGGTTCTCCGAGAGGCCAGGATCTGCTCCGCCACCACCGGATATTTTGAGTGCAGTCTCGTTCTCATGACCTCCTCGAGGAGCCCATCCCTCGTCATCGAGTTCGAGCTCGTATAAGCAGGGCTCGTGACGAAGCGCATGCGAAATGGCTTTGCTGATCTCATCAAACCTCAAGTCGGGAGCTCCACCGAGCGAGCAATGACGTCGTATGCCCCCACCTCGTCGATAAAGATGCGGTAATGCCGCGCGCCATCCAGATCCTCATGCGATAGACTTCGCAACTGTTTCAGCCAGTCCGACTCGCCCCACGCGACGAGCTTATCGTAGGCGACTAGATGGTCCTTGGTGCACGCACCGAAGTCCGTGAAGCAAAATGCCACGACACGTTCGAATCGGATGGAGGTTTGCTGGCCCTCGACGCTGTAGCTCAGCATAAGCACTTGGTACTTGAGTCTCGTCTCGGGGCCGTCGTCTATCTCCGGCGAGGGAACCGGAAGGCGCCAAATTTCTGCAAACCCATTCATCGTGTCCTCCCCCTCACCAGAGCACGCTCAACGGCCCGCGCCGCCGCCGCGATTCGCAGCACCTCAAGACGAAGCGACGCTTTAGTTTCGTGTAAACGTGGACGCCAGCGGCATCAACGCCGTGGGTACGAGCTTCGCCGTAGATACGGAGCTCTGCTCCATCATCATGGCTCGAACATCGTAGCGACATGTCTGCCAGACGATGCGCTTTCACGGGTTGCCGGCGAGCGGAACTACGCGGATGCCCGCACAACGTGCTGCGGCGAAATCACAGGAATTGGGCCAAGGTTTGGGCCAAGCGCCAAAAATAGTATTCTAAATCATGTACTTATGGCGGGGTGGACGGGACTCGAATACGGCGAGATCGTCGAATTCGCGGCTATTCGCGATGGACTTGGGTCAGGGTGACCTTACGCGAGTCGACGTAAGTGCGCGTGAGCCGGTTGCCTTTGGGCCAAACGAAATCTCGGTTTCTGGGGCCGTTGAAGAGCGCCTCGCCGTGGCGCTCGAGCGCGCGGCTGCGGCCGAGCGCTGGGACATCGTCGCGCAGCTCGTACGTGAGCTAGCCGCGAGGCGGCTCACGACACCGCGCCCGTGCCAAGCTCCGAGGTGACTGCAGAGGACCGTGAACGCGCCCGCGCTTGGTGGGGCTGCGTCTGCGGCTTCCTCTCGAGCTCCTGGCGGTCGGCCAGGTCGAGGGGCTCGGGCGGGGGCCTCGTCGAGCTCGGGCGCGTACGAGGCCAAGGCACTCCGCTTGCCCCTGCCCTCTGGCTACGGGGCTCGTGCAGCGTGGGATCGCCATGCACCGGACGGACGACGGCGGGGGGGTCCGGCGACGCTCCTACGGGCGGCGTGGCCCTTCGGCGAGGGCTTGGCCCGGCCGGATGCTATGACGGCGGCCGGTCGCAATTGTCCCAGATTCTCAGCTCCCCATGGTTGAACGTCGCGTTGGCCGTCGTCTGCCTTGTAATCGGGAGCGTGGTGACGAGGCACTTCGGCACGTACAAAAAGCTGACACACCAGGTCCGCAGCTTCGGTTTCGTGTTTGGCGGCGTGAACAAGCTGGCAGGGATGGAACTGCGCTATCGCGGTCACGGCCCGTCGGTCGAGAACCTCACCGTTTCGCGCATTGTGATCTGGAATACGGGAAGGGGGGACGTAAAGAAGGGGGACATCATGGGCAGCGGCATCCTACGGATCGCCATCGATCCGAAGTACGTGATCCTGGCGGCGGAGGTAGTGCAGCAGAAAAACACCGACAACAACTTCGAGGTGAGCACGGCCGAGGATCTGAAGGCCGTGACCATCTGCTTCGATTTCGTGCGACCCGGCGAGGGCGTCGTTCTCCAGATCGTGCACACAGGAGCTGGGAGCAAGGATCTGACCGTTGCTGGGACCCTCGCCGATGTGAGGATTTCGCGGTCTCGGGCGAATACAGGGGACCAGGGCGCAAGCGTCAACATGACGATCGTGACGCTCGGCCTCCTATTCCTGGGCGCTGCCTTGGGGGGCGCTATCGTCGCCCTCTTCCTTGGGGCCGTCCCGCCGTCTGACCCTGTGGTCGCCGCGCGGCTTCCGCAGCCCGTCAGGATCGCGGTAGCGCTTGGGCTTGGTGCGGTGCTGCTTGGGGAGATGTACCTGATCCGTCGCTTCGGTAAGGCTCCGCGTGGCCTCGAAAAGTTCGACGAGAGCTTCTGAGCCGCGATCCACCGACGGAGCGCTTCCCCGGCGACGCTCCTACTGGCGGTGTGAGGGGCGCGCACCGGACAGCGGGCGAAGATCTCGCCCCGAGCACTGTCAGGGTCTTGGCCTGTCTTCTTGGCCGAGTGGAAGGGTCTGACCCCTAGTTTGTGATCATGACGCACCTCGACCTGCACACCGAAGCGTTCCTCTGGGCTCTTCTCGCGGCCGTGCTCCTGGACCTCGTGAAGGCTCTCGTACTCCACCAGCGGCGAAGGCCTCCAAAGGGCCCACCACGGCTTCAGGCGCCTCGGTGGCGCGCGATCGTGCGCCGGCTAGGCGCCGGCTCGGTCATGGCGCGGAGCTCCCTGGACTTCTTAGGAGACCTTGGTCCTCCGTGGTGAACGCTTGGCCGCGTACGCCCCGCCGAAGCTCTCGCGTATGACAGTGGGCTTTTGCTTGGCCGCAAACCCCGCGCCGTAGCTCTCACGTATGACAGCGGACGATTTCGCGCGCGAGCGCGTCGTATGCGTAACCGCGTAGGACTCGACGATGGGCCGGATCTTCTTGGCGAACACCTTGACCATTTTTGCGGCGAGCTGCAGGTCGTAGCTCTGTTGCATGTTGAGCCAAAACTCGGGGGTCGTGCCGAATGCTTGGGCGAGGCGGAGCGCCGTGTCAGCCGTGACGCCACGCGCGCCGGCCAGGATGCTGCTCACGCGGTTGGCAGGCACTCCGATGGCGTGCGCGAGCGCGTTGGCGCTCATGCTCATGGGCACGAGGTACTCCTCGCGAAGGACCTCCCCAGGGTGAATGGGGCGCATGCCGTTTCGGATGGGGGCGGTGTTTTTCATGGGGTTTAGGCCTTGTCGGTTGCCTGGGGGCGAAACTCGTTCGGGATTTTTCAGTGATAGTCGACGAGCTCCACGTCTTCGGGCCCGGTTGGTGTCCAGCGAAAGCAGAGCCGAAACTGGTCGTTGACGCGGATCGAGTGCTGCCCGGCTCTATCGCCGGACAGAGGTTCGAGGCGATTGCCTGGAGGGGAACGCAAGTCGTCGAGGATGGAAGCATTGTTGAGCATGAAGAGCTTTCGTTCGACGACGCGACGAATGTTGCCAAAGCGCGGGGCGCTTTCGCCCTCGAAGATGGCTCGCGTCTCGTCGCAATTGAACGAACGGATCATCTTGCGCTGAAGATAGCGCTTATACGTTGTACGTCAATCGTACAACGTGCGGACGCGAGTCGGTCGCGGTGGAGACGGTCCGTGACGATTCACCCTACATGGGCGCTATTTCCCAGAAATACTCAGTGATTTCAGTGGGCGCAGGCAGCGGCTGCGGCGGCATGACATGCGAGCTGCGAGGAGTGCGGAAGCGTCTATGCACCGCTGATCGTTCCGCCGAGCTTTTACAAGGACATGAACAACGTATTCCTGAGCACAATCTGGAATCGCACCGACGTCGCGCTGCGCAAGGTCGAGCAGATGGTCTTCTGCGGGTACTCGTTTCCCCGACGCGGATATTCACATCAAGTACCTGCTCAAGCGGGCGCAGACAAATCGCGACCGGCCGCTCCGGTTCACCGTGATCAATCACTATCCGGGAAAGAAGCCGGAGGAAGTTGCGCAGGAAACATATCGCTACAGCCGGTTCCTTGGGCCCGGCGTCGATTACAGAGAGTTCTCATTCGAGGAGTTTGCCACCGATCCCATAGCCGTCATCGGCCCGTAGCTCATAAGGCCACTGGCTAGACGGGCTGTCCCATAGACGAGCGTTTATGTGACAGATGCTCTACCAGCTGTCTGGCCGAGCATCCTTAGTCACATTTCCTCTCACATTTTCTAGGTATGTAAACGGTCATTGTTCGCGAACTATATTACAATCGCCGCCGCCGGCGCTGCTCTGACGTACGCGGTTCAGGATGCACGCGCGAGACGCGACGCGGGTGAGCCCGGCGCCGCTAGAGCACTCGCGTTGCTTAGGTAGCGTGGCGTGAGTCGTAAGAGGCGAGCCAAGTTTTCACGTGCTCGGGTAGCTCGCCCGTCTCGACGTAACGGCGCGTTTCTTCGGGGGTCATGTCTGCAACGTCGCCGCGTTCGACTTGCTCGGCGCCGGCGCGCACGTCTGCCTCTACTTCTGGCGAGAGCTTGACGAGCTGAGGGCGTGCGCGCGGAGCCATCGCCGTCAGGTTAGCACCCGCACGCTGCCGGTCATGCAGGTCATGCATGTTATGCATGTTATGCAATGATATCAAGTACTTGCGCTTGACATGGGCCGGTGCGTCTGCCACTACTTGGTGACCATGGCTCGACGTTGTGTCGCACTGCCTGACGTCCAAGCTGGGAGACAACTGCGGGCCGCCCGCGTGCTCTTGGGCTTGAAGCAGGCCGAGGTGGCGGCCCGCGCGAAGGTCTCACGCACGACCGTCGTGAAGCTCGAACAGGGCCTGTTCGTGTACGCGGCCACGAGGGCAGCCGTCGAACGGGCGCTCGGCATCGCGTCCTCGCTCTCTCAGCCGGAGACGCCGCGGCCATGAATCTCGACATCAAGGCTGAGTGCTTGGCCGCGCTTCGAGAGCTGCTTCCGGAGATTCGCGCGGCTATTGCGGACGCGGTCGCCAAGGCGCTCGACGAAAAGCTGCTCAGCATCGAGGAAGCGGCGAAGGTCACGGGCGACACGCCGGCCGCACTTCGCAAGCGAATCACGCGAGGCCGGTTGCCTTGCGTGCGTGTCGGTTCGCGCGTTCGGGTCCGGCTGCGAGATCTCGCGGTGCCTTCGGGAGACGCGTCGTGACCTCAATGGTCCGCTACGCTGATCCGCCTTCGGGGCACTTCCACGGGGACGAGGTGGCGATCCGCGCTCGGCGGGCCAGGGAAGCCCGAGAGGAACGCGAGGCTCACCGCTGCGCATGGTGCGGCACTCATCTCCCGAACATGAACCGGGCGACCTGCAGCCACGCGTGCCGGAGCGCCCTTGCGAGGTACGAGCGGGCCAAGCGTGAGGGTCGCGAGGTGCCCCTGTACAAGGGCCAGCCGATGCGCCCGGCGGGGGCGCGATGACTGCCAAGTCCCGCCCGCTCTTCCGGAGTGTCGACGCGCACAAGATCCTCTGCAGCGGCAACCGGCAAGTAACGCTGCAGGGCAGGCCCGGCAAACTGACAGATCGCCAGTTGCACATATTGCTCTCTCTGTTCACGACAACGGTTGGCACGTTCACGCGCTCGCACAAGGAGATCGCGCGGGATACTGGCATACCCCTGCGGACGGT
>Ga0302324_100027624_pt1 | contig 10805 bp, 7 predicted proteins | sample Palsa_T0_1_FD_201949 | JGI IMG/M metagenome (GOLD analysis project Ga0302324, IMG submission 201949) | Peat permafrost microbial communities from Stordalen Mire near Abisko, Sweden - Palsa_T0_1 | ecosystem: Environmental > Terrestrial > Soil > Palsa > Peat permafrost | place: Sweden: Abisko...
GGCGTAGCCGCGCGGACCGCTCTCGTCCTCGGCGAGCAGGCAGCGCAGCGGGCTGGCGCCCTGCCGGTGCTCGGGCGGATCGTAGATCATCCGCTGCCACCACGCCTCGTTACGGACGAAGAGCCCGGGGCGGCCCGCCAGCACGGTGTCGTAGACCTTGGCCAGCTCGGCGAGAGCGGCCGACGGGTCCGCCAGGCGCAGGACCAGGCCGCGGTCGGCCACCACGGTCGCGGCCAGTGCGCCTTCGCCGCGCCTGAGGGTAAAGCGGAACGTCCAGCTGGCTCGCCCGTAGCCGAACCTGGAGTAGATGGCCGCCTCCGAGGCCCAGAGCACCGCGATCGGCTCGCCGCGACCGCGGACGTCCTGCAGCTGGCGGCGCATGATGCTGCTCAGCACGCCGCGCCGCCGGTAGGTCGGCAGCACCGATACCCAGGTCACTCCGGCCGCGGGGAGCAGTTCCGACCCCGGCACGCTCAGCCGGAAACTGTAGGCGCCGGCGATGCCGATCGGCGTACCGCCGTCGAACGCCGCCAGGCTGCGGTCGAACTCGAAACGCGACAGAGCGAGCCGCCGGTCACCTTCCGACACCGGCCCCCCGTTGAAGCTATGCTGCTCGACCAGCTGAAAACTGTCGAACTCGTCCGGGCCGATCGGCCGGATCGGATAGGGGGCGCCGGTGGCGGACTCTGTCATGTATGCCTTCGTACCTCGGTGAGCGCGCTGGCGCGACTGATTTTCCCCTGCTCGGCTTTTCCCCTGCTCGGCCTACATCGAATACAGTTCCCGCATCATGGTTTCCGCGCCGCAGCCGACTACGCCCAAGGGGACTCGCGAACCCCGGGGCCCCGGGCGTCCCGCCCCGGAACGGCCCGGCGCGGGCCGGCGGCGTGCGCTGCGCGCCCTGCGGTCCGTGCGAACCCAGCTGACCAAGCAGTTCATCACTAGGAACCGGCGGCTGGCGTTTGTGCTCTCGCTGGTCACGATCGCTATCGCGGTGGCCGCCGTGCACGTCTCCGAGTGGTGGTTCCCAGCCGGCGTGATGATCTTGCCGATCCTGGCGGGCGGTCTGCTGCTGTGGCCCCGGGCGCTGCGCATCTTTTTCGTCTTCGCCGCCGGGTCCCTCATCTATGTCGTGGTGGCCTCCAAGGCCGGAGCCGGGATCGTCGCCACCATCGTGCTGACCGCGATCTTCGCCGACGCGGCCGCGCGGACCAGGGAGAAGCTCGGCGTCCAGGGCCTGCGCGGGGACCGGATGCTGCTGGAGCTGCGGGACCGCATCCGGGCTCAGGGCAAACTTCCCGAGCTGGGCGAGGGGTGGGGATCCTCGCTCGTGCTCAAGCCGGCCGGCGGCTCGTCGTTCGGCGGCGACTTCGTGGTGTCGTTCTCCGACGGCAAGATCCTGGAGGTGGCGCTCGTCGACGTGTCAGGTAAGGGCATCGACGCCGGAACCAGGGCGCTGCTGCTGTCCGGCGCGTTCGGCGGCCTGCTCGGCTCGGTGCCCCGCGATGACTTCCTACCCGCCTGCAACGCGTACATGCGCCGCGGCTCGGCCACGGAGGGCTTCGTCACCGCCGTGCAACTGTCGCTGGACCTGGCGTCCGGTGAGTACGTGATCTCCTCGGCCGGGCACCCGCCCGCCGCGCGCTACGACGCGGGGGCGGGCCGCTGGCGGCTGACCCGGGCCCACGGGATCGTGCTCGGCGTCGTGCCGGACCTGCGCGGCGCCGCAACCGAGTCCGAGCAGGGCGTGCTGCAACGCGGCGACGCGTTGATGCTGTACACCGACGGGCTAGTCGAATCGCCCGGCCGCGACATCGACGAAGGCACCGACCGCCTGCTCGGCGAGGCCGAGCGCATGCTGTCGAGCGGTTTCAAGGCCGGCGCCCCGGCCCTGGTCGCCGCGATGCAGCGGGCGATCGGCGGTTCCGACGACTGCGCCCTGGTGCTCATCTGGCGCACCTAAGAGAGCGCCTCGCGAGCATAATCTGCGGTTAACTGACGAGTAACTGACAAACGCGTCAGGTTCATTAGCTAGCATAACGTTGTTCGCTGGTGCAAACTATTTTTCGGCCATGTAACCTGCGCTAACCGAGATGTAACTTGTGCGAACAGTAGTGAGCGCGTAACTTAGCGGTTCCCGCGCGGCGTTAACCGACGCCGCCGTCAGGTGACGCACGCGTCATTGTTTGCAATTGTTTGTGCATTACCTGGAAGATAACTTCGTGGCCGGGGGACGTAGCGGTACCGAACGGACTGATGTGCGGGAGCATGTCCGTCCGTCAGTGACGCGTGCCGAAGAAGTGGTGGCCAGCGCCTCGGGAGAAAACTTCCCCGTCGCGCTGCGCATGCTGCCGGCCAAATTCCGCCGGCACCTGACCAACCTGTACGTTTTCGCCCGGCTGACCGATGACCTCGGCGACGAAGCGCGCTCCGGCGCCGGCGACGATCTGGGGACCTCCGTCGGCGAGCTGCGGCTCGGTCTGCTCGACGAACTGGCCGCCGACGTCGGCCGCATCTACCAGGGCGGTACGCCGTCCTCGCCGGTCATGCGCGCGATGGCCGACACGGTCGCAGAATGCGACGTCCCCGCCCAGCCGCTGCTCGACCTGATCCAGGCGAACCGGCAGGACCAGCTGGTCACGCGCTATCGCACCTTCGCCGAACTCGAACGGTACTGCGAGCTGTCCGCTAATCCCGTTGGCCAGATCGTGCTCTGCATATTCGGCGTCGCCACACCGAAACGTGTCATGCTCTCCGATAAGATCTGCACCGCCCTGCAGCTGGCCGAGCACTGGCAGGACGTGGCCGAGGATCTAGCCCACGGGCGGATTTACCTGCCCGCCGAGGACCTGGAGCGGTATGGCTGCACCGAGGCGGACCTGGCCGCGCCCACGGCGGGTGGGGCGGTGCGGCGGCTCATGACGTTCGAGGTCAACCGGGCCGCGAGCCTGCTTGACGAGGGCGCGCCGCTGGTGGGCACGCTGCGCGGCGCGGCCCGGCTGGCGGTCGCCGGTTACCTGGCGGGCGGCCGGGCGGCACTCGCCGCGATCCGGGCGCAGCGGTATGACGTGCTGAGCGGAACCCCGCGGCCGCGCAAGCCGCGGCTGGCAGGCGAGCTGGTCATGGCGTATGTGAGAGGGAGGTGAGCAACCACTAGTGGACCTCGACGAGGCCTACCGCGAATGCGAGCGGATTACCTGGACACAGGCGAGGAACTTCGCGTACGGCATCAGGCTGCTGCCGGCTCCCAAGCGGCGCGGCCTGGCCGTCATCTACGCGTTCGCCCGCCGGATCGACGACATCGGCGACGGCACGATGCCGCCCGAGGACAAGATCGCCGCCCTGGAAGACGCACGCCTGGCTCTCGGTGACCTGACCACAGCCGGGGCCGACGACCCGGTCCTGCTCGCGCTCGCCGACGTGGAACGGAACTTTCCCGTTCCCATCCGGGCTTTCGGCGAGCTCATTGACGGATGCATCGCCGACGTGCGCGGCACCAGCTACGGCACGTTCGAGGACCTGCTGCACTACTGCCGCTGCGTGGCCGGCTCGATCGGCCGTCTGTCCCTGGGCATCTACGGCACCAGCGGAGAAGCTGAGCTGGCCGCCCAGCTGGCGGACTCACTCGGCGTCGCGCTGCAGCTGACGAACATCCTGCGCGATGTTCGCGAGGACTACCAGAACGGGCGTGTCTACCTGCCGTCGGAAGATCTGGCCAAGTTCGATGTTGCTCTTGACGTGCCCAGCGAGTCCCAGTTCGGCCGCCTCATTGAGTTCGAGGTCGAGCGGGCCCGCGACTGGTACGCCACCGGAATGCGGCTGCTGCCGATGCTCGACTGGCGGAGCGCGGCCTGCACCGGCGCGATGGCGGGCATCTACCGTCGGCTGCTCGAACGCATCGCGGCGCAGCCCGCCGCGGTGCTGCGCGGCCGGATGTCGCTTTCGACGGGCGAGAAGGCCGTCGTCGCGGTGAAGGCACTGGCCGGGAGGCTCGGATGAGGCGCCAAGACCCTCGGGTGGTGGTGATCGGCGGCGGGCTGGCCGGGATCACCGCCGCGATCGCGCTCGCCGAATCGGGCGCCCAGGTCACCCTGCTCGAGGCCAGGCCCAGGCTCGGCGGCGCGACCTGCTCGTTCACCCGCGACGGGCTGACCGTCGACACCGGCCAGCACATCTTCCTCGGTTGCTGCTCGGCCTACCGCGGCCTGCTCGGCAAGCTCGGCATGACCGCCCACGCCCCGCTGCAGGACCGGTTCGACGTGACGGTGCTCGCCCCGGGCTCCGCAGGCCAGCCCCGCCAGGCCAGGCTCCGCCGGACCGCGCTCCCCGGCCCCCTGCATATGCTGCCGGCGCTGGGCCGGTATCCCTTTCTAACTAGGGCCGAACGGGCCCGCGTGGCACTCCCCGCCCTAGCGATGCGCCGCGTGGACCCGGCGGATCCGGGCGTTGACGCCCAGCGCTTCGGTGACTGGCTGGCCGCGCGGGGTCAGAGCGAGCGGGCCAGACGTGCCCTGTGGGACCTGTTCACGGTCTCCGCCCTGAACATCGCAGGCGATGACGCGTCGCTCGCGCTGGCCGCGACCGTGGTGAAGACCGGCCTGCTCGGCAAGAACAACGCGGCCGATATCGGCGTCCCCTCCCTGCCGCTGGGCGAACTGCACGGCGACGCGGCCGCCGCCCTGCTGGCCCGGCTGGGCGCCCAGGTCGCCCTGAGCACCAAGGTCACGGCCATCGAGGCCCTCGGGTCCGGGGCTGCCGCGTCCGGGGCTGCCGGGACCGGGGCTGCCGGGTCCGGGGCTGCCGGGTCCGGGGCGACCGGTGGCCGCGAAGACCAGGGCGCCCGCTTCCTGGTCCGCCTGGCTCGCCCCGCGGACGACGCCGCCCCCGGAAGCCTCGGCGCCGAGATCGCCGCCGACGCCGTCGTGCTGGCCGTCCCGCACGAGAAGGCCGCCCCGCTGGTCCCGCCGGACGCGCTGCCGTCCGGTACGGTCGCAGCCTGGTCCGGCCTGGGCGCCTCGCCCATCGTCAACGTGCACGTGATCTACGACCGCCCGGTCACCAGCCTGAAGTTCGCCGCGGCCATCGACTCCCCGGTCCAGTGGGTCTTCGACCGCACGAGCATTTCCGGCCTGGGTGACGGGCGCGGCGGCGGCCCGCAGTACCTGGCCATTTCGCTGTCGGCCGCGGATTCCTACGCGGAGGTGCCCGCGGCCCGGCTGCGCGAGCAGTTCGTGCCCGCGCTGGCCGAGCTGTTTCCGGCCGCGCGCGACGCCCGGGTCACTGAGTTCTTCGTCACGCGCGAGCGGCGGGCCACCTTCCGTCAGGTCCCGGGCAGCGGGGCGCTGCGGCCGAAGGCCGGGACCCGGCTGCCCGGCCTGGTGCTCGCGGGCGCGTGGACCGACACCGGCTGGCCGGACACGATGGAGGGCGCGGTGCGCAGCGGCTTGTCCGCGGCCATCGAACTGCGTCAGACTCTGCTTGCTTCCGGTCCCGACGTGCTTGCCTCCGGGCCCGCCACCGAGGCGGCCCAGGGAACGGCCGAACCAGCTGACCCTTTCGAACCGAACACTTCTGCCTCAACGATAGGGGTACGTCAGTGACTGCTGTGATGCCTGAGGGTGTGACCCTGGCACGTGACCTGGTAGGACCGGCGATGGAATCCGCGATCGCCCGGCTGACGCCGGACGTCCGGGCCGTCGCGGCCTATCACCTCGGTTTTGCGGACGCCGCGGGTAACCCGACGAGAAACGGCAGTGGCAAGGCGCTGCGACCTGCGCTTGCCCTGTTGTCGGCTCGTGCCGCGGGGGCATCTCCCGAGCGCGGTGTGCCCGCTGCGGTGGCGGTTGAGCTCGTCCATAACTTCTCCCTATTGCACGACGACATCATGGACAACGACACCGAACGCAGGCACCGGCCGACGGCCTGGACCGTGTTCGGTATCGGCGCGGCGATCCTGGCCGGCGACGCATTGCTCGCCCTGGCCCAGGATCTGCTGCTCGAAGACGGCACCCCGCAGGGCGCGTGGGCGGCCAGGTGCCTGTCCGCCGCGGTCCAGCGGCTGATCGGCGGGCAGGGCTCGGACCTGGCCTTCGAAAAGCGCGACGACGTGACCCTGGCCGAATGCCTGGACATGGCCGGCGACAAGACCGCCGCGCTGATGGCGTGCGCCTGCAGCATCGGCGCGGTGCACCTCGGCGCGCCGCCTACGCTGGCCATGGCGCTGGCCGGGTTCGGCGCGCACGTCGGGCTGGCGTTCCAGCTCACCGACGACCTGCTCGGCATCTGGGGCGCGCCCGAGGTCACCGGCAAGCCCGTCCGCGCCGACCTGCGCGCCCGCAAGAAGTCGCTGCCCGTCGTCGCCGCGCTCAACAGCGGCACGCCCGAGGCGGCCGAGCTGCGCACCCTGCTCACCGACCCGCAGCCGCTGGGCGAGGACGACCTGCTCCGCGCGGCCGCCCTGGTGGTCGCGGCGGGCGGCAAGGACTGGGCCGAGAACGAGGCCGACACCCAGCTCGCCGCGGCGAACGCCAGCCTGGCCGATATCGATCTCGCCGCCGACGTCCGGGCCGAGCTGACCGCGATCGCCGAGTTCATCACGGCCCGCCAGTGGTAAAGGACGCTACCGTCCAGGACGGGACCGTCCTGGATTCCGCCCGCGACACGCTGCAGCGAGCCCGTGATCACGTGCTCGGGCTGCAGCATGCCCAGGGCTGGTGGCAGGGCGAGCTCGAGACCAACGTGACGATGGACGCCGAGGACCTGCTGCTGCGTGAGTTCCTCGGCCTGCACGACGACAAGCAGATCGACTCGGCGGCCCGCTGGATACGCTCCCAGCAGCGAGCCGACGGCACCTGGGCTAACTTTTTCGGCGGCCCCGGCGATCTGTCCACCACGGTCGAGGCCTACGTGGCGCTGCGGCTGGCCGGCGACCAGCCCGACGCGCCGCACATGCGCACCGCCCGCAGCTGGATCCTGGCCCACGGCGGCGTCGAGGCGACCCGCGTGTTCACCCGGATCTGGCTGGCGCTGTCCGGCCAGTGGTCCTGGGACGAGCTGCCGGTCATCCCGCCCGAGCTGATCTACCTGCCGTCCTGGTTCCCGCTCAACATCTACGACTGGGGCTGCTGGGCCCGCCAGACCATCGTGGCGCTGGCGGTCGTCCAGTCGTTCCGCCCGTCCCGCCCCTTGGCGTTCACCATCGACGAGCTCCGCAGTGTTAGCCCGGGGGGGACGACCCCCCCCAAACCCCCCCCGGAACAGGGGGGCTACCCGCCCCCCCGTACCCCCCGGGACCCATGGGCGCGCGCCTTTACCGCCCTCGACAAGGTGCTGCACCGGTACCGGCCGGTGAAGTCTGTGCGGCGGGCCGCGCTGCGGCGCTGTGCGGACTGGATCATCGCCCGGCAGGAGCGCGATGGCTGCTGGGGCGGTATCCAGCCGCCGTGGGTGTACTCGATCATGGCGCTGAACCTGCTCGGCTACGACCTGGACCACCCGGTCCTGGCCCGCGCGCTGGCCGGCCTGGACCGGTTCACGATCACCGAGGACTCACCCGAAGGCCCGGTGCGCCGCCTGGAGGCGTGTCAGTCGCCGGTCTGGGACACCGTGCTGGTCATGATCGCGCTGGCCGACGCCGGCTTGCCGCCGGACGACCCGGCGCTGGTCAGCGCCGCGCGCTGGGTGCTCGGCGAGGAGATCCGCGGACCGGGCGACTGGCAGGTGCGCCGGCCGGACCTGGCTCCCGGCGGGTGGGCGTTCGAGTTCGACAACGACGTCTACCCCGACACCGACGACACCGCCGAGGTTGTGCTGGCGCTGCGCCGCGTGCAGCCGTCCGACCAGGCCGCGATCGACCGCGGGCTGCGCTGGCTGGCCGGGATGCAGTCCAAGGACGGCGGGTGGGGCGCGTTCGACGCCGACAACACCCGCGAGCTGGTCAACAAGCTGCCGTTCTGCGACTTCGGCGCGGTCATCGACCCGCCGTCGGCGGACGTGACCGCGCACATCGTCGAGGCGTTCGCCGCCGAGGGGCAGGCCGAATCCCCCGCGGTGCGCCGAGGCGTGGTCTGGCTGCTGCGCGCGCAGGAAAGCGACGGATCCTGGTTCGGCCGGTGGGGCGCCAACTACGTCTACGGCACCGGTGCCGTGGTGCCCGCGCTGATCGCGGCCGGGGTGCGGCCGTCCAAGCCCGCGATCCGCCGCGCCGTCGCCTGGCTGGAATCCCACCAGAATCCCGACGGCGGCTGGGGCGAGGACCTGCGTTCCTACGACGACCCGGCGCTGGCCGGACGCGGTACCTCGACCGCGTCGCAGACCGCCTGGGCGCTGCTGGCGCTGCTCGCGGCGGGCGAGCAGGACAGCGCCGCGACCAGGCGGGGCATCGGATGGCTGGCGCGGACGCAGCGCGACGACGGGTCCTGGGACGAGCCGCAGTACACCGGCACCGGGTTCCCCGGCGACTTCTACATCAACTATCACCTGTACCGGCTGGCCTTTCCCCTGAGCGCGCTCGGCCGTTATGTGAAGGCCACATCAACCGGAGGTAGCGCATGACAGACCCGCTGCTCATCTGCGCGCCGATGCGGATCGAGGCCCGCGCGATCCGCCGTGGCCTGCGGTCAAGCGCCAGTTCTGCTGAGACCCTCCGCAGCGGCTCTGTACCTGAGGTGCTGCGCACCGGGTTTGGCACCACCCGGGCGGCCCAGGCCGCCAAGAACATGAGCCACCGTCCGTTCGGCCCGGTGGCCGTCATGGGGGTCGGGGCCGGCCTGACCGATGACCTCAGGCCGGGTGACCTGGTCGTCGGGACCGACGTCGGCGCGGTGAGCTGCGGTTCGGCGCCGCTGCTGGCCGCCGAGCTGCGCCGCGCCGGGCTGTCCGCGCGGACCGGCCCGATCACCACGGTGGACCACCTGGTCCGGCGGCACGAACGCGCGTCCCTGGCCGCCGCCGGTTACCTGCTGGCCGACATGGAGTCGGGACCGCTGGCCGCGGCGGCGGGAGAGCATCCGGTGGCCGTGGTCCGGGCCGTGTCGGACACCCCGGACCGGCCGCTGGCCGGCATCGTCTCCGGCGGGCTAGCCGCGCTGCGGTCGCTGCGCGCCGCCGCGCCGGTGCTGCGGCGGTGGGCCGACGCCTGCGGACCGCGCCAGGTGCTGCTGGCCGGCCCGCGGTCGTTCTGCGCCGGCGTGGAGCGGGCGATCGAGATCGTCGAGCGGGCGCTTGAGCGCCAGGGCGAGCCGATCTACGTGCGCAAGCAGATCGTGCACAACACCCGGGTGGTGGGTGACCTGGAAAGCCGCGGCGCCGTGTTCGTCGACGAGCTCGACCAGGTGCCCGACGGCGCCACCGTCGTGTTTTCCGCGCACGGCGTGTCGCCCGCGGTGCGGCAGGACGCGTCCCGTCGCGGGCTCGCCGTCATCGACGCGACCTGCCCGCTGGTGTCCAAGGTGCACGCCGAGGCCAGGCGGTTTGCCGCCGACGGGTACACGGTCGCGCTGATCGGCCACGCCGGCCACGAGGAGGTGGAGGGCACGCTCGGCGAGGCGCCGTCCTCGACCGTGCTGGTGCAGACCCCGGAAGACGTGGCCGCGCTGCGGCCGCGTGACGGTGAGCGCGTCGCCTACCTGATGCAGACCACGCTGTCCCTGGATGAGGCGGCGCAGGTGTCGGGCGCGCTGCGGGAGCGGTTCCCCGCGGTCCGCGGGCCCGGCAGCGACGACATCTGCTACGCGACCACCAACCGCCAGGTCGCGGTCCGCGCGGTCGCCGCCGATTCGGACCTGGTGCTGGTGGCGGGGTCGGCGAACTCGTCCAACTCGGTCCGGCTGGTGGAGGCCTGCGAGCGCAACGGTACGCCGGCCCACCTGATCGACAGCGCGGCCGATATCGACCTCGGCTGGCTCACCGGGGTTTCGACGGTCGGCCTGACCGCCGGCGCCTCGGCCCCGCCCGCGGTGGTAGAAGAGATCATTTCGGCGCTGGCCGGGCTTGGCCCCCTGTCGGTTTCCGAGCGCGTGACGACCACGGAATCAATCCGGTTCGGCCTGCCCAAGGAGGTAAGGCAATAATGCCCATGCCACTACGTCAGTCCCTGCGCGTCGGGTCCTACCTGATGCGCCAGAAGCTGGCTGGAAATAAGAAGTTTCCGCTGCTCGTCGAGCTGGAACCGCTGTTCGCCTGCAACCTGAAGTGCGCGGGCTGCGGCAAGATCCAGCAGCCGCACCAGATCCTCAAGCAGCGGATGCCGGTCGAGCAGGCGCTCGGCGCGATCGAGGAGTGCGGCGCGCCGATGGTGTCCATCGCCGGCGGCGAGCCGCTGATGCACCCGCAGATCGACGTGATCGTCGCCGAGCTCATCAAGCGCAAGAAGTTCGTGTTCCTGTGCACGAACGCGCTGCTGCTGCCGAAGAAGCTGGACAAGTTCAAGCCGTCCCCGTACTTCTCCTGGGTCGTCCACATCGACGGGCTGCGCGAGCGGCACGACGAGTCGGTCTGCAAGGAAGGCGTCTTCGACGAGGCGGTGGCCGCGATCAAGCTGGCCAAGTCGCGCGGGTTCAAGGTGAACACGAACACCACGTTCTTCAACACCGACACCCCGCAGACGATCATCGACGTGCTGACCTACCTGAACGATGACCTCGGTATCGACGAGATGCAGATTTCCCCCGCGTACGCGTATGAGAAGGCGCCGGACCAGGAGCATTTCCTCGGCGTGACCGAAACGCGGGAGCTGTTCCGCAAGGCGTTCGCGGACGGGCGGCGCAAGAAGTGGCGGCTGAACCACACGCCGCTGTTCCTTGACT
>Ga0302324_100027627_pt1 | contig 10805 bp, 11 predicted proteins | sample Palsa_T0_1_FD_201949 | JGI IMG/M metagenome (GOLD analysis project Ga0302324, IMG submission 201949) | Peat permafrost microbial communities from Stordalen Mire near Abisko, Sweden - Palsa_T0_1 | ecosystem: Environmental > Terrestrial > Soil > Palsa > Peat permafrost | place: Sweden: Abisko...
AGTGTCGGACTATCCAGTGCTGTGTCGTTCATTTAAACCTCACCGGCACTCGCCGGTAATAGAAATTGCAGATTTCCGCATTTGCGGTGATCCCATCCAATGGGGCGTGCGAGACGCAACCAACGTGAAGAACATCGCCGGTCAAGGGGAGTGCGTTCAGTGTATTTCTGCACCCTGCCATGAACAATCAGGCCTTCATTGACGCAGCGTTTCGCGGTAGTAAACAGTGAGAATAGGGTTGGCCGGCGGTGACGCCATACCGCGGTCGTGAGGGGATATGCAAGGAACACAAAGTGCCGAATGGATCACACGCGAAGTTTCCAGTCTATTGAGCGTCAGCGGACTGAACAACGCGTGTCCTGTTGATACTTCATTTCATGTAAGGAAATGATCCCGGTGCGTTTACCGCTGCGAAACACTTCATCAACAAGACACGCGTTGTGCACACGTTGCCTGGGCAACTACATTGACTCCAAGTTGTCAACGGCTGTGATCGGCGCACTTCGACGGTCACTGGCGTTGCAGATGTCGTCATGGAATACACGTTCAAGTCATTCGTAGAGTCGGCACGAGACCGTTTGGTCGGTGGACGGCGAGCTATGATGGCCGCTTTCTGTATCTGCGGGGTCTCCTTGCCAGGCTGCGTTCACCTGGCTTCCCGAGAACCCAGTGAGGCGTTCAGCGATGGCTCATCGCTGGAATTTCCAGCGCCTATCCGCACTTTGACGCCGGACAATCGCTACCTGCAGATTCCATCCGCATCCATTGCACGGCACCTTCAGACGCATCTACCCGGAGAGCCGATCCGTATCCTCGCGCTTTCGGGAGGCGGTGCCGGCGGCGCCTTCGGTGCGGGCGCCCTCGTCGGACTGACGCAGTCAGGCCGGCGGCCTGAGTTCGCGGTCGTGACCGGGGTCAGCGCGGGCGCGCTCATCGCGCCCTACGCCTTTCTGGGGCCGGCCTGGGATCGAGAGCTGGCAGAGATCTACACCACGGGTGTGAGCGAGCATGTGCTGCAGTCGCGCGGACTCGGCGCGGTATTCGGTTCGAGCCTGTATCGCGGACTGCCATTGCGGCAACTCGTGGATCGGTTTGCAACGGATGCTTTGATTTCGGCCGTCGCCCGCGAGGCGAGGAGGGGACGTTTGCTCCTGGTCGCTACGACCAACCTGGAAACAGCGGAACCCACCATTTGGGACCTCGGCGCCATCGCGATGAACGGTGGCCCGAATGCCAGGGCCTTATTTTGCGACGTGCTGGTGGCCGCGGCAAGCGTGCCCGGGATATTTCCCCCGGTCGTGATCAAGGTGCCCGGCGACAACACTTTGCGGGACGAAACTCACGTCGACAGCGATTTTTTCTCTCCGTTCTTTGTCGAACCTGCCCCGCAGGAATTACCGCAGGATGCGCGCGGGACGCCACCCAACACCGTCTATGTGCTGATCGATACACAACTGACGGAGCCGGTGCGCGGCACCCGGCGCAGAGCGACGTCGATCCTGACTCGCAGCATCATCGCCGGCCTTAGTGGAACCCTCAGGACGACGCTCGAATTGACGGCGGCCCGGACGGAACAACGCGGAATCGAACTCAACTACTCCGCGATTCCGGCGAGCTATCCGTATCGGGGCACATTGGCATTCAATGGCGCGGCCGTGAAGGCTCTCTTCCAATACGGATACGACTGCGCCAGCGCCGGACGTCTGTGGACGACATTTGGTCATTCGTCCGCGGTCGACAATCGCGCGCGTGAAGAATTAGTGGCGCGCGACTTGAAATGTCCTACGGACGATCAGTTCATCGCGCACTTTGCGGAGAGTCAGCGTTGATAGTTGTTGACAGATTCGAGTGAACGCGCGTAAGCACTTTCATCGTGGTCCCGATCTCCTCGATCGACACGCCTTGCAGGGCTTCGATGTATGTGTCGCTGATGACGTTCCATATGAGCTTGAGCACGGGTTTCGCGTTTTCTGTGACTGCCAGAGACCTCGCTCGACGATCGCCCGGTTGCCGGCGACGCTGCGCCCATCCACCGGCTTCCAGCCGGTCCAAGATACGTACAAGGCGCACGGGATCGATCTCGCTGATTTGCGACAAGCGCGTCTGGCTGACACCCTCGTTTTCCGCGAGGAGGACCAAGGCTTTGCATTGTGCCAGCTGGAGAGACAGTGTTTGAGCTCGCTGCTCAAATCTTCTGGTGTAGAGACGAGCTACCTCGTCGAGACGAAACCCGAGTTCTTGAAGCTTGTCCATGTATTTACATCATCTCACTCGGGTGAGTCATGGGTGCAGATGATGTGGATGGCAAGTCTGCCCAGCGCAATGACGGCGAATATCGCGATCAAAAAGGCCACCGCAATCCACACCAGGGCACGCATGTGAAGTCTCCTTCCCAGCGACGGCGCTCATTTTCGTGGTTGCCATCGCTGTGACCGAGCGCCAACATCAGAGGAGTGGGTCTTGTGCATTCATTAGCACTCAGTCTATTTTCGTACTCCGCGGTGAACAATCAGTCTTTGGTTGACGCAGCGTTTCGTGATAGGAAACCGGATGCCTCGTTGAACTCACGGCGAGCAGCCTGTACCGGCGTTTCAGATCGGCTGTGACTTCAAGCAGGCTCCGCGTCGTGCCACGGACGCGGTATCTGGGAGAATGCGACCAAGTGATCGACGAAGGTGCGTATCTTGAGCGGCAGATGTGTGCGACTGACGTAGACTGCGTACATGTGCGGCTGTTTGAGCGGATACTTGGTCAGAACGGGACACAGCGCGTCCTTGAACATAGGGTCTTCAAGGGTCATGCGCGGCAGTGCGGCGAGACCTATGCCGGCGCAGACGGCATGAGCGACCGCGATCGACATCGATCCGAAGCGAAGTACCACCCGCACCGGGGCTTCGATGCTGCCGTCCGGGCCCGTAAGGGGCCACGACTGTCCATTGCCGATCATGACGCAGTCGTGGTTGGCGAGATCTTCGGGAGATTGCGGAGTACCACAACGCCTCAGATATTCCTTCGAGGCCGCGATGACGAACGGCATCAATCGCAGGGGACGAGCGATCAGTCCGGCCGGAAGCGGATCTGCGGTGGCGCGTAGGGCAAGATCGTAGCCGTCCGCAACGAGGTCGACGAACCGGTCTTCGAATGACATGTCCACGACGACCTCCGGATAGCGTTGCCGGTAGGAAGCGAGCATGTCCACCATTGACCGAGTCGCGCCCCAGGACGGAGCGGTCACCCGCAGCGTGCCGCGAGGCACGCCGGTCACGGATCCTACGGCCAATTCCGCCTCGGCCACTTCTTCAAGAATGACCTTGCAGCGCTCGAAGAATAGTTTGCCGGACTCGGTAAGGCTCGAGTTGCGGCTGCTTCGATTGAGCAGGCGGGTGCCCAGATGCTTCTCGAGGTTCATGAGGTGCTTGCTCGTCATCGCGGTGGAAATATTCAACCGCTCGGCAGCCCCCACAAAGCTACCCGACTCGACGACCTGTCGAAAGACTTTCATGCTGAGGAGGGTGTCCATTGGCGGCGTAGTTTACTCCAACACTCTCCGCGGTGATTGTCTGCGCTCACCGCGACCGCTTTGACGTACAATCGCGGCCAAGTCCGCGTCAACAGAGTGTTACCTCATGAATCAATCGCTATACGATGTTCCCCTACGGCGGATCGACGGCTCTCCCGGCCGGCTCGCCGATTACCGCGGCCGCGTGCTGCTCGTAGTCAACGTCGCTTCCAAATGCGGCCTGACGCCGCAATATGCCGGTTTGGAATCCCTATACCAGCGCAAGCATGCTGACGGTTTGGAAATCCTGGGTTTTCCGGCAAATAATTTCATGGGCCAAGAACCGGGAAGCGACGGCGAGATCGTCAATTTCTGTTCGATCAACTACGACGTGCATTTCCCGCTGTTCTCGAAAATCTCAGTGGTCGGCGTCGATCAGCATCCCTTGTACGCAGGTTTAACTGCGGCGCAGCCGACGGCAACCGGGGACGGGCCCTTCCGCGAGAGGCTGAAGGGCTATGGGATCGCTGCGCAAGATCCTGTCGGCGTGCTTTGGAACTTCGAGAAATTTTTGCTCAGCCGCAAAGGCGAAGTAGTTGCCCGTTTTGCACCCGACGTCGCGGCGGACGATCCACGGCTGGTTGCCGCTATCGATGCGGAATTGGCGAAGACCGAGCACATTGCGTAGAGTTCGGTCGGTGTTGCATGTAGGTGTTGTGTTATAGAAGGGAAATTACCGAATCGTCAAGGAATGACTATATGATCGCTCTGCTAAACTTGGGTCGCGCGTTGTTGGTGGTATGGATCGCTTATGCGCTTCTGCTAATGTTTGCACCCAGTCTTGTGCACCGGGCAGCCGACCCGATCGGCGGTGCTATTCAGGCGTTGATTGCTTTCGGATTGGGATATTTGATGGATCGCGCGCTATCAATCGTGCTCCGGCGAAGAGCGCTGTCCGCTGAGGGTGACCAGTCAGGACGCGACCCCGGAGGCATTTAGGCAGTGTACCGTCAGATGGTTTTAGCTCTTTGCATGCACCTGCTTATGTACCCACGATCCAATTGTGTCGAAAAGGCCCGGAGCCATCCTGCTACCTGAGGGCATTTCCTGCAGGGAGTGTCCCGGCATTTGGGAAGATCTTGACCGTAAAATTGTGATACTGGTTCCGTGCGGCGCGATACAAACCGAAGAAAGAACCCGGCCGGTAAAAGCCGCAGAAACGTTCGCCTTGAGACAGCATCGACAGGCTCCGTATGCGTGAGTCTCATATCGCGTTCTACCTTAGACACAAAATTGCTCGGTTTGAATGAAGACTCCCAATACTAGACGCGGTGCGAAGTAGATGTGAAAGTATTCACATAAGCGTTTGATTATACTAATATTTTATGGTCAATTATGATGTTCGAGTGGCCTACCTGCAAGCGTGGTTTCAAAAGAATCCTGGTCGCGGTAGGCGCCGCTGCAGGAATCGGCTGACACGCGCCACAGCCAAATGCAGCTTGTGTGCGGAACCTCCTATTTCTAAGGTATGGTCAACGCCACGGAAAGGAGAGCGAAGTGCGACAAGAACAATCTATACCCGTCCTTTTAACCGGCCTCATGCTCTGCTCGGGCCTGTTCGCCGGCTGCCATCACGCAGCCGCCCCCGTCACCGAAGAGGATGTGGCGAAGGCCCAAGCGGATGCGCAGAAGGAAGTCGACGACGCACGCATCGAGGCACGTAAGGACGTCAAGAATGCCCTGAAGCAGGACGGCGCCGACTCGAAGAACGTTACGGTCGCGCGTGTGACCGGCAACTTCGATGTCGCCATGGCGAATGCCGACGGAGATCATAAGGTCGCGATCGAGAAGTGCCTATTGCTCGCACCCGACGCTCAGCAACCGTGCAAAGATCAAGCCGATGCGCAATACCAGGCGGCCGCGGCGAGCGCCAAGGCGGCGCGGGTATCCAAGCTTCGTAGCGGCTGATCTTCCTGCATCGGTGCGCTGATTGTCGTTAGGCTTTGATGTCCAATTTGCCTTGTGCACTGCGATTTACATAAATTCTCGTACCTCGATCCACCGTTCGCGGCGATAGGAGGGCGGCCATTGATTTCAAATGTAATCCGGCGCGAGCATTCGGTAACCGTGCGGTAATTCGTCCGGTGAACACTCTTTCATTGCCGATCCAGTGCATGCAGGAGAGAATCAAAATGCGCGAGCCATGCCGCAACGACGAATCATCGCAGACGTCGCCGTCGCGTAGCGACTTGTCATCAACGGCAATAGATGAGTAATTCCACCGACATCAATCTGACCCGGCGTGATTTTCTCATCGCTGGGGCCACATCGGTGGTGGCGGCGACGCTGCCATCCACGGTGGCTGCTCCCGAGCCTCCCCCAGCCGGGGTGCCCGTCGTCTCTCAGGTGACGCTGCAGGTCAACGGCAACGTCCGGACGCTCAGTCTCGACACCCGGACCACGCTGCTGGACGCGCTGCGCGAGCACCTGCATCTCACCGGCAGCAAGAAGGGCTGCGATCACGGTCAATGCGGCGCCTGCACGGTGATCGCCGACGGCCGCCGGGTACTTTCGTGCCTGACGCTGGCGGTCATGCAGGAGCGTCGTGCGATCACGACTATCGAGGGGCTGGGCACGCCGGGGAACTTGCACCCGATGCAGGCTTCTTTCGTGAAGCACGACGGCTACCAGTGCGGCTATTGCACGCCCGGGCAGATCTGCTCGGCCGTGGCGGTGCTCGGCGAGATCAAGGCCGGCATCCCGAGCCTCGTCAGCGCCGACCTCACCGCGCCGCCGCAGGCTACGCCCGAAGAGATACGCGAGCGCATGAGCGGCAACATCTGCCGCTGCGGAGCGTATTCCAACATTGTCGATGCCATCACCGATGTCCCCTGGAGGAACGCATGAAGTCCTTCACCTACGAACGCGCGGGCTCTCCGGCCGAGGCTGTGGCGGCCGCGGCGCAGACGCCGGGGACCAAGTTCATCGCGGGCGGCACGAATCTGCTCGACCTGATGAAGAACGAGATTGAGACACCGGCGCATCTCATCGACGTGAACGGCCTCGCGCTGGACAAGATCGAGGCCACCCCAGAAGGCGGGCTGCGCATCGGTGCGTTGGTGCGCAACACGGATCTCGCCGCCGATCCGCGCGTGCGGCGCGACTATGGCGTGTTATCACGTGCGCTCCTTGCCGGCGCCTCGGGTCAGTTGCGTAACGCAGCAACGACCGGAGGCAACCTATTGCAGCGGACCCGTTGCCCCTATTTCTATGACACCAACCAGCCTTGCAACAAGCGGGTGCCCGGCAGCGGCTGCAGCGCGATTGCGGGTTTCAGCCGCGGGCATGCGGTCATTGGCGTGAGCGACGCTTGCATCGCGACCCATCCGAGCGATATGGCCGTCGCGATGCGCGCGCTCGACGCGACGGTGGAAACCATCCGGCCCGATGGCTCGACGCGAACAATTCCCATCGCCGAGTTCCATCGGCTTCCCGGCGAGACACCGCAGATCGAGACCGTGTTGGCCGCGGGTGAGCTCATCACGGCGGTGACCTTGCCCAAACCCATCGGCGGCACACACATTTACCGCAAAGTGCGCGACCGCGCCTCTTATGCATTCGCTCTGGTCTCGGTCGCCGTCATCGTCCAGCGCGACGGCAGCGGCCGCGTCGCGTTAGGTGGCGTAGCGCACAAGCCCTGGCGCGTCGAGGCTGCCGAGGGCCAGATGCCGCGCGGCGCCAGGGCGGTGACGGCCCAACTGCTCATGGGTGCTCGCACGACTCCCGAGAACGCATTCAAAGTTTCCCTTGCCGAGCGCACGCTCGCGGCGGTGCTGGCCGAAGCGAAGGGTAACGCATGAAGTTTGACACTCCCGCGAGTACCAATCCGATCGACCAGCTCAAGGTGATCGGCCAACCGATCGATCGGATCGACGGGCCGCGAAAGACTACCGGCACCGCGCCCTACGCCTATGAGTGGCACGACGTCGCGCCCAACCCGGCCTATGGGTACGTGATCGGGTCGGCGATCGCAAAGGGCCGGATAGCGTCCATCGATCTGGCCGCCGCCAGGTCTGCGCCCGGTGTGCTGGTCATTGTGACGGCGAGAAGTGCCGGGCCGCTCGGCAGGGCCGAGCGCAACACCGCCAGGCTGCTCGCGGACCCCGAAATCCAACACTACCACCAGGCGATAGCGCTGGTGGTGGCAGAGACGTTCGAGCAAGCGCGCGCCGCCGCGCAGCTGGTCCGCGTCGACTACGTCAGGTCTCGAGGATCATTCGACCTCGCCGCAGCGAAAGACTCGGCGACCAAGCCCACAGGCACCACGGGCGGCGCACCGGATACTGAGGTGGGTGATTTTGCCGGCGCGTTCGCCGCGGCGCCGGTCCAGCTCGATTCCACCTATACGACGCCGGATCACAGTCACTCGATGATGGAGCCGCACGCGTCGATGGCGAGCTGGAGCGGGGGCAAGGTCACGGTCTGGACCTCGACCCAAATGCTCGACCAGAGCCGGGGTGACCTGGCACAGACGCTTGGCATCCCGAAGGAAAATGTCCGCCTGATCTCGCCTTACATCGGGGGCGGCTTCGGCAGCAAGCTGTGGGTGCGTTCCGACGCAGTCCTCGCGGCTCTCGGCGCCCGTGCGGCCGGGCGGCCGGTGAAGGTGGCGCTGACGCGGCCGTTGATACCCAACAACACGACGCATCGACCCGCCACGATCCAACGCATCCGCATCGGCGTCACACGCGACGGCGACATCACAGCCATCGGCCATGAGTGTTGGTCTGGCAACCTGGCGGGCGGTAAGGCCGACGGCGCGGTCAACCCGACTCGCCTCCTCTATGCTGGCGCGAACCGGATGACGGCCACGCGGCTCGCCGTTCTCGATCTTGCCGAGGGCAATTCGATGCGCGCGCCGGGTGAGGCGACCGGCCTGATGGCGCTGGAGATCGCGATCGACGAAATGGCCGGGAAGCTTGCCATGGATCCCGTCGCATTCCGGATCCGCAACGACACGCAGGTCGATCCCGAGAATCCCAAGCGGCTCTTCTCGCGGCGCGCCCTTGTTCAATGTCTGCAGGTTGGTGCGGACCGCTTCGGATGGAGCAGGCGCAATCCACAGCCCGCCGCCACGCGCGAAGGGCGTTGGTTCGTCGGCAGCGGTGTCGCCGCGGCAATCCGCGGCAACGTGATCCACAAGTCGGCCGCACGCGTCCGACTCGACGATCGCGGCGTCGTGACGGTCGAAACCGACATGACCGACATCGGCACGGGCAGCTACACGATCATCGCGCAGACCGCGGCGGAGATGATGGGCGTGCCGCTCGACAAGGTCGTGGTCCGCCTGGGTGATACCACCTTCCCGGCGTCGTGCGGTTCCGGCGGGCAATTCGGCGCCACCAACTCCACGTCCGGCGTCTTCGCGGCTTGCGTCAAGCTGCGCGAAGCCGTGGCGCAGAAGCTCGGCTTCGACGCCGCTGATACCGTGTTCGCGGACGGCCAAGTGAGCTCGGGTGCTCGCAGCGTTCCCCTCGGGCAAGCCGCGGGGCAGGCTGGTCTCACCGCGGAAGATGCCATCGAATACGGCAACCTCGACAAGACGTACTCGGAAACGACCTTCGGCGCGCATTTCGTCGAAGTCGGCGTTGATGCCCTGACGGCGGAGATTCGTGTGCGGCGCATGCTTGCTGTCTGCGCGGCGGGCCGTATCCTGAATCCAAAGACGGCTCGCAGTCAGGTGATCGGCGCGATGACCATGGGGGTCGGCGGCGCGCTCATGGAAGCGCTCGCGGTCGACAAGCGGCTGGGTTTCTTCGTCAATCACGATCTCGCCGGCTACGAAGTGCCCGTCCATGCCGACATTCCGCACCAAGAGGTGATCTTCCTCGACGAGACCGATCCGGTGGCGAACCCGATGAAGGCCAAGGGAGTAGGGGAGCTCGGGATCTGCGGCGTGGCCGCGGCCGTTGCTAACGCGATCTATCACGCGACCGGCGTACGGGTGCGCGACTATCCGGTTACGCTCGATAAGCTTCTCGCAAAGATGCCTCTGGTCAGCGTCTAAAGGGCATCGGGTGAATCAGTGCGCGCCGCTCACCGCAGAGGGTAGCTTGAAGATGGCAAGCGTATCGCCGTAGGAGTATCCCAATTGAAAGTTGCCCCCGGCGGCCACTGCGAGGTACTGCTCGCCATTCACCTGATACGTGATCGGCGGAGCGTTGACGCCGGCACCGAGGTTATAGCGCCACACGCGCTCACCGGATTTGGCATTGAACGCGTCCAGCCAGCCACTGCCTTCGCCCATGAACACGAGGTTTCCGGCCGTCGCCAGTACCCCGCCGATCAAGGGCTGCGGGGTCTTGTACTGCCAGGCGACTTTGCCTGTCTCGACATCCACCGCGACGAAGGGACCATCCTGAACCCCACCCGGCGCGATATTCATGAACGCGCTGCCGAGTCGGATGAGACCTGGCGCACTCTCCGTCGGCTTGGTCGTGAAGCGCATCAACTGGTCCATCGCCATGATGTAAAGATAGTGCGTTTCAGGCGAATACGCGGGCGGCGACCACTCCGCCCCACCATTGGCACCGGGCAGCATATCCACGCCTTCGCGGGTGGGCGTGGAAAACATGTTCTTCGACATCATGACGTAAGGGTCGGACTTGCGGATCAGCTTGCCCGTGCGCCGGTCAAGTATGAATACCCAGCCCACCTTTCCCGCCTCGGCGGCCGCCGGAATCACCGCGCCGTTCTGATGCACATCGAAGAGCACGACATTGCTGACGGCGTCGTAGTCCCATACATCGTGCTTGACCTCCTGGTAGTACCACTTGAGCGCGCCTGAGTGCACATCGAGTGCGACGATGCTGTCGCTGTAGAGGTTGTCCCCCTGGCGGATAGTCCCATCGAGGTCGGGATTTGGGTTACCCGTGCTGAAGATGAGGAGTCCGAGCTTCGGATCGATGGCGGGTGTAGTCCACACCATGGCGCCGCCGCTCTCCCAGGAGTTTCCCGAGTAGGTTTTCGGATCCGTCGAATTCCAACGCCAGCGCTGCTTTCCATCCGTGGCGTCATAAGCCGCGACGAAGCCGCGCAACGCCCATTCGCCGCCTGCACTGCCGACGATGACCATGCCGTCAAATATTTGCGGCGCGAGCGTCTCCGAATAGCCGTTTTGCGCGCTGACGATGGCCGCATCCCAAACGGTGTGGCCGTCGGCCGCATCGAGCGCCAACAAGTGATCGTCCAGGGTCACCACGTAGACCTTGCCGTAGCCGACCGCCACGCCGCGGTTCACGGGACC
>Ga0302324_100027628_pt1 | contig 10805 bp, 6 predicted proteins | sample Palsa_T0_1_FD_201949 | JGI IMG/M metagenome (GOLD analysis project Ga0302324, IMG submission 201949) | Peat permafrost microbial communities from Stordalen Mire near Abisko, Sweden - Palsa_T0_1 | ecosystem: Environmental > Terrestrial > Soil > Palsa > Peat permafrost | place: Sweden: Abisko...
TGACCACCATCACGATGGGGTCCACGGCTGCGTGCGTGGAGCGATAACAGTACTCGCTGGCGTATTCTACGTCGACGGCGACGCCGGAAAGGTCTTCGATCATGATTTCGCCGGCCAGGCCGGCATGGCGGCTCGATCCGCTAGCGGCGATAATCAGCTTCTCGAAGGTCAGCAATGCACTTTCGACCGCGTGCAGTTCGTCCGGAAAAAGTATGTCGTTCTGCAGATGCTGCGCAACGGTTTTGGCGATGGCCTGGGGCTGTTCGTAGATTTCCCGGCGCATCGCATGCGAAAAACCGCCGTTCGCGAGGTTCGAACTGGAGTTGGTTGGATTCATGGTCGACTGCGGCGAGAGTAAATCATTTGCCGCGAGCGGAGCAAACCGGTTTGCGGGAATGAGCTTACCCCCAGGGGCCGGGAGGGATCGAATGCTCGGTTGCGCGTGGAGCCTTTCTCTATCGAAAAAGCTGTATGGTAAACAAGGAAAGACGACAGAGGCATAGGCAGGAGTTCCAAAGCCTCGAGAGCAGCTCGAACCAGCCCCAGCCTAGGGGGAAACAGGACTAACAGCATTCGTGGCACGCACAACTTACACAGGAGGCACTGATATGAAACTGATTCGGCCTGGATTTCTCTGGAGCCTGACTGCTACCGCGGTTTGCCTTCTCGGTTCCTCTTTCAGCGCACTGCCGCTCCAAGCGGCCGAGCCTTCCTCGCGCAACCTGGATTCGGGCTGGCAATTTCGCGCCGTTGCAAACGCGGACCGATCGGATGTCAAGCAGTGGCATCCCGCGCAGGTTCCGGGCGTCGTTCAAACCGACCTGCTACACAACGGTCTCATCCCTGACCCTTTTGATCGCGACAATGAATTCCATCTGCAGTGGATCGGCTTGGCCGACTGGGAGTATCAAACTACGTTCGAGGTCGATGCGGCCGCGCTCGCGCATGATCACGTCGATTTCGTTTTCGATGGGCTGGATACGTTTGCGGACGTTTACCTCAATGAGCAGGCGATTCTGCACGCAGATAATATGTTTCGCCACTGGCGAGTCCCAGCGAAAGCGGCGCTGAAGCCCGGCCCGAATACGCTGCGAATCGTGTTTCGTTCGGCGGTCGAGAAAATGCTTCCGTATGTGAAGGGGCTGCCTTACGTGTTGCCTTCGATCTCAACCAACTCTGGAAACGAAGAGAACATGGCAACCGCTCCCTACACGCGCAAAGCCCCGTACAACTACGGCTGGGACTGGGGACCTCGATTCCTAACCGAAGGCATTTGGCAGCCAGTGCGCCTTGAAACCTGGGACGCGCTGCGCATTGAGAATTTTCACATCCACCAACAGAACATCGCAGCCGACTTGGCCAACGTTAACGCCGAGCTTGAAATAGAGGCCGGACGGCCGACGACGGCCACGCTCACCTTGGCTCACGATGAAATGTCTGGACCGCAAACCGCCGATGGCACCCAGACGCTGCAGCTCAACACCGGAATCAATCATGTGTCGTTTCCCCTGCGGATTATCGCGCCAAAGCTTTGGTATCCGGTCGGGTACGGAGCGCAGAGCCGTTACCGGTTTTCTGCCTCGATCCGCATCGGTCGTGAAGTTGCCGCTCACACAGAAATCAAGACTGGACTGCGTTCGCTCGAACTGCGCCGTGTTCCCGATCAATGGGGTAAGAGTTTCGAGTTCGTCGTAAACGGCATCTCCGTATTCGCCAAAGGCGCAGATGCCATTCCGTTCGACAGCTTTCCCAACCGTGTGACTCCAGAGATTCATCGCAACATTCTGCAGGCGGCTCGCGACGCCCACATGAATATGGTTCGTGAATGGGGAGGGGGTTACTACGAGTCGGACGATTTTTACGATATCTGCGATGAACTCGGCATTATGGTGTGGCAGGAATTCATGTTCGGAGGCGACATGGTTCCCGGCGACGTGCCCTTTCAGGAAAACGTCCGGCAAGAGGCCATCGACCAGATCAAGCGTCTGCGCGATCATCCCAGCATCGTAATCTGGTGCGGAAACAATGAGGTCGAAACTGGATGGCATCACTGGGGCGATCGCCAGGAATTCAAAGAGTCGATCTCTTCGGCAACCCGCGACCGCGTTTGGCAGGATTATGTGATTCTTTTCGCTGACATCCTTAAGAGCGCGGTCACCCAATATGCCGACCCCACGCCCTACACACCCAGCTCTCCCAGCGCCAACTTTGAGGAAGTTCCCGACAATCCACACAATGGCGACATGCACTACTGGCAAGTCTGGCACGCGCAAGCTCCGGCGGAAGACTATACCCGGCAATTTCCGCGCTTCATGACGGAGTACGGATTTCAGTCTTTTCCCGAGATGCGCACCATCCACACGTTTGCCAACGAGCCCGAGGATTTCGACATCCGTTCCGCCGTCATGCGGGCGCACCAGAAGAATAAGGGAGGAAATGAGCGCATCCTGACTTATATGCTGCGCGAATACTGGCAGCCGAAAGATTTCGCTTCGTTCGTTTATCTCAGTCAGGTGCAACAGGCGGAGATCATCAAAATTGGCGCTGAGCACCTGCGCCGACAGCGGCCGCGCACCATGGGTTCGCTCTACTGGCAGTTGAACGATTGCTGGCCGGTCGCTTCCTGGGCCAGCATCGATTACTACGGGCGTTGGAAGGCGCTGCATTATTATGCCCGCCGCTTCTACGACGATGTGCTGATCTCGCCCTTTTCGCACGACGACAAAGTGGACGTATACGTTGTGTCAGACAAGCTCCAACCACTTTCTGGGACGATCCACATGCGGCTGCTCGATTTCTCCGGGAAAGCCTTGCTCGATCAAAACAAAGACGTTCAAATCCCCGCGCAATCGCAGGCGATTTACTTCACTGTGGATAAGGCGGTCCTAGCTGCAAAGGCTGATCCCCGTAAGAGCTTTCTGGTGTTTGACCTGGAATTGGCCGGGAAGAAAGTGTCGCGGAACCTGGTGTTCTTCGATGTGACCCACAACCTGGATCTGCAGGCTAAGCCCAGGATTGAAACAACTCTCGGCAAGACCGGCGAAGATTACACCGTCACGTTGCAGTCACCGCAGCTCGCCCGAAGCGTTTACCTGTCTTTCGGCGACTTGAATGTTCAAGTTTCGGACAACTATTTCGACCTGCTCCCAGGAGAGCCAGCAACGATTCGTCTCAGGTCTTCCGCAACCTTGGATCAAGTGAAAGCTGCGTTGACGGTCACCTCTCTCATGGACGCTTTCGCAAGCAATTAACCATGACAACAACGTCGTAAAATTCGCGCTATAGAATCAAGTTGGTTCTGTTGACATCCTTAGTTCTCTCGTCGTCCAGCGGGGCATTCGGACCAACTGGCTTCGCGGCGAGTGGTTTTGGATCCCTTTCTCCTGGCTGTTCTGAGGCTCGAGCCAGTTTCCTGTTATCAAAGGTTACGCGTAGCTGTGCGCGGGTTCGCGTGGGCCAGGGCGGACATCGTCGAGGGGATAGGGAAGGGAACAGGGGACAAAGAAAGCGGACAACGATGCCACAGCTCGCAGGTGCGCTCCTGAATGCATCGCGAATCTTTTTGTCAATTATCTTTTCCCCAGACTGCGCGGCGGTTTTGTCAAAATAGCTGCTGGCGGAAAATCACCAGACCGCCAGAGTTCCGGCTCCAGGCGATAATTGATTTGCGCGGCTAAATGATCAAAGTCATTGAGTCATTTGATAACCCCGCTCAAAGATAAACAGACAGCCATTGTGCTGATCATCGTGGCGAAAAATACGATCACAGCGGCAGCTACCAGCTTGTCGCGTGTACTTCTGTGTATGTACATGAGGAACCCCTATTCTAGTTTCATCCTTTTCTTTCTAAGTTGGTCCACAGCACAGAAAGCAGCGTGAGTACGAGCACGAGCCCGAGACGGGCACGAACCTGAGTACAGCGCAGGAGAGCAGGAACCAATGGTCACAGTACAGAACAAATCGCTTCAGCGTCTTCTGGAGGTGAAGCGCATAGACTGAAGCGTTCCCATATTCGATCATGCGGCGACACGGCCGAAGAATGTGCTCGGCGTCCCGTCGCACCTTGTGTATTGTCCCAAAGTCGCGCCTTCTTTGAAATGGCCCAAAGGTAGGTGGCGAAATGGCCCAAAGGTAGATGGCCTGAAAGTAACGTTACCCGAAAGTAATGTTACCCAAGGGAACGATCACCACTATTTAACAAGATCGTGTCACCTGCCTTTCTCGCGCTTCACCCGGAAGTACCGCCGTCGCCGTTCGGCTAGCTATAGTGAGTGCTTTGAGGTGACCTGCTGAGAGCTTTTTCTTTTTATAACCAAGCAACTCACGCGCCGTTGCTAACTCTGCTTGTAGTGCCATGCGCTCTTTACTCTTCGCGCCTGTAGGCACGCCTGTTAATCGGCTCATACATTTGAGCCAACAGGCCTTTCTGCGTGGTGCTTGTCTCGTTTAGCAGCGCGCCCGCCTGGCCTTAGAGCGCGACAGCGTCGCGTCCGAGCAAAGTTGCAAAACTGTTCACCACATACTGGAACTTATAAGCAAAATGCTGCACAAGTTATACGTCGCTGTGAAAGTCGCTGCTGGCGCTGTAAGTTTACAATTGGTGCCCATGCATAACCATTGATGGTGTTGGACATTAGCAAGTAAAAGTAAAAGTAAAGCGTTGACGGTCTCATGCTCGCGCGGTGTATTGTGCCGTCTACTAGGTTAGGCGAGGTGTTGCGTAGAACAGAGGTAACAACCATAGCCTTTGGGCCGGCGGGGAGATGCGGGACACTTTATTGAGGCTTCCATCTTGAGGCTTTCATTTGAACCGTCTGTCTTCGGCGAGAAGACAGCACAGCCTTTGCCAACCGGGAGCCGTGGCCGGTAGCACGATCTTTGGAGCACAGGCGATGGGATTTTTGCTTTCGCTCCGGCACGCCGTTTACAATCTCAGTGGTGTAGTGGCGCACAGGAAAGGCGTTCGAAGGCTCGTAGGCATAGCCGCGCTGGTGACGGGTACCATCGAGATGCGGCAGCTTTGTGGGTGTAAGGAGTTGGTCGCTCATAACACCACACCCATCGCAAGCGAGAATGCGACGTTTCTTTGGTAGCATGTCCGTAAGTTATTGATTCTGAAAGTGACCCCGTAGCTCAAACGGATAGAGCTCAGGTTTCCTAAACCTGAGATTCCGGTTCGATTCCGGACGGGGTCTCCATCTACGGCACTCTGATTTGGGGAAAGCAGTTTCGATCTTGGCGACAAGATCCTGCACGTACGCGATCCACCCTTTCCCGTCTTTCCCCGATGAGTCGCAGCTTGTTGCCGCTGGGCGTTTTCGGTGGAGAGAAAGACAATCCGCGACTACTAAAAGTGAGTCTTGCCAACGAGGCGCTGAAATTCGGGATCATCGTGCACGCAGGCGAGGTCAGGATCGCGCAACGCCCACTCGAAATTACTGTACCCGGCGTCTCGGGCACGTCTGAGCAGCGCTAAAGCGTCCAATTTTTGTCCCATGATGCCGTACGTGCAGGCGGCATTGTAGAGAATGTTGGAGTCTTTGGGCCGCATCGTCACGGCCAACTCCAACTCGCGCACGGCCGCCTCACTGTTCTTACGGGTGGCATAGAGATTAGCTAGGAAGATGCGTGCACGCACGTCTTCCGGAACCAGTTCGAGCTGTCGTTGCAGCACCTGGACCCACCGATCCTCGTAAATCGCGGCCTCCGCCGTTCGTCCCAAGGTACGCAATGAGTTCAGATAGGGCGGGAAGATGTTGTAATCGTCTCCGTTGACGGCCACGGCCCGGTCGGCCAGATCAGCGGCCTTACGGCTCTGCCCGGAAGCGAACAGCGCCCGCCCGAGCACATCGTAGACGCCTTCGCAGTCTGACTTGCGCTGAATGGCTTCCTCGGCGTAGCGGCAGGCTTCCTCATACTTGTTTTCCGAGAAGGCGAGTCGGGCGCGAGCTACCAGCAATTCTGGCAGGTTCGGTTGCAAGGCCAAACCGCGCTCGCAGGCTGCCAGGCCTTTCTCAATCCAGCGCGGATGTCGCTCGCGCCATTCGTGGTACTGGCCACAGACGTTGGCCAGGCCGGCATGCGCGAGGGCGAAATCCGGATCGAGCGTGATGGCCTGCTCGAACATCTGTATTGCGAACTCCAGACTGAGCTGGCGGGCGTAGCTGCGGCCGCGGAGGTAGAAATCATAGGCCTGCAGATTTTCGGTGGGCTTGCTGGCGATGATCTTCTCTTCTTTCGGTGAAAGCGTGATGCGCAGGGCCTGAGCGATGTTTCGAGCGATCTCCTCCTGAATGGCGAACACGTCTTCCAGTTGCCGGTCGTAGCGCTCGGCCCAGACGGAATGCCGTGTCGAGGCTTCCACAAGCTGTACCGTGATGCGAACGCGATTGCCGGCGCGGCGGATGGAACCCTCGAGCACGTAGGCGGCGCCGAGCAGCTGGCCTACCTGTTGCGCCGTAGCTGGCTTGTCGCGGAAGGCGAGCATCTCCGAGCGAGGAAAGATGTCCAGTTGCGCGATTTTTGAAAGCTCCGTAACAATGTCTTCCGTAATCCCGTCGCGGAAGTATTCGTCCTCTTTCGCGCCGCTCTGGTTTTCGAAGTAGAGTACCGCGACTGATTTTTGACTGCTTGCAGCCGGGTTCGTCCCCGAACCCGAAACGCTCTTCTCAGCGAAGGGCCGCCGGCCCGATTCGGTGTCTCGTTTGAGCCGCTTCAAGTCGGCGCGGAGTTCAGCAGCGGTCTGGGACCGCAGGTCGGGGTCCTTCTCGAGCGCTTTGCCGAGAATGTTTTCCAGGGCCGCGGGCAGGAGCGGGTTTAGCTGCTTCGCAGGCACCGGCGCGGAACGCAGGATTCCGTCGAAGACGACCGCCGAGGTTGCCCCCGAGAACGGAACAATCCCGGTAGCCATCTCGTAGAGCACGACCCCGAGCGAAAACAAATCCGTGCGAGCGTCCAGTTCTTCGCCCCGCGCCTGCTCCGGCGACATGTAGGCGATCGTGCCGATCGAGCTGCCCGGGCTGGTCAGTTCCCCTTCGTCGACCACATGCGTCTGTGTGCGCATCACCGATTCGGTGGCATGGAGGACCGCGGGCGTTAGCTTCGCCAAACCAAAATCCAGAATTTTAGCCTGCCCGCGTTCCACAAGAAAGATATTTGCGGGCTTGATGTCGCGGTGCACGATTCCCTTTGAGTGCGCCGCATCGAGCCCGTTGGCGATCTGAATGCCGATCTCCAACAGCTCCGATATTTCGACCGGCTTCGCAATACGGTGCTTAAGAGTCTGGCCCTCGAGCAATTCCATGGCGATAAAGGGTCGACCTTCGAATTCTCCGATATCGTAAATTGTGCAGATGTTCGGATGATTGAGCGCGGATGCCGCGCGCGCTTCGCGGCGGAATCGCTCGATCGCCTGCGGGACCTGGGAAATGTCGTCCGGGAGGAATTTAAGCGCAACACTCCGGCCGAGGCGCGTGTCCTTGGCCTTGTAGACGACGCCCATTCCTCCTCCGCCCAGTTTTTCCAGGACGTCGTAGTGGAACAGAGTGCGACCGACAATAGAGGAAGTTTCAGACACTGGCAGGACATCTTACCTTAGCGCCTCCGTCCCTAGCAATCGCGCGAGAGTGCAATTGCGCAATCGCGGATCTGTAGATCGCCCCATCCCTTTGAGCTCACCAGCAATTGTCAGTTTGTGAGAATCGCCTACTGATCCGATCAGCGGAAGAGTCTCGTCATGGACTACAGCGTGGGTTTCGAGCAATGGATGGCCGCGACAGTGCGGGTCGCTCCCTTGCGCGGGCCCTGCTTTCCATCATTACTTACGCTGGTTACCACAGATTACTTCCGTTATTCGTGCCAAAGTGGGAGATCGGTCCGCTGTGCTATAATGGGTCTCAGCGCTACTGCCACGGTTTGCTCGTGACGCGGTGATCCAGTTGGATCAGATTCATCTCCGCCTTTCCTGCCCACCGTTTATTCAGCGTCAAATCAAAAGAACAAGAGCGGCATGGGAACTCACGAGAAGTGTGTAACATCAGGCCCCTCCAGAAAGAACAATTACGAATGACAAGCTTTACGGAACTACCGCTGTCTTCTGCTTTGCAGCAGAGGCTGGCGACGGCTCAATTCATTATCCCTACGCCGATCCAGGCGGAGGCTATTCCTTACGCCCTTGAGGGCAAAGACGTGCTGGCTACGGCGCAGACTGGAACCGGCAAGACGCTGGCCTTTCTGATTCCGGTCATTGAGATGCTTGAGCGCGAACCTTCGCAGAAGGTCCGCGTGCTGGTTTTGCTGCCCACGCGCGAACTGGCGATTCAGGTCAACGAAGAATACGAAAAACTGCGTGGCAAGAGACTATCGAAGGCGGCGCTGGTGATCGGCGGTGTTTCCGAGAAGACGCAGATTCAGGCCGTCCGCTCCGGGTCCAGCCTGGTGGTTGCAACCCCCGGGCGCTTGCAGGATTTCATTAGCCGAAGGTTGATTGACCTGCGCGAGATCAAAATTCTGGTGCTCGACGAAGCCGATCGCATGTTGGACATGGGGTTTCTGCCCGCTATCCGGCGCATTCTCGCGATCCTGCCGCAACGCCGACAAACCCTGTGCTTCTCGGCCACGCTGGAGCAATCCGTCGCCGGCCTGGTGAACGACGCCATGCGCGATCCTGTGCGGGTGGCGCTTGGTTCGGTGCTGAAACCGGTCGAAAGCGTCCGGCTGCAGGCCTACGAAGTGCGCCCGGCCGAGAAGCCCGAGGTGCTGCGGCAGTTGCTCTATGCCGAGAAGGGACAGACGCTGATCTTTGCCCGCACCAAGCGCGGAACCGAACGGCTGGCCAAGGAACTGGCGCGCGAAGGCTTTTCCGCGACAATGATTCACGGCGACCGCTCCCAATCGCAGCGCAATGGAGCGCTCAGTGGATTTCAGCAGGGACGATTCAACATACTGGTCGCCACCGATGTAGCCGCGCGTGGGTTGCATATTGATGACGTCGCGCATGTGATCAACTACGACCTGCCCAAGATGGCAGAGGACTTCATCCATCGCGTGGGACGGACGGGACGTGCCGGATCGCACGGGCTGGCTTCCAGTTTAGTGGCGGGTGGCGAGGTCATCGAGCTCCGGCATATCGAGCGCACCTTAAAGTTGAAAATCGAACGCAGGCAGGTGAATTGGGCGAATGCAGAGCGGTCCGAGCGTGTCGTCCAAAACACGCTGGCCAGCCGGACACTGACGAGGTTGCCGGGAGAGATATTCGCCTAACCAGCGAAGGAGATGGATCAGTAAGTCGAAGGGGCGCGTCCTTAGGACGCGCCCCAACCTTTCCGCGGCTCCGATCCCCGTTTTCAGGACTTGATTGGCCGCGTTCGCTTACTGTGGCCGCGCGAAATCCGGAATCCCGGAGGAAACCTGCCGAAACTCAACCGCGACACGAACTACCAAGCAGCGTGCAACCGCCTAGGTTTTGTCACAGCTTCTTGGTTTAGGAACCAGCGTTCTACGATTCGGTCTTTTCCGGAGCGTGTTCGCGGGGGATACTGGAAATATCAGAATCGTCCCCGAGTTGAAACAGCGCGGCTTGTTCGGCGGCGTGTTTTTGCAACTCAATCAAATCCAGTTCGCTGGCATCGCTCGACGTCCCTGACGGGTCTTCGGTTCTGCGTTGGCTGCGGCGTTCGGCCTTGTCGCGCTGTTTTTGCTGGCGCGTGTGTTCTTTCTGGCGTTTGGTAAAACTTGATCGACCTCGTCCTGGCATACTCAATCTCCCATCGTAAATTTTGGCGATAGCGGCTGGCGTTTTGCGGTTCGGTCAAGCTCGGGAATCAAGCCGAGGCGGACTCAATCAGCCTGACCTGGCAATTTACCAGTCCTGCTCTTGGTCTCATCCGCAGCACCCACCCACATGGATGGCGTGCCGCTACCAGCGGGGTTCGCGGGGCTGGCGCGCGTGCCCCTGATAATCGTCGCGACTGCCGCCGCCCCCGCCACCGAAGCGCTGTCCGCCCCCACGCGGAGCGTCGGTCTTTGGTTTAGCTTCGTTGATCTTCAGCGCGCGGCCGCCAACTTCGGTTCCATTCAACGCCGCGACCGCCTTGTCGGCCTCCGCCGCATTGGTCATCTCAACAAAGGCGAAGCCGCGGGCGCGTCCGGTTTCGCGGTCGGTGACAATGCTGACGCGCTCGACTGCGCCATGCGCTTCAAACAAGCCGCGCAGCTCTGGTTCGGTGGTGCTGTGAGGTAAGTTGCCGACGTAAAGATTCTTCATAGCAGTTCTTCTCTTTCCGTTTCTATTGCAGCTGTTTCTGCTGCAAATGTTGCAATGCAAATAAGGGTTGAGGGGTGGCGGGTTCGGGTGCGGAATGCTGTTCGATGGCTTCAGCCCACCGGGAGGGTCTCGGGGTTTCCCGTAGGGTGCGCGTTCGAGCCTCGCTGGCCGCGCGAACGCTGGAAATTTTCCGGCAGGCTTCGAGTATTCCCCAGCGCTGCTGCGATGAATTTCCGGAAGCCGGAGCGAGAAGTGCTGCGACCATCTCCTGGTGCAGGGCCTCCGCATCCGGTTCCGCGGGCGCTTCGTCAGAATCGGGCGCAGCCGCGAGATATTCGGGCCCTCCCACAAAGAAAGCAATCCTTTGCGGAGGAGTGGCGCTGCGGAGGTCGGTGCAGAATCTGTCCCGGCTGTCGGTTTCTCCGGCCACGTGAATGAGCACCAGATTGTACAAGTCGGCGCGCCACCAGCCGCGCGCCTCGATCACATCCGCTGCGCAGTCAACTTCGATGCCGAGCTTTCTCATTCCATCGGCCCGCAA
>Ga0302324_100027629_pt1 | contig 10805 bp, 8 predicted proteins | sample Palsa_T0_1_FD_201949 | JGI IMG/M metagenome (GOLD analysis project Ga0302324, IMG submission 201949) | Peat permafrost microbial communities from Stordalen Mire near Abisko, Sweden - Palsa_T0_1 | ecosystem: Environmental > Terrestrial > Soil > Palsa > Peat permafrost | place: Sweden: Abisko...
GCGAAGGCTCCGCGCGAATTCAAATCCTTGTTGCGCAGATATTCGTAGCCGGTGCCGTGGAAACCGTTCGTTCCCGATTTCGTGCTGATGTTTACCACGCCTCCGGAAAACTTCCCCCACTCCGGCCCGAGGTTGTTGTATTGCACTTTGAATTCGTTGACGGAGTCATCATCCGGGATCAGGATAGGCAGATTGATGTAGCCGATGTTGAGGGGCTGGCCATCCAGATACTCGGCGCTCTCATTGGCGAACGAGCCACCAACCTGATAGTTGCCCCAGCTGAAGGGGTTCTGACCGACCGGCGAACCGCCGGATCCACCCTGGGCGATCGCGGCAGGCGACAGAGTGATCAGGTTGAAAACGTTGCGGCCGTTCAGCGGAATTTCATTGGCGGTGCGTTCCTCGATGACTTGGCCCAGCGACGAGGTAGTGGGCTGCAGCAGCGGCGTTTCGGAAGTGACTTCCACCACCTGGCTGACTGCGCCGACTTCCATAGCAACGTCGATGGAAACGGATTGCTGCACTTGCACCACGATCGGATCGCGGCGGAAATGCTTGAATCCGGTTTTCTCAACGTTGAGGCTGTAGTTGCCCGGATTTAGATTCACGAACGAATACAAGCCGTCCGGATTGGTTGACAATGTCTGAGTAGAGCCGGTCCCGAGGTTGGTCAATGTGACCGTGGCGCCGGCCATCGAGGCGCCGGAAGCGTCGGAAACCGTTCCAGAGAGCGAACCGAAAGTGGATTGCGCCGCAACCGGCATACTGAATAGCGCGAGGCAACCGAAGACAACGAACACAACGAGAATAGGTATAGCGGCCGAACGGAAACGGAAATTCCTCATTTTTCTAATCCTCCCACCCCAGAAGGCATTAAGGCCGAAGAACCGGCCTTTTCACGCAGAAATAACCAAAAATTCAGACACCCCGATAGTAGACGGAACTTGGATGCAACCCATCGAGTTGTTGAATACTTCGTCTGCGCGGATTTAGCTCCATGTGGGTACACCTTGTCAAGGGAAATATCGATTTTCTAAGGCATTTTCTTGGTAAGTAAAGAGTACTATAGTTTTTGGAATAATATACAGGATTTAGAGTGCCCGCATTTCTCACCCTGCGACGAACTAAAAAACAGCGTTTCGCCCGTGTGGTTGCGACTTCGGAGTCGATTTCGCGAGGAGGGTCAGGTAGCAACCTAGAGAAAGAAAGTCATTTTCTATGATTAATAGAATCAGGCATTCGTCAGTGCGATCAGCCGCTAACCGCGTCTCGGCACTGAGTGAGCGGCACACTCCGACCAGGAGCGGAATTCGCTGCCGGCGAGGATCGAACCGAATTTTAGAAGCAGTGGTTGAGCGATTGTCATGTTATATGTGAGGGACAACAGGCCAGCGGCGCGATCCTTTTCGCGACACGCTCGGGTACCTCGGGCCAGACAGGGCCCAAACCGCCGTTCAGGGAAACACGGAATGAAGCGTCGTAACGAGATCCTTAAGTCTGACGGCCCGCCGGTGGTGACGCTGAAAGCGGTCGCCAACCGCGTGGGGCTGACCCCTGGAACCGTTTCCGCGGTGTTAAACAATTCGCATGCGTCCGCGTCGGTACCGGAACGGACCAGAAACCGTATTCTGGAGGCGGCGCGGGAACTGCGCTACAGACCGAATTTTATGGCGCGCTCGTTGCGCGTGAAGCGGACCTATACCATCGGGGTGATCGCGCAAGAGATCGGCGACATTTACGGAGCGATGGTCATCAGCGGCGTGGAACAATATTTGCGGCAACAAAACTATTTTTTCCTGACGGTGATTCACCGGCATGATCCGCAGCTGCTGCAATCTTATTCGCAACTACTGGTGTCGCGCGGGGCAGAGGGAATTATCGCGGTGGCCACTTCGATTACCGATACGCCCAGCTTGCCGACCGTAGCGATCGCCGGCCACCAGCGCGTGGACGGGGTGACCAACATCACTCTCGATCACCGGCGCGCTGCGCGAATGGCCCTGCAGCATTTGGCCGAGTTGGGACACCGGGAGCTCGCGCTCATGAAGGGGCCGCCGGAAAGCGCCGACACGGACGCTCGTTGGCAAGCGATTTGCGAGGCGGCCGACGCGCTGAAAAATAGCGCCCGGACAGAATTTGCGGTAGAGGCTCGCACCGACGCTTCGCCGCAGCCGGGCTACGAAGCGACGAAAGAGCTGCTCAAAAAATCGCGGAAATTTACGGCGCTGTTTGCGTTCAACGATCTGGCCGCAATCGGCGCGATTCGAGCGATCGATGAAGCGGGACTGCGCGTCCCGGACGATATTTCTGTAATTGGATTCGACGACATACCGAATGCGGCGTATACCCGGCCGAGCCTGACAACGGTGCGGCAGCCAGTGGTGAAAATGGGCGAGATCGCGGCGCGCACCTTACTCGAGCAGATTGAAAAACGATCCAAGTACGTTCCGGAGATCGCGGTCGAACCCGAGCTGGTGGTGCGCGAGTCAACAGCGGCCGTTCGCTCGGGGCGCTAAGAACCAAAGTCAAAATAGTACGTCAAAACACCCACGTTGATCGGCGTAAATGCCCTTGTCGTGATGAGCAGTTGATAACCGCACAGCATGGCCTGCGCTGACATTTTCCAAGCGTCTGATGGAATTTTCAGGCCTCCACTGCATCGCCACTCTCTTTTTGCCTGCTGAAAAGATCAGCGATTGATGAGATTATTTTGTTTCCGTGCACTGGTCTTCCCATCCCTCCGGGCGTCACCGCATGGCAACGGCGCTGGTCCACTTGGGCTTCGTTCTTACCGGTATTTTCATGGTTCTACTCGGGCCGGCGCTGCCTACCCTCGCACTGCACTGGAGATTGAGCGATTCGCAGGCTGGGCTGTTCTTCGCCGCGCAGTTCGCTGGCTTGGCTCTGGCTAATTTTTTGTCAGGGATACTGATACCCAGGTTCGGATTTCGGCCGTGTTTTGTAATCGGATTCGGTCTGATGGCAACGGGAGCGGCGTTTTTCTTGCACGGGTCCTGGATGTTGGCGTTGCTCGCCGTTTTCGTGTACGGCTTCGGCACGGGTCTGGTGACCGCGGCAACCAATTTATGGATTGGCGAAACGAATGCGCCAAATGCTTCCGGTGCATTGAGTCTGGTTAATTTTTCGTGGGCGGTGGGCGCGGTGGCCTGCCCGTTTATTGTCCAGTTCATGCAATCCGCCGCTCGCTTTCACGATTTGTTGATTGGACTGGCCGCAGCTTCGGCACTTTTGTGTGCGGTGTTCGGTATTACAGCGGTGGATTCGGTGGAGCTGCGGAGTATTGGCAGCGCTTCCACGGCAACCGTCCCCATCACAATTCCGCGAGACTACTTCGCACCAGCAATCGTTATCTTGTTGTTTCTGTACGAGGGAGCAGAGGCTTCACTGGGCGGATGGCTGGCGATGTATTCCCACGAACTTTCGAGTGTGGAAAGGCTCCAGGCTGGGGTGATCGCGCCGGCATTTTTCTGGGCCGGCGTGATGCTGGGCAGGGTCATCGGCCCGGCGATCTTGAAGCACATATCCAGCAAGCGTATGGTCGAGGCGGGAGTGGGCTGCGCACTCCTCAGCAGCATCCTGCTGCTTTACTCGCCGTCGTTGATTCCACTATTCGGCGAGGCATTTGGGGCGGGGCTGGGATGCGCGCTGGTGTATCCGATCATGGTGGCACAAATCCTGGAGCATTACGGGGTGGCGGCGCGCACGGTGATCGGACCCATGCTGGCGATCAGCGGATTTGGTCCCGCCTTGATGCCGTGGCTGGTGGGAGTAATTTCTTCACGCTTTGGAAACTTGAAGGCGGGACTCGGCGTGGTGCTGGCCGGGCTGATCGCGATCATGGGCGGCGTACGGTTCGTGTATAGCGATGCCAGCGTCAGCCGAGCCGGCAGTGAATTTCACCGCGGGCGCGACTAAAAACCGTTTCTCGAACGTGCTAATCTGAAGCGATGCAAAAAGAAGAATCGGAACGCGCAGCGGGCTTACTCGAGGCACAGCGGAAAGCGAATCTGCTCTTCCGTGCGGTCGACGAGCAGGGAATTATTCGGCCGGGCGTTTTGGAGACGGCCGTCAATACGGACATCTACGCGCTGGCCGAGCGGATGTTTGGAATCTCCACTTACTGGCACAAGCGAATCGTTCGTGCCGGGCGTAACACGCTTGCTCCTTACGACGAAAATCCGCCGGACCTGATTGTCGGCCACGACGACATCGTATTTCTCGATTTTGGACCGGTGTTTGAAGAGTGGGAGGCGGACTTCGGCCGCACCTTCGTCCTCGGCAACGATCCCGTGAAACGCAAGCTGTGTAACGACATCGGTGCGGCCTTCGCGGAGGGCAAGCAATATTTCAAGAGCCAGCCGGACGTAACTGCCAGCGGCCTGTTTCGTCACGCGCAGGACCTCGCGAAAAAATACAGGTGGGAATTTGGCGGCGAGATTGCCGGGCACTTGGTGGGCCAATTTCCACACGAGCGCATTCCCGGCGACAAGGTCACCCTGTACGTTCACCCCGACAATCCTCGCCGGATGCGCGGGGTGGATGAGTTCGGCCAGGAACGGCACTGGATTCTGGAGATTCACTTCGTGGACCGCGCGCGGCAAATCGGCGGCTTCTATGAGGAGCTGCTGACGCTTTAGGAGCGCGATGATGACAGCGAATCCGATCGACCCCAAGACTCTGAAGCCGCCCTACACGCTGGAAACGGCGCGCCTGAAGGTGCAAGCGGCCGAAGATGCGTGGAACACACGCGATCCCGAGCGCGTCGCCCTGGCGTATACGGTCGATTCAGAATGGCGCAATCGCGTTGAGTTCATCCATGGGCGGGAAGAAATAAAAGCGTTTCTCCGGCGCAAGTGGGCCAAGGAACTCGACTACCGCCTGAAGAAAACCTTGTGGGGATGCCTTGGCAATCGCATGGCAGTGAGTTTTGAATATGAATGGCACGACGAATCTGGCCAGTGGTATCGCTCCTACGGCAACGAGCTGTGGGAGTTCAACAAGGAAGGCCTGATGCAGCGGCGCCTTGCGAGCATCAACGACGCACCGATCGCGGAAAGCGAGCGCCGCGTCCGCTAGTTTCCTTCTCCCTCACCGTATCGAACTCCGTACAGCGTGAATCCGGTTAGAAATCGCGGCATCTAAAACGCCATGTATGTGAAGGAGCTGTGGCGTTACCCTGTCAAATCGATGGCTGGCGAGCCGCTCACCCAGATTCATGTGGATGAGTTGGGGTTCACCGACGACCGAAAGGTGATGGTGCTCGGCCCTAACCGACGCGTGGTCACTTCGCGTACCCATCCCGGATTGCTCGGCTTAAAGGGCATGATCGGGTTCGATGGTCAGCCCCGGATTTCCGGGCACGTCTGGAATTCGCCGGAGGCACTGGCTCTGGTGCGCGAAACGGTGGGACCGGATGCGGAGCTGGTTCATTACGAGGGTCCAGAGCGTTTCGACGTTCTGCCGCTGTTGGTTGCGACTGATGGGGCGATCGCAGCATTCGATCACGATGGCCGCAGGCTCCGGCCGAACATGGTGATCGGCGGCGTGGTGGATTTGAGCGAGCGATCCTGGCCTGGGAAATGTCTGCTCAACGGAGAGGTTGCGATTGGGGTACAGGACCTGCGCGCTCGATGCGTGATGACCACTTTTGATCCCGAGACCTTGCAGCAAGACGCCGGTATTCTCAAGGAAATTGTGCGCAAATTTGACGGCAAGCTGGCCCTGAATTGCTACGTGGTTCATGGCGGCGAGATCCACGTGGGCGACGCGGTGGAATTAGTGACGGAGTGTGAGCTTCAGCCGCTGTAATCCAGGATGCCCATTTATTGAACGCCGCCGCGCGCCCTGGACATCGATTATTCTCTGCAAGTTCCCTTGGCATAGAACCTTTGGAGGCGGCGCTGACTCTGGCCCCCTCTATCGCCCGCAAATACCACGGCACGATCACGCGCTGTGTATACTGGTCCGGCGATATATATTCGCCCCGCCTGAATGAGTAGTCACCGTCGCGGCGGCGCAAGGGAGGCCTTAAATGCTCGTCAGTGAATTGCGTTCGGGGGAGTGTTACGAATTGCTAGCCCGCTTGGGATTTGGGCGGCTGGCTTGTGCTCGTGATAACCAGCCATATATTGTACCGATCTACTTCGCCTACGAACCTCACCGTCTTTATGGGTTTGGCACGCTAGGACAAAAGATCGAGTGGATGCGCTCGAACCCGTTGGTGGCGGTAGAGGCCGATGAAGTGAAGAGCCACATCGAGTGGACCAGTGTTGTGGTGCGGGGGCGTTACGAGGAATTTCCCGATAGGCCGGAGTTCGCCGAGGTAAGGAAACAGGCGCAATCAGTGCTCGAGAAGAGGTCTCTGTGGTGGCAGGCGGGATTCGCAGCCGCCCAGACGCGCGGGGGCTTCAATCGGGACCTCCCGGTTTTTTATTGCATCCACATTGAGGACATCAGCGGTCACCGGGCCATGCCCGATCCCGTGGACTAGTCCGAGGTCGCATCAAAGAACAGCACTCTCCGCCCGAAGCGCTCGCTCGGCGCGTGAAGCTTGCGCTACTGCTTAAAATCGGCAGTCCTTGTTTTCGTCCGCATTGGTTCCCGCGAATAAAGTGGCCACCCCAAGTATTTGCAACAGTGTGCGGTAGCGCACACTGGGGGTTTCTGTCTCGTACTATGATTATTCAGTTTTCGAGAAAGCTAGGAGTGTCTAATGACGACCGCTGAACTGGCGGTTCCGAGTGCCGTAATTGTAGAGACCAGCAAGAACATGAAAGCGCTGGTCTATCACGGTCCAGGCAAGCGTGGGTGGGAGGACAAGCCGCGCCCTACTATCCAGGATCAGCGCGATGCGATCGTGCGAATTACCACCTCGACGATTTGCGGAACCGATCTGCACATTCTGAAGGGAGATCTCCCCGCGGTGACCGATGGACGCATTCTCGGCCACGAAGGCATTGGCGTAGTCGAGCAAGTCGGAACTGGCGTCTCAGAATTTCACGTCGGAGACAAGGTGATCATTTCCTGCGTCACCGCCTGCCTGAAGTGCGACTTCTGCAAGCGAGGAATGTATTCCCACTGCCGGCGCGGCGGCTGGATTCTGGGCTACACGATAGACGGAACTCAGGCTGAGTGCGTGCGCATCCCCGAAGCCGACGGGAGCCTGTACCATTTCCCGGCCGATGCCAATGAAGAAGACATGGTGATGCTCAGCGACATTTTGCCCACGGGTTTTGAGTGCGGCGTTCTGAACGGGCAAGTAAAGCCCGGCGACTCGGTCGCCATCGTGGGCGCCGGGCCCGTGGGGCTCGCCGTTCTGCTGACGGCGCAATTTTATTCACCAGCGACGATCTACATGATCGACTTGGACGACAAGCGACTGGCGGTAGCCAAAACGTTCGGCGCAACCACGCTGATCAACAGCGTGAAAGGAGATGCCGCCCATCAGGTGATGGAGCTGACGGAGGGGGCCGGCGTGGATGTGGCCGTCGAGGCAGTCGGGCTTCCAGCTACTTTCGCAATTTGCCAGGCCATCATCGCGCCCGGCGGACGCATCGCGAACGTTGGCGTCCACGGCAAACCGGTGGAACTGCACTTGGAAAAACTCTGGGACCGTAACATTTCGCTCACCACGCGGCTGGTGGACACGGTTACAACGCCGATGCTGCTGAAGGTGGTGCGTTCGGGCAAGCTACAGCCCGGCAAGCTGGTGACTCATCGCTTCGCGATGAACGACATCATGAAGGCGTACGACACGTTCGGAAACGCCGCGAAAGAGGGAGCACTCAAGGTGGTGCTCACGAACGGTGGCCCTCGTTGATGAGGTATCGCTGCTGGACAACGCACATCGGAGTCTCGAGACTCCTGGGACTGCTTATTGCATCCACCCTGTTCCCGGCTGTCGCTTTGGCACAGGCTCAGGCACCGCCCACCAGCAGCGACAAAACGGCATCGGCGACACAGCAGAAGACTGCTTCCAGCAAGTCCGAGCCTAGCCCTGCCGATTATGTAGGTTCGGAAACTTGCAAGACGTGCCATGCGGAGGTCTTCAACGGTTGGGAGAAAACCGCTCATTGGCAGACCACGCTCGATACCAAAGGTGGGCCTTCGCGTCAAGGATGTGAAGGTTGCCACGGACCGGGCGCCGCGCACGTCGCGGGCGGCGGAGACAAGAACAAGATTTTCGTCTTCGAGCAACATTCAGCGAAAGAGATCAACGCGCGCTGCTTGAGTTGCCACGCGGGCGGCACGCAGCATATGAACGCGCTGAATTCGCTGCATTCGCGCGCCGACGTTAGTTGCACTTCCTGCCATTCGCCGCACCACGCGCAGACCAAGGAATTCCTGCTGGTGAAATCCCAGCCGGAACTTTGTTACGGGTGCCACCTGCAGCAGAAGCCGCAGTTTGAAATGCCGTTTCACCATCGCGTCAACGAAGGGCTGCTGGTCTGCAGCGACTGCCACAATGTGCACGGGTCGGTGAAGCCCAAGCAAGTACGGAATTCCTCGACGCAGGATGCGGTGTGCTTCAAATGCCATACCGACAAGCAAGGACCTTTTGTATTCGAGCATGAAGTGGTGAAAGTGGACGGATGCCAGGCCTGCCACTTGCCGCATGGCGGTCCGAATCCGCACATGTTGAAGGTGAGCAACGTAAACCTGCTCTGCTTGCAGTGCCATACGACTTCGAGTTTCAGCAATGCGCCAGGAACTCCATCGTTCCACAATCAGAACACTTTCTTCCAGGCGTGCACTCTGTGCCACGTGGAAATTCACGGATCAAACTTCAGTTCTACTTTTTTCAAATAAAGATCGAGATGAAAACTAATCCTATAAAAATGAAACGAGTGGCGGCAGACAAATGGCCGCTAACGACGAGTCCGGAGCTGCTGGTCAGAGAATTATGAAATACCCATCCACTTCGGTCCGCGTCGTGATTCTGCTAGCCGCTTTGCTGGCTTCGCCCGCTGCACGCGCACAGGACCCGACCGGCGAAAACAAGGGCACCGACGCCGGTGGTTACAACATTCAGCAGACGATGGAAGTCGGCTACCGCGCGAATTGGGTGAATGGCAATCAAGACACCTACGACACATTCATCAATTTGGGATCCGGCGTTCGGTTGTTGGACTACTCGGTAGAAATGCGCTCGCTGGGCCACCACGGCCTGCTGTTCGATAACCTGAGTTTCAGCAGCTTCGGTTACGGCGGCGATCCGAACGACGTGAGCCGCCTGCGGATCCAAAAGAACAAGTATTACGACTTTCGAGTCCTCTTCCGCCGCGACAAGAATTTCTGGGATTGGAACTTGCTGGCAAATCCGCTGAACCCGGTCACTACCAATGCCGCGGTGAGCCCGACGACGCCGATCATCAGTTCGCCGCATGCGCTGGATCTGGTACGCCGGATGCAGGATTACGATCTGACGCTGTTCCCCAATTCGCGCATTCGATGGCGATTGGGATACTCGCGCAATCGTGACCAAGGCCCCGGATTCTTCACCACGGATGGCGGAACGATACCCACCTTCCCGGAGAACTTTAGCTACACCACGAATGCCTACCGAGCCGGCGTTGATTTCCGGGTGTTGCCGCGCACCACGATTTCTTACGACCAGTTCCTGAGTTACTTCCAACAGAACAATAGCGTCACCGATAATCCCTTGGCGGATCCGCAGAATTTTGGTTTCCAGCTAGCTAACGGTACGCCGGTTGACCTCGGTAACGTCTGGGCATCGAGCGGCGGCGAAGTATTGCCTTGCGCCGCGCCGATCGTCAACGCGGCAACCACGCCGCCGACCGTGAATCCGAACTGTAATGGCTTCCTGTCCTATAGCCAAGTGGGCCGGCCGCGGAACTTCATGCCCACGGAGCGGCTGCGCTTCCAATCGAACTATTTCAACAAATTCGAGACGTCTGGATCCGTAGGGTACAGCACGGCCAACAATTCGGTTCCGGACTTTAACGAGACGGTGAACGATCTCACCGCGCGGAGTGGCACACGCGGAGGCGTCACCAACGGCCCAGCGGATGCCAAGCGAGTATCGGTGAATGCGGATTGGTCAGGAGTGTATTCGGTCACCGACAACTTCCGAATCGTGGACACCTTCCGCTACGACAACTGGCGCACCCCGGGCGTGTGGAATTTGGGCGAGACAAACATATTCGAACAGCAGCAGCCGGGACTGAGTGGTTTGGAGCAACCGCAGGCTACGACGTGCGCGGCCCCGTTTACTGCGGTGACCTGCCCCAACCACAGCGCGTCGTCGCCGGCGGACTCAACGTATGGCGTGACGTCTACATTCCTGGCGCAAAACTTGAAGTCAGACACGTTCGAACTGCAGTACGACCTAAACAAGCGCCTCAGCGGCCGGATCGGTTATCTCTACACCGATCGGACCATCGCCGATTTCAGCTCGACCTTCATGTCGGCGGAAACTTATTTCCCGGGCGGTGCTGGGGGTACCGCGGCGAATGATTTCTTCGCGGCGCGCGGGGACTGCGCGATGGCATCGGTCTGCACCCCCGGGGCGAATGGTTCGTTGGTGTTTTCAGGGCCGGCAGCGGGCAACGATACGTCGCGCAACCTCGTCACCATCAATGAAAACGTGTTCTTGGCAGGGCTAACGGTACGGCCGATGGATACTCTCCGGATCACCGGCGATTTCGAGTTCGGTGATAATGACAACTCGTTCACGCGCACCGATCCGCGGCACGTAGAGTCCTATAAGATCCACGGGAGCTACCGGCCACGGCCCTGGATAAGCGTTGACGGCGCGGTAGATA
>Ga0302324_100027630_pt1 | contig 10805 bp, 11 predicted proteins | sample Palsa_T0_1_FD_201949 | JGI IMG/M metagenome (GOLD analysis project Ga0302324, IMG submission 201949) | Peat permafrost microbial communities from Stordalen Mire near Abisko, Sweden - Palsa_T0_1 | ecosystem: Environmental > Terrestrial > Soil > Palsa > Peat permafrost | place: Sweden: Abisko...
CTGTTGGTTAACGATAGGTTCAGCGTGCCACTCGTCCCACCACCCGTGAGTCCGCTGCCGGCAGCAGTAGACACACCCGCGATGCCCTCGGCAAACACAACGTCCAGTTCCGCGGGATGGCTGGTCCCCGTGTTTTCTTTGCTGTCAAAGGTGGCATGGAAAGTCCCATTTGCGACCAGGGCGATGCCGTCGTTGGCCTGGCTGTCATTCAGCCATGCCTCCAGCGCCGGCGTAACGTTGATCAGGATGTATTGATTCGTATCCGCCGCGGTGACCGGCACGCTCGAAACGATGGTCGTTCCCAGAGCCGGGGCCAGGCTCGAGGTGATGGTGCTTTCTGCCCAAGTGCCGTTGACATAATCCACATTGAAATTGCCCCCGGTGGTTACCGTCGTGACATATAGTTTCAGTGTGGCCTGGCTAATGGTGGCCCCGGCCGGGATCGACGACAGATCGAATTTGATATAGGCGACTTGCGTGGCGCCATTCACCCCGAGTACAGTCGCAGCACCGTAGTTGGTGACGGGATCCGCGGTATTGGTGTAGGCGTCACCGCTGGGTGTAATCTGACCGTAGACGGCGGTCAGCAAACACAGAGTGGATAGCAACGCTGCCCCTAGCTTTATCTTGAAGGTTTTCATGACGTTCTCCGCTTCTTCTTCCGATTTTGTCGCCGGTACAACCTGGGGGAAAGTGCATAAGGAACGGTGTCACCCGATAAGGAACGGTGTCACCCGACCTCAACCTCTCCTGCTCACTAATAGCGTGTAAAACTGGAAAACTCTGTCATGCACTTCAGAAAAAGACCGCGGCTTGTTGGGCCTAAAGGAGACTGATGCTCATGGCGTGGCAAGCCGTAGACCTTTGTGTTAAGCTCTTGGCGCTAACTTGGCGGTCATAGGTTAACCAAGTTCTTCCCCCAGAACCCAAGGTGACCGTTCAATGACCGGAGAATCCTCTTCCGAAATCACCCAACTGCTGCATGCCTGGCGGGAAGGCGACCAACTCGCTCTCGAACGGCTTACGCCCGTCGTCTACCAGGAATTGCACCGCATGGCGCGGCATTACATGGCCCGCGAACGCGACGGGCACACTCTGCAGACTACGGCTCTGATCCATGAAGTTTATTTACGCCTGGTGAAAACGCAAAAACTGGAGTGGCAGGATCGAGCTCATTTTTTTGCCGTTTCTGCTCAGTTGATGCGGCGCATTCTGACCGACTTCGCGCGCTCGCGTGCTTACCAAAAGCGCGGCGGCGGTGCTCGGCAAGTCTCGTTGGACGAAGCTCTGACAGTATCGCCTGAAGCACCCGTCGACTTGGTCGTTCTAGAGCAAGCTTTAACCCGCCTCGGACAGACTGACGCCAGAAAAAGCAAGGTCGTTGAACTTCGGTTCTTCGGTGGCATGACGGTCGAGGAAACCGCGGAAGTCCTGCATATCTCTTCCGAAACCGTCATGCGGGACTGGAGCATGGCACGAGCGTGGCTGCAGCGCGAACTCGATGCAGACATGAGCCGGGAGACATGACGATGGAGCCCGACCGATGGCAAAATCTCGAACGCCTCTATCACGCCGCCCTGCAACGCAACGAAGGCCAGGTACACTCATTTCTGGACGAGGCTTGTGGCCAGGATCAGAGCCTGCGGGTCGAGCTCGAATCTCTGCTGAAGTACGGACAGCGTCCTGCAAAATTCTTCGATAAGCCGGCCTTTGAAGTGGTAGCGGAGACCCTCGCCGAAGATATCAGCGCGGACGAAGAGAATACAACCGACAAGCTAATCGGTGCCCGGGTCGGCCAGTACCACATCGTTGCGAAGTTAGGTGCGGGAGGCATGGGAGATGTCTACCGGGCAGTCCGCGCCGACGCCCAATACGAAAAGCAAGTCGCCATCAAGCTTGTCCAGCAGGGGCTCGAAACGGAGTTCGTCTATGGCCGATTTCGCAAAGAGCGGCAGATTCTCGCCGGCTTCGAGCACGAGAATATCGCCCGGCTACTGGACGGCGGCGCCGACGACGAAGGTCACCCCTACTTTGTGATGGAGCTCATCGAAGGCAAGCCAATCGATGAATACTGCGACGAACACAAGCTGGGAACCGGCTCACGTCTTCATCTTTTTCTCAGCGTTTGCGCGGCCGTTCAATATGCCCATCAGCGACTGGTGGTGCATCGTGACATCAAGCCTGGCAACATTTTAGTGACTGCCGAGGGCGTCCCAAAACTTCTCGACTTCGGCATCGCCACTATTCTCAGTCCGGAAACATTTTCTCCCGCAGCCGATCCAACCGTTACCGCGCTGGGCATCATGACCCCGCAATATGCCAGCCCCGAGCAGCTTCGCGGCGAGGTCATAACTACCGCCACCGACGTTTATTCCCTCGGAGTCGTCCTCTACAAGCTATTGACCGGACACGTGCCTTATCCCCTTGACACCAACTCTCCGTACAACCTAGCGCACGCCATCTGCGAAATCGAGCCCGAAAAGCCGAGCGCTGCCGTGAAACGCTTGGGCCATATCACCGAGCGCCGCCACGGAGGGATCAAGGTCACACCGGACTCGGTCAGTAGTTGCCGAGGCACTACTCCGGAGAAGCTGCAGCGTACGCTGTCGGGTGATCTCGATCAGATCCTTCTGAAAGCGCTCCGGAAGGAACCGCAAAGCCGCTATTCGTCAGCGCAGGATTTTGGCGAAGATCTGCGCGCGTACCAACTGAGTCTGCCCGTATCCGCCCGCACCGACACCATCGGCTACCGCAGCAGCAAGTTCATCAAGCGCCATCGAATCGGGCTCGCTGCGATTGCGGTTTTTGTGCTGGTCGTGGCTGCCGGGGTAATCGCAATCGCACGCGAGGCGCGGATCGCCCGGATGCAGCAAGCTCGCGCCGAACGCCGTTTCAACGATGTGCGCAAGCTCTCCAATTCTCTGCTTTTTGATATTCACGACAGTATTCGGGATCTGCCCGGTTCAACGCCGGCTCGAATGCTCATCGTAGACCGCGCCCTGCAATACCTCGACAGCCTCTCCCAGGAGGCCGGGGACGTTCCCGATCTGCAGCGCGAATTGGCTGCTGCTTACGAGCGAGTCGGAGACGTCCAGGGCAATCCTTATTTCGCGAATGTGGGTGACACAGCGGGCGCCGTTGCCAGCTATCGCAAGGCTCTCGGTATCCGGCTCGCACTGGCCAATCAGGGTGTTGGCGCCGATGATCAGCAAGCTTTGGCTGCAACTTACTTGAAGCTTGGTTTAGGCCTCAGATCGACCAGCGATTTTAGTGGAGCTCTGGATGCGTTTCGCCAGGCTTTCGGGCTGACACAAAGATTGGCTCTTGCGCGTCAAGGCGACGGACATGCCCGGGAACAGTTCGCCGGAGTTTGTTTCGTCATGGCGCAGGTCCTAAATGACATGGGTGACCTTGCAGGTGCAATGGAAAATTACCGTCAGTCTGCGGCGATTCGCGAGACCATCACCGGAGGCTCCCCCGCGTTCCAGGAATCTGTTCAAACTAAACTCGCCGGAGTTTACGGCTACATGTCCGGCATCCTCGACAATGAGGGTGATGTGGACTCCGCACTCAGCATGCAGACCAAGGCTCGAGATATCTTGGACCGATTGTTGAAAACCGATTCGCAGAACGCAAGACTGCAGCAATACTCACTTGAAAATGAATTTTGGGTCGGATTTTTCCTTGCGAAGAAACAGCTCCAAGCTCAGGCCTTGATTCACTATCGCACAGCCCTTGTGGGATACCAAAAGCTCACCGCAGCCGACTCACGTGATGTTCTTGCCAAGCGTTACCTTGCCCGATGCGAAGTTAGCATCGGGCGAGCCCTCGTCGCGGAGGGCAAAACCGACCAAGGCATTCAATCTGCCCGCGCTGGCGTCTACATTCTAGAAAGCCTTGCGGCGGCCGATCAGGCTGAGACCTACTTCAAGCCGACCGACCTCGCGGACGCTCGTTCTGTTTTAGCAGAGGCCTTCTCGCGTCTGGCTTCGCGGCCCGGCATCTCTGAGTCGCTTCGAATCGCGAGGTGGCGCCAAGCCAGCTCCGAGTATCTGAAGTGCCTCAATATCTGGTTGTCATTGAAGGAAAAAACTCAGCTCACAAAGTGGAACGAGACGGAACTACAAAAAATCGCCAACGAGATTTCCAGGTGCAATGCCGCCCTTGGGAAGTCTAAGCACTAGAAACCCGACAGGAACGTTCGAGTGGCTGACATAAGAGGAGATCATTCGGGCTAGTCAAATTGTCCGTGTTTCATTCTCTTCGGCCCCGCGTTGTGTCCAGGTGAACACCATCCTGCCAGTGCCCGAACCACCGTCACCTACCCCAGTTCCGTAAACAGCGAAGCGCGGCTCCGTCAATGACAGGAAAACCGTTCAAGGTGAGGCGGATGATCCCATCGCTGGCAATCAACGATTTGGCCATCACTCCGCGCACAAAATTGATGTTCGCCACGTCGCCAGCAGACGGCACTTCGGGCCACTTCGCCTTGAACAACTCCAGACCTCCGCCGAACGTCAACCACGAAGTCGAATTCCAAGGATGTCTAAACCCCTCTTTGAAGGCACCGTGAGCGTGAAGGGGAAATATGGGTATCGACGGAGCGGAGATTCGAGAGAGAAACCATCGTGGAAATGTTATGAGTCTTTGATCCTAGACTTCTGCTTCGCAACCAAGCGCTGCATAAACTTAGGTCCTTCCTTCTTGTAGGCCTGGACGCCCTCGGCTAGGAGAAGTTCGCAAATCTGCGAGATGCTCCTAGCTTCGCTGTCTGCGATTGCCTGAATCTCGTTCTTCAGATCCGGTGAAACTCGGAATGCCAAGAAACCTTTCTTCGTCGTCACGACAAAGACTATAGCTTCGACGGAAACCACGGAACAACCATAATTTTCTTGAATCGTACCAGATCTAATGTTATCATATGTTATCACTTCGATGCATCCGGAGGCTTCTATGAATATCCGCAAACCTAAGACTCGTCATCCACTACGAGAGAATCTACGGCTTGCCCGGCAGCTGTTGGGCGGCACTCTGCCGACTCGCGTCGCTAAATCCCTGGAGACTCTCACGAACGATTTCCACTTCTCTTTGGGCAACGGCGAGCTTCAATTCATTAACAGCTCCTGGTACGTCACACACACCGGCATCCTCCGGCTGGCCCGCCGCAAGAGATGCCGTGGAATCCAGGTCGAAGCTGTTGACTCACTCTGTGACGCTGCGGCAAGTCGGTTCGTTCTCAAGGCAACGGCGTACCCATCCAAGAGCTCCTCTGGTTTTGTGGGTTACGGCGACGCCGACCCCTCCAATGTCTCGTTCTTGGTTCACGGTGCCGAGATGCGGGTCGCTGAAACCCGTGCGGTGAATCGCGCGCTCCGCAAAGCCTACGGCATCGGGATCTGCTCGGTTGAGGAAATCGGTTCGGTTGCCGAACCGCCGCAGCCCTCACGAGAGCCCAAGAAGTTGCCGCCGCAACCGACCTACGTGAACGGCAATAATCCGAAGGTTCGCGATCGGCTTTGCCAACTCGTCCGTCAGCATGAACTCGATCCTAATCTCGTCAAGGCCTACGCCACCGATTTCTGCGGGGGCAAGTCTCTGCGCGAGGCAAACCGCGACCAAGTGGAAAACTTCGTCAAGCACCTGGCGGATTGGGCCGAGAAGGATCGGAACGCTCTACTTTGCCAACTCAATAGCTATCCCATCCAGAAGGAAGGTGTCGCATGAAACGCCAGATCTCAGGATTGCACGCCGCCGATCGCTGTGCGGCCGATCAGATTCCCGACGGAGTCTTTTTGGTTCAGGTGCAACGAATCTATTTTCGTCGCCAGCCGCAGAAGCCCTACTACACGCTCACTCTCGTCATTCTTGAGCCAGTCCGGTTCTCCGGTCACGTTCTTTCGGGCCGCTTGTATTGCAACCCGAAGGCTCTGTGGAAGCTGAACTGGTTCCTGCGTGATTTTGGCTATGACACCGAACTACTTGGACGCGACGAGGTCGACGAGACGCAGCTCGTCGGACTGAAAGGCGTCGTCAAGATCAGCCGCATTATTTTCAACGGCACTTCCCTGCTTCGACTCGACGGTTTTGCCCCGGCCGATCGTTGGCAGGAACTTTCACCGGAAAATCTCGACAGCCCCCAGGTGGCCTGATGATCTACAGCCACACCCAGATCAGTCAATACCTGACCTGCCCCCGACGGTATCGGCATCGCTACCTCGACGGCTGGAAGGAGAAAGACACTCGAGCGGCGATGTTGTTCGGGCGGGCCTTCGAGCAGGCCTTGGGCGCTTTGTTCCGCCGGGAAGATCCTGGAGCGGTTTTGTTCGACGAGTGGTCGGCGTGCCAAAACCAAAACTTGCACTATTCGCACGGAGACTCGTGGGATCGCATGCTGCGGCAGGGCATCATGCTCTTGACTCGTTTCTGCCAAGACAATCGAATTCAAGTCCGTCAGCCGCAGCGGAATCTTCAAATCAAGTTCACGAGACCGATTGGAAGAGGGAACGACTTTGTCGCTTATATTGACGCCATTGGGACACTCAACGGCGTGCCCTGTCTGCTCGAGTGGAAAACCAGCGCAAGCCGCTATCCCGAGGAACCCGACGGACTATTGTCCCTCGACCCGCAATTGGTCTGCTACTCCTGGATGACTGGGATTGCCGATGTCGCGCAGATCGTATTCGTCCGCAAGGGCCTCGTCGAAGTTCAGTATTTGAGCACCACCATCACCGACGAACAGCGTCAAGAGTTCGGTCAAATCGTCGAAGGAACCGTCCGACGGATCGAATCCGCGGATTTTCTGCCGCACAGCGGCATCCGCTTTCCACAGAACCCGTGCAGCCAGTTGTTCCTATGTTGGTCTTTGTTTGGGGAAACAGGAGTTGGCTGACGCTGCGTTGGTGCGGCGTCCAGGAGCAGAAAATCTTGGTTGGCTTGACGAGCTAAATTTTAGGAACCCGCCGATGCCCCCGAAATTCAGCCGCACTCGTGCACTAGTCGTGCTGAACAAGATTGACGAGATTCTGGCGTGGGAGCAGCGGAAGGAGATGGAGCGCGAGACCAAGTTCGTGGAACTCGGGCGCTATCTGTGCGAGGTTCGGGCGGGACAGTACTGGAGGCTGGAGAAGCTGAGCTCATTCGACGAGTTTCTGGAAAGGCGATTTCCGGGATCGCGGCGGAAGGCTTACTATTTGATGTCGATTCACGAACACTTACCGCCGCAGGCGAGGAAGGAATTGAAGGAAGTGGGATGGGCGAAGGGAATCGAGCTCGTGAAAGTGGCGAGGAGGGACGGGCAGGACTTCGATTGTGCAACCTGGTTGCACAAAGCGCGCCACATGCCGAAGGAGTATTTCAAGTTGGAGGTCGAGAAGGAACTGACCGGGCGGGAGACCCAACCGTGGGAGATCATCTACTTCAAACTGTACGAGAGCCAGACGCCGGTCATTGAAAAAGCAATCGAAACAGCGGCGCTAATGCTAGGCAGCGATCGATCCCGGGCATATTGCCTGGAGATGATTTGTGCGGACTTTCTGGCGGGCGCCAATTTGGACAACGGGGACCCGGAAACACTGCTGTTCTCGATGACAAGATTTTTCAAGCTCTTGCCCGCGGAACAGCAGCAATCGTTTCTTGCAGACGTGGAAGAGAAGGCATCGTGAACCTCATGGGTCCAGACCCTCCACCCTTGCGACTGGATCCGGAAGCATATGACGCCTTGAGACTTCAGGTTTTGCGACGCGACGGATGGCGCTGCCAACCGTGTGGCACGATGTCAAACCAGGAAGTACATCACACACAGTTTCGCAGCCACTCCGGGGCTGACTCCGAAGAAAACCTGATCACACTGTGCGGCGCTTGTCATGGATTGATCCACGGCCAAGCGGGATGACAATCGGCCGGAGCGATTTCCCCAGGACTGCCCTCGCCTGCGAAGCCAACCCTGTGACCAAAGTCATGGGTCGACGAGGTGCATTTTCATCCGTAAATGTGAAACTCTACATGCGTAGAGTCTCTTCAGGAGAGCCCAAGAACTCGAATGGACCAGGATGGGGACGGCCAGCTTCGCGGTCAGCCGCCGTTATTCAGTATCATCGTCGCCGTCTACAACGACTGGGCGATGGTGGAAGGATGTCTGCAGTCGTTGGCTCGCCAAGCCAACGCTCCATCTTTCGAAGTCATAATTGTGGACGATGGCAGCTCAGAAACTGCCCCGGACTTCATTCGCAACTCGACTCTGTCGTGTTCACTGACGCTGATCCGGCAACCTCACACCGGGATTCCCTCCGCCAGAAATCTTGGGGCGTCTACTTCCAAGGGTGCAGTGTTGCTGTTTGTTGATGCTGACAGCAGACTCGATACAAATTGTCTGGCCGCGCTGAGTTCCGCGATCGACCGATCACCCCAGGACGATTGCTTTCAACTTCGGCTCGTGGGAAATTGCTCCAGCCTGGTCGGACGGGCGGAGGAACTGAGACTTTTGATCTTTCAAAACCATGCGCTCCGGCCAGACGGTCATATTCGATACTTGAACACCGCTGGATTCGCTATTCGACGCATCAGGGCACACGTCGAGACCGGAGTGTTTGATCCCGTTGCGCTCAGAGGGGAAGACACCCTTTTGCTGGCGAATTTGATGCAAGCGGGTACGCTACCCCGGTTTATTCCCGAGGCAGTCGTCGAGCATTACATCCCACTATCTTTTATGGAGTGTCTGCGGAAGGATATTCGGTCGGCGGGACTGGAGGCGGGGGCGTACGGCAGCATCGCTTCGAAGGGAGTAAGGATTCGCGTGACGCATCGGGAGCGTCTGCGATTGCTGCGGTCAACGTGGAAGGCTGCCGGCCAAAGTTCGATCGGGAGATCGGCTTGGCTAGCGCTGATAGTGAGGCAAGCGTTTAAGCGAGCGCTCTCCTTCGGCTACAGCTGGCTGGGGAGACGACGTACAGATCGCGCGTTATCAATCTAAGAATTCGTCACTGCAACCTCAGAAAAGTTTTTCTAGGAAGGTTTCTTTGGGGAGATCGGCAATAGCCGACTGGAGAATTCCTTCAACGGAGTATCGGGCCACAGCGGAATACCGCACCTGGCGATGGGAACTGCTGGGTTCCCCTGGACCATTGTCATCGCGGGAACCGATCTGGTTACCACACTCCCTGCCGTAACCACGGCACCCTCGCCAATCTCAACATCCGGAAGAATAATCGCACCCGGTCCAATGAAAGCCCGCTTATCGATTCGAACGCCGCGGAACGAGTCCTGCAAGTGGTCTTGAAAATGGGCGATGATGATCGCGCCAATACCGATAAAGACGTCGTCGTCGATTGTGATCAGATGCGGAAAGCCGGTTTCGAGAACCACGTTGTAGCTGATGAAGACGCGCTTTCCAATTTTCACTCCGCGCCAACGGTGGAGCCACACGCGCAGGCCTTCGCCTCCCGGCATAAACATGGTGAAGAGTTGAAGGATTCTGTTGATCAATCCCCGAACCGGGTTTTCGCTCATTCTTTTCCCTGGGTATGGCCGGCTAGAAGCACTGTTCGTCGAAGTGTCTGCCATGAAATCAGGCTTCAGTTGTGGAGCAAGTTCTTTCGGCATCTCTTATTCTCAGCGTGACTGAAGGCTGCTTTCGAGCATTTTCGTAAGCTCAGCCTTCACAACTTTTCCCGTCGGAGTCAACGGCATGTTCGGAACAAGAAGTATCTGCGATGGACGTTTGTACGGAGCAAGCTGATGAGCGGCGTATTCTGCAAGATCTGCAGCCGTCAGTACGGTATTCGGTAGCAGCTGAACGAACGCGACCACTTCTTCGTCTCCATCTGCCGAGCGGCCGATCACACCGGACTGCGCGACCGCCGGATGGCCGTTCAACACCGCTTCAACTTCCGCGGGATAAACATTGAAGCCGCGGTGGACTATCAGATCTTTCGTTCGTCCGACGATGAACAGATTTCCGTCTTCCATGCGAGCGAGGTCGCGAGTGTTGAACCAACCCTCGTCGTCGATCGCGGCGGCTGTCTCTTCAGGAGCACGATAGTAGCCCTTCATCACGTTGGGTCCTCGCACTCGAAGTTCACCGGCTTCTCCTTCGGGTACAGTTTTGCCGTCTGATCCGGCCAACCGAATTTCAACCCCGGGAAACGGTGGTCCGATCGAAGTATCGCTGCGAGGAGACTCCAAACGCGTTTGAGCAATCGTTGGAGAGCATTCCGTCACCCCGTAGCCGTTGTGCAACGACATTCCGAAAAGACTCTCGGTGGCTGACTTGGTGGAGGCGTGGAGTTGAGCGCCGGATGAAGCAATGATTCTCAGGGCCGGGAACTTCAGCGACTGGACTCCTCTGAACTTTGCGTATTGTAGAAATTGGTTATATGTGGCCGGCGTGCCGAGAATTACTGTCAAGCGCTCCCGCTCCAGAGTCAGGCGAGCGTTCATCGGATCGAAACGCGCCGACAAATAAAGTGTCGCGCCGCTGAGCAGCGAGCCCAGTAGTACAACGGAGAGACCTACCGCATGAGATATAGGAAGAACGCAATAAAAACGGTCATCCGGAGTCAGCATCCGTATCTTTGCTGATCCGGCCGCAAGGAACAACAGATTGCGATGGCTCAGCATTACGCCCTTGGGCAGGCCAGTCGTGCCGGAAGTGTAGATCAACGCGGCTACACGATCCGTGATTTTCGTTTCTGCTTCTGATGCGGCTTCTGGTTCTGCGCTCTCATTCAGTCCACCGATGCCGATGGTCCCCAAACCTTCAATCGATTCGACCGTCGCTCCGTGTCGACTCGCATGTTCGGCGGCATGAG
>Ga0302324_100027631_pt1 | contig 10805 bp, 11 predicted proteins | sample Palsa_T0_1_FD_201949 | JGI IMG/M metagenome (GOLD analysis project Ga0302324, IMG submission 201949) | Peat permafrost microbial communities from Stordalen Mire near Abisko, Sweden - Palsa_T0_1 | ecosystem: Environmental > Terrestrial > Soil > Palsa > Peat permafrost | place: Sweden: Abisko...
GCTGCACGGGGTGGAGGATTATGAGGGAACCGGTGTGGGACTGGCGATCGTGCAACGGGTGATCCATCGGCACGGCGGGCGCGTCTGGGCGGAAGGGGCCTTGGATCGCGGCGCCACTTTTTATTTCACTCTCGAAGAGGAAACCAAAGCATGAATACTTACGATGTAGTCGAAATATTGCTCGTAGAAGACACCCCCCAGGACCTTGAACTGGCGTTGCGCGCCCTAAAGAAGGCCAACCTAGCGAACAACATCCAAGTGGCCCGCGACGGCGAGGCCGCGCTGGAGTTCCTTTTCGGCGAGGGCGGCCACGCTGACCGCAACCTGGAGGACGGTCCTAGAGTGATTCTGCTCGACCTGAAACTGCCCAAGGTTGACGGACTGGAGGTACTGAGGCGGGTCAAGAGCGACCCGCGGACCAGCAGGATACCCGTGGTCGTGCTTACCTCTTCCAAGGAGCAGAAAGATGTCGTGGAAAGCTACAAGCTGGGCGTCAACAGCTACATCGTGAAACCGGTGAATTTCGAAGGGTTCGCGGCGGCCGTGCAGGAGTTGGGCATGTACTGGCTGCTACTCAATCAGGCGCCCATATTGAATCCCTAAGCTGTTCACGGCAACCGCTCCCTTTGGTGACGGCTCTGTATCGGCGCTGAGCGTTTCCGAGCCGTGACCAAAGGGAGCGGTTATTTCTTAACGAGCCCTAGCGAGTCTTAATAGTTCAGTCATCGTCCCGTAACACCCCTTAGCTAAGCTCATCCCTTGGTTCTCCAATTCACCACGCCCACTCGCGCGTCGGCTGCACTTGTGCGGCGCGCCAGGCTCTCTGAGTTTTCTCGCCGGGAACTTCGGAAATGACTGGTAGTACTGCGCACGATGTGGCCGATGAGCCGAGTAGGACCAAGCCTCAGGCTTTAGCTCTGTTTTCACATCAGTTTTCACATCAGGAAGGACGAAATGAAGCGAACTAGACGAGCAGCATTCGTGTTGTCCATGATGGCGATGAGCCTTCTCACCGTTGGCCACGCCGCGGACGATCCAGCCGATAAGAGTACCGAACTTGCCAAGCTGAAGGCGCAGCTGGAGGAGCAGCAGAAGCAGATCGATCAGTTGAGCAACATGCTGGTGCAGCAGAAGAAGCTGATCGAGCAGTTTGCCGCTTCAAGCAGCGCCGCGTCGGCGGCGGTGGCTGCCAATACGGTCGCCGCGCCCGCCGTGGTCGCTACCAGTACGGTCGCCGTGCCCGCGGCGGTGGCCGCCAATACGGTCGCCGCGACCACGACGCCAGTGCCCGAGCCGGCGACAACGCCTGTCCACATGTTGCCGAATCTGGGTGAAGTAGCCTCCACATCGCCAGTGCTCCCGCCGCCCCCCCCTGCACGCGCGCCGCGCGTCCTCGATCCGCAAGTGCCCGCCGGCGACGCACCCTCGCCTTTGCAAATCAAAATCGGCGATGCCTCCATCACCCCGGTAGGCTTTATGGACTTGACGGCGGTGTGGCGCAACGAGAATGCCGGTTCGGGGATCGGCAGCAGCTTCGGCAGCGTCCCGTATAACAATGCGGCCACCGCCCACCTCAGCGAATTTCGCTTCAGCCCGCAGAACAGCCGCCTCGGGTTCCGGGTGGACGCCAACGTGAAAGGGGCCCACATTATCGGCTACAACGAGTTCGACTTCCTGGGCACCAGCGGTTCGAATTCTCTCGGCGTCACCAACGGCGCGTTCGTCCCCCGCATTCGCCTGTACTGGGTGGATGTCCGCAAAGACCAGATCGAGTTCCTGGCCGGCCAAAGCTGGAGCATGCTCACTCCCAACCGCAAGGGCATATCCGCCCTGCCCGGCGACCTCTTTTACAGCCAGGTCATGGACGTGAACTACATGGCGGGTTTGACCTGGACTCGCCAGCCCGGTATGCGAGTCATCTACCACCCCACCGACACCGTGGCCATCGGCTTCTCCGCGGAAAACCCGAATCAATACACCGGCGGCTCATCCGGAGGCTCTTCGATCGTACCTCCGACAGCTCTGTCGACCCTCCCCGGCACGCAGTTCGACAACACTTCCCCGAGCCCGCTAAGTACACCCAATCTGACCCCGGATTTTATTGTCAAGGCGGCTTTCGACCCGAGCTCGCATGTACACTTCGAAGTCGCCGGAATCGAACGGAACTTCAAGGATTGGAATTCCCTCACTAACCAGAAATTCACCAAGATGGGTGCGGGCGGTTCCTTTAACGGCAATTTCGAAATCGTCAAGAATTTCCGGCTGATTACCAACAACTACTGGAGCGATGGCGGCGGCCGTTATCTGTTTGGCCAGGCGCCCGACGTGGTGATCCGCTCCGATGGCAGCCTGAGCCCGATCCATGCCGGCGGCACGGTGGATGGTTTTGAAGCCAATATCACGAAGAATTTCCTTCTATACGCCTATTACGGCGGCATCTACATCGACAAGGACACGGCGCTCGATGCCACTGCAACTCCGACTCTGATCGGGTATGGTTATCACGGCTCGGCGAACAGCCAAAACAAGGCTATCCAGGAATTTTCCATCGGCTACAACCACACCATTTGGAAGGATCCCAAATACGGCGCCCTGAACATGATCACGCAGTATGAGTGGTTGACCCGCGATCCCTGGTACGTGGCGTTGAACGCTCCCAAGAATGCGAAGGACACCACTATTTATGTCGATATTCGCTACACTTTGCCGGGCAGCGCTCCCACGCTGGGCAAGTAAAGCTGCGCACGGAATTTCCCGGTTCGGTAACAGAACTGTAACATTGCTTTGGGAAAATTGAGGTAATCAAGAATGAGAAAAACGCTTTTAACGTGCGGGGTAATACTGGCGGCCGGCGCGTCGCTCGCCACCGCCCAGAAGATCACAGCTTGTGGGGCCACATTCCCCGAAGCTGTGTATCAGAAGTGGTTTTCGATTTACCATGACGCCCATAAGGGCGTGGAAATCAACTACACCGCCAACGGTTCGGGCGGCGGCGTGAAGGGCGTCACAGACGGCACCGTGGACTTCGGTGCTTCCGATTCGCCCATGTCCAACACCGAACTGTCTGCCGCCAAGGGGAAAATCCTACATTTCCCGACAGTCCTGGGGGCGGTCGTCCTCACCTACAACATTCCGGGCGTCAGTCAAGACCTGAAATTCAGCGGTGACACCATCGCCGGCATATATCTTGGCAAGATCAACAAGTGGAACGATAAGGCGCTCATGGCCGACAATCCTGGCATGAAACTGCCTAACGAAGACATCGTGCCGGTGCACCGCACCGATGCCAGCGGCACGACGTTCATCTTTACCGACTACCTGTCGAAAGTGAGCCCGGAGTGGAAAAGCAAAGTCGGCGCGGCGAAGGCCGTGAGCTGGCCTGCCAGTGGGCTGGGCGGCGCGCAGAGTGCTGGCGTGACTGGCACGCTCAAGCAGACCCCGTACTCCGTGGGATATATCGAACTCTTGTGGGCGCTGCAGAATAAGCTGAACTATGCTTTAGTGAAGAATTCGTCGGGCGCGTGGGTGAAGGCGAGCATGGAATCAGTTTCAGCCGCAGCCGCTGGCGTCGCCATGCCGGACGATTTCCGCGTGTCGATCACCAACTCTTCCGATAAGGCTGCGTATCCCATCTCCAGCTTTACCTGGATGCTCATTCCCGCGCAGATGCCGGATGCCGCGAAGGCCAAGGCAGTGAAGGATTTCCTGACTTGGATGCTAGGTGACGGGCAGAAGGTTGCCCCCACCCTGTTTTTTGCTCCTCTGCCGAAAGCCGTAGTAGCGAAGGAAGAAAAGCAACTGACTCTGTTGGGTGGTGCGGGGCACGCGTCGGTGGTCAACCCGGCCCCGAAGAAAGGTCAGAAGTAGAGTCGGACCAAATGGCGAGTCAGGCGGTAGCACCTGCAGTGGATCGCAAGAAATATAGCGAAACGGGCGATCGAATCGCCCGTTTCGCTGCTTTATTTTTCGCGTGTGTTCTGTTGGCTATCGCGGTTCTGCTGGTGGAGCAACTGTTCGTGCGCTCCGCGCCGGCCCGCTCGAAACTCGGGTTCGGGTTTCTCACCGGTACGGCCTGGAATCCGGTGACGGATGATTTCGGCGCCTTACCTTTCGTATATGGGACGGTGGTCACGTCACTGGTGGGCATGCTGATCTCAGTGCCCATGGGTTTGGGCGCGGCGATTTTTTTGTCGGAACTGGCTCCCGCCAAGATTTCCAACGGCCTCACTTTCGTGATCGAATTGTTGGCGGCGATTCCCAGTGTGATTTACGGGCTGCTGGCGATTTTCACGCTGGTGCCGCTCATGCGGACCTACATCGAGCCGTTTCTCAAGCATTCCATTGGGCAAGTGCCGGTAATCGGAGACCTGTTTACCGGACCGGCATACGGGGTTGGTTATCTCACCGCGGGAATGGTCCTGGCGGTCATGACCATTCCATTCGTAATTTCGGTGTCTCGCGAGTCGCTGCTGGCGGTTCCCCGCGAACAACGGGAAGCGGCTCTCGCTTTAGGCGCTACGCGCTGGGAAACCACCTGGCAGATTGTGGTGCCGTACGCCAAGCTCGGCATTCTGGGATCGGTATTTCTCGGCTTGGCGCGCGCTCTGGGTGAAACCATGGCCGTTACCATGGTGATCGGTAATGCTCCCGCGGTGCATGCGTCTCTGCTGGCTCCCGGTTACACCATCGCCGCGGTGATAGCCAACGAATTCGCCGAGGCCGGAGGCAAAATCCACCCCGCGGCACTCATCGAACTGGGTTTGATTCTGTTCTTCCTGACAATCGTGATCAACGGTTTTGCGCGCATCATGATCGTCGCCACCACCAGTAAGGGGTCCAAAAGGCAATGAGCCTCCGGACCTGGCGCTTGCTTGTGAATGCTACCATGCTGACGCTGACCGGCGTCTGTACCGTGGTGACCGTCGCGGTGTTGTTTGTCATTCTGGGTCTGTTGCTATATCACGGCGCCAGTTCTTTGAGCGTCCATTTTTTCACGCAATTGCCTAAGCCCACCGGTGAGATCGGCGGCGGAATGGCCAACGCGATCGTTGGGAGTGCCGAGATTGTCGGCGTCGCCGCGCTGATCGGCATTCCAATCGGCTTCATAGCCGGCATCTATTTGTCGGAATACGAGGACAAACGGTTCGGGTCGGTTGTGCGATACGTGGCGGACCTCCTTAATGGCGTTCCGTCCATTATCATCGGGATCCTGGCCTGGGGTTTGATCGTGCTTCCAACCGGGCACTACTCCGGCTTGGCCGGTTCAGTAGCATTGAGTGTCATGTTGATTCCCATCGTCACGCGCCAGACCGAGCAGTTTCTGCGAGAAGTGCCGTTGTCGCTGCGCGAAGGCGCCCTGGCCCTGGGCGCGAGCAAATGGAAGATGATCGCTACCGTTGCGGTCCCGGCGGGCAGTAAGGGAATTCTTACCGGCATGATTTTAGGCGTGGCGCGCATCGCGGGCGAATCCGCTCCCCTGTTGTTCACCGCGCTAGGCAACCAGTATTGGGGCGGCTTGACGGAGCCAACGGCCACCCTGCCGGTGATGATCTATAAGCTGGCGACTTCACCCTACGATGACTGGAACCAGTTGGCTTGGGCGGCGGGCCTTGTGCTGATCGGAATGGTTCTGACTACCAATATTATTGCCCGCATGATTCTGTCCAGAGGAGTATCCGTACCCCGTGGCTAACCGAGAGAACGCCCGTGGCTACCCTGAGAACGCTATGAGCACAGCACCCGAATTCGCGTCGCAATCCAAGGCCGCTCCGGATCGAAAGGGGGCTTCCATGCCCACACCTACGCCTGCAGCCGTACCGGGGACCAAGCTGCGCGCCAGCAACGTCAACTTCTTTTACGGCGCATTTCAGGCGCTGCACGAAATCTCGCTGGATATGCTTGAGCACAGGGTAACCGCGCTGATCGGGCCGTCTGGGTGCGGCAAGTCGACCTTCCTGCGAAACCTGAACCGCATCAACGACACCATCAAGAATTCGCGCATGGAGGGAAAGATTCTGCTCGACGACGAGGACGTACGCGCCGTCGATGTGACCAGTCTACGGCGTCGCGTGGGCATGGTCTTTCAGAGACCTAACCCGTTTCCGAAATCAATTTTCGAAAATGTCGCCTACGGCCTGAAGATTAACGGAATGGCCAAGCGCAGCGAGATGCGCGACCGAGTGGAGCGCAGCTTGCAGCGCGCCGCCCTGTGGAATGAAGTGAAGGATAAGCTGCACGAATCGGCCTACGCGCTCTCCGGCGGACAGCAACAGCGTCTGTGCATTGCGCGCGCTCTGGCCGTGGACCCCGAGGTGCTTTTGCTCGACGAACCTTGCTCGGCGCTGGACCCCATCGCGACGGCGAAGATTGAGGAGTGCATGTTCAGCCTCAAGGATCAGTGCACCATGGTGATTGTGACGCACAATATGCAGCAGGCCGCGCGCGTCGCCGATTTCACCGGGTTCTTTCTGATGGGGCGCCTGATCGAATACAGCAAGACCGACCTCATCTTTCGAAATCCGGCGAAGAAAGAGACGGAAGATTACATTACCGGCAGGTTCGGGTAGACTCAAATCAATTGTTAGACTCAAATCAATTGACCGTTATCGCCGACCACAAACTGGCCGCCGGAAAGGGGATGGACTCAGGTGCGTCATTTCACCGTAGAACTGGAAGAACTGAATCACAAACTGCTGGAAATGGGCGGGCTGGTGGAGTCTGCCATCCACCGCAGCGTCCGCTCCCTGGTAGACCAGAATAGGGAATTGGCCGAGCAGGTGATCCGCGACGAGCCGACGATCAACCGCATGGAAATGGAGATCGATGGGCTGGCCACGCGTCTGCTGGCGCTCAACCAGCCGGTGGCCCGCGATCTGCGCTTTCTGACGTCGGCGCTGAAAATCAACACCGACCTGGAGCGCATCGGCGACCTGGCGCAGCACATCGCGGAGCGCTCGCTCTCCCTGATGCATCATCCGCTGGTGAAGCCGATGATCGACATCCCCAAGATGGCGTCATTGGTGCAATCGATGTTGTTGCGCTGTCTGGATGCGTTCGTCAATTCCGACACGGAGATGGCGCGCAACGTCCTGCTCTCCGACGACGAAGTGGATAAGCTGCGCGACGGTGTTTACGCCGAGTTGTTGGCCACTATGCAGCGCGACCCCGGCGTAGTGCCCGCGGCAGTGGACCTGATCTTCGTGGCGCGCAATCTGGAACGTATCGGCGATCACGCTACTAATATCGCTGAGGACGTGGTGTTCCTGGTGAAAGGCATCGACGTCCGCCATCGCGCGCAGGAAGAGACGGACTTGAGTATGCCTCGGGAATAGTTTTTACCGCGGAGTCAATTTTTTCACCGCGGAGGCGCTGAGACGCGGAGAAGAAACCAACACAACACGGGGAGAGCGCGGAGGGGGCAGAGGTAACCGCGCTCCGTCGCGACATCGGCAAGTTTGATGCTTACCCTTTGAAAGAGGGGAAAAGTGAAAGAGGGGAAAAGCCGAGCCGAGGAGAATCATTTGTCGGCAAGGCTAGCTACTGCCGGGACAGCGTCTCCGCGTTGAACCGTTCCTGCGCCGGCCTGTGACTCCCCCTCGGACGTGACTTCTTCAGTTTGTCCGCAAATGCCGGGCTTCCGCCCGGCGACAAGCTGAAGCATGTCCCACGTCGAAGTCACAGATCGGGCGCCGCCCGTGCCAGCGCTGGCTTGCGACCCAGGGTAGGGCCGCGCTACTCGCCACTCGTCCGCTCCACCACCACTTCGCACTTGGACACCAGCGCGGCGACAGCGCCCACGGCCGCGAGAACCGGCGCCGCAACCACCCCGATAGTGGCCACGGTCAGCGGGATCTCCATGAACGTGTGGCCGTGCTCATCCTTAATGATGATGCGCCGGACGTTGCCTTCGTGGATCAGCTCGCGGATTTTGTCCCCAAGGTCTTTGCCGGCGACTTTGAATTTCTCGAAGACCTGCTCGAATTGGCCCATTACTGCATTTTATCGCGATGCGATGAGAAAACTCCGGCGATCTTGTGGAACGCGCGCTTGAGCGGGCCTTTGCGAGGTTCTGTCGATGTGTCGGGCGCGGTTGGCGGATTGTCGACATCAACCGACGCGGCGTGGATGGGTGCCGGCCGGGCGAACGCAACGGGCTGCGCGAGCGCCGTGGTCATAGCGACTGGCTGCGCCTGGATGGTCGTCATCGCGACTGCCTGCCCAGGCGATTGCGCCGGGGACTGTTCAGGTGGCACCGGCCTGGCTGCCACTGCCGGCTTGACAGCGGCTTGCCTCACGGGCTTTGCCGGTCCGCCGAATGGACTTGGCCGGCGTGCCGGAGCTGCCGTGCTCACGATGCCCGCCGGCGTTGCCATGCTCACCGTGTCCGCCGGCGTTGCCCGAACAATAAAACGCTTTGGCGCCGCTCCCACATAAGAGAACGGGTAGCAGGTAACCAGCGTCAACGCGGGTTGCGCGGTCGCCTTGATGACCTTGGTGTCTTGGGGGTTCACCACCGTCGTCCAATCGACTGTATACGGAAATGTTCCTTCGGGCGTACGCAGCGAGATGCGGTCGCCCGGACGAATCTCGCTGAGTGGGCTGAAGAACGTGTCGCGATGACCGGCGAGTACCACGTTGCCCCCTTCGCCAGGGAGCGACGAATTGCGCACCCGTCCCACTCCCAGCCGCAGCGTTCCGGCGTCACTGCCTTCCAGTACCACCACGGACAGCCCGATCCGCGGGACTTCCAGGCGCCCAATCGCGCTGCCCTGCTCATAGGCGACGATGCGATGTGGGGCGGGTTGCGGGGGCAGGCTGTTCAGCGTGCGATCCAACTCGGGGCCGCTCCATGCCTGGTAAATTTTGCCACTCACGACTTCGTAAAGGCCGTATCCACTGACCAGAAGTCCGCCGATACACAGGGCTAATCCGATGTGACGCCTGATCTCCACGTCTTAAGTTGAGCATTTCGACGGCCAAAGATTTCTGCCTTCCGTCCCCAAGAGTGTGGCGTAATACGAAATATGAAGTTCTGGATGGCGGTGTGTCTGACGGCGTCGTTCTGCCTGGGCCAGCCGGCGTTCCGCACCGATGTGCACCTGGTCAACTTAGGCTTCTCGGTCCGCGACCGCCAGGGCAAGCTGGTCACCGGTCTGACGCAGGACGATATCGAAGTGTTAGAGGACGGCGTCCCGCAGAAGATCGCGTTCTTTGCGCGCAGCGAGGACGTGCCGCTGTCGCTCGGACTGGTGGTGGATATCAGCGGCAGCCAGGGTTCATTCCTCAAGCCGCACGAGCGCGATTTGCGGACGTTTCTCGACGCCGCGCTGACGCCGAAGGATCGCGCATTCCTGACGTGCTTCGCCAACCATATCAGGCTGGTGGCCGACTACTCGACGCCCGCCCACGATCTGGCCAAAGCGCTGGCGGGATACGACCATGTGAAGGATGCCACGGCTTACCCGGAGCTGGGGCCGAAGGAAATCCGCACCGCCGGCACGGCGTTTTACGACGCGATCTACTACTCGTCGGTGCAGATGCTGGCGAACACCGAGGGAGGGCGCAGGGCGCTGATTATTTTCAGCGACGGCGAAGATAATTCGAGCGCGCACCACATGCTGGACGCCATCGAGGCGGCGCAGACGAATAATGTGCTGCTGTTTTGCGTGCGCTATACGGAGGAGGCGAAGGACAAGCGTTTGACCGCGCGCAATAAATACGGCATGGCCGTGATGGCGCGGATCGCGAAGGAGACGGGCGGCGTCGATTACGATGCGCGCGAGAAGGGGCTGGCGGAGAATTTCAAGGAAATCGGCGAGCAGCTGCGGTCGGCGTACGAGCTGGCGTACCATTCGAGCAACACGGCGGTCGACGATACCTTTCATAAGATCTCGATTCGCGCGAAGGATGCGAGTCTGACGGTGAGGGCGAAGACGGGATATTACGCGCGGGGGCGGTGAAGTGCTGACTTGCGCGAGCTACGTGCAGGCCGCATCGCTGACAACGCAACCGAAGACTGCAAGCACCAGCATTGTCGGCCAGTACAGTACAAATGGCGCGCCGACCAGAACCAAGCAGCCGGCTCTGCCATATTTATGCACCGAAACTGCTAGGATCACGAACCAGGGGACGGCCAATAAGCCACTCACTAATACAAAGTCTGCGGGGTTTGTGGCGGGGCTTTGTGTGGTCCATTTGGCAGCTGCTGAAAGAGACGCCAGCGCCAGGGATACCAGGAAGAGCGATTTCTGCGCCACGTTAGTTACTTTCAATCTGCCTCTGCGGCCTGCTTGTTTGTTGACTCAGAACCCTTCCCGATGACGCTCGATGATCGCTTCCAGGTCCCTCCCGAAGGCGTCATCCAAGGTAGCTGTCGATCCATGTGCTTCGGCTAGAGCGATGCACTCTGAGAGCAGGCAGCCTGGGCCCTTCACGGGTTTGATGACTGCTACCGGTCGGTGATCCTGCTCCACGACGACCTCGTCGCCGGGCTTGAGCTTCTCCAAGACGTTGGCGAAGTTCTTGGCAACCTCGGCTTCGGTCATACGGATCTGTTCCACATTTCCGATCATAAGGTTTCTGCAGAGTGTAAGCAATGATTGCTTGGGCTCAAGTAAGAAACAATTTGGGCCGCCGACGCGAAGCCGTCGAGACCGTTCCGGATTTCAGCCATGCGAGCAAGCACGTATCCGGATCGTCAAGGTTCCTGTGGCTTCTGGCAAATCAGTATACGAAGCTGAGTCCACGGGCAGACCCTGGCGGGCAATTCTGGCGGACTTGCTTCATAATAGCGCCTATGGAGGGCA
>Ga0302324_100027634_pt1 | contig 10804 bp, 13 predicted proteins | sample Palsa_T0_1_FD_201949 | JGI IMG/M metagenome (GOLD analysis project Ga0302324, IMG submission 201949) | Peat permafrost microbial communities from Stordalen Mire near Abisko, Sweden - Palsa_T0_1 | ecosystem: Environmental > Terrestrial > Soil > Palsa > Peat permafrost | place: Sweden: Abisko...
CGGATTTCGCCCGGATGCGATAACTGCTATGCCCTGACAATGGCCAAGCGCCTCAAGGCAATGGGGCAGGCCAAATACCAGAACGACGGCGACCCGCGCACGTCGGGGCCAGGGTTCGGGCTGACCGTGCACCCGGACGCGCTTGAGGTCCCGCTGCGCCGGTACAAGCCGACGACGTGGTTTGTCAACTCCATGAGCGACCTGGGACATGCCCGCGTCCCGGCCGAGTTCACCGCCCGCACCTGGTCAGTGATGGCCCGGACGCCGCAGCATACTTACCAGATCCTCTCCAAGCGGCCCGACCGGATCGCGGCGTGGCTCAATCGCTGTCAGCGGCGCCGCCTGCACACCGGGTATCCGGGCACGCCTACCGGGCCCGGCGAGACCTGCCACGACCATCCCGGTGAGATCATCGTGGGCTTCGGCGATGAGTGGCCGCTGCGGAACGTCCACATCGGCACCTCGATCGAGCTTGACGCCTACTGCCATCGCGCCGATTCCCTGCGCGAGACCCCGGCCGCGATCCGGTTCCTCTCGCTGGAGCCGCTTCTAGGACCCTTGCCGTCGCTGGACCTGACCGGGATCGACTGGGCCATTATCGGCGGGGAGTCGGGGCCCGGATCGCGCCCGCTAGATCTCGGATGGGTGCGCGACCTGATCGTCCGGTGCCGCCAGTCCGGTACGGCGATCTTCATTAAGCAGCTCGGCTCTCAGTGGGCGCGCGAGAACAGCAGCGACGGCAAGGGCGGGGAGTGGCTGGACTGGCCCGAAGAGTTCTGGATAAGGGAGTTCCCCCGGACCGCCGGGCAGGTGGCCGCGTGACCACCCTGACCCCGGCCGCCGGACGCGAGGCGTACGAGGCAGTCATAGCCGCGGCGATGAGCGAGGCCGAGCTTGAGGAGAACATCCGCGACGCCTGCAAGATGCTGGGAATCCTCCGCTTCCACGTCCGCAACTCGACGGGCACCGCGGCGGGGCTGCCCGATGACATCCTGATCGGCCCTGGCGGCATCCTCTGGCGCGAATGCAAGCGGCAGGGGGGCAGGGCCACCCCGGCTCAGGCGGCGACGGGAGAAGCGCTCAGGGCCGCGGGGCAGGACTGGGATATCTGGAAGCCGTCCGACTGGCTCTCCGGCCGGATCGCTCGGGAACTAGGGGCTCTGGCCGGGTGCCGGGCCTACACCCCGGGTGGTGCGACATGAGCGAAGACGTCGTGCTCGGCACGTTCGGGGGACCCGGGGGATGGGCTGAGGCGTGCCGCGCGCTCGGCATCACCGACCTAGGCATCGAGCTCGACCCGGCGGCGTGCGCAACGAGGGTAGCCGCCGGCCACCGTGTGATCCGCGCTGACGTGTCCAGGTTCGACGTCGGGCACCTGGCGGGGAAGATCTGGGGGCAAACGCACAGCCCCCCCTGCCTGGTCTTCAGTGCCGCCGGCAACCAGGCAGGGAACGCCGTCACCGCCGTCCTCGCCGAAGGCATCAGGGACGCGTTCGCCGGCCGGAAAACACGGGCGCTGCGGCGGCGCGAGATGGCTCACGCCCTGAAGGTCTCCGCGTGGAGCACAGACCAGCCGTGGAAGCCTCCGCCAGCACCGGGAACGCAGAAGCACCGCGAATGGCAGGCCCGGTGGAAAGCCAGGCTGCTGGCCCGCAAAGGCCGTACCGCCGTACTGCACCGCGCCATGACGGCCGCGAAGCCAGGCACGCATCCGCGCCGGGCACAGCGGTCCGCGCGGATCTGGTCCGCTGTCCGGTCGGCGTCCCTGGTGATCGAGCCCGCCCGGTTCATCGCCGCGGGACAGCCTGAATGGACCGCGATGGAACAGGTCCCCTCGGTGCTGCCCTTGTGGGAGGTGTACGCCGCCGAGCTCGGCGCGATGGGGTACAGCGCGTGGGCGGGCGTCCTCGACGCGGCCCGCTACGGCGTCCCCCAGACCCGCGAGCGGGCCATCCTGATCGCGTCCAAGGTTCGTCAGGTCGCCCGGCCCGAGCCGACGCACTACGACCCGCGGAACGGCTTCCAGCTCTGGGGAACGCCGTGGATCACGATGGCGGCCGCGCTCGGCTGGGGGATGGACGCGCGCCCTTATTACGCGCTCTGCACCGCGGGAGGTAATCGCGGGGGCGCTGATGAGCAGGTAGGCGGGAGCGGTGCGCGCCGCGGCCTGTACGGCGAACGTGACGCGGGACGGTGGCTACTGCACACAAACCGCGACCAGCGGCCAGGCGGAACGCGGCAGACCGCAGATCCGCAATCCGCACCCGCACCCGCATTTACCGGCAAATCAGGCGGACAGTGGGTGCTGCGCACATCTTTCGGCGAACCGAAGGCTGACGATCGGAACGGCTCGCACGAGATGAATCCCGCCGAGCGGCCGGCGCACGCCGTCACGACCAAGGCGGGGGACTGGACGCTCACGCGCCCGGCAACCACCGTCCAGGGTGACCGCCGCAGCGGCCGACCGGGCCACAAGGACCGCGACAAGGGCGAGTCCCAGTTCGCGCAGGACGCCGTACGGATCACCGTGCAGGAGGCTGCCGTCCTGCAGTCGTTCCCGCCGGGCTACCCGTGGCAGGGGACGAGGACGAAGCAGTTCGAGCAGGTCGGGAACGCCGTGCCGCCCTTGCTCGCTGAGCATGTTCTCGCCATGGCGACGGGGATTCAGCGCCTGGAGCGTGCCGCATGACTGGCCCCTGGTCCGTGCCTGAACGCGCAGTACCGCCTGAGCGTGGTGCCGCGAGGTCAGTCCTCCGAGTCGGGCAGCGAGCCCTCACCGTTGCGCATCGCCGCGTGAACCTCGCTGATCAGCTCGTCGCCAGCCGGATCGCCGGTCCTGATGCCGAGGTAGGCGAGCACGGCGCGGGCCATGGTTCGCGAGTGGTCACACACCATCGGGTCAGCATGGAAGTACATGATGTCGCCGGCCTGCTCGGCGGTCGGGTCGATGTCCTGGCAGTGGGTGGCGCAGAACAGGTTGCACAGCGCGCCGAACTGGCCCGCGTCGACGGTCCCGCGCTGGGTGGTGGTGTCCATGTCAGTCCTCTAGCGCCTCGTCCGGGTATTCCTTCGCCCACTGGCGGGCGGCCTGCTCGTAGCGCCTCACCTGGTTGGTCACGAGGCCCAGCTCGGCAGCTACGTCGTCCTGGGTGGCGTTCCTGGCCTTGCGCTCGCGGAGGATCACGGCGCCGAGGCGTGCGCGTGCGCGGAAGCGCATCTTCAGCGCGTCCAGGTCGGTCTGCTTATAGGAGCGGTACTCCTCAACGACTACGGGCATTTCGGACACCCCCTCATGATGCCACACCACGTCTGCACGTCTCCACTATGCCATGCCCCGCAGTCCCGCGCAAGTGTTGCCGGGCGCACGTGCGGGCGTGTACTCTAATGCAAGTGATGCTCCGCCGGCCTTAAATCCGGCACCCCCCGAGCACCGGCAGGAACCGCATTGTCAACGACCGGCACCACCAGGAAGGCGGCACCCAGTGCCCGTCTCAAGCGTCCTCCGTGTACCCGTCAGCGACGAGCGTCCGGGAGAACGCGGCCGAATACGTCGCGGAACGATTCCGCACTCAGTCGCGGAACGATTCCGCACTCAGTCGCGGAACAGGGACGCCTCCCGGGGCCGGAGCGTAGCGCCGGGAAGGCAAAGTGCCGGCAAAGTCGTCATCCGGCGGGGTGCGTTATGGCGCGCATCCGGAGTATCAAGCCATCGATCTGGACTGACGGAAGGTTCATCTCGCTGTCCAGGGATGTTCGCTTGTTCGTTATCGGGATGATCTCTCACGCCGACGACGAGGGGCGACTGTTCGCCTCTGTGGCGAAGCTCGCTGGCGATGTCTTCCCCGCCGACGAGCTCAAGCCGGCCGTTGTGCGGCAGTGGCGCGACGAGATCGCCGCAACCGGCATGATCGTCGTCTACCAGGTCAACGGCGTTGAGTACGCCTACTTCCCCAACTGGTCCAAGCATCAGCGCATCTCCAAGCCGCAGCCGAGCATCCTTCCTGTTCCGCCACCGCGCACGGAGTCATTCCCGAATACGTCGCGGAACGATTCCGCACTCAGTCGCGGAACGATTCCGCACTCAGTCGCGGAACAGGAGCGGAATGACTCCGCAGACGACCGCGATCCTCGCGCGCGGGCGGTTGGAGACAGGAGACAGGAGACAGGAGTTCCGCCTACGGCGGGCGCGGACAAGCCGCGCCAGCCCGATCCAGCCGCCGGGCCCGAACGGGCCAAGAACATCGGCGATGTCGTTGGAGCCTTCATCGACGGGGCGACAGCATCGGGTCAGCCGCGGCCTAGCTCGAGCATCGTCGCCCGCATCGGCAAGCAGGCACGGCAGCTGCTGGCCGAGGGTTACGACGTGGAAGCCCTCATCAAGTCGGCGCACACCATGGGCGCGGGCGAATGGAACGACCTTGCCGTCCAGGTGCGCAAAGACGCCGCAGCCGCCAACGGCAACGGCCCTAAGCGCGGCCACCAGCCCTACCAGAACCCGGCCGACGACTCGGTTTACGAGGAGAAACTCTGATGTCCACCCCCCCCGAGCTTTACGACGTCTCGACACGCGAGGGATTCCTCCGCCGCGCTGTCGAGATGACCGACCGGCGGATCCCGCCGCGGTTCCGCCGTGCCTCCGCCAGCCATCCCGACGTCGCGGCATGGTGCGAGTCGTTCGGCCCTGACTCCCCGTCGCTGCTGATCCTCGGGCTCACCGGGACGGGCAAGACTCACCAGGCGTTCGGCGCGATACGCACCCTCGCCGCAAAGGGCATCACCACCGGCTGGCACGCGGACACCGCGCCGGGCCTGCTGGCCAGCCTGCGGCCCCGTGAAGGCACCGACACCGAAGCCGAGTACCGCAAGATCGCCGCTGTCCCGCTGCTGCTGCTCGATGACCTCGGCACCGCCAAGGCCAGCGAGTGGACCGAGGAGATCCTGTACCGGCTGGTCAACGACCGGTACACGGCGATGCTGCCCGGCCTGTTCACGTCCAACATCCCCGCGCCGCAGCTCCGCGGCGCCCTCGGTGATCGTGTCGCATCACGCCTCCGCGAAATGTGCCGGCAGGTCTCGCTTCGCGGTCTGGACAGGCGACAGGAGCCGGCGTCATGAGCGCGCTCGCCCTGGAAATGCCCGCCGATTCCTCGTTGCCGCTGCGGCCCTACCAGGCCCAGGCACTCGACGCCATCAACGGAGCTCACGCCCGCGGCGTCACCCGCCAGCTCGTCGTCCTGCCAACAGGGTCGGGTAAAACGGTTGTCTTCTCCAGCCTCGTCAGCCGCCGTTCTGGCCGGGCGCTGATCCTGGCCCACCGCGACGAGCTGATCCAGCAGGCGGCGCAGAAGCTCGCGGTCGTCAGCGGGTCACTCGACATCGGGATCGTCAAGGCCCGCCAGGATGACCGCGATGCCAGGGTGGTCGTCGCGTCCGTGCAGACCCTGGCCCAGCCTGGCCGCGTCGAGCGGCTGGGAGACTTTTCGACGGTCATCGTCGACGAGGCTCACCATGCCGTCGCCAGCACGTACATGGACGTCCTGGACCGGCTCGGCTGCATGGGTGAGTCCGGCCCGCTGACCGCTGGCTTCACCGCCACCGCCGGGCGCAGTGACAAGGTGGCGCTCGGCGCGGTCTGGCAGGAGGTCACCTACCAGCGCGGCATCATCCAGATGATCGCCGAGGGCTACCTCTGCGACATCCGCGCGATGCAGATCGGCACGGATTTCGACCTCGGCAACGTCCAGGTGCGGGCGGGGGACTATACCGACTCATCGATCGGCGCTGAGCTCGAGCGGTCCGACGCGCTCGGCGCGGCGGTGAAGGCGTACCGCGAGCACGCGGCAGGGCGCCTCACCGTCGCGTTCACCCCGACGATCGCCACCGCGCACGCCCTCGCGGAGAAGCTGAGGGCGGCCGGCGTCCCGGCCGAGGCCGTGAGCGGCAAGACGCCGACCGATGAACGACGGGCGATCCTGGCCCGGCTGCACCGCGGCGAGACGCGCGTGGTCGCCAACGCCCAGGTGCTCACCGAGGGCTGGGATGAGCCGGCCGTGTCGTGCGCGCTGATGCTGCGCCCCACCAAGTCGGCGCCGGCCTTCGTCCAGATGGCCGGCCGCATCCTCCGGTCGTTCGTCGGCAAGGACGACGCGCTCCTGCTGGACCTGACGGACTCCGCCGAGCTCGGCCTGGCGACGATCGCCACCCTCGCGGGACTGCCGCCCGGTTCGGTCAAGAAAGGCCAGTCGCTGCTCGACGCGGCCGAGGATCAGGCGGGAATCGAGAAGCAGAAGATCGCCGTCGCCGCGGTCCGCACCCGGCACGTGGACCTGCTGCGGCGCAGCGAGCTCCGCTGGCTCGAGGCCGAGGGCGGATGGGTGCTCTCCGCGGGCGCCGATCAGGTGATGCTCCTGGTGCCCGCGCCGGGCGACGGGACCGAGGACGCCTGGACCGTCTGGCGGAAGGCCAAGGGCTGCCTGCCGACGCTGGAGTCCGGCAAGCCGCTGACGCTCGACTGGGCCCGCGGGGTCGGCGAGGAAGTCGCCCGCGCCCAGGGCGGCGTCCTGGCCCGCGCGGCTGCCCCGTGGCGCGACCGGGAGGCAACGCCGGCGCAGGCCGCCGCGCTCGAGCGCATGGGCTACGCGGACAGGCTTCCCGGCCTGACCCGCGGCGGCGCAGCCGACCTGATGACCGCGCACTACGCGGCGAAAGACATCCGCAAGCTACGGAAGGCCGCACGATGACCGATGACGAGGACTTCGCCAGCATGCCCCGCGACATCGCCGCCGAGCAGGCCGTGCTCGGCTCGATGCTGCTGTCTCCGGTCGCCCTCGCTGAATGCCTGGAGATCCTCGGCCCGGACGACATGGTTCGGCCGGCGCACAAGGAGATCCTCGCGGCGATCGCTGCCCTGTCTGGCCGCGGAGTGGACGCCGACGTGATCACGCTCAAGGCTGAGCTCGAGCGGCGCGGGTCGATCTCGAAAGTCGGCCGCGCGGATTACCTGCACACCCTGATCGCGGCGGTGCCGTCCGCGGCGATGGCCGCGCACTACGCCGAGCGGGTCCGGGAGTGCGCGGTCAGGTGGCGGATCGCTGAGGCCAGCGAGCACATCAAGCAGGCCGCTCTTACCGGCGCTGCCGACCTGGCCGACCGGATTGACCGGGTGTACCGGATCATCGACGAGGCCGCGGGGATCGTCGCGCCGCAGGGCGCCCGCAGTCTCGCCGACCTGATCGGCCCGTTCCTTATCGGCCTGGAGAAGGGCCCAGGGGAAGTCCGGGCTGTCAAGTCCGGATGGTCCGACCTCGACAGGCTCGTTCCCGGTTTCCGTCCCGGTGAGATGGTCACCATCGGAGGCCGCCCGTCCATGGGCAAGTCCGTAGTCATGCTTAATATCGCCGTCCGCGCCGGCGTCACGTTCGGCCTCCCTGTACTGGTCTGCACCATGGAAATGTCATCGGACGAGTGCATCGAGCGCATCCTTGCCTTCCAGGCCACCGTCGACCTGCGGAAGATCCGCGCCCGGCTGCTGGACGAGTCCGACTGGGACCGCATCGCGGCCACGCACCCGCACCTGACCGCCGCGGGGAACCTGATGATTGACGACAACCCGTACATGAGCGTGCAGTCGATCCGCTCCAACCTGCGCGCTATGGCCAGGGCCGGGCACCCGGCTGAGCTCGTCGTCGTCGACTACCTCGGGCTGATGGGCAAGCAGAAGGGGAAGGCCGAGAGCCGGGAGCGGGAAGTGTCGGAGTTCTCCCGCGGACTGAAGCTGCTGGCCAAGGAGTTCAAGGTGCCTGTCATCGTCGGCAGCCAGCTCAACCGCGGCCCCGAGATGCGCTCGGACCATCACCCGCTGCCCGCCGACCTGCGCGACTCGGGTTCTGTCGAGCAGGACTCGGACATCGTGATCCTGCTGTACAGGGAGGACGTCTACGAGCAGGAGACGGCCAGGGCAGGCGAGATTGATCTCATCGTCGCGAAGAACAGGCAGGGCGCGCTCGGCACGGCAACGCTGGCGTTCCGCGGCCACCACGCGATGGTTGACGAAATGTGGCGCCCCGACGATGACGAGCAGCAGGAGCGGGGAGTGGCGTGACCGACTACACCGCGCAGGTTGCCGGGTACCTGGCTTACTGCCGCCGTGCCGCGGCCGAGCTCAAAGCCGCCGGGTCGTCGCTCGATCCGCGATATAACCCGACCGAGGCGGGCTGCCTCAAGCAAGTCCCTCATCGCGGCGACCCTGCCGAAGCCAAGGCGATCCGGCAGGCGTTCCGCGACCTGACTGAGCAACCCGCCGAACCCGCCGCATGACCCCCGACAAACCCCCCGAAGCGAGGAACCGAATGAGCACCACCGAAGAGACCCCGGCCATGACCGCCGAGGATCACGTCCGAGAGGCCCAGCGCTACGCAGCCTCCGCCGGGGAAGATCCCGCTATCTACACCCGCTCAGTGGACCTCCAGGCCGCGCAGGTCCATGCGACACTAGCGCAAACCCTGAAGGCCGCCGAACTGGTGCCGCTGATGGCTAAGATCGCGGACTGGATTGCCTCTGGCGAGCCGGACGGGAAAGTGGCCGAGGCTCCGGAGACCACCCCATGACCTCCGGTACCGCCCCGGAGGGGGCCATCGGCGAGCCCGGGGAGCCCTGCGCCGCGCACTGCGGATACGTCAGCAGCGGCCTGGACCTGTGGCTGCACCAGACGCACGAGCACCGGCGCTGCCCGCACTGCGGGAACGGGCCTGCCGGCGTGAGCGCGGTGAGCCACGAGCCGGACTGCCCGCGCCTCCATCCGGGCTACGTCTACCCGGGCCCGGCCCCGGCCGAGTTTGAGGACCAGGGCGACGACGATGAGCACTGAGCAGCCGGAAGCCCCGGCCCTCCCTGGAGTGACCCGGCACCGCAAGTCCGAGCGGAGGCAGCGATCGGTACTCGTCTCCGTCCGCTTGCTGCCGCACGAGCTTGAGATTGTGCAAGCACTTGCCTGTGCCGCCGGCATGGAGTACTCGGTGTCTGGCTACCTCCGCAAGACGGCCCTGGATCAGGCCGCCACCTACGAGCCCGCAGGCGAGGAGAAGGCCCCGGCTGTTCCCCCGCCTCCCGTCGCTGCGTCTTTTGACCGTGAGTCCCTCGGCCGCATCGTCCACGAGCAGCGTCTCGCCTGTGAAGCCGAACGGGCCGCACTGGAAGGCCGGGAGAGATTCAGGCTGGGGCCGTGGGAGCGCCGCACCTACGAGCAGCAGGAGACGGACATGCGCACGGGTGAGGCTGTAGCAGCAGCCGAGCGGGCGCGGATCGCGGCCCGCATGGACGAGCTGGCCGCGAACTACCCCGTGGACGTGTTCCCTCCGGACTCCGATGTGCGCGACGGGATCAGCGGGACCGCGATGCGTCACGCCTACTCGAACGCGGCGCGGGAAATCCGGGAGGCCGACCGTGGCTGAGACCCCGAATCCCGGCAGCGACGAGGCCCTGGACATGGGCTGCCGCTGCGCCGTTTTGGACAACTGCCATGGCCGGTTCGCCCCCATTCCGGGCGACAACTGGTACATCACTGTCGGCTGCCCTGTGCATTGCCCAGCGGAGGACCCATCATGACCATTCACCAGCTCAAGGTGCCCTGCTTCACTCTCGACCCGAGCCCGTACGCCGACGACGACTACGGCATCCCGCACTACGCCACCGAGCCTGAGGCGGCCAAGGCACTGGCCGACCTCCGCGAGGAACGCGCCCTGTACCCAGAGGACCCTTCCACGCTGAACGGCGTCCGGGTCAAGCCGGAAGACGGCCCGTGCTGGGTCGCCGACTGCGACGTTCCAGGCTGCGAGGAGAGGTACAACGACGATGAGTCCGGCACCAGTCACTTCGAGACCGCCGCCATCCTCGAGGAATGGATCAGGACTGACGGCTGGACGACGGACGGGCCCGACCTCGCTTTCTGCTGGACGGACAGCCCGGAAGGTTCCGCTCCGCCGCCAACCCCCGCCGAACTTGAGGCAGCCGGGCAGCTAAGGCTTATCCTGTGACCACCGCCGTTGTGGTCCGGCCCCACAATCTGGCCCGCTACAAGAACGGGCCCGATGAGCACGGCACCCCGGGCCGGGGCTGCCGCTGCCCTGAGTGCGGGCAGGCGAACCGCGACTACCAGACCCGCCGGGCCCGCCTCATCGCGTATGGCCAGTGGGACGTCCTGACCGACGCGACGGGGACACGGCGCCGCATCCAGGCCCTGACGCGCTGCGGCTGGTCGGTGAGCCTGCTGGCCGCGCGGCTCGGCCAGCCCCGGCAGGTGCTCCGCGCCAAGCTCCATGTCCGCGGCCGGGTCACCCCGGCGACCGCCGCTGCGGTCCGCGCGCTGTATGACGACCTGTGGGACCGCCCGCCACCGGAGGGGACGAGGTTCGAGAGACGCGCCGCGACGATGGCCCGCCGGTATGCGGCCGAACGCGGCTGGCCACCCCCATGCGCGTGGGACGAGCCGGCCATAGACGACCCGGCCGCATCGTCCGCAGACGGATGGGAACGCGGCAACGACGGCAAGCGCGAGCACGGGACGCTGACCGCTGAGGCGCTGGAGCTGGCCGGGTTCGGACTGGACGACCGCCAGATCGCGGAACGTCTCGGCGTGTCCGCGGGAACCCTGTCCGTGACCCTGGCGAGGGCGAGAGGGAAGGCTGCGCGTCCCGCCGTCCAGGCCCCGAGCGGGTCGGCCGAGGTGGCCGCCGCGATACGGGAGGCGCGTGCAGCGGCCGGGCTCACGCAACGCCGCCTCGCTGCTGTCGTTGGCGTCTCGGAGATC
>Ga0302324_100027635_pt1 | contig 10804 bp, 12 predicted proteins | sample Palsa_T0_1_FD_201949 | JGI IMG/M metagenome (GOLD analysis project Ga0302324, IMG submission 201949) | Peat permafrost microbial communities from Stordalen Mire near Abisko, Sweden - Palsa_T0_1 | ecosystem: Environmental > Terrestrial > Soil > Palsa > Peat permafrost | place: Sweden: Abisko...
AGCGTTACCGCTATGCGCTCAGGGTCGAACAGCCTCTGGGCCATCGCTTGCACCTGGCCGGCCTCAACCTCTTCGATCCGCGCGATTACTTCATCCACGCTGAAGAAGTTCTGGAAGTACATCTCCTGCCGCGCCAGGTTGGCCATCCGCGAGTTCGAGCTCTCCAGGCCCATCAGAATATTGCCCTTCACCTGGTCCTTGGCGCGCGTCAACTCTTCCTGCGACAGCAGCTCCTGCTTCAGCTTTTTGAATTCACCGAGAACCAGATCCACCACCTCAAGAGCCTTGCCCGCCGAGGTACCCGCATAGACGCACAGCGTTCCTGTATCGCGATAAGGGCTCAAGTCGGAGTAGATGGAATACGCCATGCCCCGCTCTTCACGAATGGTCTGGAAGAGCCGCGAGCTCATGCCGCCGCCCAGCACTGTGTTCAGAATCAGCGTGGCGTAGCGGTTGTCGTCTGTTATGGGCGGCGCGGGCACGCCCAGGCAAATCTGCACCTGCTCAAGCGAGCGCTTGTTGCGCATCACGATCTTGGCGCTGGCCTCAGGCGCTGAAAGCTCATGCAGCGTTGCGCCGCTGGCCAATCCAGAAAACTTCGCCGCTACGGCCTCGGCGAATTGGTCGTGATCCAGATTCCCGGCCGCGGAGAACACTATATTGCCAGCATGGAAGCGGTCGCCGTGATAATCGAACAGGCTCTTCTGGTCGAGCTTGCCCACCGTCTCTGTTGTTCCCAGAATCGGCCAGCCCAAGGGATGGTCTTTCCAAAAGCTCTGCGTGAACAGCTCGTGCACCAGCACGTCTGGATTGTCCTCGTCGATCTTGATCTCTTCCAGAATCACGCCGCGTTCGCGCTCAATGTCGCCGTCGGCGAAGATGGGATTCAGCACCAAATCAGACAACACATCCAGCGCAATCGGCACATGGTCAGAGAGCGACTTGACGTTGAAGCAAATCGTCTCCTTGCCGGTAAACGCGTCCAGATTGCCGCCAATCGAATCCATTTCGCGAGCAATGTGCTGCGCGGTGCGGGAGCGCGTGCCCTTGAAAAGCATGTGTTCAACAAAGTGGGAGATGCCGTTAGTCTCAGCCGGCTCGCAGCGGCTGCCCGACTTGATCCACACACCCATGGCAACGGAGCGCAGATGCTCCATGCGCTCGGTCAGCACGATCAGGCCGTTCGGCAGTACCGTGCGGCGAAGGTTTCGCTCAGGATTGCTCGTCATATGTCTTCAATTCGATTGTAGGTTAATCGGGAGCAGCGGGTCTCATTGCCCGGAATGCTCTATGCTGAACGCAGCCGTGACCGGAAATCCGAGCCAACTCGTTCAGTTAGATGCAGACCGGCAAGCTGGAGAGCTGAGCGCTGCGCCAGCCGCTATCCGAAAGCCTCTCTTTGGTCTGGATGCCGAAGCGCTCGGCGCTCTCATGATCGAGATGGGTGAGCCCGCCTGGCGGCGCACGCAAATTTGTGAAGCGATGTATCGTCAGCGAGTTGCGGACCTAAGCGAGATAACCACGTTACCTAAATCGCTGCGCAGCAAACTGACCGATGCCGGGTGGGAAGTCGGTCGCCCACGGATCGCGCAAGTCTTCCGATCAGTGGATGGAACGGAGCGTTACCTGGTCCAATGCCAGGGCGAAAACGCCGCTATGGTGCAGACTGTCGAGACCGTGTGGATGCCTGAAGGCGACGACGGCGAATCCGGCGACGGCACCGACTCAGGAGCGAATAGCGGGGACGCGGTAGACGCTGCGGGCAAAGGTTGGCATCGCGCCACCATCTGCGTCTCCAGCCAGGTAGGCTGCGCCGTCAACTGCCAATTCTGTCTGACTGCCAAGCTCGGCCTGCAGCGCAACTTGAGCGCAGGCGAGATCGCTGGCCAGGTAATCGCGGTGCTCGACCGTCAGGGAGTCGAGGTGGGCCGCGACCGCGTCAACCTGGTCTTCATGGGCATGGGCGAGCCGTTCCTGAACTATGACGGATTCATGAGCGCAGTCCGGCTTCTCGTCCGTGAAGCCGGTTTGAGCCCTCAGCGAATGACGGTCTCCACCTCCGGCATTGTTCCCGGCATTGAGCAATTCGCCCAGGAACCGAACGAGTTCCGTCCCAAGCTCGCCATCAGCCTCAACGCGCCTAATGATGAAGTTCGTGAATCACTTATGCCCATCAACCGCAAGTGGAACATCGACTCTGTAATGGACGCCGTCAAACAAATCAAGCTGCGGCCCCGCGAGCGCATCACGTTTGAATACGTCCTGCTGAGCGGCGTAACCGACCAGCCCGCCCACGCCGAAGAGGTCGCCCGCCTCGTCCGCCGAACCGGATTGCCAGCCAAGGTCAATCTCATCGCCTGGAACCCCGGCCCCGGTATTCCGTACACAATGCCTCAGCCTGCAGCGATTGAAGCCTTCCGCGCCATCCTCATCCGCGAAGAGATTCCGGCGTATGTCCGCCGCCCCCGTGGCCGCGACATCTACGCCGCCTGCGGCCAGTTGAAGCGCACGGTGGAAGCCTGAAAAGACTAGGCGTGAGTTTCAGGAGGCAGGGGGAGGGAAGCCAGGATCTGCCAGGTGTTGCAAAAGGGAAAACCGTTGTAACTCTGCAACGGCTTCCCATCGATAGGCTTCCGGCGAAAGCGGTTCGGCGCTGGCGTCGATCATTCCCATAGATTCTGCTTCTATATTTCGAAGGTGCTCGCTTACCTCTTCATCTGTCGCCGCGCTCGCGAGGAGACGGTAAATACCGCCAATGTAGCTGTCGTATTCGTCGGCCGCTTCCGGTACGTCATTTACCCCGATGGGGTCCCACTTCGACATGAGGATTTGCCGGATCCCGGCTTGAATTTCGCTAAATCGCTACTTGCGGCGATGTTTCTCCGTCTCAGGGGGATCCTGTTGGTCTTGCGTCAGGTTGCGAGGAAAAATTGGGATTCTCATTTGCCGCTATGCCGCCCGCTCGACGACCTCAATCACAATTCCTTCGGTCTTTTGCAAATGGGCCACAATTTCAAACAGGTTCTTAGCCTGCGGATTACCTGTCGCGCTGAACATGCGCATCAGCACTTTGGGCGAGCGGTCAAGATCGGCCCCAAGCTGCATAAAGCCGATGGTGCCATTGATGTATTTGCGAAGTAGCGATTTTCCAGTTTCCACATCTCCAGCAATCATGCATCCGACGGCCTCCCGCAGCAGAGCGCGGCGAAACCCATCGCTTCGCTGAAGCTTGCTCTTGATCGTCTCGTTGAAACTCTTTGTCAGCGCCATCATGCCTCCTGTTTTCGCTTCTTGTATTCCTGCCAGAGAACTTGCGCAGCCGCGATGTCGGACTGTTGGCGCTTCTTGCTTCCGCCGCCCAGCAGAATTACCAGCCGATCTCCGTCAATGCCAAAGTAAATCCGGTAGCCGGGGCCGAAATCCAGACGCAATTCCTGCACGCCCTTGCCGGCGCTCTTCGCCGCAGAAAAATTGCCTCGCTCAAGCCGGTCAATCGAACTTACAATTCGAGCCTGAGTATCGTTATCCAGCTTGTCGAACCATCGCTCAAACGGATTGCGCCCCAGGCGATCGACGTACTGACGAATCTCGACCACGTTTGAATGGTAGCACAAAAGATACCTTTAGGCTCGAAGTTTTCGAGCCTGAGTAAATCCTCTGACCAAAATTACCGATCTAAAACAGAATTCCCGCAGCGCATTCAACGCTGCGGGAATTCAACCAATCAGTAATTCTGGCTCCTCCGAAGACAAGGGGGCGGCCCAAATATCCTACTTAGAGGCCGGCATCACCATCGGCTTCACACTGCCACAATCAGCTCCCTTGTAGACCGACTTTGACTGAATCGTCATGTCAATGGGCCGCGAGTTCGGGCCCATCTGCATGGTGCCCGTCATGTGCACCTTGGTCTGGGTCGTGTTCGCATCCACAAATGCCGTCTCCACCGTGCCTGTAGCGGTGACTTGGCCGGTGCAGGTAATCGTGGCCGTCATGCCGCTGTCCTTGAGCGAGATATTCGAGGCCTGGCAATCGCCGCGCTGCGGGTTGGAATAAGGGCCTCCGTATTTATCGATCATGGCCTGCGTCACGCACACCTGCGTTGTGCGCGGAGCCATCGGGCCACCAGGCATCTGCATCCCGGGAGGTAGCTGCACCCCAGGAGGCAGTTGCGGAGCCGCCGGCGTGCCTGCGCTGCCCATCGACATGGAACTGGTGACTTCCCACAAGCCGGGCTTCTGTTTCGATTGTGCCTGGGCAAAGGCGGTCAAGGCCATCAGACAACAGGCCAGGGTAAGGCTTACTCGTGTCGTGCGCATCTTTCCTCCTGCATCTTTCCTACTAATTTCCCGCGCAGTCGGTATGCGCGTGCCAATCACTCTACTTCAGTCGAGGAATAGGACGAAAGTAAAATCCGGCTACGTCTTTACCAGGGGTACCGTTCGACCCAACGCCAGCAGGGCGCCGGTCACGCGGCCTGGGGCGTGCCGCACCACGCTTTCCTCGCTGGCGAAGTCGCCGGCAATGCACCGCACTCCCAAAGCCTGCACGCGCTCGATGTCCGCAATAATCGGCGACGCGCCCTCGGCCGCATAGCGCGCCAGCGTCTCCTTGGAAAACGTTCCAGTATTCACCAGCGCGCAATCGAAGATAGGCGCACGCGTGTGCTCGTAGATGCGTTCAATATGTTCTGAGGCGGTGAGGTTCAGGCTCTCATTGGCCTGCGTCATCAGGTTGCAGATAAACACGCGGACACCGCGCGCGTTGGCCAGCGCTGCGGGGATTCCATCCACCAGCAGATTCGTAATGAGCGACGTGTACAGCGAGCCCGGCCCCACTGTGATCAGGTTCGCGCGCTCGATGGCGTCCAGCGTCTCCTGCAACGGTGCGGCATCCGGTGGATCGAGCGTTAGCTCAACAATGCGCTGATGGCTAGCTGTGATGTTGGTCTCCCCGCGCACCAGCGAGCCATCGTCCATGCGCGCCACCAGCGTGGCATTCGTTGTGGTGACCGGATAAATGCACCCGCGGACGTTGAGAATCTTTGAGGCCAGTTGAATGGCGTGGGCAAAGTCCCCGGTAATCTCAGTCAGCGCGGCAACGAACAGGTTGCCAAAGTTGTGCCCCTGCAGAGCGTCGCCGCCGCGAAAGCGATGGGCGAACAGCTGGGCCAGCAGGTCTTCTTCTTCGCTTAGCGCCACCATGCAGTTGCGCAGGTCTCCGGGCGGCAGCATGTTGAAGCCCTTGCGCAACCGGCCGGAAGAACCGCCATCGTCGGTGACGGTGACCACGGCGGAAAGGTCTGAGATGAGCCCCGGCCTGCCGGATGGGCCGGATGTGGCAACATGCTCGCGCAGGCCGCGGAGCAGTGTAGAAAGCCCGGTGCCGCCGCCAATGGCTACCACCCGCAGGGCATCCGGTGCGGCAGAGATTTCCGTGGGATGTTGCGGAGGCTGCAACCTGTCTCCGTTATCGGGTGCTGAAGATTTCAAAACGAGACCTTACGGAATCTCAGGATACAGCAGCTCGGTAAAGCGGGGATCGTCTGCCATGCTCTGAAAGTCGTTGTCGGCACGAGCCTGCAGGCGATTGCGGGGATTCAGCTCGATCGCGCGGGCAAGGTTGCCCAGGCAATCCTGTGTGCGGCCTGTGATGGCGTCCAGCAGGGCCAGCCCGTAAAAAGCGTAGTCCGCGGAAGGATGGTTGGTCAGAATCCCATCAAACTGCTCGCGCGCTTCCTCGTAGTAGCCCGTATTCAACTGCGAGATGGCATAGTCGTAGTGCTCCTCAGGGGTGAGGAAGGTAAGCCGCCGGACCTCGAGTTGCCGCCGACAGGTGCTGATATACATCTTGCAGCGGTCCAGCAGTTCCATGGGCGCGGTGGGCAGCATTTTTTCAAAAGCCGCCAGCGCCTTTTCGAACTTGCCCTGCTGCAGCAACTGCACGGCAGCCTGGTAATGGTTGAATGCCGGTCCGGGGCCAGGCGAGGAGTGCGTCCCGGTTCTGACTGGAGGAGGAGGTTCTTTTTTGCGATCGTGCGCCAAGGATCGGGCCTCTTGCATGATGAGTTTGCCGCGAATTCCCATGCCCGCACGCACATTTCTGCCGGTAGCTGCCGGCTTGAAAACACGCGCCAGGGATGAACGCTGCTCAGGCCATCTTTATACGCATAACCCCGCGCTACGTCAATGGGCTGCACTTTCACCCGGGGCTATGGTGCCTGTTCTTTTACGAGTTTACGGTATACGGCCGGGTTGAGATCGGGATCGTTATACATCTTCAATTGCCGATAAAGCTTGAAGCGGCGCGTCCCGGCAAGCGTCTCGCGCCACAAAGAATCGAGGCAGCCAGCCAGGTCGGCGCGCTGCTCTTCAAGAATTGCCAGCCGCTCCCGATTGCGCTCCGCATGACCGGCCGGCGCGTCTGCGCGCTCCGCCTCTTCACGCGTGTGATAGATCTTCAGCGCGAGGATCGATAGCCGATCAATCATCAGGCCCGGCGACTCCGAATGCAGCGGGGCATCCGGATTGGGCAGACTTCGGGACGCAAGCCAGTCCAGCAGGATGCGGTCCAGTTGCTCGGCCAGGTCATTGCGGCGTTGGTTGGTTGCGTCCACGCGCCGCTTCACGCCGGCCAGCTCGGCGTCTGCAGCGCCCGGCATACGCGCCTCGTCTTCGATGTGCCACAGCTCAAAGTTGGCTTGATGCTGCCGCGCCACCAGACCTAGCCAATCCGTCGCAGCCTCGACCTTCGCCGGGCCCACGGCTTCCGACGAACCATGCCAATCCTCGGCCAATTGGTCGTGAAGCTTCACGATTTCGATTGCTGAAAGCATGCAGAGTTGCAACCTCGGTTCCTTCGGAAAAGCAAATGTTCCTGAATCACTACAACTCATGCTCCCGTAGGGAGCCATCGAAAATAGCCCAGGACGAAATCCTGGGTTAGCTTCGCTCAGGGTCCCTCCGTCCCGTAGGCCGGATCGAAACGCGCCGCCCCGTCTATGGTAGAACTATCCTCACTTGGAGTCCACGCGGGATAATGTTGTTGCACGCAATGAGGCTTCGATGACCGACGCAACCGAGCGCATCTTATGCATCGCCAGCTACGAAAAAGGCCAGGACTTCATGCGCCAGTGCGCCGAGCTTGGCGTCAAGCCTACGGTGCTTACCGTAAACAAGCTGCGCGACGCCGACTGGCCGCGAGACGTCCTCGAAGAAGTCGTGACCATGCCGCCCGACCTTACCGTCGAGCAGATTCTTAACACCGTCTCCTGGCTTGCGCGCAACCGCCGATTCGACCGCGTCGTTGCCCTCGATGAGTTTGACCTTGAGACCGCCGCGCAGATCCGCGAACACATGCGTATCCGCGGCATGGGCGTCACCGCCTCAGCCTACTACCGCGACAAGCTGGCCATGCGCATCGGCGCGCAGGATTCCGGCTTCCGGGTTCCCGAGTTTTGCCGCGTCCTCAACTACGACGAGCTCCGCGCCTACATGGCCCATGTGCCCGCTCCCTGGCTGCTGAAGCCGCGCTCAGAAGCATCGGCCCTTGGCATCCGCAAAATTCAAGAGCCGGAACAGCTGTGGCGCGCTCTCGACGAGCTTGGCGACCGCCAGAGCCGCTTCCTCCTCGAACAGTTCGTTCCCGGCGACATCTTCCACGTGGACTCGATTGTGAGCGAGGGCAAGGTGGTCTTCTCCGTCGCCCACCAATATGGCCGTCCGCCCATGCAGGTGATGCACGAAGGCGGCGTCTTTACCACGCGCACCGTGGACCGCTCGAGCAGCGACTGGGCCGGCCTTACCGACCTCAATGCTCGTCTCGCGCCCGCGCTCGGCATGGTCCGCGGCGTCACGCATGGCGAGTACATCAAGTCCCACGCGGACGGCCAATTTTATTTTCTTGAAATCGCTGCCCGCGTCGGCGGAGCGTTCATCTCCGACCTCGTCGAAGCCTCCACCGGCGTCAATCTGTGGCGCGAGTGGGCACGCCTGGAAGTCGCCAACCTGCGCGCTGAGCCGTACGTGCTTCCGGAGAATTACGAGAGCTACGCCGGTAGCGTGTTGTGCCTCGCCCAGACAGCCGAGCCGGACACTGCAGCTTTCGACGCGCCGGAAATTGTCTATCGCATGAAGAAGCACCATCATGCCGGCTTGATCGTCAAGTCTGATGATCCAGAGCGGGTGAGGGAACTGCTCGAGGAGTACGCCAACGCCTTCGCGCAGCGCTTTCTGGCCTCGATGCCGGCGCCCGACAAGCCCACTGCCTGAGAAAGTCGCGCACGAGATTCTGCAATTGTTATTCAGGGAGAAATCATGAAGCGTCGTTTGCGATATTTGTTGTTGCTACTTCTTTTCGTCCCTTGTTTCGCTCGCGCCCAAAACAAGTCCGATGAAGACGCCGTCCGCGCGATTCCGCAAGCGTTTGTGGCGGCGTGGGCCAAGCACGACGGACATCAGCTGGCCGCGATTATGGCGGAGGATGTGGACTTCGTAAACGTGGGCGGCGACTGGCTGCATGGCCGAGCCGATTTCGAGCAATATCACTCGCGGCTGCTCTCCGGCCGCTTCAAGGATTCGGTACTCAGTTCCCGCGACACGATGGTTCGTTTCCTTCGCCCCGACCTGGCGCTGCTTCATTGGAGTTGGGGATTGGAGGGCGACAAGAACGAAAACCTTTCATCGCGCAAGCCGCGCATGGGAATCTTCACCATGGTGGTTGAAGAGCGACATGGCGAGTGGTTGGTTGTGGCAGCGCAAAACACCAACTGGATGCCTGGCCCAAATCCTGAATTGGACGGAATCAAGTCGTCAATCGTTTTTCCGCAATGAGTGCGAAGCAGCAGAGTAAGGGAAAAGCATGGCCAGCACCTTTCTCACCGCCGAATGGCAAAACCTTTTGATGCTCAACTACGCTGTCGATCCGGCGATGTTGCAGCGCTTCGTCCCCTCCGGCACCGAGCTCGATTCCTTCGCAGGGAAAACCTACATCAGCTTGATCGGTTTCCAGTTTAATCGCACCCGCGTTCTCGGCTTCGCCATCCCATTTCATCAGAACTTCGAAGAAGTCAACGTTCGCTTCTACGTCCGCCGCGGAGAGAAGAAAGGCGTAGTCTTCATTCGCGAGCTGGTGCCAAAACGCGCCATCGCCTTCGTGGCCCGCCGGGTTTTCAACGAGAAGTATTCGCGCGTGCCCATGTCGCACCGCATTGAATTTCGCGCCGACGGAGAAGTGGAGAAAGCCACCTACTCGTGGCGCGCAGGTGCAGAGCAATGCGCGATGAAGATCGAGACAGACGGAGCCGGCTTTCTTCCAGCGGCAGGCTCCGAGAGCCAGTTCGTCACAGAGCATTACTGGGGTTACGCCGCGCAAAAAGACGGCGGCTGCCTGGAGTACGAGGTGCAGCATCCACGCTGGCGGGTCTGGAACGCAAAGCAAGCCAGCTATGCCGGAAACGCCACGGGCATTTACGGAGCTGAGATCGCCCGCATCCTAAGCCGCCATCCGGATTCCGCATTTCTCGCTAATGGCTCGACTGTCACTGTGTCCAAAGGCATCCGGATCGCCTGAAACTCCCTGCCGCAGCTAAAGCCGAAGTAGGTTTTGTTGGCCTTTTACCGGGGTTGAAACACCCGCCTCCCTCCGTCTTTTGTTTCTCCGCTGTCTGCAGAGTCATGTCCGGTTACAAAGTCCTCGGCAAATTTGTTGACAACATACCAACCAGTCGGTACGTTTATCTGGAATTGGAAAAACGCCCATGCCCACCGCCGAAGCCAGACACGAATCCAAGACCAGGCTGCTGCAGGCAGCGCTGCATGTAATCCGCGCCAAGGGCTACTCCGCCACGCGAGTTGAGGATATCTGCGAGGCTGCCGGCCTCACCAAGGGAAGCTTCTTCCATCACTTCGACAGCAAGGAAGCCCTGGCCTTGGCGGCTGCCGACTACTGGAACGAGATCACCGGCGGCGCGTTTGCCTCCGCGCCCTATCGCGACCACGCCGACCCGCTCGACCGGCTGCTGGCCTACGTGGATTTCCGCAAATACCTTCTGCACGGCGATCTGCCTGACTTTACCTGCCTGGTGGGAACCATGGTGCAGGAGGTCTACGACACGCACCCCGATCTGCGCGAAGCCTGCAACCGCAGCATCAGCGGCCACGCCGAAACCCTCATCCCGGACATTGAAGAAGCCATGCGCCAGCGCGGCATGCATCCCAATTGGACTGCCGAGAGCCTGGCGCTCTACACCCAGGCCACCATTCAGGGCGCGTTCATTCTGGCCAAAGCCAGGCATGGAACCGAGATTGCCGTACAGAGCATCGACCACCTGCGCCGCTACCTCGAATTGCTGTTCAATCAACCGCGTTCGCAGAGTCGTTTTTCCCATTGAAGCCGACCTTATCGATCGAAAAGAATACGGGTCACCAAGAAAAAATCCGAAGTCAGGAGAGAAACATGAGTGCAAAGATTATCAAAGCAGCAGTTATTGCAGCTTTCATGCTGCTTGTCGCGCCCTGTTCACCCAGGCCCGCGCAAGCACAAGACGCCAAGGCTCCCTATCCCGCAATGGCTCCGCTCGATGGCTACCTGATGGCGGATCGAGATGCCGAAATAGCGTTGGCGAAAAGCGCGGCCCCACCTGCGCTCTCCAGCGACGCCAATGTTCTGGTTCTCGAAAAGGATGGCTACCATACCGCAATTGAAGGCAAGAACGGCTTTACCTGTGTCGTGGAGCGGGGATGGATGTCTCCCCTGGACAGCACGGATTTCTGGAACCCGAAATTGCGCGGTCCGATCTGCTACAACC
>Ga0302324_100027636_pt1 | contig 10804 bp, 8 predicted proteins | sample Palsa_T0_1_FD_201949 | JGI IMG/M metagenome (GOLD analysis project Ga0302324, IMG submission 201949) | Peat permafrost microbial communities from Stordalen Mire near Abisko, Sweden - Palsa_T0_1 | ecosystem: Environmental > Terrestrial > Soil > Palsa > Peat permafrost | place: Sweden: Abisko...
GCAGCGCCAGGTGAGCGAAGGCCGGCGCCCCGGACGCGCTCGCGTGCCCCTGAGCCAGCAGTGCCTGGTCGCTTTGGTCGCTCCAGCGGTTCGCCTGACCGCTGGCGAGCGCTGCCGCTTGGTGCAGCGGGGCCGCAGCCTGAGCGGCCAGCTGCCGGGCGGCCGCGGTGTCACCTCCGGTCAGCGGCTGCCGCGATGGGACGGTGATCCCGCCGGCGCTGAGCAGTTGCCTGGCCGCGTCTGTCATTTCTGGTGATCCGTGCCAGTGGCCACGACCGCGAGCGCGGCCAGGCTCCAGGCCGCCTGGTCCCAGGCGGCGATGGCGGCCAGCTGGTCCGGCACCGCAGTCGTCACGCTGGACGGGGAACGAAGTGCTGCCATGACTGCTCTCCTTCGGCTCGGTAACCAGAAGGCGTAACCCGCGAGCGAACAAATCGTTCGGTCGGCTCGCGCACGTGCCAGCGGGCGGCGGTTGCGGTATATGTCGGTTATGGTGCTTTTCGGGCGGCGCCGTGAGATGGCCGAGATCAGGCAGGCACTTGACGGGGCCGCCGACGGGCGTGGCTGCGTGCTCGCCATCACCGGGCCGCCGGGCTCCGGTCGCACCGAGCTGGCGGCGGCCGCGGCCCGGGAGGGCGCCAGCCGCGGCTTCACGCTGCTGCGCACGGTCGCGATGCCGGGCCAGCCCGGCGCACTGGCGTGGGCGCGCTTGCTCACCGACGCGGGAGCGCCCGACGACCTTGCCTCGCGGCTGGTCAACGACGCCGATCCCCTGACGCTGGACAGCGCTGCCCGGGTGCTTAGCGGCGAGAGCCGCCGACTACTGGTAATCGATGACATCGATCACGGCGGGGCCGGGGCGCTGCGGCTGCTTGAGATGATCGCCGCCCGGGTGGTAACCGCTGGCGCCGTCATGGTGGTCACATCGGTCCGGCCGGTTGGCGTCGGAACCCAGCTGCCGCTGGCCGGGCTGAGCGAGGAGGAGATGGCCGCCCTGCTCCCGGGCCTGCCCGCACCGGACCGGAACGGTGTCTGGCTGGCTTCCGCCGGACTGCCTGGTGTCGCCCGGTCGCTGGCCGCCGACCTGGCCGCCGCCGCCAGTACGGCAAGTCCGCTGGTCGGGCTAGCGCTCGCGGCGCCGTCGAAGTCAGAATTCCTCGACATCGACGTCGGCGTGATCCGCCTGGTCGAGCTTGCCCTGCCGCACGCTCCGGACGACGCCACGCAGGCCCGGCTGCTTGGCCGTCTGGCCCGCGAACTGCTGGCCGACTCTTCGGCCGGGCCGCGGCGCCGGGCGCTCAGCGACGAGGCCGTAAGGCTCGCCCGCGCGTCGCAAGACCCGAAGACGCTCGCCGAGGTGCTGGACGCGCGGCTGCACGCGCTGTGGGACCCCCGCGGCGCCGAGGACCGGCTGGCGGCCGCATCGGAGATCATCGACCTTTCCCGGGCGGCGGGCGACGGCGCCCGGGAACGGGACGGCATGTTCTGGCGGTTCGTTACCCTGATGGAGCTCGCCCGGGTGGCGGAGGCCGAGTCGGTCCTGGCGGCCTTTCACCGTGCGGCCACGGCCGTCGGCGACCTGCCGGACGTGGTCATGGCGAACGCGCGGTACGCGATGCTGGCGAACCTCCGCGGGCGCTTCGACGAGGCAATCGAGCTGAGCGCGGCAGTAGCCGTGGAAGGCCGGCGGGCCGGGTTGCCCGATACCGATCGCGTCGTCGGAAGCGCGTGGGCGGAGATTGCCTTCCACCGGGGCCCGCAGGCGGCTCCGGGCAGGTTTGACGAACTGGTTGAGCAGCTGCAGGCACTCGCCCGCCGGCTCCCCGGTCACTTCATGGAGGCGGGCATCGCAGTCGGCCTCACGCTGCTCGGGCGCACCGAAGAAGCTCAGTGCGAACTGGACCGGGTACTGCCTGCCGTGCTCGCCGGGTCGGGCCCGCGGCAGCTCGGCTCGGCTGCGGGCCTAGCGTTCGTCGCCACGCAGAGCGGCGATCTCGCGGCCGCCGCTCAGCTGCGTGAGGCCTTGCTGCCCTACCGGGAACGGCTGGCGCTGTTCGGCGGCGCCGCCATGTGCCTAGGGCCGGTGTCGCTGTTCCTCGGGCTGCTGGCCACCCAGCTCGGGCTGCTCGACGAGGCGGCGCAGTCGCTGCAGCAGGCCATCGCGCTCGCGGAACAGTCCGGTGCCCTGCCCTCCCTGGCGCTCAGCCTGGCGGCCGCGTCACGGGCGCTGAGCCTGCGGCAGGCGCCGGGGGACCGCGAGAACGCAGCGGCCTGCCAGGCCCGCGCCCAGGCGGTCGCCTACCGGCTGGGGATGAGCGGAACGCTGAGCCGGCGAATTGCCGCCCCGGACGTGTGGAGCCTGCGCCGTGATGGCGAGGACTGGCTGCTGCAGGCGGGTCCCGAGCACGCGCGGCTGCGGGACGGCCTCGGCCTCCGCTATCTGCGCGCGCTGCTGGCCGCCCCCGGCAGTGACATCCCGGCTTTGGACCTGGCGGCCGGCGGCCCAGGGCTGGTCGCCCACGGCAGCGAGCCGCTTCTTGACGATGCGGCCCGGGACGCCTACCGTGACCAGATCGGCCGGCTGGACCGTGCGCTCGCAGCCGCCGACCGGGCCGGAGACAGCGCGCTCGCCGAGAAGATTCACCACGAACGCCAGGCGCTTGCCGATGAGGTGCGCCGGGCAGCCGGCCTTGCCGGGCGGCCGCGCCGAGCGTCCGCCGACGCGGAAAGAGCCCGGGTGAACGTGACTCGCACCCTCCGCACTGCGATCACCCGCATTGCCCAGGCCGCGCCGATTACCGGTGCGCACCTGAGTTCGTCCGTCCGCACCGGCATTGCGTGCCGCTACCAGCCGGCGCCGGGAGGCCCGGACAGATGGCAGACCTGACCGCGGGAATTCGCTGCTCGCCTGCCTTGCCGGTTGGAAGAATTCCCGCGCAAGGACCGTTAACACTGTATGTTACTTGCGAGTAGCATTGGCTTAAGCAGTATTTCAACGCGGTCATGTCTCAAGGAGCAGCCGATGAAGGCGCGTGACGTGGTGTTCGTCGACGGCGTACGGACGCCGTTCGGCAGGTCGGGGCCCAAGGGGATCTACGCGGAGACCCGCGCGGACGACCTGGTGGTGCGGGTCATCAGGGAACTGCTCAGGCGGAACCCGGGGCTGCCGCCCGAGCGGGTTGGCGAGGTCGCGATCGCGGCCACCACCCAGATCGGCGACCAGGGGCTGACGATCGGCCGCTCGGCGGCGATCTTGGCGGGGCTGCCGGTGACGGTGCCGGGCTACGCGATCGACCGGATGTGCGCGGGCGCGATGACCGCGGTGACCACGGCGGCCGGCGAGGTCGCGCTCGGCGCCGCCGACATCGCGATCGCCGGCGGGGTGGAGCACATGGGCCGCCACCCGATGGGCGAGCAGGTCGACCCCAATCCGAGGTTCGTCTCTGAGCACATTGTCGACGAGTCGGCCCTGTTCATGGGGATGACAGCGGAGAACCTGCACGACCGGTTCCCGGCCGTCACCAAGGAGCGGGCGGACGCGTACGCGCTCGGCAGCCAGCGCAAGGTCGCCGCCGCCTACGCGGCGGGCAAGCTCCAGCCCGGCCTGGTGCCGATGGCGATCCGCACCGCCGCGCTCGGCTGGGGCTGGGCGACGGTGGACGAGCCGCCGCGGCCGGAGACCACCCTGGCGGGGCTGACGGAGCTGAAGACGCCGTTCCGCCCGCACGGGCGGGTCACCGCGGGCAACTCAAGCGGCATCAACGACGGTGCTACTGGCTGCGTCATCGCCGCCGAGGAGGTCGCCCGCGAGCTCGGCCTGACGCCGAAGATGCGCCTGGTGGACTTCCAGTTCGCAGGCGTGGAGCCCGAGGTGATGGGCATCGGCCCGGTCCCCGCGACCGAGAAGCTGCTCGCCCGGACGGGCCTGACGATGGACGACATCGGCCTCATCGAGGTCAACGAGGCGTTCGCGGTCCAGGTGCTCGCGTTCCTCGACCACTTCAAGATCGCCGACGACGACCCCCGGGTGAACCCGTGGGGCGGCGCGATCGCCATCGGCCACCCGCTCGCCTCCTCCGGCGTGCGGCTGATGATCCAGCTCGCCGCGGAGCTGGCCGAGCACCCGGAGGTCCGCTACGGGCTCACCACGATGTGCGTCGGCATGGGCATGGGCGGCACCGTCCTGTGGGAGAGGATCTAAAAGCCATGAGCATCCCGAACGTGCGCGGTACGCTGCCCGCCCCCGAGGATTTCCCGTCCGAGGTCGTGACCAAGGCGATCGTCCGCGATGTAGACCTGGGACCCAACGTCGGCACCCTCGCGCTGATCACCCTGGACAACGGGCACGACCACACCAAGCCGAGCACCTTCGGCCCGCAGGGCCTGCTTTCGCTGCACGCCGCCCTCGACGCCGTCGAGGCGCGGGCGGCGGCGGGCGAGATCGCCGCCGTCGGGGTCACCGGCAAGCCGTTCATCCTCGCGGCCGGCGCGGACCTGGACGGTGCCGCCGCCGCGATCACCGCCCCGGGCACCGACCCGGCGGTCGCCAGGGAGCGCGCGCTCGGCATCGCCTCGCTCGGGCACGCGGTGTTCCGGCGGCTTGGCGAGCTGCCGGTACCGTCGTTCGGCTTCATCAACGGCGTCGCGCTCGGCGGCGGCCTTGAGGTCGCGCTGCACTGCACCTACCGGACGATCTCCTCCGGCGTCCCGATGGTCGCCTTCCCCGAGTGCTTCCTCGGCCTGGTGCCCGGCTGGGGCGGCACCTACCTGCTGCCCCGGCTGATCGGGCCGTCCAAGGCGCTGCGGCTGATCATCGAGAACCCGCTGGCGCAGAACAAGATGATCGGCGGCCGGGAGGCGTTCGGCCTCGGGGTCGCGGACGCGATGTTCGAGCCCGCCGACTTCCTTGAGGAATCGCTGCGCTGGGCGGCTTCCGTGCTGACGGGCGCCGTCTCGGTGCCGCGCCCGGCCGGGCCCGAGGGGACCGAGGAAGAGTGGGCGCAGGCCGTCGCCGCCGCCCGCTTCTTCGCCGACGGCAAGCTGCACGGCGCCGCGCCCGCCCCGTACCGGGCCATCGACCTGGTGGCGGCGGCCCGCACCGCGTCCCGTGACGAGGCGTTCGCGGCCGAGGACGAGGCCCTGGCCGACCTGCTGGTCTCGGACGAGCTGCGCGCCGGGCTCTACGCGTTCGACCTGGTGCAAAAGCGGGCGCGCAAGCCCGCGGGCGCCCCGGACCGCGCGCTTGCCCGCCCGGTGACCAAGGTCGGCGTCGTCGGCGCCGGCCTGATGGCGGCGCAGATCGCGCTGCTGTTCGTCCGGCGGCTTCAGGTCCCGGTGGTGATGACCGACCTGGACCAGGCGCGGGTGGATTCCGGTGTCGGCTACGTGCACGCCGAGATCGACAAGCAGCTGTCCAGGGGTCGGCTGTCACCGGATGCGGCCAACCGGCACAAGGCGCTTATCAGCGGGTCGGTGTCCAAGGACGCCTTCGCCGACGCGGACTTCGTCATCGAGGCGGTGTTCGAGGAGCTGGCGGTCAAGCAGCAGGTATTCGCCGAGGTCGAGGCGGTCGTCTCGGAGGCCTGCGTGCTCGCCACCAACACCTCCTCGCTGTCGGTCACCGCGATGGCCAAGGGTCTCGCGCACCCCGAGCGGGTCGTCGGCTTCCACTTCTTCAACCCGGTCGCGGTGCTGCCGCTTGTTGAGGTCGTGCGCGGCACGGCAACCGACGACCCGTCGCTGGCGACGGCCCTGGCGGTCGGCAAGGACCTCAAGAAGAACTGCGTGGTGGTCGCCGACCGGCCCGCGTTCGTGGTGAACCGGCTGCTCACCCGGTTCCTCGGCGAGATCACCCGCGCGGTTGACGAGGGCACGCCCTTCGAGGTCGCCGAGCACGCGCCCGACCCGCTCGGCCTGCCGATGAGCCCGTTCCTGCTGCTGCAGCTGGTCGGCCCGCGGATCGCGCTGCACGTCGCCGAGACGCTGCACGCGGCGTTCGGCGACCGGTTCGCCGTCTCGCCGAAGCTGCGCGCGCTCGCCGAGTCGGGCAAGTCCTCGGTCTACCAGCCCGACTTCTCGGTCGACCCCGAGGTCATCGCGCTGCTTTCCGGCGGGGACCGCCCGTCCACCGGGCCCGAGGTGTTGTCGCGGGCACTGGAGGGCCTGGCTCAGGAGATCAGGATCATGCTAGACGAGGGCGTGGTCGCGGCTCGCGAGGACATCGACCTGTGCATGATCCTCGGCGCCGGCTGGCCGTTCCACCTCGGCGGCATCACCCCGTACCTCGACAGGGCCGCGATATCCGCCAAGGTGAACGGGGCGCCGTTCGCCAGGTAACGGCGCCCAGCGGGCCACCTCCGACGTTTCCAAACAATTTGCGCTAAATGTGTTCGGGTTATTTTCAGCCTGACGGGTGTACGTAGGTGCAAATACCTAGAATACTTGGGTCTCGGATCTCTGACAGTGGGGTCGGCTTGCGGGTAGGCGGGCCCATCTTTCTCACTGTGTGAGATTGCTGGTATTGCTGGTCGCAAATGCTGGGAACGGCGGGGGGTTGACCTGCGGTGGCTGAGGAATGGCTCAAGGAGACATCCCGGCCGTTGCGGCCTGCCCAGGTTGACTCGTCCATCCCGAACGTCGCGCGCGTCTGGAACTGCCTTATCGGTGGCCGCGACAACTTCGAGGTCGACCGGCGGGCGGCCAAGCAGCTGCTCGCCGCCTCGCCGGTGATGGAGCCGGTGGCGCTGTCCTGCCGGGCCTTCCTCCGCAAGGCCGTCACCTTCCTGGCGGCCGAGGAGGGGATGCGGCAGTTCCTCGACATCGGCACCGGCCTGCCGATCGCGGGCAACACGCACGAGGTGGCCCAGGCGATAGACCCGGGCTGCCGCGTCGTCTACGTCGATAACGACCCCGTCGTCCTGTCGCACGCGCGCGCCATGCTCCGCTCCTCCCCGGAGGGGGAGACCAGTTACCTGGACGCGGACGCGCGGGACACCGATGCCATCATCGAGGGCGCCGGCGCCACCCTTGACCTGGCCAAGCCGGTCGGCGTCATCATGATCGACATCCTGAACCTGCTTGAGGACGCGGCCGAGGTGCTGGCCCGGATGATCGACGCGGTGCCGTCGGGCAGCTGCCTGGCGCTGATCCAGCCGACGCGGGACGCCCGGCTGATCCCGGCCGCGCGCCGGTGGAACCAGCTGGCGGCGACGCCGGTCTTCCTCCGCGACCGCGAGCAGGTGGTGCGCTGGCTGCGCGGCCTGGAGCTCGTCGCCCCGGGATTGGTACCGCTTGACGAGTGGCGCCCGGAGCGCAGTGACCCGCTCTGCCCAGGGGGAGTGCCAGTCCTCGGTGCCGTGGCCAGGAAGAAGTGACGATAATCTAAGTCGGGGCCATGACATTGCAACCGGGGGCATTTGGATGAGCGACGAGGCAGGGCGAGGTGCGCCGCGTCGCGGTAAGCCCTACCTGATTGACGTTACCGTCCCGAACGCGGCGCGCGTCGCCGACTTCATGGTCGGCGGGCGGGACAACTTCGCCGTCGACCGGGAGGCGAGCCGGGCGATCATCGCGTCCACGCCGGGCGTCGATCGGGTCACCGACGAGATCCGTGCCTTCCGCCGCCGGGTGATTTCCTACCTGGTGGAGGCGGGCATCAGGCAGTTCCTCGATGTCGGTACCGGCATTGCGCGGCCCGGCACCACCCATGAGGACGCGCAGGGCCTCGACCCGCGCTGCCGGGTGCTGTATACCGAGAGCGACCCGATGATACACTCCCGCGCTCAGGCGAGGATGCGGTCCGCTCCTGGCGGGGTGGTGCGCTGCGTCGACGGCGACATCGCGGACGTGGACGCCATCATCGCGAGCGCGCCGCCGACCCTCGACCTGAGCCGGCCGGTCGGGCTGCTGCTGCTGTCCACCCTGGTGCACGTGCCGACCACGATCGCGGCCACCAGGGCGGTCTCATCGTTGCTGGCACCGGTGCCGTCCGGCAGCTACATCGCCATTTACCACCTGGCGAACGACCTGGGCCCGGAGATGCCCGCGGCGATACGGAACTGGAACAAGACCGTCCCGGTCCCGGTCACGCTGCGCTCCCACGCGGACGTGCTCGACCTCGTCGAGGGCCTGGACCTGATCGAGCCTGGGGTGGTCCCGATCTCCCGCTGGTACCCAGGCTCGGCGGAGACGGCGGAGACGGCAAAGACCGTGCCCGTGCACGGCGTCGTTGCGCGCAAGCGCTGAACCGGCGCGCAGCGAGGCGGTCGGCTGCCGAGCGCCTCTGGCGGTGCTACTCCTGGTACTCGCGGCCGGCCGCTGGCGAGGCGCCGGCCGTGCTGCTGCTTCCCGTGCCTCCGGCGCGCTGCCCGGGTACGTTGACCTGGCCGGAGACTCCTGTGCGGCGGGAATCGTGCCGCCAGACGAGGGCGGCCACGATCTCGAAGACGCCCATGACCGCGAACCAGATGCCGAGGAAGGTGGCGAGCACCGCGACGGAGGAGATCGGCGTCGAGACGACGACGATCCCGGCGATCAGGCTCACCACGCCGAAGATGACCGGCCACCACCTGCTCTGGACCGTCCCGCCGCGGCCGCCGGACAGGCCCAGGATCAGTGCCGACACGCCCTGGATGATCCAGGTGAAGCCGATGAACAGGCCGATCACCGCCAGGCTGAGCTGCAGGTGCCTGATCATCACGATGCCGACCAGGATGAACAGGATGCCGGCGATGGCCGGCCATACCCGCGCGCCCGGCGGGCTCTCGATGGCGTCCACCAGGTGGAACACCCCCGAGAAGATCGCCAGGATGCCGAGCAGCACCGTGATCGCGACCAGCGACGCGGTTGGCCGGAAGGCTACGATCAGCCCGAGGACCAGCGAGCAGAGGCCTATCAGGAGGGTCGCCTGCCAGCCGAACATCCGGGCGGGCCGGAAGCCGACGAGCGAGGAGTCATCGGTTGCGGGCCCGTCATCGGTCATCGCGGGTCCCGTATCGGCCATCGGCCTGTCACCGGGACGTTCTGATTGCATGATGTCTTTCCGCCTTCCCTTCGGTGCACCGCACCAGGTACCGGTCAGCCCGGGGCCAGCGTTGGACGCGGCGGGGCGGCCTGCAGCCAGGTGCGCGCGGCGATTACCAGGGTCTGGACGCCGGTCGTCAGGGTGGGCTCGATGACCGGCGCGAAATAGGGGGAGTGGTTGCTCGGCAGCGAGCCGAGCCGCCCCTCGGCGAACGCGGTGAGCACGGTCTGGGCGTCGAGGCCGCCCCAGAACCAGAACACCGTGGGCGCCCCGGCGGCCTCGCCGAAGATGCCGACGTCCTCGCTCGCGGTGACCAGCGGCATGGTCATCAGCCGCTCGCTGCCGAAGTGCCCGGCGAACGCGTCCATCGTGACCTCGGTCGCGGCCGGGTCGCTGACCAGCAGCGGGGCGCTGACGTCCCAGGTGATCTCGGGCGGCGCCGGCGCGCCGCTGATGTCGGCCTCCCCGTTGATGACGCGCTCGACCGCCGCGCGGACCAGGTCACGGACGGCCGGCGAGAAGCTCCTGACGTTGACGCCGAGCTCGGCGGTCTCCGGGATGATGTTGTCCCTGGTCCCTGCTTGCAGCCGGCCGACGGTGACCACGGCGGGGTCGGCGGGCGCGACCTGCCTGGCGACGATGTCCTGCAGCCGGGTCACGATGTGCGCGGCCATCAGCACCGGGTCGATGGTGGTCTCGGGGCGCGACCCGTGACCGCCGCGGCCGTGCAGCACCACCTGCGCGGAGTCGGAGGCGGCCATCACCGGGCCGCTCGCGTGGCCGATCATCCCGGCGGGCAGCGGCCCGACGTGCTGGCCGAGCACGATGGCGGGCACGCCGAACCGCTCGAACAGCCCGTCGCCGACCATGTCGCGCGCGCCGCGGGCCAGCTCCTCGGCCGGCTGGAACACTACCATCAGGGTCCCCGACCAGGTCCCAGTGGTGCGGGCGAGCAGTTCGGCGGCGCCGAGCAGGCAGGTAGCGTGCATGTCATGGCCGCACGCGTGCATGACGGGAACCTCTTCCCCGCCCTGGCCGGGCGAGCGGACCGTGCTCGCGTAGGGCAGCCCGGTCCGCTCCTCGACCGGCAGGGCGTCGAAGTCGGCCCGCAGCATCACCACGGGCCCGTCGCCGTTGCGCAGCAGCCCCACCACCCCGGTGCCGCCGACCTTCTCGGTGACCTCGAAGCCCAGCGGCCGCAGCGCGTCCGCGACGATCCCGGCGGTGCGCTCCTCGCGCAGCGAAAGTTCCGGATGCTGGTGCAGGTCCCGGTAGACGTCCGCGAGCTTAGCGCTCAGTTTCCCTAGGCCAGCCCACATGCTCTCGTCCACCAGATCTGCCTCCCTGGCCGGTCGCCAGCTCGTGCCGGCGGCGACGGCCCCCGCCATCAGCCCGGCAGTTAACACTCCGTACATTCTAGGTTTCCCACAGTCACCAGTGACAACACCAGCATCGGCCGCCGGGCGGGTATTTGGCCGGCCCTGCATTCACGGCGACGAACTATCGTGATAACAGCAACTGGCGCGCGGCGCTCACCTACGGCACAGCAGCGCTCACCTACGGCGCGCAGCGCTCGGTTGCGGCCTGCCCGGGCGAGTGGGGCGAGTGGGGCGAGTGGTCAGCCAGGCCCGGCGTCGCCGGTCACGCAGTCGGCGCCCGCGCACGGGCCCGGGTCGGCGCCCGCGCACGCGCCAGGCACGCCGCCGGGGGCCTGCGCCTCGACGGTGCGGGCGAGCAGGCCGTGCAGGGTGGCGCGTTCCTCCGCGTTCAGGGCGCGGAACA
>Ga0302324_100027640_pt1 | contig 10802 bp, 12 predicted proteins | sample Palsa_T0_1_FD_201949 | JGI IMG/M metagenome (GOLD analysis project Ga0302324, IMG submission 201949) | Peat permafrost microbial communities from Stordalen Mire near Abisko, Sweden - Palsa_T0_1 | ecosystem: Environmental > Terrestrial > Soil > Palsa > Peat permafrost | place: Sweden: Abisko...
CGGCCAAGCGCTGCGTTAGCAGCGCGCGAGCCGGGACCCACCCGGACGCTATCCCAATGGGTCCCGGCTCTCGCTCCGCTCGGCCGGGATGACAATTTGGTTTGATCTAAGAAGAGCAGAAATGCTCTACCGCCCGGCGCTCTTGCGCAGATAGACGTAATACGCGCCGTCCCCGCCATGCTTGCGATGCGCGGACCGCACATCGGCGATGAATGGCGCGAAAGCCGGTTCGGCAAGCCAGCGCGGCGTCATCGTTTTCAGCACGCCGCGCCGGCTGCCCATGTCGAACGGTTCGTCGGGCGACGCGGGTTTTCCCTTGCCGGTGACGACCAGCAGCAGCCGCAAGCCGCGCGCCTGCGCGCCGCGCAGGAAGGTGGCGAGCGCGCGATGCGCCGCGTTTTCCGTCATGCCGTGCAGGTCGAGCCTGGCATCCGGCACGCGCTCGCCTTTGCGCAAATCGCGCTCGGTGTTGCCGTCGATGCCGGAATGCGATGCCGGCGCGGTCCGCACGGCGTTGGGCACAGGCTTCGCAGCGGCTTTCGGTTTCGCCGCGCGCTTGGCCGTGCTCTTCGCCAGCGCCTTGGCGTCCTTGAACGCCGTCTCGAACAAGGCACGCTCGTCTGCACTGGTCGCGCGGCGCTTCATCGCGCGGCGCCGTTATATTCTGTGTCCGGTGTAATTCGCGTCGCCAGCGCTTTCGGCAACAGCGCGTAGAACCGCCCGCGCGAGGTCATGCGCCCCGCCATGTCCTCGGCGCGCGGCCCGAAGCCCCAGAACAAATCGCCGCGCACCGCGCCCTTGATCGCGCCGCCAGTGTCCTGGGCGATCAGAAGCCGTTGCAGGAGCGGCACCGCCTTGCCCGCGTCGGTGTCGGCCGTCGTGGTCGCGACATAGAACGGCGCGCCCAAAGGATGCAGATGCGGATCGATTGCGAGGCTGGCGCCCGGCGTCAGCGCCACGCCTTCGCTGCCCTCGCTGCCCAGCGCGGGATCGCCGATCGGCTTTTCCTGGAAGAAGACGAAGGATTGATCGGTCTCGAGGACCGCCTGCCTTTGGTCCGGATGGGCCTGCAGCCAGGCTCGGATGGCCTGCATCGAAACCTCACCACGGGCGAGTGAGCCGTTCTCGATCAGCGTGCGGCCGACCGGCGTGTAGGGTCGCCCGTTCTGGCCGGCATAGGCGACGCGCGCCGCGTTTCCATTCTCCAGCCGCACGCGGCCCGAGCCTTGGATATGCAGGAAGAACACCGCGATGGGATCCTCGGCATAGAACAATATGGAGGCCGGCACGCCATGGGCGTCGATCTCGGCGCGCGACGGATAGGGTGTGAGCTTGTGACCGATGAGTTGGCCTTCGATGCGCTCGCCGGAAAGGTCGGGACGGAAGAGACTAAGATCGACGCTGACGAGATCGGCGGGCAGCCCATAGATCGGCGTCTGGAACGCGCCGTGGCGGACGCGGCTCGCGCGCAGTTCCGGCTCGTAATAGCCGGTGAACAACCCCTCGCCGCCGACCGCTACGGGCGCGAACCAGGTCTCGAAATAATTCCGCGCCGCGGCCGCGCTCGACGTCGAAGACGGCAGCGCCGAACAGACGCCCTGCCAATCGCCGACGTCGCCGGCATAGCCCGCCCCACCCATCGCGCGCGTTGCCGGGAGTTTGGCCAGCGCCTCGCAGCTGCGCCGGAACGCCGCCAGCGCGTCGCGCGGATCGCCGCCGCTCCAGCCGGGAAGATCAGCGAACGAGGTTTGGGTCAGGGCAAGCACGCCGGGCGATAGCGAGCGCGTCGTCCACCAGAACCAGAGTCCGGCGGCGATGACGAGCAGAAGAAAGACGACGAGAACGCCGCGCAATCGCGTCCGCTTCGCCGCCATCAATGTGCTTCGGGTTCGCCGGTGGCCACCAGGATCCAGTTGGGATCGGCGGCGCGCGTGTCGCGCGAAAAAGTCCAGTTCTCGCTCACGTCGTGCAGCGCTTTCGGATCGCCGTCAACCAAAGCGCCCGCGGCGTTCGTGGTCGAGGAATTGAACTGCGCCGCGAATTGCACCGTGATCTCGGCCATGCGCTCCTTGAGCGCGGCGTGGACGATCTTGACGTCCTTGAAGCCCACGAAAGTGAAAGCCACTTTCTCGCCGCGCGCTTCGCGCGCGCCGATTGCCGCGTCGAAGGTGGCGTAGACGTCGTCGCTAAGCAGCGGGCGCAATGTCGCGCGGTCGCCGCTCGCAAACGCCGTGACGATGATCTCATAGGCATGGCGCGCGCCGTCGACGAAATGCCCGGCCTCGAAGGCGCGGTCGGCGAGCTGGATGTCGAGAAGCGCGCGCGCCAGCGGATCGGTCGGCTTGGCCGCTTCCAGGCGCGCGGCCGAGCGGTCGGGGAGCGCCACCACATTGCCGCCCGGGCTTGCTGGCTTTTTCGCCGTGCCGCCGATCTGGCCGAAGCGTTGCGACGGTTCGCGTTCCTGCCCGGTGCGCCGGCCCAGTACCGTGTACAGCCGGAACAGGATGACGCCGGCCACCATCGCGATCAGCACTATGTCTAGGAATTGCGAACTGGCCATCGAACTCTCCGCCGGATGAACCTAGACCCCCGCAGGGAGCCGGTCCAGCGCCGGATTTGTTACGTCAGGGTAACGCCCGACGGGGACATTACGACCAATCTCCGCCATGGCCTTGTGGGGTCCTCGCTTGTCATGGCTTGGCGATCCATGGTAGCGGCCAGCGCTTTCGAGGCGAATATCCATGAGCGACGGCAGCAACGCACAATCCAGCACGCCCCCGGACGGCCCGCCGCCCGACATCACCATCGTGCCCGTGGGCCAATATGTGAAGGATCTCTCTTTCGAGAATCCGGGCGCGCCGCTCAATCTCACCGCCCGTCCGCAGATCGAGCTCGGCGTCGACCTGCAGGCCAAGCGTCTCGATCCCGAGCGCTTCGAGGTCGAATTGAAGCTGCGCGTCTCGGCCCAGGCCGAAGGCAAGCCCGTGTTCCTGCTCGAGCTGGTCTATGGCGGCCTGTTCCAGGTGCAAGGCAATCCGCCGGAGGAGTTCCTGCAGCAGGTGCTCCTGATCGACGCGCCGCATCTTCTGTTCCCGTTCGCCCGGCGCATCGTGGCCGACGCGGTGCGCGACGGCGGCATGCCGCCCTTGATGATCGAGCCGATCAATTTCGCGGCGCTGTTCCGCGCCAAGGCGGCCGAGGGCCAGATCCGCAACACCGCGCCGACGCCGGCGGCCTAGCCCCAGTTCCAGATCGCGTCCTTGCCCAGTTCACCGGCGACGAAAGCCGCGTGGGCTTCGAGCTCGGCCGCGCTCACCCGCGACGGCAAGGGATGCGGTCGAACCCATGCGGTGACGTTTTCGGCGGCCGCACTATGCTCCCGGCCGCTCGGACCAAGCTTCAGCCGCGTCTGCCTCCCGCCGACCAGCTCGAGATAGACCTGCGCGGTCAATTCCGCGTCGAGCAGCGCCCCGTGCTTGGTGCGCCCCGAGAGATCGATGGCGAAGCGCTTGCAAAGCTCGTCGAGCGAATAACGCGCGCCGGGGATTTTCGCTTTCGCGATCTCGATCGTGTCGATGGCGCGCGCAGGGTGGATCGGCGGGCGCGACAGCCGATGCAGCTCGCTGTTGAGGAATTTGAGGTCGAAGCCGGCATTGTGGATGATCAGCGGCGCGTCGCCGATGAATTCGAGAAATTCCTCCACCACATGGGCGAAAAGAGCTTTATCCGCGAGAAAGACGTCGGTGATGCCGTGCACCCGCTCGGAATCGCCGACCAGACGCTCGGGATTGAGATAGCGCTGGAAATTGCGCCCCGTCGGCAGATGGTCGTCGAGCTCGACGCAGCCGATCTCGATCACCCGGTGGCCGTCGGTCGGATCCAGCCCCGTGGTTTCGGTGTCGAGGACGATCTCACGCATTCTTCTGTTTTTCCCGGCGGCGTTCATGCAGCGCCGCGACCACGGCTTTCACCTGCTCGAAAGCATGGGCTAGCCCCTTGTCGGTCTCAACCACGAAATGGGCTTTTGCACGCTTTTCGGCGTCCGGCATCTGCCGGCTCAATATATGATCGAGCTTGTCCGGCGTCATCCCCGGACGCGCCAGCACGCGGCTGCGCTGCACGCTTTCCGGCGCCGACACCACCACCACCGCATCCATCTGCGCATGGCCGCCGGTCTCGAACAGCAGCGGGATATCGAGCACCACCATTTCCGCGCCGGCCGACTTCTCGAGAAACAGCGCCTGGTCGCGGGCGACCAGCGGATGGACGATGGCCTCGAGCGTCTTGAACGCGGTCTTGTCCGCGGCGAGATGCTTGCTCAGCTCCGCGCGGTCGACGCCGCCGTCCTTCACCGCACCGGGAAACGCTTTCGCGATGGCCTCCACCGCCGCGCCGCCCGGCTCGTACAATCCGTGCACGGCCGCATCGGAATCATAGACCGGGATGCCCAGACGCGCGAACAGCCTGGCGGTCTCGCTCTTGCCCATGCCGATGGAGCCGGTGAGGCCGACGAGATAAGGGCGCTCAGCCATGGCGCAGCGCCTTTTTGAGCTCGGCGCGCAAACCCGGTGTCACCTTGGGCCGCTCGCCGTAGAACGCTTCGAACGCCGGCACCGCCTGATGCATCAGCATGCCGAGCCCGTCGACGACGCGGTGGCCGCCAGCCTGGGCGCGCCGCAGCAGATCGGTCTCGAGCGGATTGTAGACGATGTCGCAGACCACCGCGTTCAGCGGCAAGGCGTCGAGCGCCAGATCGAGCGACGGCTGGCCCGTCATGCCGGCGCTGGTGGCGTTGATCAGCAATCCGGTCCCCTCCAAGGCCTTGGCGGCTTCGCTCCAGCCGAAGACCGCGGGCGTCGGCTTGAACATGCCGGCCAATGTCGCGGCTTTGGCCCGGTCGCGATTGACGATGCGGATGCTGCGCAGGCCGAGCGTGGAAAGCGCGAGCACCGCGGCGCGCGCCGCACCGCCGGCGCCCAGGATCGTCGCATCTTTCCCGGCAAGTGTGTTCTTGCCCAGCGCTTCGTTGAGGCTTGCCGCCAGGCCGGCCGCATCGCTGTTGCGGCCTTCGATCCGGCCATTGGCGTGGAACAACAGAATATTGGCGGCGCCGGTGGCGCGCGCGGCGTCGTCGAGATCATGCGCCAGCGCGAACGCGGCTTCCTTATGCGGCACGGTGACGTTGACGCCGGCGAAGCCGGCACGCTGCAACGCGCTCACGACGCGCGCGAAATCCTCCCGCTCGACCGGCAGCGGGATATAGGCGCCGTCGATCGCATGCGCGGCCAGCCAATGGGCATGCAGCCGCGGCGACAGGGAATGGGCGACCGGCCAACCGACCACGCCTGCGAGTTTCGCCTTGCCGCTGATGCTCATGAGACGATGACACCATGCTCGCGCAACGCCGCCAACAGGGGGATCAACGGCAGGCCGAGGATCGAGAAATAATCCCCTTCGATCTTCGAGAAAAGCTGCGCGCCGGCGACTTCCAGCCGGTAGCAGCCGACACAGGCCAGGGCGGCGGCGCTTTCGCGGGCGAGATAATCTTCGAGGAACGCATCGCTGAAATCGCGCATCCACAGACGCGCGCGCTCCACATGACGCCAGACCGGGACGCCCGCTTTGGCCAGCACGGCTGCGCCGATCAATTGATGCCTCTGTCCGCGCAACCGGCGCAAAAGCACGCGCGCCTCGGCCAGGCTTGCGGACTTGCTGACCAATTCTCCGCCGAAATCCAGCACCTGGTCGGCGCCCAGCACCAGCGCGTCCGGCGCGGCGGTGGAAACGCGTTGCGCTTTCATCTCGGCCAACACTTCGGCTACGCGCGCGGCATCCTCGCCATGCAGCGAAGCCTTCACGGCGTCCTCGTCGATGCGCGCCGGCTGGATTTCGAACCTCACGCCGGCGGCCTCCAGCAAGCCTGCGCGCGACATGCTCGCCGACGCCAGGATGAGCCGCGTCATGCCAGCGCTTCCCGCCGCTCGGTGAGCAGATTGATCACGGCGGCCGCGGTTTCCTCCACCGAGCGCCGCGAGACATCGATCACCGGCCAGCTCTGGCTCTCGAACAATTTGCGCGTCGCGCTGATCTCGCCGCGCACGCTTTCGAGATCGACATAGGAGGTGTCGCGCACTTCGCCGAGCGTATTGAGCCGGTTGCGGCGCACCTGCACCAGCCGGTCGGGCGAGGCCCAAAGCCCCACCACCAGCGGCTTCTTCAGCACCAGCAATTGCTGAGGTAGCGGCACGCCCGGCACGATCGGCACATTGGCCGCGCGCACGCCGCGGATCGCGAGATAGACGCAAGTCGGCGTCTTCGAGGTGCGGCTGGCGCCGACGAGCACCACCTCGGCATTCTCCAGCATGTCGAGATTCTGGCCGTCATCATGGGTGATGGTGAAGTTGAGCGCTTCGATGCGCGCCAGATAGCGGTTGTCCACTTCGTGCTGGCCGCCGGGACGATGGGTCTCGGCCGTCCCCAGAAACTGGCCCATCATCGCGATCGGCCCGTCGAGCACGCCCTGGCAGGGCACGCGCAATTCGGCGCAATGCGCCTCCAGCGCGCGGCGCAACTCGGGATTCACCAGCGTGAAAAAGACAAGGCCGGGCTGTTCGCGGATATGATCCAGAACCTTCAGAAGCTGGCGCTGGCTGCGCACCAGGGCGTAGAAATGCTCCCGCACGACGACGTCCTCGAATTGCGCGAGTGCCGCCTTGGCGATGGCGTTGAGCGTTTCCCCGGTCGCGTCGGAGACCAGATGCACATGGAATTCATTGCCCACAAACCGCTCCCAATCCGCGCGCGCAATTCCGCAAACATGCACAGCGCCGAGCGCATGATTCACAACCGTCGGCTTGCTGCCAAATCATACAGAACTCCCTCAACAGCACCGCTCGCGACAACCCCAAACAGGGGCGTCGAAATCCTCTTGTGTCAGAGTGGCTTGCGGCATACAGGACGAGGAACGCACCGAAGCCTGCACGATTCACAGCCCCAACATCATCTTCATCAGAATCTTAGGAGTCTTTCTAATTGAAGAGTAGTGCAAAGAGCGGATTGTTGGGAGTTCTCGAGAAAGCGCCGATCTGGCCGCCGCCGATCTGGTTGATGCGCCAGGCCGGGCGCTATCTGCCGGAATATCGCGCACTGCGCGCCAAGGCCGGATCGTTTTGGACGATGTGCATGGATCCGGTCATGGCGAGCGAGATAACGCTGCAGCCGATCCGCCGTTTTGGTTTCGATGCCGCCATCATTTTTTCCGATATCCTGACAGTTCCCTTCGCGCTTGGCCGCGACGTTCTGTTCGAGGAGAATATTGGACCGTCGCTGGCGCCTGTGGACGGCGTGGAAGGACTGGAGCGCGATCCGGCGGTCTGGCACAGCAAGCTGATGCCGGCTTACGAAACTCTGCGTACGGTGCGCGCTGGTCTTGATGTGGATACCGCACTGCTCGGCTTCGCCGGCGCGCCCTGGACGCTGGCGACCTATATGGCAGCCGGCCGCGGCGGTGATGAGCAGCGCGCGGCCAAGCTCTGGGGCTATCGCGATCCGGCCGGCTTTACAGCGTTGCTCGACCTGCTAGAGGATTGCGTGGCGGCGCATCTGCTCGCGCAACTCGAAGCCGGCGCTGATGCCGTGCAGATCTTCGACAGCTGGGCTGGCGGATTGCCGGACGATGCTTTCGCCCGCTGGGTCGTGGCGCCGACCAGGCGTATTGTGGACAAAGTCCGCACTGCGAAACCGGATGCGAAGATCATCGGCTTCCCGCGCGCCGCGACCTTGCAGGGCTATGAGCGTTACGCCGCCGAGACCGGCGTCGACGCGATCTCCCTCGACACTGCTGCGCCGATGGGTTGGGCGGCGCAAAGGCTCTCCGGCAAAGTTGCGGTGCAAGGCAATCTCGATCCGATCGCGCTGCTCGCCGGCGGCGCGGCGCTCGCGGGGTCTGTGGACAGGATTGTGGATGCGATGCGCGGCCGGCCGTTCATCTTCAATCTCGGCCATGGCGTATTGCCGGAGACGCCGCTTGAGCATGTCGCCGAGCTCATCGCGCGGGTGAGGCGTTCGTGAAGCTCGCGGTCGTGCTGTTCAATCTGGGTGGGCCGGACAGTCTGGACGCGGTCGAGCCGTTCCTGACCAATCTGTTTTCGGACCCCGCGATCATCTCGCTGCCGAAATTCCTGCGCCTGCCTCTGGCGCGCTTCATCGCCCGGCGCCGTGCGCCGATCACGCGCGAAATCTACAGGAAGCTCGGCGGCCGCTCGCCGATCGTGACCGAGACCGAGACACAGGCTCGCGCGCTGGAAGCCGCGCTGGCCGCCGAGGGCCACGAAGCGCGCGCCTTCATCGCGATGCGCGCCTGGAAGCCGTTCAGCGCGGAAGCGGCGCGTGCGGTGAAGGCGTGGAATCCCGAGCAAATCGTGCTGTTGCCGCTCTATCCGCAATTCTCGACCACCACGAGTGCTTCTTCGCTGGACGATTGGGACACGGCCGCGCGGCGCGAAGGCCTCGACAAGCCGCAATCGCGAATCTGCTGCTATCCCTGGGACGCCGGCTTCATCGATGCCATCGCCAAACTTATCGGCGAGGCTTTCGCGAAGAAAAAGCCCGGTGTGGATTATCGCCTGTTGCTATCCGCCCACGGCCTGCCCAAGCGTGTGATTGCAAAAGGTGATCCCTATCGCTGGCAGGTGGAAAGAACTGCTGCCGCGATTGTGGACAGGCTGGGGATAAAGAATCTCGACTGGTCCGTTTGCTATCAAAGCCGTGTCGGTCCGCTGGAATGGATCGGGCCGGCTACCGATGCCGAAATTCGCCGCGCCGGGCAGGATGGCAAAGGCGCCATCGTGGCGCCGATCGCCTTTGTCAGCGAGCATTCCGAAACCCTGGTCGAGCTCGACATGGACTACACAAAGCTCGCGCGCGCGTGCGGCGTGCCGGATTATCTGCGGGTGCCGACCGTGGGCTCGCGCCCGGAGTTCATCGACGGCCTCACCCGGCTTGTACTGCGCGCGGCGGCGGGCGAATCTGTGGTCAACTGCGGCGCGGGGCGCATCTGTCCCCAAGACCGCACGGCTTGCGGCTATGCGGGGATATCATGAACGGCATCTTGCATTCGCCGGAATTCTATCTCTGGGTGAAAGCCTTCCATGTCATCTTCGTCATCATGTGGATGGCGGGCATGCTCTATCTGCCGCGGCTGTTCGTTTATCATTGCGAAACAACCCCCGGCTCGGCCGAATCCGAGCGCTTCAAACTGATGGAGCGCAAGCTGCTGCGCGTGATCCTCAACCCTTCGATGATCGCGACCTGGATTCTGGGCTTGGCCCTGGTCGCGATCACCCGCGCCGACCAGCAGCACTGGTTCCAGGCCAAGTTCCTGCTGGTTCTCGCCATGAGCGGCATCCATGGCTTCTATGCCGCGTCCGTGAAACGCTTCGCGCGCGACGCCAACACGCGGCCCCAGCGCTTCTGGCGCATCCTTAACGAGGTCCCGGCGCTCCTGATCGTGGCCATCGTCATCCTGGCCGTCGTGAAACCTTTTTGAATCGGGCATTTGCAAGTGCCGCAAATCGCGCTATAAGACTTCCGTTCCCCATATCGCCGCACCCCGTAAGTCGCCGAATTGGCACAGCGGAAACGGTCTCAAGACCGGCGCGGCGGACGATCCATCAACCCTCGCTGACCTGGCTTTGGCCCATCGGGCAGACCGGGCATACGGGATTCTCCCCAACGCTTGTATCAGGTGCATTCCATGACTGTTCAATCCGGCCTGCAGGCCATGAAGCTGCAGGATCTCAAATCCAAAATCCCCACCGATTTGCTCTCCTTCGCCGAGGAGCTCGAGATCGAGAACGCCTCGTCCATGCGCAAGCAGGACATGCTGTTCGCGATCCTGAAAGAGCTCGCCGAGCGCAATGTCGAGATCACGGGCACCGGCGTGGTGGAGACGCTGCAGGACGGCTTCGGCTTCCTGCGCTCGCCCGAATCCAATTACCTCCCGGGTCCCGATGATATCTACGTCTCGCCCTCGCAGATCCGCCGCTTCGGGCTCAGGACCGGCGACACCGTGGAAGGCCCGATCCGCGGGCCCAAGGATGGCGAGCGCTATTTCGCGCTGCTCAAGGTCACCACCATCAATTTCGAGGACCCCGAGCAGATCAAGCACAAGGTCCATTTCGACAATCTGACGCCGCTCTATCCCACGCGTTGGCTCAACATGGAGCTGACCGACCCGACCAACAAGGACAAGACCGGCCGCGTCATCGACATCGTGGCGCCGCAGGGCATGGGCCAGCGCGCCCTCATCACCGCTCAGCCGCGCACCGGCAAGACCGTCATCCTGCAGAACATCGCCAAGGCGATTTCGGCCAACCACCCCGAATGCTTCCTGATCGTGCTCCTGATCGACGAGCGCCCGGAAGAAGTGACCGACATGCAGCGCTCGGTGAAGGGCGAGGTCATCGCCTCCACCTTCGACGAGCCGGCGAGCCGCCACGTCCAGGTCGCCGAAATGGTGATCGAGAAGGCCAAGCGCCTGGTCGAGCACAAGCGCGACGTCGTCATCCTGCTCGATTCGATCACACGTCTGGGCCGTGCCTACAACACCGTCGTTCCCTCATCCGGCAAGGTGCTGACCGGCGGCGTCGACGCCAACGCGCTGCAGCGCCCCAAGCGCTTCTTCGGCGCCGCGCGCAATATCGAGGAAGGCGGCTCGCTCACCATCATCGCAACCGCCCTGATCGATACCGGCAGCCGCATGGACGAAGTGATCTTCGAGGAGTTCAAAGGCACCGGCAATT
>Ga0302324_100027644_pt1 | contig 10801 bp, 7 predicted proteins | sample Palsa_T0_1_FD_201949 | JGI IMG/M metagenome (GOLD analysis project Ga0302324, IMG submission 201949) | Peat permafrost microbial communities from Stordalen Mire near Abisko, Sweden - Palsa_T0_1 | ecosystem: Environmental > Terrestrial > Soil > Palsa > Peat permafrost | place: Sweden: Abisko...
GATCAAGGTATTGATTCCCACCCCCACCGGCGAGGAGCGCTATGTGCGCACGGCCGAAGGGAACGGGCCGGTAAACGCGCTCGACAAGGCGCTGCGCGACGCGATCGGCGAGATCCATCCCCATCTGCGGGACATCGACCTCGTCAACTTCAAGGTGCGGATCCTCGATGAGACCAAGGGAACGGGGGCCGTTACCAGGGTGCTGCTGGATGCCTCGGATGGGCAGGAGGTTTGGGGGTCGATTGGGGTCTCGGAGAACGTGATCGCTGCCTCTTGGGATGCGCTGGTTGACTCGCTCGAGTACGGGATGCAGCCGGCTGCACGCCTCCCGTGAACGGGGAGGAGACGATTCCGCTGGCGCGGCCCGTGCTGGGGGAGGCCGAGGAGCGCGAGGTCCTCAATGTGCTGCGTTCGGGACAACTTTCGCTTGGCCCGAAGGTGCCGGAGTTCGAGCGGGCGTTTGCCGGGCGCGTGGGGGCAAGGTGGGGGAGCGCTGTGTCCAGCGGTACTGCTGGGTTACATCTGGCATTGCGCGCCGTGGGGGTGGGGGATGGGGATGAGGTGGTCACGAGTCCCTTTTCGTTTGTCGCCTCAGCCAATGCGGCCATTTACGAGCGGGCGAAGCCGGTGTTCGCGGACATTGATCCCGTTACGTTCAACCTCGATCCGGAGGCCGCCGCCGCTGCTGTGACCGAGCGCACGAAGGCGCTGTTGCCGGTGCATATCTTTGGGTATCCGGCCGACATGGGGGCGTTCGAGGGGATCGCGGACAGGCATGGATTGGGGATCGTCGAGGACGCTTGCGAGGCGCTTGGGGCCGTGTATGAGGATGGGGTTGCCGTGGGCGGGCGGGGGCATCCGGCTGTGTTTGGGTTCTATGCGAACAAGCAGTTGACGACGGGGGAGGGGGGGATGGTCACCCTCGGGGACGAGGGCATGAAGGCGAGGATCGATTCTGAGCGCAACCAGGGTCGGGCGCCCGATATGGGCTGGTTGGATCACGACCGGCTCGGCTTCAACTACCGGCTGTCGGACATCGCCTGTGCGCTGGGGTTGGCTCAGCTGGAGCGATTGGACTCGATGCTCGCGGCACGGGGACAGGTTGCGAGATTGTATCGGGAAGCACTTGGGGGAAATGAGGGTCTCGGGCTGCCCTGCGCCGACAGCGGGGGCGCGCGGCGGGGGTGGTTCGTGTTTGTCGTGCAGCTGCCGCACGGCGTCGATCGCGACGCGACGATCCGCGCGCTCGCGGCGAAGCAGATCCAGAGCAAGCCGTATCTGCCGGCGATCCACCTGATGAGCTTCTATCGAGAGCGCTTCGGCCATCGCGAGGGCGAGTTCCCGGTCTGCGAGGACGTCGCCGAGCGCTCGCTCGCGCTGCCGTTCTTCCCAGAGATGAGCGAGGGTCAGGTGGCGCGCGTGGCCGAGGCCCTGCGTGCGGTCATACACTGATCGCCCGTGTCCCGCTTTCGTGAACCCCAGCATCCAGACTTTCAGCGACTGAACGCCTCGATCGGCTATGACCAGCGGCTGTGGCCGCAGGACCTCGCACAGTCGCGCGCGCACGCGAAGATGCTCGCCGCGCGCGAGATCATCACGGCGGAGGATCGCGACGCGTTGCTGGTGGGTCTCGATGCGGTCGAGACAGAGCTGAGCGAGGGGCGTTTTCCGTTCGAGGAGGACGACGAGGACATCCACATGGCGATCGAGCGGCGTCTGACGGAGATCGCGGGGGTGGTCGGCGGGCGGTTGCACACAGCCCGCTCGCGTAACGACCAGGTGGTGACCGACCTGGCGATGTTCACGCGCGAGCGCGCCGTCTCAGCGCAGGCGGAGATCGGGAAGCTGATGGGAGTGGTACTGGCCAGAGCCGAGGAGCACCTCGACTGGCCAATGCCGGGCTACACCCACCTGCAGCGCGCGCAGCCCGTCTACTTGAGCCATCACCTGCTCGCCTACTTCTGGATGCTCGCGCGCGACCGCGCGCGCTTTGCATACGCCGAGCATGAGGCCGGGCGGTTGCCGCTTGGGGCGGGCGCGCTCGCGGGCGTCAACTTCGACACCGATCGCCGACAGGTTGCCGAGGAGCTGGGCTTTCGCGAGGTCTCGCAGAACTCGATCGACGCGGTCTCCGGAAGGGACTTCATTCTCGACTACCTCTCAGCCGCCGCGATCTGCTCGACCCACCTGTCCCGCCTCGGCGGCGAGCTGGTGCTGTGGTCCAGCAGCGAGTTCGGCTTCTGCGAGCTGCCGGATGCGTGGAGCTCGGGGAGCTCGATCATGCCCCAGAAGAAGAACCCTGACGCCGCCGAGCTACTGCGCGCGAAGGCCCCGCGGGTGGTCGGGCACCTGGCGGCGCTGCATGGGGTGATCCACGCGCTGCCGCTGACCTACAACAAGGATCTGCAGGAGGACAAGGAGCATTTGTTCGATGCGGTCGACACGATCGAGCTGACGCTCGCTGCAGCAGAGGGGATGCTCGCGGGCGTGCGCTTCGATCGCGAGCGGATGAGCGAGGCGGCCTCGGACGAGCTGCTCGCCGCCACCGACATCGCGGACCTACTCGTCGCGCGCTGCGACATCCCATTTCGCGAGGCCCACGGCGTCGTCGCGGGGCTTGTTCGCACCGCGGTCGATAGTGGACGGGTGCTGTCCGAGCTGACGGTGGACGAGCTGTCCGCGCACAGCGCCGAGCTGGCGGCCCACAGCGAGCTTTACTACGAAGCGCTGCAGCAGAGCTCCTGGCTCGAGTCGAAGATCTCCGAGGGGGGGACCTCGACCGCGCGGGTCAAGGAGCAGATCGAGCTGGCGCGCACGACGCTCGATGCAGACGCTTGCGCCTGACTTCTACGCCCGACCGGTCCTCGAGGTCGCCCGCGAGTTGATCGGCTGCGTCGTCGAGCACGCGCCGGGCGGCGAACAGCCAACCAGCGGCGTGATCGTCGAGACCGAGGCCTACCACGACTCCGAGCCGGCCTGCCACGCGTTTGTAGGGCTGACCCCGCGCACGCGGATCCTGTTCGGGCCGCCCGGTCGCGCCTACGTCTATCGCTCCTACGGCATCCACGCACTGCTGAACGCGGTCTGCGAGCCCGAGGGAATCGGCGCCGCGGTGCTGATCCGCGCGCTCCAGCCGCTCGAAGGGATCGAGGCGATGCGCGCTCGCCGCTCGCCGCTCGGCGTTGCGATGCGCGATGAGGAGCTCTGCTCGGGTCCCGGCAAGCTGACCCAGGCACTCGGGATCGAGCTGACCGAGAACGGGGGGGATCTCTATGACGGGCCGGTCCGCATCCGCCCGCGCGAAGCGGCGTGGCTCGACCCCAACGTAGTTGCGGGCACGCGGATCGGGATCACGAAGGCGGTTGAGCTTCCCTGGCGCTTCTGTGTGGCGAACAACCGCAACGTCTCCCGGCCCCGGCCGGGTGATGATCTCCGCACGCATGCCATTTAGTGGATTATATTTGAACCACACGAATTAACTAGGTGAGCATCCATTCAAAGTGTGACAAAAGTGTGCCAAGTTTGGATCAAATTTGCACATGCCCTGAATTATTCGTGAGGCCGTCCTACGGTGTCGGAAATACAACACCGAAAGGACACAACATGTCACCGAAGAAGAAGACAAAGAAGGCTGGGAAACGTGACGGGCAGGCGCCGAAGGTCGAGTTCGGCCGGCTCTACCGCGATGATCTGACGGGCTACGAAGGCCGCTGTGCGGGCTTCACCTCTTACATCTCGGGGTGTGACCAGGTGCTCCTCGTACCGAAGGTGGACAAGGAGGGCAAGCATCATTACGGTCACTGGTTCGACGACGACAGGCTGATCGATGTCGAGGTCGAGCAGAAGGTCGAGCGCACGAGCGAGCGCGGAGGACCCCAGCAGGCTCCCATCCCCCGCCTGAGCTGACACCAGGTCTGGGTAGTGCCTAATTTGTATTAAGTCTGTTTGACTATTCGATCACGAATCTTCTGTCTGCTTTAGGGAAAAATCCGTCAGAAGGTTCGTGGTCGGTAGGTCTAGTCAGATCACGTCTATCGGTCCAGCAAACGCTGACCAAATTTATGACTCGGGAGCCTAGCCCCCTGCGCTGACTCCGCCAGTCGGCGACGGCGAGGACGGCGCCGCCGGCGCGGAGGGCGCCGGCGAGGATGGGGCGGACGGGGAGGATTCCGGGGTGGGTGTTGCCGGCGCCGGTGATGCGGTGTGTTCCGGTTCGCCGGACGCTTTGGGTGTGCCGGTTGCCGCTTCGCTGCCGCCGCCGGGTGTGGCGGATTTCCCGCTTTCCTTGCCCGTCCCTGCCCCCGTTATTGGAGTTGCGCCCTGGCTCGGCGTCTTGGTCGTGCCCGTGCTCGACGGCGCGCCGGTTTCCGCTTCGCCCGTATTCGAAGTACCGGTGCCGCTCCCACTCGTGGAGCCCTTCGGGTGCGCCGCGTGTTCGGCCCGTTCCTTTTCGATTCCCAAAGCGGAGATCATGAAGTCGTGCCAGATCAGCGCCGGGAAGGTGCCCCCGAGCACGGGACCGCCGTTGAAGTCGGTGGTCATTGGGATCAGCTTGTTCGGGTAGCCGACCCAGACGGCGACCGTGTACTTGTGATTCCAGCCGACGAACCAGGCGTCGCCGTAGTTGGAGGTCGTGCCCGTCTTGCCGGCGGCGAATTCGCCGAGCGCGGCGGCTTTTGCGGTGCCGTACTGAAGGACGGTCTCGAGCATCGAGGTCTCGGTCGTGGCCACTTCGGAGGGCAGGATCCGCTTCGTCTCGACCATGTTCGTGTCGCGCCGGGCGCCGTCCGGCAGCGAGCGCCCGCCGGCTTCGACTTCCTGGATGCCGACCGGGGCGTCGTCTTTGGCCATCGTGCCGCTGACCCGCTCGCCGCCGTGGGCGATCGTCTCGTAGGAGTGAGCCATGTCCAGCGGCGTGACGCCGACCGTGAGACCGCCGATCGTCATCGCCGGGTTGGTCGAGAGCGGCGTGGTGATCCCCATTTCATGGGCGAGCCGCGCGATCTTGTGGGTGCCGACCTTCAGGCCGACTTCGGCGTAGATCGAGTTGTCGGAGTAGGCGGTCGCGTTGGTGAGCGTGTTCTCGCCGGTGTAGTTGCCTTCGTCGTTGTGGACGACGAACTTTTCAATGCCGCCGGGCCCGTGCACGTAGAAGGTCTTTTCCTTGGACGGCCAGACCGAGTCGGGGGAGATCCCGTGCTCCAGCGCCGCGGCGAGGTCGAACGCCTTGAATGAGGAGCCGGGCTGGCGCTCGCCCTCGGTGGCGAGGTTGAAAGGGCTTTCGTCGTAGTTGCGCCCGCCCACCATCGCGCGCACCTCGCCCGTCGAGTTTTCGATCGCCACGAGCGAGGCTGAGGGATCGCCGGAATAGGCGAGGTAGCCGTTGATCGCCTGTTCGGCGGCTTTTTGCAGTTCGAGGTCGAGCGTGGTCTTGATCCGCAGGCCGCCGCCGAAGGCGCGCGGCGCGCCGTAGCGTTCGATCACCTGCTGGGCCACCCAGCTCGTGAAGTAGCCCGCGTTGACCCCTTCGATCGTCTGCTCCTGGGGGGCCTGCACCTGCGCCGGCGCGGGGAGCGCCTGCTTGACGCTCGCTTCATAGATCGGCTGTGTCAGGTACCCCTGGTCGAGCATCTGGCGCAGGACCACGTCGCGGCGTTCCTTCGCCGCCATCGGGTGCTCGGCGGGGTCGTATTCGGTGGGCGATTGGATGATGCCCGCGAGCAGCGCCGCCTCCCAGGGCTGCAGCTCCGAGACGCACAGTTCGTGTCCGGGCATGCCGCAGCCCTCATGGCCCGGAGACTGGCCGAAGTAGGTCTGCGCGGCGGCCTCGATCCCGTAGGCGCCGTTGCCGAAGTAGATCGTGTTGAGGTAGGCGGTGATGATCTTTTCCTTCGACCACTTGTGCGAGAGCTGGTAGGCCAGCGCCGCCTCGCGCAGCTTCTCGAAGATCGTGCGGTGCGACTGGGCCTGTAGCGCGTTCTTGATGAACTGCTGCTCGATCGTCGAGGCGCCCTGCAGGTTGCCTTTGTGGCGAATGTCCTGGACGAACGCGCGCGCGATCCCGCGGATGTCGACGCCGCTGTTCGTGCGAAATCGCTTGTCCTCGATCGAGATCACCGCCTCCTTGACGATCTCCGGGATCTGCGAGGGCGTGACGATCACCCGATTCTGCTGGCTGAGCACGCCGATCGGGTGTCCGACGTCGTCGTATAGATAGGAGCTCTGCTCGTCCTTGAACTGAGAGAATCTCGTCAAAGACGGCAGGTCGGAGGCGACGGCGACGAACATGCCGAAGACGAACGAGACGAGGCCGAGCAGCAGGACGGCGAGGAGGATCAGCAGGAAACGCAGCCTCTTCAGACGCGGCCGGCCGCGGGCGGGCGGTGCGGCGGACTCCACAGAGGGCAAGACTCTACCATTGGCCTCCGATGCCCGACGCACCTAAGGTCGCCGCCGAGGAAGCCGCTGTCCTTGAGCGCAACGCTGTCGACAGCCTGCCCGAGGGCGCGCTCGCCGCCAAGCTCCAGACCGCGCGTACGGAGGGGCGGCAGCTGCGGGTCAAGCTCGGGATCGATCCGACGGCGCCGGACATCCACCTCGGGCACGCGGTCGTGCTGGGAAAGCTGAGGGAGTTTCAGGACGCTGGGCACAGGGTGGTGCTGATCGTGGGGGACTACACGGCGCTCGTGGGCGATCCGTCGGGCCGTTCGAGCTTGAGGCCGATGCTCTCGAAAGGGGAGATCGAGGAGAACGCCGCGACCTTTCAGGAGCAGGCGGTGAGGATCCTCGACCCGGACCCCGATCGGTTGGAGGTCAGGCGCAACAGCGAGTGGCTGGACATGGGCATGATCGAGTTGCTGGGCCTGGTGCGCACGAGCACCGTGGCGCAGCTGTTGGAGCGCGACGACTTCGCCAAACGCTGGAGTGCGATGGAGCCGATCTCGATGCTGGAGCTGCTGTATCCACTGCTGCAGGGGTATGACTCGGTCGCGATCGACGCGGATGTAGAGCTGGGTGGGACCGACCAGAAGTTCAACCTGTTGCTGGGGCGCGACATCCAACGCGCGTATGGAAAGCCCGAGCAGGCGGTGATGACGATGCCGATCCTGGTGGGGACGGACGGGCGCCAGAAGATGAGCAAGTCGCTGGGCAATCAGATCGGGGTCACCGACGAGCCGGGGGAGATGTACGGCAAGACGATGAGCATCCCCGACGAGGCGATGGCGGAGTACTACAGGCTGTTGCTGCACGAGACTCCACCCGGCCAACTGCAACCCAGAGACGCCAAGCGCGCGCTCGCGCGCGGGATCGTGGCGTCGCTGTACTCCGAGGCGCAGGCGCAGCAGGCCGAGCAAGAGTTCGACCGCGTGCACATCGAGCACGCGGCGCCCGAGACAGTGTCAGACGCGCGCGTGCGCGTGGGGGAGGATGGGACGGTGCACCTACCAGAGGCGATGGCCGAGGCGTTCGGGATCTCCCGCTCGGAGGCCCGGCGGTTGATCGACCAGGGCGGGGTCACGCTCGGTGGGTCGGTGCTGGGGAAGGGCGAGCACGACGTGGTGGTCGCGCGCGCCGACGGGGAGGTGCTGAAGGTCGGCAAGCGCCGCTTCCGCCGCCTACGCGCGGGCTGATCAAAGGGTGCGTATGCGCTTCTCAAGCCTGAGGCTTGTCTGGTCGATAGATCTGGGATGCAGCCCGTGTCGAGCAACTTCTGTCTTTCGCGCGTTGCGGTGCCGTGGTCGTGCGAGCTGGGGCGGGCCTGCTGATGCTCTCAGCTGGTGGCTGGCGGACGGTCGTGCGTATTGTGCTGGCGGCATTCGCTCTGGGCGTGCCGCTTTTCGGCGCGCCCGCCGCCCAGGCGCTGCGCTACGCAAGCCCGACGGGCAAATCGACGGATAACTGCCAGACCCCGGCGACGGCCTGTGACCTCAGGACGGCCGTTGAAGGCGTGGCAGGCAACGATCCGGCCGTAGGCGAAGAAGTGGTCGTCGAGCCGGGCAAATATTCGGTCTCCGTCACACCGATCGCACCGGGTGCGCAGCGGATGGACATTCATGGTGTCCTCACGTCCCCTCGCCCGTTTATCGTCGGCAACGACGTGGAGGTCTTCGGCAGCGCGTTCGTACAGAGCATTTCCTATCTCGAAGTCGAAGAGCAGGGCCATGAATCGGCGCTGGGGCTCGGCAACGCGACGCTCGACCGGATGCTGATCCGCGGTACACCCCTCACCGGCAATAACCTGCTTTGTCAGTGCTACAGCGGCACGCTTCGCGACAGTGTCGTGGTGGCGTTGCCGGGGAGCACCACTGGCGCGGTCGGCGCTCGCTCAAACGGAGGAGTCTCTACGGAGATCCTGCGCAACGACACGATCTACTCCGAGTCGGCCGCCGCGCCCGCGATCGACCAGGAACAGCTGGGCGCTTCGGGCGAACTCGTCGTGGACGCCTACAACACGATTGCGGTCAACTCGGCCGGCGGACACGATCTGAGCGCCACGGCCCACGGCACGATCGTCATGACCCACTCCGACTACTCGAGCACCACGGGCGCGGGCACGATCACGGACGGCGGAGGCCAAGTCACAGCGCCGCCGCTGTTCGCAAACGCGGCGGCCGGTGACTTTCAGGAGCTGGCGGGCTCGCCCACGATCGACGCCGGGCTGACCGAAGAAGCCAATGGCACGCTCGACTTCGAAGGCATCCCGCGCGAGCTGGACGGTGCCACCGACATTGGCGCCTACGAGCACATTCCCCCGCCGAGCTGCACGCCGATCACCGCAGCCACCGCATTTGGCCAGCCGCTCGCACTGCAGCTGCAGTGCGCCGATGCGCTCGGAGCTCCCCTGACGTACGCGCTCACCGCAGCGCCACAGCACGGCGCGCTCACGTTGAGCGCCGCTACCGGCCGAGCCCTCTACACTCCCGCGGCCGGCTACTCGGGAGCTGACCTCTTCAGCTATGACGCGACGAGCAGCCACGGAACCGCGGCTGGCGTGAGCGCTCAGGTCACCGTGGGCGCCGAGCCGGTGCTCCTCCCGATCCTCGCCTCGCCCGGCGCGTCCGTGCCTGCACTGACCCTGGGTGGCCTCGCCGAGACGGCCAGGGTGTGGCGTGAGGGCCGCGCCCTTGCACATATCACCGCCGTGCATACCAAGCACAAGCTCCCGCTCGGTACGACATTCTCCTTCACCCTCAACAGACCCGCAAGCGTGACGTTCACGTTCATCACCAGGGCCACGGGACGCAGGCTTCCCAGCCGATGCGTCGCCCAGAGCAAGAGCGACAGGACCGACCCGCGATGCACGCGCACCGTGACCGCCGGTACGATCGCCTTCGCTGCCCACGCGGGCCTGAACAGTGTGCGCTTTCAAGGTCTCATCTCCAAGCGCGAGCACCTGCGGCCCGGTAATTACACGCTGCTGCTCAGCGCGCTCGCCCCCGGCGGAAACCCCGCAAACGGAACACTTCGCTTCACGATCACCGACGGCAAGTAGCTGCGTGCAGGCGCGTGGGAGCGTCCGGGGAGCTGAAGAACTTCGGCGATGGAGATGGTGGTGCTCGCCACGATAATGACCGCCTTCGCCGGGGTCGCCGATCGGTGTTCAGCCGCCGACTTGCGGCTCGATGCTCGGTACGGCGCTTGAAACGTCAGTCGTAGGGGGGTTCACGGCCGGGACCGTGATGCTCGGCACCGAGATCGTCACTGGAGGAGTCGGGGGGACCTCAACGGGGGGTTCGATTGGGTGGATGGGAAGGGTAGGTTGCGGTGGCTGGACGCTGACCGGTGGGGACGTCGGTTGGACGGGGGTGGGTGCCGTCGGGTTGGGTGGTGTCGATCCCGCCCCGCCTGGGTTCTGCGCTCCTTCGTGTGATTCCGGTGGAGGTCCCGGTTCGTTCGTACTCGCCCTGGGGTTTGTGTTTGTGTTGGTGTTCGGGGTGGTGCTTTTGGTGTAGGGAAGGTTGATCCTCGCGTGTGGGTTCTCTCGTTTACCGACGAGGGGCCGTCCGGTTCTCGGCTGTCCGGTTCGCAGGACAGTCTTGGCGTCGTCTGCTCTAACGGGAGCAGGACCCGCTACGAACCGCGCGACCGTCTGCGTGGTCTCGTAGCGGCGATCGACTCTGCCGTGATGCAGCGCCGGGGAAGCGGCGAGCACGCCTGCCACTCCGAGCGCGGGCAGCGTCTGCGCGACCGGGCCCGCGGTCAGGCTTGTCGATGAGGCTTTGATCGCGGAGGCAAACCGCTCGGCCACGGCGCTCGCGAACGCCGTGCGGGCAACCGGGCGACGAGCCGTATAGCAGGCCAGGAATGCCGCCACGACAGTCCCGTCGAGCTGCGTGCCGGACTCATTGGAGAGGATGTCGATGGCTTCCTTGTGACTGCGCGGCGGCCTGTAGGGACGGGTCGAGGTGATTACGTCGAAGGTGTCGGCCACCGCGACGATCCGAGACCCCAGCGGGATCTCCGTCGCTGCGATTCCGTCGGGATACCCGTTGCCGTCCAGTCGCTCGTGGTGGTGGCGCACGATCGCGGTGAGCTGCGGGTCTCCGGCGTCGGCGAGAATCTCCGCGCCGTCACGCGCGTGGAGCTTGATGATCGCGAACTCCCGGTCGGTCAGCCGGTCGGGCTTCTGGAGTATCTCGCGCGGCGTGTAGATCTTGCCGATGTCGTGTACTAGCGCGGCGGTCTCGACGTTCGCGATCTCCTTCGGCGAGAGACGCATCTCGCGCGCGATCCTGCCCGCGTAAGAGGCGACCCGACGGCTGTGCCCGTGCAGGTATGGGTCAACCGCCTGATGCAGGTC